>Ga0315289_10001948_pt1 | contig 31978 bp, 18 predicted proteins | sample YL17G11_40_MG_FD_203452 | JGI IMG/M metagenome (GOLD analysis project Ga0315289, IMG submission 203452) | Sediment microbial communities from Yellowstone Lake, YNP, Wyoming, USA - YL17G11_40 | ecosystem: Environmental > Aquatic > Freshwater > Lake > Sediment | place: USA: Wyoming | collected... | reverse complement strand
TATCAAAACAAAAATAAAAAGCATATGGAAGCAAAAATAAAAGATACTAAACAAAAGATAGTGGCGATAGTGATCGTCCTTTTTATGTTTATGATGGTCGCCACCAGTTTGGAAATCAAGCAGGCCATTGCGGTCAATAACCAGACAAACATGTATCAGAACATTACATCTGGCGCTTTAACCATTACAGCGGCGCCTGATGTCACATTTTCTGCGGCCAACGCTGGAGCCACAGATAACACTACCGCTAACCTGCTGGTGGTTAATGTTAGAGACACTCGAGGCAATGCCAATGGCTGGACAGCCAGTGCTACTAGTTCAAACTTTGTCAATGGAGCAGGCGGCGATGTGATCATTCCAAACTCAAGACTAAGGGTTGCTTGCGGCGATTTAGTGGCTTACAACGGTGCTTCAAACACAGGCGTGACAAAGTGCACTTACACAGGGAATTTCGGCGATGGCCCAAGAAATATTTTACTTGCTGACACAGGCAACGGCGCTGGCGCTTTTAACCTCTATAACAACACTCTCAATCTCTCAATCTTGGCAACCGATGCCGCTCTGGACTACAATGCCACGATGACTTACACAGTGTCGTAATATAATTTGAATATTTAAACAATAACCCCTAAAGAATTAGGTGTTTTTTGTTATACACCAGTGCATTATCTATGTTATAATGTAACTGTTTTTTATTGATGCCATATGGAGAAAAAAAACAAAAAAACACGCGATAATTTAATTATATTGGTTATTAGTTGTTTTGTTATTTTGATGGTAATTGTGCCTCTTCTCCATCAAGGTTTTCCCAGAACTCATGATGTCAATCTTTATATGACCTGGCTTTATGAGTTTGATCAGGGCTTCAGGCAAGGTCATCTGTTGCCGCGCTGGTCAGCCGACTTGTGGCTTGGCTACGGCTCGCCGCTTTTTAATTATATTCAGCCGCTTTTTTATTATCTGGCAGAGGGATTTCATTTCATTGGTTTTTCTTTAGTTAATTCAGTCAAAGCAGTCATTAGTCTTTCTATTATTTTTTCATTTGTATTTATGTTCTGGCTGGCCAAGGAATTTTTTGGGAAATGGCCAGCACTGGTTTTAGCCACATTATATATTTATTTGCCTTACCGTATTGGACTTTTGTACATTCGCGGTAATTTTTCTGAATATCTAGCGACAGCCTGGTTTCCTTTGATTTTTTTCTCTTTTTATAAATTTTTAAAAACAAATAAACTTGGCTATTTCTTGTTATCAAGTTTATCGATTGCTTTGTTACTTTTAACTCATAACATTCAAACAATTTTATTTTTGCCAGTTCTAATAGTTTATATAATTGTTTTTTTCTGGCGACAAATAAAGAAAATTTTAAAATCTTTTTTAGCCATAATATACGGTGCTTCACTGGCTGGTTTTTTTTGGATACCGGCATTGCTTGAAAAGAAATACGCCCAACTAGAAATACTGGCTAGTGGCCGCTATGATTTTCACAAATATTTTATCGGGCTCAAAGAATTATTTTTGCCGAGTTGGGGCCTGATCGGCGCTGATTTTTATCAGGTTGGTGCTATTGGTATATTAATTATTATATTTACTGTTTACGTTGTAATAAAACACAAGAAGGTTGATTTTAACATGAAGCATCTTTTGTTTTTTTTAGTTCTCGTTATTTTCTGTTTATTTTTAACAACCAAACCAAGCGCCTTTATCTGGGAAAAAGTTCCGCTCTTGTCAAATGTCCAATTTCCATGGCGAATTTTAAGCTTGGTCGCTTTCGGATTAACAATTTTGGGCAGCATCATTATTTTTCCGGAGCTTTATAAAATTTTCATTAAGAGAGAACCAACCAGAAAATATTTTATTATATTATCAATATTTATTTTTATATTTAGCTTAGCTTCTTTCTTTGTCTGGAATACAACTAAACCAATACTATATATCCCATCCAGAGAAGACAATCAATACAGTGCTTATTATCAATTATTTGATGAATCCAATACGCTCGCCGACAGTCAAGACAATGAGAACCTCACCATAAAAAAAGTTGCCTTAAATCTTTATTCGATCATACCAGACGTGATTCCTAAAGGGGTTGACGTAAAATTAGCCAAGGAAAAAATGCTGGATATAACTGATATTATTATGCAGACTGTGATCGAAAGGCAAAGGTCATTTTTTATTAATAAATTGGAGTTTTTATCGGGGAAGGCTAATATTTCAGCCAGCAAAATTTTATCAGAGAAATACGAGTTTAATATAGAATCAGATTCGGAAACAAAGGCAAGAATTAGTACCTTCTGGTTCCCGGGATGGCAGGCCTATATTGACGGCAAAGCAGTGGCAATTGATCACAGCAACTCCTTGGATCTGATGGATATTACTGTTCCAAATGGAAAGCATCAATTAAGAGTCGAGTTTAGGAATACTCCTTTAAGAAATTATGCATGGATAATTTCTTTAGCAGCTTTTATTATATTTTTAATCTCTATTTTATTTTTACTATTGAGGAGATTTTTTATCAGAAATAAATATGCAAACTAAAAATATTCCTAAATATATATTTGTTGCTTTGTGTTTTTTGATGATGGCTTTTATCATGTTGAAAGTTCCTTTTGATCCTGACATGGGCTGGCATTTACAAAATGGAAAATATCTGTTAGATCATAATTTGAAATTACCAAAAACAGACATTTATTCTTACACCATGCCAAATTTTCCACTGATCATGCATGAATGGGTGACTGATATTTTTATGTACTTGATTTACAGATTTACAGGCTTGATCGGTCTAGTCGTTATTTTTACATTGTTAACAGTTTTTGCTTTTGTTTTGGTGGCCAAGGTAATCAAGGCGCCGGTTGAATACCAGATGATCGCTGCTCTACTTGGTTTGTTTGCTTCAACACCTATATTAGGTGTCAGAGTGCAAATGATTACCTTGATGGGCATGGCTTTAGTTTTATTTATAATTTATCGCTATCGAGATAACCCAAAGCTTAAATCAATTTATTTTCTGCCGTTGATTTTTTTAATTTGGGTTAATCTGCACGGCGGGTTTGTCGCCGGATTTTTTATTTTAGGTGTTTTCCTGTTTTTTGAATTAATAAAAATCGGCTTTAAGAATCTTTATGATAAGCTGAAGAATAAACAGCTGTCATTTAAAGTTTTAACTTGGTGGGCCTGGTGGCGATTGGCTGTTGTTTCTTTTATTTCAGTGTTAGCGACCTTGATCAATCCCTATACTTACCGTATTTATAACGAAATATACAGGACCCTGACAGATTCATATGCCAAACAAGTGATTTTAGAATGGATGCCGCTGTCTTTAAAAAACCCAATGAGTCAACAGTTTATTATCTACCTTGTTTTATTGGTACTTTTAGCTATTTTCGCTTACAAAAAGTTGGATTTTACTTATTTGGGCATATCAGCTGTCTTTGTTTATTTCTCATTTTCCTCCTGGCGGCATCTGCCTTTATTTATGATCATATCAATTCCTTACTGGGTTTATATTACCCAGTACTTGGTTGGCGCTAGATTATTGAAAATTGTCAGAAGCAAAATTTTCCTTATTTTATTTCTTATAGCCGTGATTATTATCGGCTACCAGAAGATTTTACCACTTGTAAAAATCGATAATTCTGTGGTAAAATTAGCAGAAAGGACTGGTAATCCTTATCAGGCAATTCAATATTTAAAAAGCCATCCGATTAGTGGCAACATGTTCAATGAATATAACTGGGGAGGATTTTTAATATGGCAATATCCGGAAGCGAAAGTTTTTATTGACGGCCGGATGGCTCACTGGGAGCAAAACGGCACAAAAATTTTAAAGGAAAGCCAGGATGTGATCAGATTAGAAAATTGGCAGTCAATTTTTGGAAAATATAATATAAAATGGAGTTTTGTTTATCAGAACTCAGCCATCGCCATTGTTTTATCAGCCATGCCTGATCAATGGCAGGAGGTTTATCATGATAATTTTGCTAGTATATTTGTTAAGAAATAAATCCCAAAGCACCAATTCCCAAATCCCAAATAATACCCAATGACCAAAATTACAATGACCGAAACGCGCAATAAAGCATGTTTGAGCTCAGTCAAATTAATGTTTTAGTCATTGGTTATTCGGTAATTGGAATTTATTTGGAGTTTGGTGCTTGCCTCTCGGCCATGCCGTTCGAGGCCCTGACGGGGCCCTCAGGCCCGAAGGGAGCTCGAGGCCGAATGGGAATTTGAGATTTTAAAAAATTATGAAAAAAATATTATTTTTTCTTTTATTTTCAGTCTTTCTTATTTCTCCTCTAAGCTTAAAGGCCGTCACCACCGGCGAACTTGGTATCATGCCCGCTCACCCAGACCCTAATGTTAGGTATTCGGACACCTGGTTCATTTTTAACGTTGATAAAGGCCAAACAAAGGAAGATGAAGTACAACTAATCAACAACAGCACAGAGACTGTCTCAGTCAAGGTTTATCCGGTTGACGCCGTGACCACCTCTGACGGCGCCTTTGCCCCCCTTGAGGAGTCTGCGCCAAGAGAAGGAGTAGGCGCCTGGATTGTGGTATCCCAGGATATTGTTGATATCCCTCCGCAAACAAAGCTTAATGTGCCTTTTACCATCACTATCCCCAACGATGCTGATGTCGGCGATCATGCCGGCGCCCTAATTCTGGAAAACATCAAAAGAGACAAAACCCAGGTCGGCGGTGCAGGGGTGGAAATAGTCACCCGGTTAGGAGTGAGGGTTTTCGAGACTGTGCCAGGAGCCATCGTCAAGGATCTCAAGATAGCCGGCTTTGACTGGGACGTCACCGAGCCTCAATCACCAAAAAGCAACAGCTTTGTAGACAAACTTTCTTTTTACGCTCAAAAAACAATCGGCCTTGATCGGCAGCTCAACTTCCTCATCTCGATGAGAAATGACGGCAATGTCAGGCTGGAGCCGAAAGCCGAGATTGAGATTAAAAATTTATGGGGGAAAAGAGTTGGCATCAAAGATGAGACAAAATCAGGCGATATTTTATTAAATTTCCCCCTCGGAATGATCTTGCCTCAGAAATCAACAAAGATACCGATTATCTGGCAGAAAAACGCGCCAATCATTGACAAACTAAGCGTCCATTTGAAAATAACTTACGATGAAACAAAGCCAGCTGAAGAAAAAACGATTACAATCCTGATTATCCCTTACACCCTGCTGGCTGTTTTGGGTGTCATCATCTTCCTCATTGTTTTGCTTTATTATTTGTGGCGCTTGGTTATTTACAAGCAGAAAGCTAATATGTGGCGTTATGTGGTAAGGCCAGGCGATAATCTTCAGAATATTGCTTCTATATACAACGTGGATTGGAAATTAATCGCCAAGATGAATAAAGTAAAGCCGCCTTATGCTGTCGAGCCAGGCAAAATTTTAGTCATTCCTTCTAAAAAGTTAATTCGCTATTTTTTCACTTCATTGTTTGGCTCTGTGGCATTCTGGCTTGTTATATTTCTGTTAGTAACAATGGCTTTTGGCGGTGAACTTTATCTTATTAAAAAAGACAAAGAGAAAAATCAGGTGGTCTCAAAGCTGGTCGGCGAGACAATTAAATTTAATGTGCCGGCCGAGCAGGCTCTGGCGCAGGCGACAAAAAGAGATGACCAGCGCAAGATTGATCTGGCTGTCATACAAAATGCTCTGGACAAATATTATAAGGATTGGAAAAAATATCCCTTGTCTCCGGAAATGATGAGAACTTATGAAAAGGATAATATTTTAGAAAAAGACTTGGTTTCAAATGGTTATTTAAATAGTTTAGCTAAAGACCCGATTCACCCGACATATTTTTACGGCTATAAAACAGACGGCGAGGGTAAAAGTTACCAATTAACCTGCATCTTGGAAAACCCCAATGACCCGCAGGGCGAGAAGATTGGAAATTATTTGATTTATAAAGTAGAAGGAGGAGGATAAATCATTGCACCAGCTTAATTAAAAAAACCATCGCACCTTGGAAAAGGTGCGCTGGATATGAATCAACTAAGCGCAGGTCTCTGCGCCTGCGATTGGTCATCAACAATGTGCCCATCGCAACCACGGAGAGTTGCGCTGGGATAGATCGGGAAACGTCAATTTACCAGCCCAGAGCACGCTTTCTAGCGTGCGAATATATGAACAAGATTTTCAATGCTCAAACTCTTCCAAAATAAAACAGTAAACTACACAACTGGTTTTGTTTTAGCCAGCCTTTTATTCGGCTTACTATTTTTCATATTTTTCAGCCCAAAGATTAGTCATGATGTTTACTCACAAACATCCAATGGAGACGGTAAATTTATCATGGCGGCCACCGCTTGTTACGGTTCAACAACATGCGCTAATGGCACAGGCTGTCTCACTGTTAGAGGAGCCTGTTCAACAACTAAAGTGGTAGGGAACACCTGCACTAGCTGCGATGCCAGTTCCACCGTATGCACTGGCTGTTGCTGTTCGGCCAGTGGCTCCGCATACGCTACGTGTACCAGTAATTATGAGCAGAATTATTATTGGGTCACCACGGCCAGTACATGTTGTGGCGATACGTCTGGAGATACTTATGAGTATTGCGCTGTCCATTCAGGCCAGAGTATTGCCTGGACCTGTACCTCTTCTGATGACGCCTGCTGCGCATCTGCTCAATGTGTCAAAGGCGGAGTTTGCAAGGCGGCTGGCGGTCAGACTGGACTTAATGCTGGCGGCAATGACAATGTCGCAAATTGTATTGGTATTACTTGGTATGATTGCGATACGCAGGGGGCAGGCGACAGCTATTGTGATGCCGGCGAAGCTTGCTATTCAGCCGGTGCCAGACAAGAGGCGTATTCTGGAGAGTCTTCTGGCCTTGGTGAATATCCTGACATGGGTACTTTAGCCTGCTGTGCCGATGATACTGGCGAAAATTATAGAACCAGGGTTTGCTCAGCGAGCGCTCCCTGCACAACAGATGCTACGGACAAAGGCTGCTGCAGTGCTTCCACTGACTGCGAGGCTAGTGATATAGTCAATGCTGCTCTATGCTGGTCTCAAGGTTATTGTGGTAATGCTGATGGAATATTTTCCGGCGTAGCTTCCTGCAGTGGCGGTACTTGGTATGACCCTGATGAAAGCTCAACCTATTGCGGCTATTGCAGTGGATATGCTTGGAATGTTGGCTATGGTGACTGTTCGATTACAAACTGTAAAACCGAGTGTTGCGGCAATGATGATTTAGGAGAGGCCTACAAAACAGGCGGTATTGGCGCACAGACTACCTCTTGCTGTAACGTCAGCACTGACTGCGTGGAAAACGGCAGTTGCCGGGCTAATACTGCCTATGCCAGCAGCACTTGCTATGATGCCTGCGGCAGAGCGCAGTGTTCCAGCGGCACCTGGAGCGACCAGTCTTGTGGTGAATTAACGGGTTGCAGCGGCGGCTCTTGTACGGATTTATGTGAAGCTGATTGCAGCGCTGATACCTGGACTAATGGTCAGTCTAGATTGACCTGCGGCGCCGGTGGTTCAAACGGCTGTCCATCAGGTAGTCGCTGTTGCATTGGCGATCAAGATTTTGGTCTAATTTCCTGCATGGCTTACGACGATGACTATTCAAGCGCTGTGTGTTTGGGTTATGATGGCTATACCTGGAGGACAGATACTTCTGGGGACGAAGGCGTTGATTCAAACAATTGCACTAGCGGCGTCACTTACTGCGGTGATAACAATAAGGCCAATGGTTATTGCTGCGGTGATGATACGAATGAAAATTATCGGACAGGCGGTATTGGCTCACCAACGACTGCTTGCTGTGATGCCTCCACTGATTGCGTGGAAAGCGGCGTTTGCAAAACTGATGGTAGTAATAGTGACTTGTGCGCAACTTCTTGCGCTAAGTATGAATGCAGTTCTGGTTCATGGACACCCACATCCCTCTGTAACGGCCAGGTGCTTTGCAGTGGTAGTTCTTGTACGACTACTTGTGAAGCTGACTGTGGGGCTGATACCTGGACTGATGCGCAGGCCCAAGGCGCTTGCGGCGTTGGCGGCTCTAATGGCTGTCCATCAGGCAGCCGCTGCTGCGCTGGCAATGGCACTTCTGGTGCATCTTGCGAAGCTTATGATGATGATTATTCCAGCGCCATTTGTGCTACTTTAGATAGTAAAAATTGGACTACCGTCACTACTGGTGACGGCGGCACTGACTCCACTGATTGTTCCTCTGGTGTAGAATGCGGTGATGGCACTAAATCTAATGGCTTTTGCTGCGGTGATGATTCAAGTGAGAATTGGGTGACGCAAGGAGTGGGCACCGGTGCTTGCTGTGCCTCTGGCGCCGCTAACGTTTGTGTTGATTCTGGCAATGTTTGTCGGACTGAATATTCCACAGAGGTTTCCTGTTCTGATGGTATTGATAATGACTGCGATGGCAACATTGATAGTGCTGATACAGATTGCGTTTCTTATACCCCCAAATCCCAAAACTGGAAATGGTATGACGATGAATGGGATTGCGATTCTAATGCTTCCACCCACGACGCTGGCCAGACCTGTGCCAACAGTGTTAATGGTTCGGTCTTAGCCGCAGAAAATACTGTGGCGACTGGTATTGGCAAAATGAACGCCATTAAATTAAGAATCACGATTAACGAAACAGGCGGCGCCGAAGGCACTGATGTCAAAATGAGGGTACAGTATGCCGAGAAGGTAGGCGGTGATTGTAATAACGGTGATGAATCTTTCGCTAATGTGGCAGCCAAAGCAGCCACTGACACTCCCTGGCGTTATTATGACAGCACGGCCGGCACTAATGATTCCGATAATACAGTCTTAGGCGCCAATCGGTTATCTGATTCAGGCTCAAATAAAGCGACTCACAATGAAGTAGGTGATTCAGCCACCACTTTTGACCATACTGCTTCCACGGCTTTTGAATGGGAATTTTCCATACAAAATTACAATGGCACAGCCAATACCTCCTATTGTTTTCGTATTTACGATAATACCAATGCAGCGGCTGTTTTAACCAACACCGCCGAGACTTTGCCGGAATTAACCACTGCTTCAGCCTATGATTTATCATTTGACGCGCCTACTTCAGCGGTTATGCCTGATTATCAATTAGGCAGTGGTACAGCTGGTTACAACTCCAATCAGTTTACGGATAAAGACATTTCTGTTTGGGATACTCGAGGCACAGGCGCAGGTTGGGCTTTAACTGCCACTTCCAATGATTGGTCTTCTGGTTCTGATACTATACTTAACGATGATATTAATTGGACAACCGACACCATTAAAGCTCAATATGCTGAAAATACCAGTTGCGCTACCAATGTCGGGGTCTGCGCTGGCACTGGTGCATTTTCCGGCTCTGTTACTTTGATAGACGCTGACGCTGATACTGACGGTCCTTATGAGCCTGGCTGGGGTGGCTATCTGATTGACGCCTGGACTTTAAAAATAAATAATATTGATGCGCGTAAAACTGGTGCTTATCAAGGGACGATTAGTTTTAGCTGTACTTAACATCGCAAGAGACTGCCAGCGCACCTTAGAAAAGGTTCGCTGGAAGAGATGGGAAGCGTCGATTTTCCCAACCCCAGAGCAGGTCTCTGCGCCTGCGGTTGCTAGAGAATAAAAGCCCCATCGCAACCAGAGACGGTTGCGCTGGGAGGAAATGAAAAAATGTTTATACAAAAGAAATTAATTTTAACAATTTTTATTTTAAGCTTGCTATTTTTTAGCCAGCCCTTTTTAGCACAGGCTTATATTGGCGTGGCGCCTGGTAATCCGGATCCTAATGTTAAATTTTCCGATTCATGGTTTGTTTATACTTTGAAAGTGGGGCAATCCAAAGAAGATGCCATTATCATTAATAATCATTCAGAGGAAATCGTGACGGTGAGAATTTTTCCGGTGGAAGCGGCTCTGAATGCGCAAAACACCTTTTATACTGACGCAGAAAGGAAGGTTGAACAAGGAATAAGCCGTTGGGTTTCTCTTTCCCGCTCAGAAATAGAGCTCGGGCCAGGCGAGAGTCAAAAAGTATCATTTACTGTAAAAGTTCCCGACAAGATTGAACCAAAACAATATCTAGGCGCCGTAATGGCCGAGGAAATTAAAGTAGTAAAACCGGGGGAAGCGGTTACAGAGGAAAATAATGTTGGCCAGTCTTTTAATATCAGAAGTAGTGTTGGGGTGAGAATGTATCTGACAGTAAAGCCGTCCGTCCACTGGATTGCTTATTTGATTATTATATTATTTTTATTAATTTTGGCTGGTTTTATATTTTATTATTTTTATTATCTAAAAAAACAGAAAAAGCATTGGTGGCAAAGGATTTTTAAGAGATAAGATTACTTGATTTGACTCATTTTATATGTTATAATGGGGGTAATTGTTAGCTAATCTTAGCGAAAATGACCTCCTTCTTTGATGTAGTTGGGGCTCGGGCACTTTACTCTTGGGCACTTAGCTTCCGCCTTCGCTCTTACTTCGCTCGAGCTACGGCGGACAAGGCAGCTGGCTCCGGCACTATTTGGGCTCGTAGCTCAGTTGGTTAGAGCGTACGACTCACATTCGTAAGGTCAGAGGTTCGACTCCTCTCGAGCCCATGGCCCAAATAGTGGCGGGGTAAATTAGAGCGTTGCACTCACATTGCAGAGGTCTCAGGCTTGCCCCGAAAATGAGCGGAGCGAATTCTTCGGGGTTCGAATCCTGAATCACCCATTGATAAAAAATTACTAATTTCTAATTGACCTAATTACTAATCAAATCCCAATTACCCAATGATTCAATGACCAAAATTAGGCATTAGAAATTTTGAAATTAGACATTGATTAGAAATTAGAAATTTATCATTAGAAATTAAATAGGGATTTAGTGCTTAGTGCTTCACATTTTAAGACATTATACATTATGAATTTTAAATTATGAATTAAAAAGTATGCGATTAACTTACGAAAGCGACAAAGAAATAAAGCAGCCAAAGAAAAAGGAACCAGAGGTTCAATCAATTGGTCAATTTATCTGGGAGCTGGCGAAGATTGTCATCATTTCCTTGGCGATTATCATTCCTATCAGGGTTTTTTTAATCCAGCCTTTTTATGTGAAAGGCGCATCGATGGAGCCGACTTTTTATGATAACCAATACCTAATAATTGATGAAATTTCTTATCGATTTTCTGAACCGCAGCGAGGCGATGTCGTTGTTATCAAATACCCACAGGATCCATCTCAATATTTTATAAAGAGAATTATCGGCCTGCCCGGCGAAACAATTGACATCAAAGATGGTTCAGTTTATATCAAAATTAGTAAGTCGATTGAGGAAATCAAAATAAATGAACCTTATCTTGCCGAGGGGATTATCACAAACGGGGAAAAACAGATTAGCCTCGGTGCTGATGAGTATTACCTTCTAGGCGATAACCGTCCTTCCAGCTTAGACTCGCGTTCCTTTGGTCCTGTCAATGAAAAATATATTGTCGGCAAAACCTGGATCAGGGTCTGGCCTTTTGATAAGTTTCACCACTTTACAATGGTTAATTATAATATTTCTCCATAACTTATGCCAAAAAATGAAAAAGAAAAATTAAAAGCACCGCAGCTTTTAAGAGGCATGAAGGATATTCTGCCTTCTGAACAAAAATACTGGGAATATTTAAGAAACAAAATCTCCTCGTTTTTGCAGGATTATGGTTTTAAAAGGATTGACACCCCTATCCTAGAGGAGAGTTCTTTGTTTATCCGCTCTGTTGGCAAGGGCACTGATATAGTTGATAAAGAGATGTTTTCATTTATTGACCAGGGCGGCGACAACGTGACTTTGAGACCAGAGGGCACAGCGCCAGTGGCCCGGGTTTATATTGAACATGGCATGGTCAATCAGCCCCAGCCCATAAAATTATATTATATGGGTTCTTTTTTCCGTCATGACAGGCCCCAAGCCGGCCGACACAGGCAATTTCACCAGTTTGGTTTTGAGGTTCTTGGCGACAATCATCCAGTGATTGACACGCAGGTCATAATGATGACATATAATCTTTATAAAGAGCTGGGGCTCGATATAGTAATGCAGATAAACAGTATCGGCTGCCCGGCTTGTCAGGAGGAATACAAAAAAGTTTTGACTGATTATTATAAAACGAGGCGCAATTCACTTTGTGAGGAATGCAAAAAACGCTTGCTGAAAAACCCTTTGAGACTGCTCGATTGCAAACAGGAGGATTGCCAGACTTTAGCCACTGGCGCGCCACAAATTGTTGACCACTTATGTGAAGAATGTCATGAGCATTTTGTCAAAGTCCTCGAGCATTTAGATGATGTCGAGGTGCCATACAATTTGAATCCACGACTGGTGCGTGGTTTGGATTATTACACGCGCACCGCTTTTGAAGTTTGGCCAGGCAAGATGGATGAGAAGCAGGCGTCACAGTCAGCTTTGGGCGGTGGCGGACGTTACGATCAATTAATAGAAAATCTGGGTGGCCGACCGACGCCAGCGATTGGTTATGCTGGTGGTTTAGAAAGACTGATTAATAAAATAAAAGAGCAGGCTGTTTCAGTGCCTGAAGTAAAAATGCCTGATATTTTTGTGGCGCAGCTTGGCGATTTGGCGCGCAAAAAAAGCCTGAAGCTTTTTGAGGAATTAAGAAAGTCAGACCTCCAAGTCTATGAAACTTTCTCAAAAGATGGTATGAAGGAACAAATGGCTACTGCTAATAGATTGGGTGTCAGGTTTACTTTGATATTAGGACAAAAGGAAATGATGGACGGTACAATTATACTTAGAGACATGGAGTCAGGCATTCAGGAAACCATAGATTACCAAAAAATAATCGCTGAGGTAAAGAAACGTTTGGCTCGCTGGGGGGTTAATAATAATATAAATAATAAAACTTAATCTAATGAAAAGTTGTCTATTTTGTAAAATAGCTAATAAGCAAATTTCCTCCCGTCTTGAATATGAAGATGAAAAAATTTTTGCTTTTGATGACATTAATCCCAAAGCGCCTGTTCACATTCTCCTCGTACCGAAAGTACATATTAACTCTCTTAATGAAATTAAGGAGAAAGACAAGGATCTTTTAGGTCATCTCATTTACCAAGCGAAGATTTTAGCTCAGAAGAAAGATATTGCTGATAAAGGTTATCGTATCATCATTAACTGCGGTAAATATGCCGGTCAGGAAGTTGATCATTTACATGTGCATCTTTTGGGAGGCAAACCACTTTAGAAATTCAATAGGAAAAAATCAAAAGTTTTAATTTTGTATTTTGGACTGTTATTTTACCATTTTCATTATTAAATATAGATTACAAAGGCTATTTGACACGACAAAGCTAAAAGTGTTATACTAAAAATGAAATTTTATATAAATTTGTCATTTAAGTATTAATTTCCATTATTTTTAATTATAGCAAAATATAATTGAAAATATATCGGATTTATTTAAAAGGGAGGTGAGTATGAGTGGTTGAGGTAAGGAAGAAAAACGGTGAGTCAGCAGAAAGTTTACTCCGCCGGTTTACAAAAAAGGTTCAGCAATCAGGTATTTTGATTAGAGCGAAAAAAGGTAGATTTTATGAGCCTAAAAGGAGTAAGCGTGAGGTAAGAGAAGGCGCTGTCAGAAGAAATCTCATTAGAGAAAAGAAAGAATATCTTAGAAAAATTGGAAAATTAGATGATATCTTGGAGCAGCGCCGGTTTGGCAAGAAGGAAATGGCAATTATTAAAAAAATGTTAGGCAGCAAACTAAAAAGATAGTTTTTGCATTTTTTAAATATCTCAAAATGAATCTGAAGCAACAAATAGAGGCAGATTTAATAAAAGCTTTAAAAGAAAAAAACACAGTAACTGTTTCAAGTCTTCGTTTTCTTTTGAGTGCAGTTCATAATGAGGAGATTGCCCAGAAGAAAAGAGGCAAATTAACTGATGAGGATGTTCGGAAGGTGATATTTTCATTGGTTAAGAAACACCGCGATTCGATTGAAGCCTTCCAAAAAGGTAATCGCCAGGATTTAGTGGAGAAAGAGCAGGCTGAAATGAGTACTTTAGAAAAATATTTACCTAAACAGATTCCAGAGGAAGAGATCAAAAAAATTGTTCAGAAAGTCATTGGGGAAAATAAAGACAGGCCACCGATCTTTGGCAAAGTAATGGGATCAGTAATGAAAGAAATTAAAGGTCAGGCGGAAGGGAAAATGGTTAACAGGCTTGTCAGGCAGATGTTAGATGAGCAAAAGGAAGATAATTAAATTTTTCATAGATAAGTAATAAGGGGGAAATGCGCCAAAACAAAAAGAAATTTATTTTAGGCTTATTAGTGGGATGTTTTTTTGGTACTTTTGTTTTTCTAGCCGTTAATTTTATTGCTTCACCAGCTTTGGCTCAGGTCGCCATCGGCAACTACGGCGCCACCTTTGGTTTGGGCACCGCTGATTTGGCTTCCACCATTATTAAAATTGTTCAGTGGGTACTGGGCTTTCTCGGCTTGATTGCTGTTATTATGATAATGTACGGCGGTTTTATCTGGATGACAGCGGCTGGCAATGAAGAGCGTATCAAAAAAGCAAAAAAAATTATCGTCAGAGCGGTGATCGGTTTACTCATCGTTCTTTTGGCTTGGGCGATTGTCTTGTTTATTCATAATATGGTGAATAAGGCGACAAGTGGGGGCGGTCAAGTGTGCGACCCTGGACCTCCAGCGGAAGTCAATGGCTGCTGGGTATGTAATGCGGCTGGTACAGGATGGAATTATGATCCCTTAATACCTGGCTGCGGCCCGGAAACAGAGACATTCAGAGTACGCTGGGTTGACCCAGGTGACCAAGAAACCAATGTGCCGCTTTGCAGTATTATTCAAGCTGTTTTTAATGGTAAAGTGCTGCCAGTTTCCTATGGTCCTAATGTCGGTGTTTATATTAATTCGACAAATGCACCAGTAGCAGGCACTTGGCAGCTTTCTGCAGATGAAACAATATTAGAATTTCTGCCAAGCAGCGATTATCAGCCAAATACTGTTTATCGAGTTGAGTTAAGAGCCGGCATTCAGGAGGATTCAGCTGATCCGCGGATCTTTTTGCCAAAAACATGGACATTTACCACTGGCACGACCACCCTTGATATTCCGCCAACGGTGACGCAAATTTTCCCAGATGACGGGTCAAGGGATATTTGTCTGAATACGCCGATTCAAGCCAACTTTTCAAGCAAGATGAGAGTATCTTCTATTAATAATAATACAGTTAAATTTAGAGATATCACCGCCGGCCTGGATAAAAATTTTGGTAAATTCGGTTACGCCAATCCTCAGTCATTTTCCACACGACCGGCTGAACTGATGACAGCTGGGGATGAATATACTGTAACCTTGATTGCCGGCACACCTGGCGGCACTTGCAAGGACCATCCAGAATGCGTTACCAAGGCTGATTGTATTGGTACCGGTGCCGGCCAGTGTAATTCAACCTGGATTTTCAATAATGACGGTATTATGGATATTTGCGGCAATCATTTGGATGGTGATTATGATACAAACGACGAAGGCTCAGCCCAAGATGATTTTATGACTGTGAATGGACGTCCATCTGGTGGAGAGGTAGCTCCCTGGAATTTCTTCGCTGACACAGACACCACAAATACAAGATGTATACCGCAAATTACTGGTATTATTCCTGATAATGGAAAGTATGATAATGCCGCCACTCATGTGGTTATAAACGGCAGCAATTTTGGTATAAACGGTAATGTAAATTTTTATAAGGGGATTAATGATCAACAAAATTGTTTTAATGCCAGCCAGTTCCCTGTTAATAACTGTATTGATCCCCCTCCACCACCTCATTGGACTAATACAAGCATTAATATTCATGTACCAGGCGGACCTTATAATTTTGGTGGTGACATTATTCCTTCAAATGGCGCCAAAGATGGCCCAGTCACAGTGGCTATTAATCCGGGCGTTTGCGTCGGTGGCGCTAACGATTACAAAGATTGCTTTGTAGCAGCTGATTGTCCGGGCGGCACCTGCGCCACTGACAGCAATGGCTCTGAATTCAATGTGACGAGCCCACAGATTAAAAGAGCTTCAGGTTTAAACAACCAGGCGCATGGTGGTATCGGCCAATATGTTTCTGTCATAAGGAGAAATGATTCTTCACCCGATGCTGGTTTCGGCGCAGTGGCCGGCAGAGTTATATTCAGGCGTTTAATTGACGGTGCCGAGATGGTCGCTGATATACCGCCTGATCCGCCTTGTGACAGTACATGGACTAACGATTCAGTGGTAATCAAAGTGCCTGACCTTGTGGCTGGCTTTGCCGCGACGGCGTGTAGTATAACTGTTCCGAACGATTTGAAGAATTGCCCGACGACAACGCTTAGTTCAGTTGTTGGCATTCAGTTAGAAAAATCAGACGGAAGAAGAAGCAATATTGTTAATTTTATATTTACAAATGAAACACCGGGTCCTGGTTTGTGCAAGATAGACCCGACTTGTGGCCCAATTGATAAAGCCATAACATTAAGCGGTGAAAAATTTGGAACAGTCAGGGGCAGCGTACATTTTAATATGCCGTCAAAAGCACCAGTGGCGACGCCAGCCCCAACATTATGGACTGACCTGACAATCAACACTAGCGTGCCTAATGTTGATAATGCCGATGATCCTTATGAAGTTGATGCGACAAAGGTAGTTGGGGGTAATAGCTATACAAGTAATGCCCTGCCTTTTAGAGTACCGTGCGGTGGCATCCCGAAAGTTGTCGAGGATACAACTTGTGCCATGCACTGCGATAACACGGGAGCGGAGTGTACTGATGACATCCAGTGCGGCGGTGGCAATTGTGTCTTTGATACCATACCCTCGCCGAATCCTTATAAAAATGACACAGATGTCTGCGTAAATGCAATAACAGCCGCCCGTTTTACCGTACCAATGGATCCGGCCACGCTCACAACAACCAATATTAAACTATATTTATGCACGGATAATCTGGCTGATTGCCTGACAACCAGCGAAGTGCTGGGCACAGTAGTCAATGTAACGGCTGCTAATAGCTTTGAATTGACAAGACCGGGGAATCTGACACCTGATCAATATTATAAGATGTTCATTTCCAAAGATGTGGAAAGTGATCCGCCTGGCCCTGACCCGGGAGTCAAAATGAATAAAGACTATCAGTGGGTTTTCAAGACAAAGAATGATCCAGGACCCTGTCCTGTAGAGAAAATTTTGGTCACTCCAGCCAGCGTGACATTTGATACAGTTCCCAACTCACAAAATTATCAGTCAAGACCAATTGGCCAGAAGTGCAGCATACTTGACCCCGGCGGATATGATTGGACTTGGGCATCGAGTGTTCCGTTGACAGCGACAGTGGCGGCTAATCCAAATCCGCTTGATTACACGGCCGTCGCTAGTCTGCCTGTTGGAGCATTGGCAGGCAAAACAAACATCAGCGCCGCCACTGAAGGAAAAACAGGCAGGGGAGTGCTGACTTACAATCCAGACTCTTGCAAGACAGATCAAACCAAATGCAGAGATCCGCTTCGCGGCGGCTGTGGCAATAGTGTCTGCGATTTAACCAGAGATGTTTGCACCCCTTCGGTAACTGGCTTGAGTCCTTCCCAAGGACCCAAAGGGACAACTGTCACTATAGATGGCTGCTGGTTTGATAAATACCAGGGCGGTGCGAGCAAGGTAAATTTTGGTGGTTCGGCGCCGGCAGAAATAGTTTGTGGTTTATACTGGACGCCGAGAAAAATTATTGTTAAAAACCCGCTTGATCCACCAGGAACGCCACAGGTCATTGTTACCACTAGATTGAGTTTAGTTAGTCAAAACAACGGGGCAGCTGATGATTTCACATTGACCGATCAGTGTTGCAGCCGTTTTCAATGCGCCGGCGGTCCAAATGCTGGTCAAGATTGTTATAGTGATGAATATTGCGTGCCAGCCAGCGGTGGCAGCTGCAGTACTTGTGCAAGCTTTACGAATGTTCCGGCTAATGGCATGCCTGGTCTTTGCCCGCCGATTGATCCATCGACAGCGGCTCAAGGAGAATTAGTCAGTATTGATCACGATAGTTACAATTTGATGCCGGCTGACGCTAACCCTAATAACGACCTAGTTAAATTCAATCGCAACCAAGATGATCCGCGCACCGGTGGTCCAAACAGCATTATTGGTCGCGGCGGCAATTGGAGCGATGATACAATTACAAGTATTCGCGTACCTGACGCGGCGCAGTCTGGTCCAGTGAAAGTTTATGTAGACGGCTGCCCGAGTAATACCCTTGATTTTAAGTTAAAATGCACCAGCCACAGCGAATGCGCTGGCTCGACTGGCTGTTGCGCTGACACTGATTTGCCGCCAGACGGCATTAAAGAATGCGCTGATATAGCATACTGTACGTCTGGACCGGGTGCGCTTTGTATAGACAATACTGTTCCTGCTTGCGCAGCGGGTGTGGCAAGCTGTCGCTCTGGTTATTCTTGCCGGAATAATGGCGACTGCCGTTGCTGTTGCGATCCTGGCCCGCCAGCCCAGAAAAAAGGATCATTAACTTGTATGGCTGATCAAGCTCCTTGTACTGGCGGGAATCGCGGGCTTTACTGCGGCTGCACTAATGATGATTCTTGTGCAGACCCGTTAAATATTGGCTGTGGTGGTGTTAAGCCATATTGCTGTCTTGACAGGCCTGAAATTGATGATAGGACTCCGCCTGATCCTAATCCTTATCCTCAACCAAACCAGACAGGTATTTGTCTTAATGCAGCTATCACAGTGGATTTTGACCAGGCCTTGGATTCAGCCTCATTAAGTTCTGATAATGTAGTTGTTTATTCTGCGGAAGCGCCAGCGATTACAAGAGATGGAGCAGAATGTAATGGAACATTTGGTGGCTGTATTGGTGGCTGTACAGGTTTACCAGGGGTTGATGCCTGGGCCTGCAGTGTGGGTTGGTGGAATTATGATATTAATTTCCCCGTTGCTAATACAAATTATTTAGTCTATGTTCAGTCTGCCAATAACAGCGGCGCTGATTTAGCGCCTCTCGGGGTTTACCAAAATTTTAAAATTTCTGTGGAAGATGATGCAGGGAATTATATTGAAAAAGGCAATGTTAAAAATCTTGCCTCCCAATTTAATATAACAGGTTATCAGCAGGGTGTAGCTGATTTGGGTATAATTCAAACAGCTGGCGTTCATGGAGTGAGAGTAGAGTGGACAAATGATTGGTGTCCCTTTGCTCCAGCTGGCTCTTGCCCGCCTTATGATTCAAATCCTCTTTTGCACCGAGTAGGTATTATTAGGGGTAATATAGTTCAGGGCAGAGCGCAAAGTACAGGCAGCGGTTTAGCTTTCTATCCAACACAAAATTTGTTACCTAATATAGATTACTACGTATTTCTACGGGGTGGCGCACGAGGAGCAGACGTTTCTTTTGCTCCTTCCCCACCATATGATAATAATTTAGGCATCAGAAATAAAAGCGGTGTTTTCATGTGGGACGCCGACACCAGCGCAGAGGATATCAGTCGTATTAATCGTCTATGGAGATTCACTACTGGCACTGATGTTTGCAAATTGGACCACATTGATTTGAGCATGATTCATTTGACCAGTACCGGTCCCCAAACAATTATTGATCCTGGGCCAGACCGCTACTTCTGTGCGGCTGACACTTGTGATGATGACTACGAATTAGTTTGCGGCGGTACACCTGGCAACCAGCATATTTATTTTGCCCAGCTGAAGGATAAAGCAGGCAATACAATTAATAGCACTCCTTTTAATTTCACTTGGTCTGAATCAGCACCAGTGAGCGGCTCTGTTAAATTAGAAGATCTGTGTATCGGGCCGCCAAAAGATATTAAATTTTTGACTGCATTACCCAATGATGGAGAAGAAAGAATAACAGTTAGTGCTTCGGATCCGAACCCAAACGGCTATGGCAGCGCCCAAACTTCAGCCCGTGCGATTGTTAATGTCTGTGAAAATCCATGGCCTGATTTCAGGGTTGGCGCCCAATATCCGTTTTCTGACGATATCACCACGCACATGGTGAATAACCCGTCGCCTTATTATAATTTTCAGACATTCTATTGTCGGGATAACGGAAACAAATTATTGACCACCATAAAATATAACGATGCCGCCGCGCCTAATACGCAGCCGATTATTAAAGTAAATACGCCGACAGATCCACTCAAAGATGAGTTGATGAAGGAATTCTTTTTCATGGTTGATAATAAGGAAGAAGATGTTATTGGTATCAGGGTTATGGAGAATAAAGATAACCTCTCGCCAGAGCTTTGGTACAAAAGACAGTTCGGTGCCGCGGCGCCTAAGGTAGAAAAAACCACTGTCAATGGCTATCCAGCCGTCAAGCAAGGCCGGACAGTCTATGTGGCGGCAGCTAATTTAGTGGAAGGCTGTGCGCTCAATGATTGCAGCGGACCAGACAGCTGTTGCAATAATGGTATATTTTATACCAATATTTATTTAATTTCCTACAATGACAAAGCCACTGATGAAACTGTTGAAATTTATAATAGACTTTTAAAGAACTGGACTTTCAATACTAATTTTACAGGCGATTTGGAAGCTTTTAAGCGGGATCTAAAGAGAGTCAATGACTTGAATGATATTTATATTTCAATTTTAAATTACAAGACTAAAAATAACACATATCCAAAATTAGCCGGCGGTACTTATTTAAATTATATGAGCACTTCTGTCTGGCCGTCTTGGCAGGATACTTTGGGTCAGGATCTCGGCAGTTCATTGCCAGTTGATCCTTTGAACACAATATTTGGCTGTCCATTTTGTATGAATACAGATGCTTCATTTTCTACTGATCAATCTACTGGGTCAGTCGAGGTAGATAAGGAAGGCAATATTTATTTCACCAAAAAGGAAGTTGGCCAAAATGGTTCTTTATTAAAATGTGATAGTAATTTAATAACATGTAAAACGATAAGAACATATGCTGTTAATTTGTTTCCAGCCGGTCTTTATGTTGATAATAATAATGGTAATATCTTGATCGGTGTTAGAAATACAGCCAATGTAAATGCCGGAAGTATAGAAAGATTAGACAAAGATGGCAATGTGCTAAATACATATACAGGACTGGTAGGGGGCGACTATCCATATAGAAACGTCGTGGATATTGTGGCAGATTACCAAGGAAATTATTTTGTCTCATTTGGTAATGGGAATTATCCTACCGGCATTCATAGATTTACTGATTTATCAAAAGCTCCGACAACATTAAATTTTGCTATAGGCGCACCTGATTATGCTATCGCCACAGGCTTGGCTATTGATACTAATAATAATGTCTACATTGCCATTAGAAGAAACCCCACTATGGCACTGGGGGGTAATCAAATAAGAAAGTATAATAACGAACTTAATATTTTGCAGGCTTCATTTGGCGATGGCAATGAGCAAAATGACGCTGATAGTATTTCCACACCGCAAGAGATTGATTTAGATAATAGCGGTCATTTATTTGTAAGCGAGCACATACATGATCGCGTGGTGATGATGGATACTGATTTAAAACAAAAATTAAATACTTTCGGTGAATATGACGTAGAAGTAGCGGATAAATATCATTATAGAAATCCTTTAGGCGTTCGCTATGACAGTGGCTATCTATTTGTTGCGGATTCTTCTAACAACCGCATATTAAAACAAAAGATAGACCTTGACAAATGTCAAGCATGCTGGAATGAAATCACTAAGACTTTCCAATGCTCGGCTGGCTCGCATATATATCAATATATGGTTTCAGCTGACGGCTCATCATCCGCTAATCTTTATGCGACCCTGGAATACAATGGCCCTGGTAGCTGGATAAATTACGATATGAGTCTTCCGGCAAATGATAATTGTAAAGATAACAGACCATCTGTCTGCCAGTGCTTTAACTACAGGCACAACATCACTGGTTCATCAGTCGATTACGATTCGCCAGTTATTAGTTTTGTGTCGCCAGCCATACCAGCTCCGCCAGCTCCACTAGTGGTTAGCGGCAAGAGCCAGCTTGTACAGGTCAATGTGACAGATCCATCTGGCAGTAATATTACTAAGGTGGAATTTTATGTCGATGGTGTCTTACAGTTTACTGATACTGACGCAGCCGGCGGCTGGAGCTGGATTTGGGATACCACCAAATTTTCTGACAGAATTCCGGCTAGAAACGATCAGCCACATGTCTTGAAAGCGGTCGCTTATGATGAGTACGGCAATTTTGGCGCTGGTGCTGTCAATGCTTATATTAATAATTTAGCCGGCGCTGATACCACGCCACCGACAGTTATTATTACAAAGCCTATTGACGGTACCACTATTTCAGGCAATTCAGTTACCTTCGAGGCGTATGCCTCTGATGCTAGTGGTATTAACGGTATACAATTACAAGTTGATAGCACCTTACTTCCTATTTGTAGCACAGCGCCAATCTCCCCCTGCGTAAGAACAGTAGATACAACAGCGCTCCCCAACGGCCAACATACATTAAGGGCAGTAGCCACACCGGGCGCAGGGCCCTCGGGAAGTGCCCAAATCACCGTAACTGTTGATAATGGTGATACAGAGGCACCAGTCGTTACTATTACTAATCCAGCGAATAATTCAACAGTCAGCGGTAATGTGACAGTGACAGCTAATGCTACTGATAATGTCGGTGTCACAAAGGTGGAGTTTTATTTAGATGGTAGTTTGCAAGCCAGTGATCCTGCCTCCCCTTATGAGTGGCTTTGGCACACTGTCTTGGCTTCTAATGCTAATCATAATTTAACAGTGATGGCTATTGATGCCAAAGATAATACTGGCCAGCAGAGTTTTCAGGTGACAGTAAGAAACGGCGTAACGCAGCCCCTGGTTATTTCTTTTGTTAATGGTGGCGTTCCGGAAACATATGTCGGTGGCACGCCGCCAGACGCCTCTCCACCAACTCCTGTTAAAGGTATAGCCGTCAATATCCGCGTGCAAGCCTTGCCATCGCAAGGAGCTTTAGTCAGAGCAAAATTCATTTTAGACGGAGTCGATCAATTTACAGGTAATGCGGTTGACATACCTCCGCCTGTGGTTGATTGGACATGGAATACGGCTTTATGGATTGATGGGATTCATACGGTGCGGGTGATCGGGTATGACGCTGATGGTCGTGCTTCGCCAACAATTGAGCGTCGCTTCACTGTTTCGAACGGCTCGTTTGATTTAGTGCCGCCGGTAATTGGGGCGACGGCCATTAATCCGCTTTCAGGCATACCCAATACAGTATTTACTATTACGGCTGATATTACTGATGCTATTCCGGGTGTTGATGCGACAACCACCTATGCTCATATTAAAGATTTCGCAACAGGAAATGAATTGACGAGAATCCGTTTATGGAATGATGGTTTACTTGGCGGCCACGGCGACGTTGATGAGAATGATAATATTTATACCGGTCGATTCAATTCCGCTGGGTACTGCGGTGCTGGCAGCTGCGCTTACTTCGTTGACATTGCCGCTTGTGACTTGAGAGGTAATTGCATTGAAAAGGAAAATATTTAGATAGTTTTAACATTAACTAAAAAAAATTATGAAAAAATTAAAACATATCAGCTTAATATTATTTCTTTTCTTAGCAATCTATCTGTTATCAGTGCAGCCGATGCGCGCTCAAAATAAACCAAGCTTTGAAGTGGCTCCTCAGAAACCGCCAGCTGTTGCCACTGCCCAGACAAGCGTGACGCCTTCATCAATATTTGCGGGCGATAAACTAACTATCAGCACAAAAGTCACTGATGTTTCTGGCGTTGCTTCTGTTTCGGCTTATATTGTATTGTCTGGCAGTGATGTTAGAAAATTAACGCTGAACAAGACCACTGGCGATGTCTATAAGATTGACTGGCAAACGCCTACTGACTTAACACCGGGTACCTATACAGTTGATATTGAAGCCAATGACACTCTGGGTTATTTTAATAGAAATACAAATCTCGGTACTTTCACTGTCAATGCCAGTTGTTCCACTAGCCAGTGCAGTGCTGCCGGTCATTGTTATACTACCAATGCTGGCCTGTGCCACCCGACAGACCCTAGTAAAGCGTGTACTGGGTTGCCGGCTTCCTGGACAGGCTATTGCGGTGATAACAAATGCCAATGTGGCGAGAACGCTACTAATTGTGCTTTGGACTGCGGTGTGGTTGGTTGCGATAACCCGCAAGGCCCTGACAGCGTCACGATTACACAGCCCGCGACTGATTATCCGGCTGGCGGTTCTTTACCAAGTCAACCTGATTACATTGTTAAGGCTGAAGTGATTCCTACGACAAGAATAAACCCAATCAGGGAGGTGGAATTTTATTTGGATGGAGTTTTACAAAGTACGCAAAACAAACCGTGTGAAGGCGAGGACATTTATTGCTGGATTTTTGACACCACGACAATCAGTGGAGAATATGATATTAGAGTAATTGGCTTTACTAGTGATATTGCTTGGTGCGATACCATTAGGCACATTAATATTGAGCCTGTAGTACAAAATCCAACTGCTAATATTACAGATCCATTACTAAACGCCACTCTTTCAGGCACTTATGGAGTGAAGATGCATGCTACTGATAATATTGGGGTGAACAAGATTGAGTTGTATACCAATGAAGGAGGTTTAATTAACACAGTGAATGTTAGCCCAGCTTCCACTGACACCACGCAAACCATTAACTGGGATACAACGACCTATCCTAATGGTAATTACAATCTTTTTTCTATTGCTTATGACGCAGATAATAACTGGAGCGTTTCTATTTTTGTGCCGGTGAAAGTGGATAATCCTTGTCCTGCCGGCCAATGTAAAATATGGCCTAATTGTTATGCGGCTGGCGCCTGCCATCCAACCACGGCTAGTCAAAAATGTGACGTCGCTGGCTCAGGAAATTGGGTCTCTTCCTGTAATGACACTAGTTGTAATTGTCGTGAAACAAATGCAACTTGCAGTGCTGATTGTCCGCCAACAGTTTGCGGGGCCAATGGCTGCGAGGTAGGCGAAACGTGCTCGAATTGTCCAGCTGATTGTGGGCTTTGCGCAGCATATTAGCAGAATATTAATATATTTTCCTATGGCTAACCAATTAAATAATAAACTAGAGCCAGAAGATATTTTTGCTGAAACTGAAAAAGCTCCGTCTCGACAGGCTGCGGAGAAACCTGGCCAAAATAAATATACGCCGCTTCCCGCTCAGCTCCCGGAAACACCCGGGAAACCAAAAAGTTATCGATGGCTGATTATACTGGTGATTATTGTATTTGTAATTATCATCGCGGGAATCATCGTGTCAGCTACTGGCATTTTGAATAAAAAAACCAGTGCCAATAACAACATGAATATAAATGCGGCGAATAATGATGCTAAGACCAATGTCAATGTTGTTTTACCCACTAATTCAGTTAATTATCCTGTTGATTCTGATCAGGATGGTCTCAGTGACGAGGAAGAAAAAAGTTTGGGCACCAATCCCAATAGCTCTGATACAGATTCTGACGGTCTTTCTGATAGGGATGAAGTAAAGATTTATAAAACTGATCCGAATAATCCGGATTCAGACGGTGATGGACATTCTGATGGCGATGAGGTTAAAGCTGGCTATAATCCCCTTGGTGAAGGTAAGTTATCAGATTTCACAAACGCAGTGAATAAGCTGACCAATACGACTAAGTAAATTTCAATTAAGCTCTGACGTTAACATGTTTTTTATATTTTGCATCTCTGATTCTTATTGATGGAGATAAAAATAATAATTAACTATAAATAAAATATATGTTTAATGAAGAAGAAAGTTCTCAACCAAGATTTGATCGTCCCGATAATAATTTATCAAAGGGCACTAATGATTTAACATCTTTTAAAATTAACACTACTGATATTCATACAATGCCAGATAAATTTCGGGTGGTTGAGAAAGGTGGAAGAGACAAAAGATCTATCTCGACAATTCTAATAATATTATTTATTGGTGCTGTTTTGGTAGCCGGCGCTATTTTTGCCTTTCAAAAAATATTAAATAAAAACACAAATCAAAATACTTCCCTGGCTGGTAACATTAATATAGATGAAAATAAAAATATCAATGCAAACAATAATAGTAATAAAAATAAAAACACAAATATGGCTGGTAACTTGAATGGAAATGTCAATACTAATACCTCTACAAATTACAATCTTAATATATTCGAAAATACTAATTATTCAAATGTAAATGCCAATACAAATCTAAACGTTAATACTAATTTAAATACTAATTTAGTCGTAAGCAAAGACACTGATCAGGACGGCCTGACCGATTTAGAAGAGTCCCTGTTTAAAACTCAAAACCAGTTAAAAGACAGTGATAATGATGGCTATATTGATAGTCAAGAGGTGAAAAGTGGCTATAATCCCAATGGTACGGGCCGTATTGAAGCAACAGATTTAGTTAAAACTTATACTTCATCGCAATCTAATTATTCAATACTTTATCCCACCTCATGGATAGAAAGTGCTGATCCAAATAATAAGGATGGCATTATGTTTACTTCAGAAACAGCTGAATTTATAGAAGTGACTGCATATGATAATCCTTCAGGACTTTCGGCACGCGACTGGTACATTTCTGAATCTCCTAATGTTAACACCTCTCTTATTACAACAGTAAGTAACTGGGACAATTCATTGAGTAATGGAGTAAAAAGTGTAGACGGTTTAAATGTTTATTATTCTTATGATGGAAAGATTTACGTGATTAGTTACAATATAAATATTCAGCAAGAAACGAATTATAAGGCAGTCTTTGAAGTGATGTATAAAAGTTTTAAAATTATCTCGCCGTTGCTGACAAATCTCAATTCAAACACAAATAGAAATACTAATATAAATGCAAGTACAAATCTCAATGCAAATAGTGGAGCGAGTCTAAACGTCAACTTCTAGCTAATTATGTTTTTTGACATTAATAATAGTTCATATCCGTTTAAATTAGCAGACGTTAAAAAACTAATAATAAAAATTTGTCAGAGCATTAACTTTTATAAAAACTCTAGAATATCAATAGCTTTCGTTGATAATAGAACAATCAAAAAACTAAACAGATCTTACAGGAAAAAAAATAAACAGACTACTATTTTATCTTTTGCTGAAAAGGATGCAAGAGCAGATTTTTTTAAGAAAAAAGAAAGAGTAAAATACTTGGGTGAGATAATCATATCCTACCCGGCATTAGCCAAACAGGCTATAGTGAAAAAAAGCACAATAAAAAAAGAACTTGGCATTTTGTTAACACATGGGTTATTACACTTAGCTGGCTATGATCATCAGTCAAAAAGACAAGCAACTAGGATGGAAAGATTAGAAAATGGAATCATAAAAAAGATAGAAAAAAATAAATATGCCATTAGTAAATTTAAGAAGTCTAGTTAGAAGTTTTAAGTACGCCTTTAAAGGTTTTTGGTATGTGGTTAAAAATGAACAAAGTTTCCGCCTACATTTATTTGCTAGCCTGATAGTAATTATTTTAATGATTTATTTTTCGGTGAAGCTGTGGGAAGCGATTATTCTTTTTCTTGTCATAACCCTCGTTTTAGTGTTAGAATTAATTAATACTATATTTGAAAAAATGATTGATGTTTTGAAACCACGAATCCACTATTATGTTGAGGTAATTAAGGATATTATGGCAGCCACTGTATTAGTTGCCTCAATTGGTGCTTTAATTGTTGGTATATTGATTTTCGGACCCTATCTTTGGTCGAAATAATATTAGTGGGCTTGCTGGCTTTGGAGTAATAAATTATAATATAGATAACAAGATCTCAAATTTTTACTGATAAATTATCTAATAAAAAAATAAAAATACTATGCCAAAAGAAGAGGTAATTACAGGATTAGATATTGGCTCAACGACTATCAGAATAGTTGTCGGACAAATTAATCCTCACGATAAAAAAGTTCATATTTTGGGCGCTGCGGAAAACCCAGCCGAGGGTATTAGTAAAGGCGTGATAACAAGCATTGAGGACGCTGTTTCCAGTATCTCTGGAGTTTTAGAAAAAGTGGAAAGAATGACTGGGATGCCGGTGGAACGTGCCTACGTTGGTATAAATGGATCACACGTGACTTCTCAAGATAGTCATGGCGTTATTGCTGTTTCTAAGGCTGACGGTGAAATTAGGGAAGATGATATAGAAAGGGTTATCGAAGCCGCTCAAGCTGTGGCAACGCCGCCAAACTATGAAATATTACATGTCATACCGCGTAGTTTTATAGTTGATAATCAGCCAGGTATTAAAGATCCAGTTGGCATGACTGGTATTCGTTTAGAAGTTGACGCACAGATAATTCAGGGTCTCTCCTCTCAGATTAAAAATCTAACTAAGTGTGTTTATCGCACTGGTGTTGATATAGATGATTTAGTGCTTGGAGTTCTCGCCACTTCCGAAGCCGTGCTTTCAAAAAGACAGAAAGATTTAGGAGTGGTTCTTGTTAATCTTGGTGGTGCGACTACTAGCGTTTTGGTTTTTGAGGAAGGTGATGTATTACACACTGCTATCCTACCAATTGGTTCAGGTCATATTACTAATGATATCGCCATCGGCTTGAGAACTTCCATTGACTTGGCTGAGAAAATAAAAGTAGAGTACGGTTCAGCTTTACCCGAAGAGATTAATAAAAGAGAGGAAATAAACTTATCAGATATAGACTCCAAAGAAGAGGGAGTGGTTTCTCGAAGGCATATTGCTGAAATAATCGAGGCGAGATGCGAAGAGGTATTTAGAATGGTTGACAAAGAGTTACAAAAAATAGATCGCTCTGGTTTGTTACCTGCCGGTGTCGTGCTTACAGGCGGTGGCGCAAAACTACCCGGTATTACAGAAATAGCGAAAAAAGAATTTAGATTACCAGCTTCTTTAGGTTATCCAATAGATTTAGGCTCAACAGCCGTTGACAAAGTTAATGATTTAAATTTTTCAACAGCTGTTGGTTTGATTTATTGGGGTAAGAATTTAGGGGGATTGAAAGGAGAAGGGAAGATTTCTTTACCAAAGTTTTCTTCGGTGACTGAGGCAACTTCAAAGATGAAGAAGTGGTTTAAATCATTAATACCTTAATTACATATTAACTTATGAAGTATAAAAATAGGAATAATAATATGGAAGTAAAACCAGACATCGAAACATTCGCCAAAATAAAAGTCGTGGGTATTGGCGGTTCAGGAGGGGCGGCGATTGACCGTATGATAGTTAATCGAATTCAGGGTGTTGAATTTATTGCTATTAATACAGATGTACAGGCTTTGCACCATTCAAAGGCACCTTCTAAACTTCATATCGGTAAGACAACCACAAGAGGTTTAGGCGCCGGTATGGATGTAGAAATGGGACGCAAGTCAGCTGAAGAAAACCAAGACGAAGTTCATGATATTTTAAAGGGATCTGACATGGTTTTTATTACCTGCGGTTTGGGTGGCGGTACTGGAACAGGTGCTTCACCGTTGATTGCCGATATTGCCAAGGATCTCGGCGCTTTAGTTGTTGCTGTCGTGACCAAACCTTTTGCTTTTGAAGGCGCACAAAGAAAGTCTCTGGCTGAATCAGGGTTATCTGAATTAACAGATAAAGTGGATACCATCATTGTTATTCCAAATGATCGAATCTTACAGATTATTGACAAGAAAACAACTCTTCTCGATGCATTTTCCACAGTTGATGAAATTCTGAGACAGGGTGTCCAAGGTATCTCTGATTTAATTACAGTACCTGGCTTGATCAATGTTGATTTTGCCGATGTTAAATCAATTATGGAGAATGCTGGTACAGCCTTGATGGGTATTGGTCGCGGTTCAGGCGAAAACAGGGCGGTGGACGCCGCTAAGGCAGCCATTGATAGTCCTTTATTAGAACTTTCAATTGAAGGAGCGAAAGGAATTTTATTCACAGTGACCGGTGGTCCTGATTTAGGGATGTATGAAGTGAATGAAGCCGCCAGAATCATTACAGCTTCGGCTGATCCAAATGCAAAGGTTATTTTTGGTGCTATTATTAATGAAAATTTGAAAGATGAAGTTAAAATTACAACTGTCGCTACTGGTTTTGGGGGAAAAGCTAAGCCAATCAAGAAAATAACTCCTCTGGGCATTGAGTACAAAGGGGCTGCAGAAAGACCTTTGCCACCAAAGTTCAAGCCAGCCCCTGTCCAAATGGAGGAAAAAAAGACAAAGGAAGAGGAAGATTTAGAGATACCTGCATTTATCAGGAAGAAAATGATGTAAAAATTATTCACTAGTTAATAAATAGGAAATTCTTTTTCTAATAAATTAAAACAAAAAACAAAAGAGGGCCAAAAAGACATTTTGATGTCTTTTTTTAGCGCTTCATATTAATTTTTTTGTTCTAACAAATGGGTTTATTCAAGAAAAATATAAAAATTAGATTCAAGCTTATCAAGAAAAGAGACGGCCGAATTGTTCAATTTAATCCAAAAAAGATTACTGAGGCTATTTTTAAAGCATCTCAGGCGGTGGGCAAACCGAGCCACCGGCTGGCTAAAAAATTATCTGACGAAGCCGTTAAAATACTGGAAAAAAAGGTTAAACAAGATGAAATACCGACAGTCGAAGGTATTCAAGATATTGTAGAAGAAGTCTTAATCAAAAATGATTATGTTAAAATAGCCAAAGCGTACATTGTTTATAGGCAAAGGCATAAAAAACTAAGAGAAGTAAGGAGAGCTATTTTAGACGGTTTAAGAACAGAGGTTAAATCTTCAATTAATGCCTTAACTGTTCTAAAAAAACGCTACTTGAAAAAAGATGAGGCTGGAAAGATCATCGAAACGCCTGCGGAATTATTCTGGCGTGTCGCTTCTAACATAGCCTATGCTGATAATACCTATAAAACTTTATACAATCAGGATGTTGACCCCAATAAAACAGCGACCGAATTTTATCAGCTACTCTCAAATTTTGAGTTTATGCCTAATTCGCCAACCTTGATGAACGCCGGCCGTGATTTACAGCAATTATCAGCTTGTTTTGTTCTGCCGGTTGATGATGCGATGGCTGATATTTTTGAAACAATTAAAAACACTGCCTTAATCCACCAATCGGGCGGAGGCACGGGGTTTTCCTTTTCGAGATTAAGACCAAGAGGAGACATCGTAAAAACAACAGGTGGTGAAGCTTCTGGACCGATTTCTTTTATGAAGGTTTTTAATGCCGCTACTGATGTCATTAAGCAAGGCGGTACCCGTAGAGGAGCAAACATGGGTATCCTAAGAGTTGATCATCCTGATATATTAGAATTTATAACTTGTAAAGAACATGAAGGTGAGTTGGCTAATTTTAATATTTCCGTGGCAGCGACAGATAAGTTCATGGAAGCAGTGGCAAAAGATGGTAAGTATAACATCGTTAACCCGCGTAACGGCACGATAACTAGTCATGAATCAGCTAAGAAGGTTTTTAGTTTAATTGTGACCATGGCTTGGAAAAATGGTGAACCGGGTATTATTTTTATTGACAGAATTAATAAAGATAACCCCACACCAGAATTAGGACAAATTGAATCAACTAATCCATGCGGTGAGCAGCCGCTGCTGTCATACGAATCTTGCAACCTCGGCTCTATAAATTTAGCTAAAGTTGTTAAGGATAAAAAAATTGATTTTGAAAAACTCGGGCAAGTCGTGAGATCAGCTATACATTTTCTAGATAATGTTATTGATATGAGTCGGTATCCCATTCCGCAAATTGAGCAGATGGTTGAAAAGACCCGCAAGATTGGTTTAGGAGTCATGGGTTTTGCCGATATGCTGGCACAGTTAGAGATACCGTATAATTCAGAAAAGGCTGTTAAAACAGGCGAGAAGATTATGAAATTTATAACTGAAGAGGCAAGGAAAATATCATCTGAGCTTGCTGAAACGAGAGGGTCTTTTCC
>Ga0315289_10001946_pt1 | contig 31987 bp, 43 predicted proteins | sample YL17G11_40_MG_FD_203452 | JGI IMG/M metagenome (GOLD analysis project Ga0315289, IMG submission 203452) | Sediment microbial communities from Yellowstone Lake, YNP, Wyoming, USA - YL17G11_40 | ecosystem: Environmental > Aquatic > Freshwater > Lake > Sediment | place: USA: Wyoming | collected... | reverse complement strand
CAGATTGATTTCAATATATTTGTTTTTGATATCAATCTGTTAAACTATAGGCAAGACCAGCTAAAGGGATCGGGTATAAGGATGAACATTACAAAAGTTGAATTTCATGGAAATGTTATCGAGGCGGTTAAAGACGAGAGGGGGGAATGCTGGGTTTCGGTGAGGTCTATTTGTGATGGAATAGGGGTATCCTGGCCCCCGCAGTACACAAAGATAAAAAACGACCCGAGGTATAGGGGTTACGATATCGTAACCCCTTCAGCTAGCGGATCACAGACTACGCTATGTCTACCTGTAAACCAGCTGAATGGCTGGCTGTTCTCTATCAACGCAAATAAAGTTCATGAGGACGTTAGGCCCAGGCTTCTTCAGTACCAGAAGGAATGCATGGAGGTTCTTTATAAGCATTTTATGCCAAAAGGTGAGCGGGATTTGGGAGTCATTATGGAGAGGCTTTCGATAATGAACAATAAACTTGATGAGATAGGTTGCATCAAAGATACGGTCTTCGGTGATGACCAGAAGGAAATCCAAGAACTGGTTACTAAAGTAGCTGAGGTATACCGAGTGGATGGGAGAACGGTGTGGGGTTGGGTACAGACTGAGTGTGATGTGTCCTCTTACAAGAAGCAAAACCACAAGGTCATGAACTTTCTTAGAAACAAACTCGGCAAGGGTGTTATTGGAATAGTAAAGGAGGAGACTAGTGAAACTTAAATATGGACCATACAGCCCATCGCGGCTAGATACCGCACGCTGCCCCTATTCATTCTTTAGGCAGTATGTAGACCCAGACAGGTCTAAGACCCACCCCGAGAGCGTCCCACAGGCCCGTGGCTCGGCAGTGCATGAGGTATTTGAGCAGATCACCAATTACCACAAGGCAGGTCAGAGCAAGGGCATTAACATGGATGACATCAGGACGTGGACAAGCAAGGCGATACAGCGTCATCCTGCAGCCTATGAGGACACTGGGGCGATCCTTGAGATGGCGAGACTCTACGTTGAGAGGCCACCGAAGGTGCTCACTTCTGATGCCGAGGTGGAGCTACGTATGGGCGTCAAGATGACAGACACGGGCTTCGAGGAGTGCTCCTATGACGATCCGGGGGCGATTGCCAGGGGACGCGCAGATATCATGATGGTTTCAGACGATATGACGGAGGCACTGGTCTACGACCACAAGACCCAGCCAAATATCGAGGACGCTGATACTTTTCAGATGAGCTTCTACGCATGGGTTATCTCCAAGACTCACCCATTCCTGCAGAAGATCACTACCATCCTGCACTTTGCCCGCTATGGATCCTACCGCTCTTATGAGTGGACTAGAGAAGATCTGGCTGCCGTGGAAGGCGAGATTCTTACAAAGATACAGACGATCGAAGGTACGGAAAGCTGGACGGCGATCCCGCATGAGAAATGTCTGTACTGTCCCTTTAAGACTAGCTGCCCAACCTTTGCGGAGATTATAAAGTTCGATGATAATGGAAAACCATCTGTAGCAAGGTTTATGACCTTAGCCGAAGGTGGCATGCCACAGGCAGTTAAGACGGCGGGGTTCATAACTCTTTTGGAGGAAGCACTTGAAAACTTAAAGAAAGAACTCAAAACTTATGTAAGCCTCACATCACCAGTCGCTATACCTGGCCGTATTTACGAGTTTAGGGCGAAGGAAGGAATTGATTGGGACAAGGTAAATAAGAAGTTCCGAAAACAAGTCTATGAGGTTTTTGATGAGTGTGGTATAGATCCTAAAGAGTACATGGGATTCAGCCAGACTCTTTCGAAGGAAATTCTACAGAGTGAAAATGAAAAACTCTGCAAGAAGCTAGGCGAGTTGCTTCCTAGAAAAACCACTACTGAATTCAGGGGCTATAAGCTGTGAGTTGGCTTAACGAAATTACAAGAAAATATAAGTACACATGTAAGACATGCGGTGAAACGCATGTCAATGAATCTAGCCAGGGCTACCCCACGTATGAGGAACCTCGTTCCTGTGCGTGTGGGGGCGTGGCAGCCTATTCTGGTTTTTTACCTACTAAGCTCCGTCTTAGAGGTAAAGTTTCCTTTGAGCAGAACGGGCGCAAGGCATACCAGATCACAGATGGTAATGGTGGTGTTCGCTACACCTCTGCCACCAAGGAACACTTCCTTGAGACAGGGGATATCAAACCACAGTATACAAAGGCTTACTCGGAGCACCTTGTAAAGGTAGGACAGTCTGAGCAGCTGGAAGAAACTAAGTTTGATAAGCTAGTCGCGGATCGTAAGCACACAGTTGATCGTTTGAAAACAGTTAAGGTAGCTAGAGAATCTATGCTGAAGGAGGATAGCAGTGAAATTTAAGGCCATAAATAAAGACGGGACCGCACGTGAGTTCACCGCCGAAGAGAAGGTGCCAGTTGCACTTCAGGATGCTGTCATAGCTTATGATAGATTCAAGGACAAGGAACACGTCTGGATACGCAATACGGTAGTTGATACTATATCGGTACTCCCCAAGGGCGATAAATTTAAAGGTCTATACTCCAATGATATGTACAGCGCCTCTGGTACTACCAGATTTCACCGACGCTCCCTTGCAACAGGAGACCTCCTGTCACCACTCTTTCGTCATTACAGAATAAAGTTCGAGGACGTACTGGACTATAACGGGCAGCCCGATCTAAAGATTACGCATTTTGAGGAGCAGGTGCTTTGAAGATTGGGGAAGTAGCGGTATCTGTATTAATCACCATCACAGCCGGGGTGATTGTGTATGTTACATGTATTTGCGCCCAACTCATATGGCCACCTGCCTCTAAAGTGCGATCTGAGCTCCTCTCCGCAAAGCGGACTGTTGTAGACTCTGAGTTTCTTAATGTTACCTTCATTAGCAATTATGATGGCGATACCTTTACTGTAGATCTTCCCGGTTTGCCTAAGGTATTTGGGCAGCATATTGCCGTAAGAGTTAAGCATATCGACACTCCAGAGTTAAAGAGCTCTAATCCATGCACCCAGGCTGCAGCTATCAGGGGGAAGGAGCTTGTAAACACCCTACTTCGAAATGCCACAAGCATCGATCTGCTGGAGGTCGAGAGGGACAAGTACTTTAGGCTGTTGGGGTTAGTACGCATTGATAAAAAGACTTTACTTCATCAGGTTCTTATCGACAACAAACTCGCCGTTCCCTACGAGGGGGACATTAAGCCCCTAGTAGATTGGTGTAACTAACAATAAAAATTACCTAAATAATCTGGCATAAGCTACTTGGTAAACATTAACAAGGAGTAGCTATGTTTAAATTTATTCCACGGTGTGCATATCTGCGCTCACAGCACACAAAGACCCTGCAGGTTAGGTGGCCACACTTTGGTATCGATGTAATTAAGAAACCGGGGATTTTTCTTATCCAATACGGCAACAAGAGTCGATGTAGATTCATTTGCAAAATAGAAAAGGATAGCCGGCCGCCCACCTTTCTCATGTCATCTGCATGGAAAACCACTCGTACCCTAATGGGGTATAGATTTGGAACTACACAAAAACCAGTTAACCTAACTAAACTTTGGAGAGAAGTATGCCAAGATTCGGAGCGCTGCGTGAGCACGAGTATGAAGACCGTGAGGATCAACTCTGGGAATGGGTAGCTAACTGTGGAATTGGGATCATTGGAGCAAGTGAAGTCCCCGGCGACTGCTTTGAGTTTGTAATGAGCCAATACGAGCGCTTCAATATTCCTGTACCGGAGGCTGCCTACCCAATTATTGAAGCCGCTGCTATGAGTCCAATCTATTTTGTAGATGTCTGTGATCCATATTCTCTATTTCATGGGACTAGTGATGTTAACTTAACTATGGAGTGGTGTGAGGTTGCTTACGAAATTTTGGACGTACACACGGGGAGATACTATGAGGCATCCCCCCAATACCTAGAAACATATAAATATATGCCATATCAATCGGAGGAGCATTTTAACCATGTCATGTCTCACCCTGGACTGGAGAGTATTTCGTGTGAGCATGAACTTAATGAAATCCTATTCGGGGAGATGACGGGTGACAGCGTTTTCGATGCAGATAGGGACGCTCGCCTAGCTCTAGAAACCCAGTTCACTATGCCCGATGGTACGGTTAACTGGGACCGTATTAATGCCTTTGTACGACTAGCAGCATGGGCATCTTATGCTTGGTTGATTGGGCCTCCTAGCAGGGCATGGCGCATGACCCACCTTGACGTCTTCTATACGGCAGTTACAAGCGGTGAGGCCATCATGGTTGATGGGTGTGTCATAGGGCCAAACAACTACAGAAAGCTGGACAGGTCGCCTGTTAGTTGTTTCAAATGTGACATAGCCGCGTGGTGTGTGGAGATGTGCTCCGTGGAGGGTGGCGCACGCTACATATGCGAGCATTGCCTCAATGATGATATCCCAAAGTTTGGTGGCCTCGCCACATGTGGCACCAAGCGCTGCATGCTAACACAGTGTCCTCATCATCCTTACCACCATCTTGGAAGCGCGGGTATTCAGAACTATATGCGGGAACATGGGCAGCTACGTGCCGCTGCGGATGGGCAGACCACAACAAGACTGCTAACAGCTCGTAGCTAGTCAACCTTAATTGACTATGCTACCATATCATCTACGACCATAAAAAGTCTTGGAGGATACATTGGGCGACATTAATAAGATCTTGCTGACGGGGGCTGCGGAAACTCGGCCTGTGCTCACCAAATTACCGCATACTAATACATCTATATGTTACTTCATACTAAGGGTAGAGGAGCGCTTTACCAACTCCAGAAACATTGTGAATGTAAGACCTAACTACATAAAGATCGAGAGCTTGGGAAGGCAGGCAAGTGAGGTCTACGATAAGGTTAAGCTGGGGGCAAGATATCTTGTGGATGGCTACCTTCGGCAGGAGAACAAGGAATCTGACGGATGCGACATCGTAAAAGTTCGAAGTTACGGTGTCATCCAAGATCCTACAATGGAATCACACAATTACAACATGGGGCTTAAAAGGGCCTTGACGATTTTAGCGACCATCAAAAATCCTGCTGAGGCCATGAAAGCCATAGAGGAGGCGATGCTCGAATAGGAGGACACATTGGATCTAAGAAAGCATTATGAAAGCTACAAGGAATCTGTAAGCGCGTGGGCGCCTGAGAACTATATAGAATACGCACGAATTACTCCGACTCAAAATCCACGCGATTATCCTACAATCTATGATTACGTACTGCAGCTAGTTACTGCGATACGGTCTGCACTAGATCGTAATGATGCAAGTGTCTACAGAGGCCACCTCATAAACCATCAGTTCGCTATGCGTGCTCTGTTTTATAAGATGTCACGGGAGATGCTTGTCGAACTTGGACTTGATCCTGATAACATGAGTGTAGAGAACATGGGTAAGTACGAAAAGGAGTTTGGTAGGAGGTGGGTAGAAGCGTTAGATAAGTCTGTTCGGGAAGTTCAGAATGGGGATATTGTTACCGACTGGCGTGGGCATCTTGTGTAAGCTATGAACACTTTGCCCACTTGCTTTTAGCTATCATAACTTAACGTTACAAGAAATGAGCCAAAACTATTGACACACAAGGAGGCCCTGTGCAAAACGAGAATTACTTCAATGCATATATTACCGCAAAAATCAAGCACATGGGAAAGAGCTATAAGGTGGTCAAAACCTCCGATAGGTTCAAACTAGGAATGCCAGATTGGCTGCTGTTTCATAGAGGTAATGCGGTTGCTGTTGAGGCGAAGTTTGTAAAGACACGAAAGAAGAAGGGTAACGTCCTTACCCATAAGCTCTCAGGTTCGCAGCAGACGGCTCTCCAGTCGTTCACACATGCTGGTGTGCCTGGCTGGGTCCTTCTAGGTATTGCTGACGAGAAGGGGATGTACCTAATTCCACCACAGGAGTTTGTAGATGGTCAACTGCGGTGGGAGTTTTTCAACACAGCTTGGTACTGGTTTAGCTTTAGTGACGTAGATCTTATGGTGTGCCATTTATTCTATAACGGAGGATGTCGTGAGTACAAGAGTGTTGATGACGAGATCAGAGAACCTACTGAGGGTTGATCCACTAGATGGGTTTTTCAACGTAAGTCAGGAAGAAGCTGAGACATTTTATGATGCCATGGCTACTACCATACAAACTGGTGGTGATTCCCCTAAGGAGGATATGATAAGGCGGATCGTATCCGGCAAGCCTGATCGCGTGAAGATGCCCGCACGTCTCACTGATGAGGTCTCCGGATTCGTTCGCGTTATTCATGGACCCCATGGGGAGGACTACGTCTGGCATGTAGAGCACGCGGCGCTTAGGCGCCCGTGGAAGACCACAAATGAACGGATAATTTTTATCATTGCCACGATCATGCACGATTGCCTGCCTGATATAGAGGCCAAGATCTGGCCCCCCGCCGGGGACTGGGAGCTACGAACAATTACTTTTAAGGCTCTTGGTCTTGTAGATGAGTGGACTTTCCATGAATCCCTTGTTCAAAAGATTAATCTTCGACTCTTTGCGGCATTAAATCCCTTGGTATAACATTTTTACACTTACGCTTTTCCTTTTTTTTAGCTATTAATGATAGGTTGCCTGATTGGGCGAAGCTACCAAGGAGGAAAAAGTGTCAAATTTTTCAGAATTAGAACAGACGATCACTGTAGATGAAGATCATGATGACGATGTTATAGATGCCATTGCAAACGAGAACACGGAAGACTCTAGTGATAGCTCTGACATAGACGAAGAGTATGCCGTTTTAGAGGACCATCTCGTGGATATATATGAGGTTCTTGGATCTATCCGAAATAGGCTTGATAGAATCCCCACAAGGGAGGAACTCATTGCTATGATTGACGATAATTATACAAAGCTCAAGGCCTCCCTACCCAAAAAGAATCGTCAACCACCTGGGCGGCCCAAGCGTCTTCCTACAAAAACCAAACTTCCCCCAAAGAAGACAAGAGCTAAGAGAACGCCAATTAAAGCTGCTAAGGTAAACGCCAAAAAGACACCTTTAAAAAAGACTCAAAAGCGTTAGGCTACACGTACTAAATTTATCAGTTGTATCGGCGCACTACTTGCGCTACAAATTTAATGATGCTTTGATAAAATGGTTGTATCAGCTTTTTAAAGATTACCCGTCAGGTAAATCTTAATAAGAAATGTGCTTGTACTGTTTTGACAAAACGGCGTAGACTTTCTATTATAAACATAGAGCAAGTTTCTAGCTTATACATAAACCAAGGAGAATTTACTATGCCTATCGCACAAGAATTCATTGATGCTGTTGCAAACGAGAACCTGAAAAATGGTGCCTCGTATCCTGCACAAAGACTGCAATCACAGACTATGGACTATGATCGCATGCGTCAGCAAATGGCTGACAACTCTGTTGAACGTCAGAACGACCAAAACAGGGGTTACCACATCCTCAGCAGCCGCCTGATGAAAGACGTTGTTGAGCCAGATATCGAATCAGCTAATGCTTACAAAGAAATCGCAACCGGCGTTTCTCCAACATCGCAAGGCTACCATGCCGCTAACACAATGTTGGAAGTTAACTCTGCAGCGACTGTTTCGATCAACCAGCTCGGTTCTACTATTGGTAGCATGAATACCATGTTGAACCAAATTGTTGGTTTGCTGTCAGCCAAGTAAGAACCGAAGTTTCAATAATGGGTCCGCATAATACTTTGTGGATTCGTTTAGTACCAGAGCGGCTAACTTTCCTAGGAGGTATTTATGCCAATCTTCCAAGAATTTACAGATGCTGTTGCGAACGAGAACCTGAAAAATGGTGCATCGTATCCTTCACAAAGACTCCAAACCAACACCATGGACTTCGACCGTGTTCGTCAGCAGATGGCTGACAACTCTGTTGAGCGCCAAAACGAGCAGAACCGTTCGTATCACATCCTCTCTACACGTCTGATGAAAGATGTAGTTGAGCCAGATATCGAATCGGCCGGCGCTTACAAAGAAATCGCAACTGGTGTTAGCCCAACCTCACAAGGCTACCACTGGGCGAACCAGAGTCAGCAGATCAACTCTTCTGTTGCAACGACCGTTAATCAATTGGGCACAACCTTGGGTAACATGAATACCCTGTTGTATCAGATTGTTAGCCTCGTTTCTAAAAAAGCTTAATTTTAAAACCTAGGAGGGGTGAATAGCCCCTCCTAACTAGAGGACACAGTATGCCAATTTTCCAAGAATTTACGGATGCAGTAGCTAATGAGAACCTGAAAAATGGTGGCTCATACCCATCACAAAGACTCCAGACAAGCTCGATGGATTATGATCGCGCGCGCACTCAGATGGCGGATAACTCTGTTGAACGTCAGAACACACAAAACAAAGATTACTCTCTGCTTAGTAACCGTCTCATGAAAGATATCGTTAAACCAGATATCGAAAGTGCAACTGCTTACAAAGAGATTGCAAATGGTATTAGCCCCACATCACAAGGCTATCACTTCTCTAATACAATGCAGCAAGTGAACTCCTCAGCAGCTGTTTCCATTAACCAACTCGACAGCGTTTTGGCTAATATGAACACCCAGCTGGCTCAACTCGCTGCCTTGGTTGCTTCGAAGTGATTATTCGCCAAAGAGATTTAAGGACTTGATCTTGACAGCACGCTCTAGGGACTTGTCCTCGGTTGCTTCCAAGATCTCCAAAGTTCTCTTCTGAATGTCGAGGTCTTGGAGCTCAGCTTCATACATGGCCTGCTTCAGCTTTTTCCCTACATCGATAACATCCAAGTGTGACTTATAGAAGCTCTCTCGGATATCTTTTGCGCGGTTTTGTACTGCGGTCTCTAGGGCATCAACACGCGACATAGTGGCTATATTCATCTGCTCTACCATGACGGTCATCTGCTCAAGAATCCTTGCGATGTCTTCCATACCACTAGGTGTGGGGGGCGGTGGAGGTTCTGGCGCAGGTGTTGGATCTGGAATCACTACATCCGGAGGCTCTATGGGTGCGGGCTCTGGTGTAGGGTCTACTGTTGGAACTGGCTCTACAGGTGTAGGTTCTGGCATAGGGTCTGGCACAACAACCCCATCATCGGGCAGTGGCGGCAGATCGTCGTCAGTATTTACAGGTACTCCAGGACCGTTCATGTACTTTGAAAACGGAAGATCAAACATAGATTTTTCCTCATGTGTCATCCTAGGAGAAGAATTAGAGACCAACTCTTCGGATTTTTTGCCGAATATGAAACTCATAACGGTCCTCCTGATCTTTTATGCGTAGCGTGATATCAAGCAACCTCGTGTAGGCTACTGCGAGTCGTCCGATGCTAAGAGCTCCTCGAGCAACTGCTTCTTTAACTCGGGCTTCGATTCGATCATGTTGTAGAGCATTCTCTCCAAAGGGAGGTCAAGCACTGGTTCCTTTTTTGAGTAGAAAATGACACGGTCCACTTTCTTAGCCAAGATTGTTTCTAACTCTTTTGGTGTAAATTTCATCTGTGTCCTCCTATGATTTTCTTCGTTAAATAAAACATACACGATAGAAACACAAAATGCCATAAATATTGTATACAGGGGTTTTTGACATAAAATCATGGGTTTTTGGTATAAGTATTATGTACAGTCCCTTTAACCAATCCATTGTTTGGCTTGGTCGGTGCAAGGAGCACCAAGGGAAACCAATCTTTATTATAGAGGATTTTTTATGTTTCTGATCTTAAGTTATAACACAGGGTACAACCGCAGCTTCAACTATGTAGACCTTATTCGCTACGAGATTCTGGCAAGAGCTCTAGAGAGTGCCGGTTCTGAAATGCATGCCTCTTTCCATCCCGCTTCCATGCACTACTTAAAGAGTGATTTTACTTGCACTCGGCCATCAAGTGAGCCAATAGTAGAACTTCACTATGGTAAATCAGATGACACTGATGACACCGAGGTGGGCCTCCTCAGAATTGTGTGGGAGGATCTTGAGAAGTTTCTTCTTGCAGCTCCATGCTCTGTAACATGGATACCAAAGTATGGTGAGCCTGAAGATGTCAAATTTAAACTCATAGAATACTATGACGACAGCCGACCTCGGCACATTATCCACCGAGAACTGGGTGGTGATATTCCACACACTGTAGTACTTCACAAGAAAGAGTTTGACACAACTGCCAAGAGGTTCCCCGCAGGGACATTGGATGCCATCAAGGTATTTCTGGCGAAGAAGATTCACCAGGAGATCAAAGAGGGTGTTCCATTTAGCGTAGGTGGGATGTTCCCCAAAGAGTCAGAACACTGGCAGAAGGAGCTTAAGCCCCTATGGGAGGTTCTGCAGGATGAGCTCCTAGCCTCATACTTCCTGTCAGGTTTAGTACAAACAGTTCTACTTAATAGTCCGCACACCTGGGCGGCCATGAAAGCTCGAATGCATGGACGTGGATTTGACACGCTGCATTTTTGGATTCATGAAAAATAGTCGATTAGTGCCGCGTACTCCTAAGAAAATACCAGATACAAAAATATTGGCGCGGCGCGAAAGATGCTGAATTATGAACTCCCAAGAACAGTTATTCAGCAAGAAGCGTAGAGAGTTTTTACCAGAAAACAAAAACCTCTCTCGTTTCTTTTAGCTATTCTGATTTGGAATGGGCGGGTACGAGCTTGCCGTCCTTGTAGTAGTCCTTGGTCATGTAGCCATGCACGGCGCCCTCACCGAGAGCGTTACCTGCACCACCCACCGCGAAGACGGGAAGCACGACATCTCCAAGAACCTTCTTGTGCACGTCCTTCATCTGGGAGAATGTGGCACCTTTACTAGGAACCTTTTTGACGGCAGCAACGAGTTCTGGTGCGGCCTTGCTTAGTTTATTGCCAAGGTGCTTTCTGCCTAAGTAGAGAGCACCTGCAGCACCGCCAGCAGCGCCACCTGTGCGTAGAGCCCACTCCTTGAGGCGACTGTGTCCACCTGGGCGTTCCTGTGTTCCTGCATGAGCTGCGGTACCAAATGGTACAAGGCTCGAAGCCATCGCCGAGCCGATCTCCTTTGCTTGGGATTCTTGTAGAGCCCGTTTTTTCATGGACTTCTTTTTCTTCTCATGATGAGGAGTAACGAATGGCAGCTTCTCGTAGGCGTTTCTTACCATAGAGCTGAAGCCTTGGCCTGTCATAGCTGCTCGTTTTTCAAAGCCTTGCCAGAAATCCTTCATAATTATAACTCCACCGCTATATTACATAATCCGGAGCTGTCACCTTTGGGACGCGCGCTTTCCTTGTCCGCTTCTCGCCCCATCTACCTGCCTTGCGTTTTGCCAATTCAATATCTCCCGCTGCGAAGCGATCTATAGACTGAAGATTCGTGTACATATCTTGTATGTTCTTAACCTCCTTCGTAGCCTTCATCCGCTCAGTTTTATTAGCAGCGGTACCCGCAGCTTTCATATTTCGACGCATTCTATTTGTGAGTGCCTGGAAGAACTGCGTTTGGCGCTTCCCTGCCTGCTTTTCAAACCCACTCCAGAAGTTACTCATCTACATTTCCTCCTTAAGAAGGGTTTATCGGGAGGTAACCCTTGTGACTCCAGTAGTGGGAGTCTCCTGATTTACTAGCAAGCCTATCTGCTGTTGCTGTAGCACGCGTGAGGCGCTGTTCTAGCTTCTTAGAATAACTTGGAAACAGCTTACGATATAGTGGCATTTTTAACAAATGCTCCGCATTGGTCAGAGTGGTTACTCGATTAGATGCTGCCTGTTTCTCAAACCCATTCCAGAAGCTGCTCATAATTCACCTATTATTGTAGTTGTAGTAGTTCGTATGCCATTGCCTACCTTTAGGTGTCTTAACCCAGGAATCCAAACTCTTTTTAAAATGGTCAGACCCCTCCCGGTATGTCTTCCCTTTTAAACCTTTTTTCCATGTGGAAACTACATTAGCAGGGAGTGCGTCTTCATACCCAGCGTGCGTAGTAGAAAAGCCCTTCTCAGCTTCTCCAGAGCCTCGTTTTTCAAAGCCTTGCCAGAAGGCGGTCTTCTCCACGTATTTATCCTCCATCTCTTTCAGGTGCGTGTAATATTTCTTGTCCTCAGTAAGGTGATCCCTAGCAACCTCGTTAGCTGCTGCAGGGTTGCTTGTATGCTCCCGCTCCACCTTGCGGCCCATCCGTAACTGATCTTGAGGGAAGTCGCTATCGGACTTGCCATCGGCCTTGCCACCAATTAATAGTTCCTCAGCCCTCTTACCCATCCCAATTCTCCGCGAGTGCGTCCAGATATGCTGGATATGCCGACGCTGTGGCTTCCCCTTAATGATATGATCGAGGAGGACGTTATCACCTAGAGGCACATGAAGATTGTGGCTTACATGCGAAAGCTCCCCGTCGAGGTTCAGCCATCTCCAGCGATCCACTTCCTGGTCTGGATCCGTACGCATCGTGGTCTGTGGCTTCTTGAGAAGATGGACCTTGTAGCCGTGCACCTTGATCTCGGTACCATCTGGCTTCTTGACAATGCGCGTCTCTAGATGCTCAAGTCTTCTAGGATCAATATCAATCCCAGTCTCTTCCTTAACTTCGCGTACCGCACCCTTCAGAGGGTCCTCGCCGGGGTTTAGGTGCCCACCGGGGTTGGTCCACTTGCCACTTTCACGGCGGCGCCCCATCAATATATGGTGGTCGCACAGCAGGGCGATGGCGGCGACTTGTTTCATGGATTTCCCCTAAAATATGTATCTGGTGTGAAGCTCATCTGCGCGGTAATGGGGTCGGTCTCCCCATCATGCTGACCCCTCTTCTTTGAAGCTTCCTCCTCGTACTCACCCATCCAGCTATCAATAGCAGCATCAGAACCATGCTTAAGCATCTTAACAGCTTTCATGCCACCTGCCATCGCAAGTCCTGCGGCAGTGCCAACTCCAGCACCACTTAAGGCACCAAGCGCCGGGTACACCTTCTTGTACATGAACTCAGGGGCCTTATCATGCTTCAGTGTTCCGTGGCGTGCTATAGGTGTGAAGTTCTTGTTCGCCTGCATTTCCACAGGCGCTGCGTACCTCTTCTTAAACTCTCCTGGATATGCAGCAACGGCAAGATCCGTGCAGATCATGTCTCGCACGCCTGGCTTAATATTGGGATCGCCTTTGATACGTGCCATCATCTTCACGGTACGCTTTGCGAAATCTTTTTCTGAGGGGTACTTAGTTCCAATGAACTTCTTAGTGAACTCGGCGGCTTCCGCACGTTCTTGCCCGGATAAATTATGGGGGCGATAGGCGACCACGGAATAGTCTGAAGCCTTGCCATGTGCGCGTCGATCGAGGAGGTCCTTTAGTGTTGTACGCCGTGCGTTTTCACCCAGTCCCTCAACGTTAGTCATCTCACCGTTACCCGTGTGCATACCAACGTGGTACTTATCGTGGCCACCCAGGAACACCGTCATCTTTCCTGCGCGCTCTTTTTTAGAAAGGTGCTTTGGTACCTTATAGGAGGTGTAAACCAGATCTCCTGGCTCAAGCTTGCCTACAAACGAATCGATATTTTTATCATTGGGTAAGGCCGCTTCGCGCTTTCTCACAACATGCTGATTGTGCAGAGCATCGACAAGTCCAGTACCTGCACCAGCGGCAGCCGTTCCAAGAATAAGCTTCCTGGAAGATAAAGCTCTTTTCTCAAAGCCCTCCCAAAAATTGGTCATAGCTCCCCCCATCAATCGTTACGGCTGGATCCCAGCAGATGGCCACCAACGGCACCTGTAGCAACCGCTCCGCCCGCATAGCTAAGAGGATGTGCGCCAATATGGCTACGAACTTTATCAACAACTCCTGGAGCCCCACCCGCTACAGCGTCCGCTGTGCCTTTGGCGGCTGCCGTTGCCTTGGGTGCAGCTTTTTCTGCCCATGCGGAGACGCTTTTTGCGCCTTTTGCAACGAGGTTTTTTGCCCCCTGCCACACACCAGCTCTCTTCTCAAACCCATTCCAAAAGTTTTCCATGTTATCCTCCACAAACTTTATTTAATTCTAACAAATAAAAACCGCCTTACACAGTCTTCTTATGCAGGCGGAATCATGCTTCTCTCAATAATCCTATCTCTGGTAACTGGGAGCTGTTGCATATCCTAGTGCACCACCTGCCGCCAAGGCACCCCCTGTCAAGAGCAGTGGACTCTCCTTAGCTGCGCCTCTTACATCCTGCAGAAACCCAGTAGGGGCTGCTGCAGGGGCTGCTGCAGGGGCTGCTGCCCGCGCACTTCTTCTATTGGCCTTGTAGCCACTATGGAGTTTTGACGATGGTGGTGCTGCCGCAGCTGGTGCTGCCGCAGCTGGTGTTGCCGCAGCCGGTGCACGCTTCGCAGCGAGCTCCTTCTCTAGTGAGCCGGCCTCTCCAGAGGTAATGAGTTGCGGTTTTTTATTGGCATCACCGAACAGACCCTTAACTTTATCCGTAATTTTCTGGCCCATGGTAGGCTTCGAGGTGCCCATAGATGCCCCTTGAACTGCACTTGGTGCGGTTCCCGGGGCTATATGAGCTGCAGACTGCTGTGCTCTTTGCGCTACGCCATTGGCGACATTTGTTGGTGCGCCATTGTAGGAGACTGAGGTGTTACCGTATCCTGCCCCCGTTGGCTGCGTCACGGATGGTGGTGCAGCCGCTTGGCCACTTGTCGCCCTTACCTTAGAAGCACGTATGCGATCGTGCGCTGCATTCATACCCTGGCTTTGCGGTGCGCTTCGAGCAACCTGACTTCCGGCACCCTCGGCGGCAGCTGGTGCCAGTTTGAGATTAGGCGCTGCCTTGGGCATACCCGCCCTCAGTTTTGCCATACGGGCAACTGCAACCTCTTGCATAGGAGTACGAGCAACACCCTTCACTATATTCTTTACAGCGCCGCCCCGTTTTTCAAACCCAGACCAAAAGCCCATGGTCTACCTCTTTCTACAGAATTAAAGGAACAAGCAAATCGTACTGTAACGACGCACCTTCCATGATAAGTACAGATCCTGACGATACCGTCATTTGGTGGCCTTGTACATAACAGTTTTCAAGGTAGAATCCGCCAAAGGTATCTGTATTGCCATCCTTAAAGATGATTGCAAGGCCAGTAGGCTGTGCAAACAAATCCGAGGCCAGGTCAATTAGTAAATAGCCATAGCCGGGATTTCTAAACAAATCGCGCTGATTACCATAAGAAGAAAGGAGTGGTGATTCTCCAGTGGTGCTCTCTGGGTCACCCCCTAGAACGGAGTCTCCTTCATCGAAGCTACCATTCCAGTAGGCATAAAGAACGCGAAGAAGAGATGGTCCGAAGTAGAATGTTCTACCAAGGGTGAAGCTTCCAATTGTTCTTCCAGGTACAAAATACGATCTGGAAGATCCAATCTCGAAGATCCTCTGTAATTGACGGCTCTGGTTTAGCCCAAAGGTCTCTAAAAGACCTATTGGATAAACAGAACCACCCGCGCTGACCCCACCAGCAACTTCGGAGAAGTTCGGTGGACCTGCAGCAATTAGAGTTGACTCGGCATTAATAAACTGTCCGCCAGTTACGTCTTGCTGAATACGAAACTTGTGGAACTTCCAATTTAAATACGATGTTGTGCTCTCTACGTTGGCCATATGTCAGATCCCCCTTTAGACTTGGATGACTATGTCAATGTTGTTCAATGGAACAGGGATACCAAATGAGAACACGATGTTCACGGTATCGATCTGCTCCGCATCTTCTGCTAAGCTCTTAAGCACACCAGAGCGGATTACTCCACCAAACCTAGGTACTCGAGTCTTGTCTTTCAAGAACTTGATTACAGAGCCACCAGTCATTTTGAGTGCGTCCAGTGTTGTATCAACGATATTGTACTGGCCAATGAATGGTGCGTAGGTCCTTCTAAGGAACTTCGCGATAAAGTCCACGTTCTTCGTGATGCTATACTCTTGAAACTTAATCGAGGAGCGATCAGTCGTAAGCTGGTGTCTTACGTAGAGTGGCTGTGATGGACCATCCTGAACTAGGATCATTGTACCACCGTCAGCAATGGTATCGAGTTGGTCCTCACTGAAGTATTTGCTGCTATGACGTAGCCCAAGAAATCCTGAAACCGACAGGTTCGTGAATCCTTGTTGTGTTGGCAGACCAGAGGTAAGGCCTGCGATAACACTTGCTGCGAAGAAGCCTGGTACATAGTAGAGGCTCTGACCAACAGGTAACTCAAGTTGATCTGGCCATACATGAACGCAGCGACGGGAAGCAAAGGCTTCACTGTAACCTTTAACGGCGTCTGCTTGCTCAGCTTTAGAGAGGTCTCGGTCGATTTGGTACTCAATCGCTGTTGCAAGAGTCTGTGCGGCAATCACTACAGGAAGAAGAGTAAGTTCTTTATCACTAACTACAGTTGCAATTCTGTAGCGACCTTCATAATCTCCAGAGAGAATAGTTAGGTAATGTCCGGATGCAATGCTGTCTGCGAGGAAGCTTGCGTTTCTATCATAGAAACTTGCGCCACCAGCAGCAAGACCGTCCAAACGATATATGTAGTAGTTGATATCAGTTGAGGCACCACTTGAAACTGCACCAGAGAGTGTGAGTGTGTGCTCATCTACGACAGCAAGTACAGTAAGCGTTCTTACGATTGCGTTTGTTCCACCTACGACCACTACGCTATCACCCTTCGCAATCGGAGAGAATTGACCTGCGGTTGCATCGGTAAGGGTAGCCGTTGCCGAGCCACTTACAACGCCGTCGATCTGCATGCCTACAATCTGGCGAGCTCCACTTACAGTAGTTACTGATGTTGCAGCTTCTTTGAGAACCATGAGTTCCACCATACGCGAGTTGAAGATAACAACGCGTTCTAGTTTCTTATCAGGTGCCGAGAGTTGCTCAACATGATTTTTGAAGGTGGTGTGCACTACAGGGCTGTGTGTTAGAAGAGCGATGGCATACATGTCAACCGTCTTTAGTACGTCCGCAGCAGCAACAAACGATAGTACTTCATCTGCAAAAGCGTTGGCATCGAGGCCAAGCCCGTGCACTGGAGTTACCGTATTTTGGAGCATTAAAGACACACCATAAGCCAAAATATTTGCAGGTGTAGTCTGGCCAACCCCAAACGTCGAGTTCAGAGAAGCTGTGTTGATAAACTGATGAACTTCTGAAGCCAGATCGATTCTTATCGCACGGTAGGAGACTACCAAGACGCCTTCAACCACAGGAAGCGTTGCATAGGTCAGTATAGCGGGAAGAGTAACACCTTCAGGTTCAGCCACGAAGCCATTACCAGATACAGTAGATACTCGTGTCAGTGTAAGGTCGCCAGCCCTGCGAAGGATGATGTACTTCAAGGGGGCAAGATTGGTAGTAGAGATCGGACTCACAAGAGTCACTGTCTGACCGTCTACAACGGAACGTATAGCATAATCACCAGAGGTACCTCGGTCACCTGCAATGGAGTAAGACAGATCAGTTACATCACCTACCCCGTCATTGACGTCGGCATCAAGAATAAGGAGGTTCGTGCCAACTACGGCAATTACAACGTAATCTTGTGCTCCAAAGTAACCACCAGAGGTAACTGTTACTATGTCGCCAGCAATTACATTAGCGAATAATAGGGGATTTCCGCTACCCGAGTACAAGCGGTTTCTTTGTCCAACTGTAGCAGTAGTTACGCCATCGGCCCTTGCAGCTATGATTTCAACACTAGTTGCGGGGACGATACGCACTACGTCTCCTGCCAGAACGTCAATGAACTGGTCAGAAACAGAATCCGTAAAGGTCGTTCCTGCAACTGCGCCGGTAGCCTTCTCAGAAACTACCTCAATTTTTGCATCGTGCAAAACCGCAGAGATGTCTTTTGTCGTAATAGGAAATGGGTGCGGTGGGAGGACCTCTCCATCTACCGGACCTGCGAGATCCACGATTGCTCCCCCAAGCAGGGATGCATAAGGATAGAGTTGCTCCTCGGCAGCATAACTACCAAGTATGTCTTCTGATACTAGTTGAAAAGCTGGACCAACAGAAACGCTTGGAAGCGCAAAAGATGCCAGTGCTGGGACAAGTCCCAGAAATTCTTGAGTGACGGTGACGCCAGGTCTACGATAAGCCATGATACCTCCTGTTAAACTTTAGCCTCATAAAGGTACGAAATAATAATCTTTTGAATCTTGCGAGCATCAGTGTCATCCATGATCCAACGATCTTGCACAGCAGCATTTAGGTAAACAGGTACGATCGTCGTGCGATCGTCTGCACCCTCTTGCTCAACCAGAGTCTCCGCACCGATATTAAGGCTTTTTATTGAAAACAAACCGTACTTCTGAAGGATGGGACGAAACATTTTGAACGAGTTAAATACCAAATGTCCAATTTGTTCGGCCTCTATACCCTCTCGGCTAATGCAGGATAAAGCCACTGATCCGTTTAGGAGTCCGCTGATCGTATAATTCCCTGTTGGCATATCTCGACGCTCGATCGATCCTATACCCACATCTTGCCAATTAAGTGGTCCGCGTACAGCAATAATTGCTGGTCGTACCCCGACCGCTTTCATATCAACGGCATGGATATCGGCAATGAGAATATCGCTTTTTGTGTCATCCTGATCGTAATGTAACGACCCTGGTTCTCGCTGATTAAAGAGTACCTGTAAAAATTCTATCGCAGTTCTCTTTAGAAATACAGCGACATTTGGAATATATCCACCATCTTCGATTGTTTGCCTACGGATGCCCTTGGTGCCATCCTTATCTTCGTAGAGCGACATTATGACCTACCTTAGCAGCTTTCTGTGCCGCAAGCGCGGCGAAGTGAAATTTCTCCACCTCACCTGATATGTGCTGAAGGGCCTCCTTGAGAGATCGGACTGTCTTAACTCCAGGAAGATGTGATTTTTTTATAATCATGCCATAGGTCCTACAGTGGGGGTAGCTGCGGGCGGCATTTTCATCTTGTCGGCGGCGAGTGGATGGTGAGTGGTTGCTGTCTGGCGAAGACCTCCTCTAGAGTGCAGCCCGCTTGTTACGCCTTGCCCCGGTAGTTTGGTGGCAGTAGCTAACCCCTGGCTCAGTACGCCGGGTACACGAGCCGCTGCTCTTTTTAAGAATCCATCCCAAAAACTAGACATTAGCCGCCCCTTGCTGTTGGTCTTTTTTATGTTGATAGTACTTTATGCCGCCGTAACCAGCCGCGGTACCGCCAGCTGCTAGTGCAACGTTCTTGGCGGACAGCCATTTCTTCGTTGCATTAAACTTGGCTTCAGACCGGCCTTCAACCTTCGCCTTGGGGGCAAGGGCCTTGATTTCATCGTGTAGACTTCTTCGGGCGCCCTCCTGAGACTCACCCTCCGTAAGAGCTTTACGCCAGTGCGTCTTCTCAAGCTCCTTGGTGCTTTTTCCAAGAGACTTAGCCTGTTCGGCAAGCTCTGTCTTGTTCGCACCTTTAAGCTTCTTTATGAGGTCCTTGCCTTTATCTTTAAGGCGCTGCTTCAGACCACCTTCTAGCTTCTTATTAATCCAGCCAATCGATACAGCTTGCTTCTCAAATCCGTCCCAAAATGAACTCATTAGAACTCCCTCTCTTTTTCTCTTGAGGCCATTTGCTCACAAAGGACCTTGCGGCGCGCCTCATTAACTTCGATTTTATATTCAATATCAGCTGGGTTGACCTGGTTCAGCCGCGCCATCTGAAGCACCGTCGTGCGGTTCTTCTCGGGGGTTGTTACCCGTTCAACCTTCCAAAACTTATTAGGTTTCAGCTCCACTATAATATCATCTACAGATAGAAGTGGGTAGTTCGTAAAAAGAATATCTGTCTGCCCCATCTGCCTGCGTCCCCAGTCAGCAACCTGCTCTACCTTAGGATCGGACTCGAACTTCATCCACGCTTCATAGGGCGGGTAGTAGCCACCGGTCCTGCCAGTACCGTAGCAGGTTCTGCAGTTAGATTTGGTAACGCGCTTGAGTACCGTGTCCCAGCACTCGGTGCAATACTCCCCATCACGGATCTTCTTGTAGATCATAGCGGGGATTCCATCTACCCAGCGAAGTTCGAAGAGGTGCTCCTCGACGACATACATGCCAACGAAATCGAGGTTACCATCCCATGTAGTTTCGATAGAAGTAAACGTCTGAACGGTAAGCCCATTAAGCTCCTCGACAGCGCGCACGCGGTAGTAGTAGACCTTATTGATATCGAAGGTGTTCGCGGTGAGGTCAACATACTCATAGAGTCCGAAGGGAGAAAGGCCTACGGTATTGAGCTGCGTGAACTCCGTCGGGCTCTCGCCACGATCCACATAGAACTTCAGGTTCTTGAGGTTCTGCGAGGTAGGCTGCAACTTCCAGCTAATAAGAACGCGGCTCTCCTGATCGATCGAAAGGATGATGACCGAGATGTCAGAGAAGCTGATGTTCTTAAGTTGTTCTGAAGTGCAACTCATTGGTGTTCCTAACCAAAAGGTTTCCCGAAGCGTTTTACCTTTTCAGGGTCTAGGGAGATGCCTCCACCAGATGGTGAGTCAGGTATAGCATCTGCTGCCCCAGGAGTACTTACATCAAGTGCTGCTCTTTTATAAAACCCATCCCAAAATGCTTGCTTAACCATACTAATTCTCTCAAGTCTGAAGCTTCGAAGTGCGTCCCTGTTCTTACAGTGCGCAAGTAGAAGCGATGTTCCCTTTACTCCAAGCGGCTTTACGCAGCGATCTGTCGCAGTGCCGTTCTCCTTTTTGTAGGAGATATGAACACTCACATCCCCGCCCTTGACGTTCTTTTTAATAGCGTCATTGAGAAGTTTAACGTGTTCTTCGTTAAGCTTCTTAGAGCGGAATGTGCGGATGTGTTTCTTTTCGGGCATTACTTACGCGCCGCCTTACTCTTCTTTTTGAAGTCCTTTATGAAGCTTTTGGCCGCGGGACTGCGTTTATATCGGAGGCCTCCCCACAGGCCCACTCGTAAACCTTCCAAGGGGCGGTCTTTAGGGGCTGCAATCAAAGACTCATACTTCTTTTTTTCAGCGGGACTCATCTCATCCATTAGTCGATATTCTTTTTTTACGCTTATTGCCTGCTTCTCAAACCCTTCCCAAAATGCTGACATGTCACTTTACCTCGTTGATGTATTTTTTAAGCTCTTGGCTTACCCACCCTGGCTCGCTCTTATGCTTGCCTACGTCATGAATGCGGTTTTTTATATCCGCAGGCTTCACGTTATGCGTCCAATTAAGTTGTGGAGCCTCGCCATGGCGCCGGATCCACTTCTTGATAAGGCTCTTAAAGTTGGGGTTACTCTTCTTGAGGTACTCAAGAGCGGCCCTCTCAGCAGGGTTTTTGCTGGCAACATGGAACATGTTATTGATAAGCGCAGAGGCAGCAGCTTCGTTCGAAACTGCGCGCTTTTCAAACCCATCCCAAAATGCACTCATAGTTTAACCCCCTGATATCACCAGGCGAATCCCAGTTTGTCATATTCCGAAGCTACGCCACCGAACCCACCAGTGATGTTCTTGGCGATCTTCATGTTTCTCTTCTTGTTCTCGTAATCATTAGCCAGGTTGATCATCCAGTTCATGTAGTAACTTGACTTGTTGAACCGGCTAAAGCTTGACCCACCAGCCTGGTAGGTCAACTCATTACGGGCCTGATAGAGCCCCTGACTTTTAAGGATTTGAATGACCGAGCCGTGCATCAGAAGATACAGGCTCGGGTAGTTGTTGATGTCCACGCGATCAATGAAAGGTGAGGTACTGTTCCAATCTGATACGGTCATCTCAAGTGCAAAGTCCAGCATCTCGTTATCGCTCTCTTCCTTGCGGATGAGCCTGTTGAGCTGTGGAGTATCACGCAGAAAAAGCCGAAGATATCTTCGGGCTCTTTCTCTTTTTGATGTCGAAGGCTTGGACTCAGTGCTCATGTCCCCTCTCACTTCTCTTCTACATGCGCCTCGAACTGAGGAGCACGCATTTTACGCTTAAGGTTCTTGTCTGCTTTTACAAAGAAGTTCGGCTCACCATCTGGATTTACCGCACCCTCTGTCTCTTTGCCACTATCCTGACTATGGGTATCTTCGCCGATCGGTGCAACTTTTGCCTGGCGACCTACGGATTTATGCACGTCATCAAGAATTGTTGCTTGAGCTGCCTTGTCCGGAGCGAAGATGTCTGCTTTAGTACCAGCAACATGAGACTTTAGTACGTCACTCACGTCACCAATTTCTTCAATACTAATGAACTTTCCATCACGAAGCCTCAGCATCCCTTCGCTGACATTATCAAACAACCGTGCTCTGTGTGGTTGAATAATGATCTGCTCGTTTGCACCAGCTCTAATTGATACACCGTGCCCTACGCGTTCGACCGCTGTACGCATGTCTTTGCCTGTTCGGGGGTTTAAACGGGGTAATTTGATGGTAGTATTCGTGATTTTATATTTGTTCGGCATGTGTTTCTCCTTAAAAAAGACTGGCGGAAAGTGACCTTCACCCCCACCAGTCTTTAATACTTAAACCTAGATGGTTCCGTTAACCGGAATTGGATTTGGAACGTCGAGTTCGATCTTAGCGACCGCCTTGATGTTACCAATACCGCCACCAATGTATTCCCATGTTTTCCAGATAACGAGGTCAGCTTCTTTTTTGATCCAGAATTTGACATCGTTAAGGATGAACATGTTGCCAAAATAGGCAGGCTCAGCAAATGTCCAGCACTCACCTGGAGGCAAAATGTCGTGCTTGTTAGTCACAACAAGTTTTCTCTTTAAGATGGTCTGATATTTGTAGCCGTCCAGCGTGATCTCCGATGCCAGCGGGGAGCCGACTTCGGTTGCAGGCTGAATCATGTAGTCATCGTAGTCAACGGTGTTCATAAGAACAACGTCAGCTAACAGTTGATCGTAATCGATCATTTTGAACAGCGAGTTCATTTCTTTACGATCTACCGAGGTAGCGGTAGAGGTCAAGCGCTTGCCTGTGAGGGCGATAGCAGCTTCGCAATGTTCGATGAAACGGATATCTTCAACTTTTTGGATATCCTTGATGCTGTTTTCTTCGATAACTTTCGTGATCGGATAATCGTAAGCCAGAAGTTCGCCTTCTGATTTTACGAATTTTTCAGACTCGATCTTGTAGAAAGGAATCGCATAACGTTTGCCTTGGATATACCGCTCGTCGGCTTCCGAAGCAAAGTTGATTGCCATTGCTTTACTATCATGTTCGATGTCCACGATCTTGACCAGTGTATCGTGATCGGTTGCTCTTTGCAGATCAACACGGGTTACGGATTCAGGCGGCAGAATTCTGCGTTTGAAACCAATTTCACGAATCTTGGCACGCACAAATGCTGCGCCGCCAGCTGCTGTCTTTTTGATGCCGTCAACGGTATCAAGCTGTTCGATGAACAGATTGTTGAACGTGAGGGCGTCTAATCCTTCGTACATTTTAAACCTCCTTAAAAGTTTAAATAATTAGGGCCTACACGCCGCCCAAAGTTTCGTAAATGAGGAATCCTGAACCAACTTCGATCACGCGAGCGTGTTTAACGCCGCTTGCCCAAAGGGACAGAACTGAACCATAAGCACCACAGTCTTTAGCTTGCAAGTAATCACCAACTGCGTAGTCTTCTCCGCCGTCGAACTTGCTAGATTTAACTATGATTGGATGGCTCATCACCAAGGTTACCGCGTCATTTGCTTTTACGTCAAAACGATCTGTTCCCAAAAGAACAAGATAGGATTGGCCTACAGCAGTGTCGCAGCGCTGAGCTTTGCCATCGCTGTCCAAAGCTGCCCACTCACCTTTTTCGAAATAGGCTGGTGTAGGAACTTTCGACAATTTCTTGTCTACCCGATACATGTTTTCAAAGCCCCTCAAAATCGAGAGACCAAGATCTTCCGTTGTGAGATCCTCGCCGACCGGAACGACGCGGATATCAGAGACTGATGTTGCCATCTTACTCTTCCTCCAAAAAGTGTTAAAATTCATCACCTAGGATAACGGCTTGAAATTTTTCTGCAGCACCCATGTCGGATTTGGGATCTTGACGACCCAGTTCACCGATCTTGATGTTTCCACCTGCCAATTCCAATGCTTTCTCCAAAACCACGAGATCTTCAGTTACGAGTGATGCTAGCTTGGTTTCTAGATCGCTGTGCGTTTGTGGCAACTGCGTGAGACCTAACTCTGCTTGTTTAAACAGAAGTCTAAGCGCATATGCTCGCTTCTCATGCTCCTTGTTTCTCTCGTGGAGATGAAGCATTACGGAAGCTACCTTTACTCTGAGCTGCTTATTTTGCATACCAGGTTCCCGGTTTTTCTTTTTTAGAGCTCTGATTCCTCTCTCTAATCCTACACCTACCAAGATAGGCGTGGCAAGGTCTCTTACCTTTACAAGAGGGGCCAGTGCAGAAGCTCTGGTAATTGTCTTTTTCATTCCCTCCGACCAGGGAACGTCCTCTTTTAACGTAAACAGTGGCTTACCTATTACAGGAATTTTCTGTAAATGGTGTCCCGCGCTCATGTCTGCAATAAGTGCCTTGGAGCTTACGTTGTCAAATACTACTCCGCGAACCTTATCAAGACTTTTACTATGCTTGGTCCCCTTTAATCCAAGCTCTATGGCTTTACGAAAGGGCCAAGCTAATATCGACTCATCCGCAGCCTCCATTGCACTGCGACGGTATGCATCCCAAGCCTTCTTAGGGTTGATGCCTTCGGCAAGGCCCCTGGAGAAAGCCCTGGGTACTTTACCGAGTCCAAACATACTAACCCCTAAAACCTGGTATGAGTTCCGTTACGGAGCGAAACGATACGGATCCACGCTTCTCAAAAAACTCCGACACATCTTCTGGACTGTGCCCACTACGGATGGCTTCATCTTCGAAAGCCGCTACCTTAACAAGGGTGTCCATGTTAATAAGCGTGTCGAGTAGAGCAGCCGCATGTGCGAGCTTCTCGGTAATAGTAAAATCAGACACGTCCTCATAGGACGGTTCTACTTCAGACTCTGCCATAAGCTCTCTTGCCAGCTTGGTAACATCATCCTCAGCATGTACCGGTGCGTTCGCACTGGCGATCTTTTTCGAAATCAACTCTTCTGCATCTTGCAGCAGAGCACTAATAGACTTTGCCATCGGTTATCTCCTAGGGGGACAGGGGGCCCAGAGGCCCCGTTGTCTTATTTACCTTTACCTGCTTTTTTCTCTGAAGTCGCTCAACTCCTGCTTGTCCTGTTTGCGGAGTACGCCCTTCTTACCACCAAGTCTTCCAAGAGCATAAGTACCACTTAACGCGCCTGCTCCTGCTGTTCCTTTTAATACCTTCTTACCTGTTTCGCTTGTTACAGCGGCCTTAGTTTTGTCCCAGCCTTTGCGGAAGAGGCCTGGGCCTTTTTCAGCAACTTCTTTTACAGCTTCTTTTGCAGCTTGAGTCTTGGAAGCAAGTTTGTCCAAAGCAGCGGCGGCGCCAGCTTGAGCAACTTTTTCTTCGATAAGAACGTTCAGGTAAGCCATTTCGTCACCATAACGATCAGATCCAAGTTTTCTTAGGCCATCAAAGAAGCCTCTTTCAATGAAAGAGCCAAGATCCGAAGCAACCTTCTCAGACTCGTCATCCATGGAAACGTCTTCAGAAGCAGCAGTCTTCTCAGCATAGGTTGCTTCGATCGCGTCGGCAGCTTCTGTAGCAAGCTTGTTAAAGCCAGTAGAATACATTTCGTCTGCCAGAGCAATCTTCTCAGCAGCAACTTTTTCAACTTCACCGAGATCGGTGTTAAGCAGCTGTTGGTCAGCTGGGCTTAAATCTTCGTAACGCATATTTATTTCTCCAAAAAATAAATGGTTTAATTCAAAAGTACTTACAACACGTTCTTAGCCTTCGAGCTGCGACAAGATGAGTGCTTTGCGCATTGCCAAGTCTTCAGCATGTTTTTGCTCAAGGTGGCCTACGGTTCTCGCGTCATCATGAGAATGAATCTCATCGGTGTAGCTCGGGGAGGTGTCGATCTTGTCCCCAGCATTTGCAGGACGGTTGGTCTTGCTAGCTTGTGGGATGGTTAGATCCTTGTGAACGCTACCTTCAGGAGCTGCACTAGTAGACGCTCCTACACTTGCATTTCCAGAGAGTACAGCAGATGCAAGCTTATCAAGTCTGCGATCCAAACGTGCTGCGAAGTGATCATAAGCGCGTGCGCCAAGATTTTCTTCGTAAGCTACTTTTTCCATCTCTTCAGCGGTCTTATTCAACTCGCCGTCTTCTGGGAAGAGGCTGTTGAAATAGCTGCTAAGGCCCATAGAAGCTTTCTTCTCTTCTTTATCTTCGCCTTCTTCTTTGTCTTTATCGCCTTTTTTATCGTCTTCGTCTTTGTCATCAGAAGCGACTTTTGCGAAGTCGAAGCCGTAACGAGCTGCCAAAGAATCAATCTCTTCGCTGCCCTGTACGCTGGCGGTTTTTACTTGTTCAACACCGAAATCGTTTGCTAAAATCTCTTGCAAAGTTGGCATAATATCCTCCATGCCGTTAATTGTGTCGCCCTGATGTTTGCTTTTGGCTTATCGCAGCCAGTTCTTTTTCCTGCTTCTTTTTGAGAAGCTTTTTACCGGATTCAAGAACTGCCTGATCAAAAAGCCCTCCGACTACCCTACCAGGAAGGTTCGCGGTACCAAAGGCTATGGGCCAAAGGATACCTTGCTCCAAAAAATCCTGGGCGTCTGCGGTCTTCACGAGATCTGTACCATAGAGTTCATCGACCACGGCGGCTGCTTTCGCAAACCCCTTCAGTCCAGCGATCAACTGCTTGGTGCCAGTTCCTCGTGTAGACAACACTGCATCGGCCGCGAAAGCTGCGCTTATGGCGTCAGGGTATTGGCGGATAAAACTCTTTATCCTGCCGTCTTCGTCGTAAGGGCGGAGCTCTCGCTGCTTTTGCAAAACACCTGATGCCATGTAGGCGGCCGACGGGCCTAGGATCAGCCTCTTTGCGATGGCGCTTTTTTGCATACCAACTTTGCTGAAAGGCTTTTGTTTTAACTCTTGAATGCGAGAAAAAACATCGTTGACATCAGGGTTGACTCTCGAACCTGGTGATGAACCCTGGCCGATTGTGCCAGGCTTAACCACCTTGTTGAAGGAGCTCACAAGTCCAAGACCTAGTATGGCAGCAAGTCCAATACCTTCCGGTGTGGAAAGTACCTTGTCGATGCCAAGCAGGGCCTCCTTGGGAGCGTTATGCGTTAATGCCGCGTAGGCTCCGGCTGCTACCAGGAGGGCAAGAGCAGGACTAAACGGCTTACGGTCTTTTTTAACATCCTCTGCGCTAACCTTGATGAGGATTGGAAGCGGCTGCTCCGCTCCACTCTTGATCATGATTACAATGCGCTTTCCGAGGTGCGGTGCCAGATAACTCCTATCCGCCATAAAGGGGGCTAGGATCTTAAGGATGGAGTTGTCGAAGTTATGCGCGCCAAGATCAAGTTGCTTTACAGCTTCACGTGGCGGCTCTTCGACGCTCATAGGATCGAAGCACATATTTTTATCTGCTAGAGACTTCGCGAGTTCTGATTGACCATTACTTATTAAGAAGATCCTTTGGAACTCCTGAGGCTTTGGTACGATACCCATCATAGTCATGGTCGAGAGTATCTTAGCTAGTGGGTGCTCCCCTACTAGACCATCAAGAACACGTGGGGGAATTGCAGGCTCCATCGCCTTGACCTCAGTGATGGTCTTGGCAAGGTCCTTGACTTTTTCTATGTTGTCTTGGCTTGCAGGAGGCTCATTAGTAGGAACTTCCTTCTCCATCTCCGCGCGCTTTTGCTCAGCTTCTTTTTCGGCAAGATAGGCTGAGCTTAGGATTGGGAGGTTACGGTAACCAGTCGTATAAGCAACCTTCTTAAGGGTCTTAGCAATGCGGTCTGCTCCGATGAGCACAAGCGATATGTCGAAGAACTTCGGCATGGTGTTTATAACGTAAACCTTCTTGCCTGTGTCAGGATCAATCTTACCGAGAAGATACCTGGCATGGTGGCAGTACTGCTTACGTGTTGGCGCCTTATTACCGCAGATGGAACAGATATCAAAAGGCACCTTGCAGTTGTGCAGAGCTATATTACCTATCTGGTAGGAGTCTTTATTATAGTCGCCAGTATCTATAGCTATGTTGTATACATCCTCGTCGCAGTCTACAGTGGAAATACCCGTAATAGGGGACCAGAGGTACCCACCAGATATAAATCTGGTCTCTTTACACATCTTAGCCTCTACAAGCCCACGCGTCTTGTAAGAGTAATCCTTCAAAGCCTGAGACGATGTCTGGCCGGCCCACACCTGGTATTCAATAGTATCGATCTTAACAATAGTAGATGGCTTATGGTATATCTTGTTTACAGAGGATATAACACCACATCTCAGCAGGACTGCCTTAATCTGATTGGCAAGTGGGCGGTTGCAGGTGGAAAAATAGCAAGAACTTTTATAAACTCCGCCGTCTCCATCTAGGTATCCACCTAAAAATATTTTCTGGCTCTCTATAGGCCAATACATAATGTCCATAGACAGGAGTTTGGTGTGTGCCCCAGTCCCTATTAAGGCGACAATCTTTCTTGCCAACTCCTTCCTTGCAATGAAGATTGATGCCCCTTTCGATGTGGCTTCCAGTCTCCATGTAAAGTTTATTTCAGGATATAAAGATCTTAGTTTTTCTGTCAGAAACTCCTGCTCTGAATTAACATGCAGCGTTATGTAATCATCTTTGCTATAGGATCCCTGCGCCAGATATAGTCCGGCAAGATATGCAAACCTGTCCTCTGGTGCAGGTCCTTCCCCCTTAAGAATGGGGGTTCCAACGTAATCACCAGCACACAGGTCATCCGCACGTATCCATTTTGGCTTGTAAGAGTCCGCGGCATTGGGGCAGCCGCAACATCCTTTTTTAAGAGCCCTGTTAGGTAAACACAGATTAATGCACCGGCTCTTATTATTCGGATTCCCGTGACATTTTACCTGTTCCTTAGGTAAGGTAAGCCAAGGGTGTTCCTCAGTAGTGGTTACCTCATCGTCCTCATGTACGCCCTGTACACTAACCGTAAACCACGTGCCTTTGTGTGCATGGCTGTGTGGGTACGAAACGGAGGCGACCTCACCAGTACCGGTTATGATCTCATCCCCTGTTTTCAAAGTAGATATGTCTACTAACTGGTAATCAGACTTAAGAACCTTAGCCGTCGCTTTAACACATCCCATCGACCAATCAGGATAATCTCCTGATTCCACTCTTGAAATTATGTCAGGCGCTAGAGCGTGATCGATTGTTACGACGAGCTCCACCCGGTGGTACACAGGGTTGTAGACGGATAGGAGTACCTCTCCATAAGAGGGCGAACTAGGCTTATTGATATGATGTTTGAATACCTTGGCATAGTGCTTGAAGGTTTCGTAGCCGTAGTCGGTGCCTGGATGGGCAAGCGCGGTCTCAGGGAAATAGTCGCCATTTACGTTATCGCCCCAATATTCGCCTGCACCGAGAGCTGTGATTAGGACTTGGGTCTTACCCTTGATAGGCTTCGCATCGTTGATATAGGAGGCAATGGTTGGGTGGTATTCTGCTGCTGTCTTCTCAAGATAATTCCGCTCGGCATCTATCACATACGTGAAGATCCCGCGGTCGGTCTTTCCTTGAAATGTCAGAATCTTATCCATATATCGTCTTTCATCTAGGCTTTAGGTGCTTGCGCGCTAAACGTATTCTCAGTTTTGGTTGATAGAAAATCTTTATGAAGATTACTCATGGTTCCCGAAGTTCCCATGAAGTCAACACCGCTGCGCATACCAGACATGAATCGGTTGGATTCGTTGCCTTCATGCCTTAGGCCAGAGAAGAATGGGCTAAAGCCTCTTGTCTTTTGAACCTTCTCTTCAATGTCTGCCAAGTCCTTAATGGTACCAGTCTGTGGCCCAAGATCCATTGCGACAACATTGTTCATGAACGCACGGGCTGCCTGGGGTTCTACAGCAACGTGTGGGGCGAAGTGCACAAGTGTTTGGAACGCTTGGCGAGCCTTGTCCAGATTTGCGTGTAGAGGTTCTTTGTTTGGGTCACTATTTTTAAGCGCCATATTATATGAGCTATCGAGGGCTTTTTGCAGCTTTACAGCTTCTATCTTTCCTGTAATGGAGGATACGATACCCGCACCAAGGCCTGAGAGTAGCCCTATGCCTGAAACAATGGCCGTGCCTTTTAGTATGTCTTTAGCAAAAGTAGATGAAAGTGCAGAGGATGTTACCTTTGAGCCACTACTAAAGAGGCTTGCCTCTTTAGCCATAGCATACACATCTGCGTAGTACTCACCAAGAAACTCTGGAGAAGCCGTCTTAGTTTCGGGGTGTCGTTTTTCAAACTTAGAGGACATTCGTAAACTATCACCTTGCCCGCGTTTATGCGACGACTGGTAGATTGCCAAGTTCTGATAATCATTAGCAGTGAATCCGCTGTGCAGGCGCTCTTGCACAAACTTCTTGGATAGCTCAGGGTGCTCTGCTGCCATTGGCGAGACTTTTACAAGTTCATCAAAGCGTGTGGCCGCCTGCTCACGATGAGGTTCCATCTCAGGGAGTTGGAGGATATGCGCCCTATTTCTATCAATAGCTTTTAATTCATTACTTCTTTGGTGGGACCCCCTTAGGGCTTTAACTCCGACGGTACCTCCGCCGATAACACCAGTGGTGATCGCGGTAGAAAGGATGGGGTGGGTATTGGCACCCTGGTATGCCTTGTAGGCGAGACCCTTGAGGCCTTTAGCTTTACTCCACTGATTCATGGCGTCTTTTTTCGCCGCTTCTTCTAGGTGACCTACACTCCCCGAGTGGTGGTCAACTATGGCTTGATTCTTCTGTATATCGGCGATCAGTTTCGCCTTTTTAGCACCTTTTCTAGCACTGCTCCAGTTATGGAACTTTTTGATGATGCCTGCTTTAGAGGCATGCTTTGAAAGAAGAACTCCGCAATCAAGGTAGATGGCATCGCGAGCTTCTGGTCTGATCTGTCCTTCTTTTGTCATTTCTTCGAGCCAAGCGTATCTCATTATAACCTCTCAGAGTTATTACATTGTAACCTGTTGTGCGGATGCAGCTTCATCACCTATACGTGTCCCTTCGCTCGTACCCTTTGACATCTTGGCAGCTCCGGACATTGTGTCGGAAGTAAAAAACGCACCTGTAACCGCTTTACCGGGGTTCCTTACAATACCTTTAGCGGCTAGTGCTGCTCCTCGGGCGGCGAGACCTAAGATGGCGGTCTTGATCATATCGCGTGCGCCGATTTGCTCAAGAATCCGAATCAAAGTGCCCTCACCTTCTGCTTGATGACGTTGAGTTGGTCTTGAATTATTTTATCTTTTCTATCACTCTCATGATGCTTCCTTGAGCATTCATCAAAGGTCTTTAGTGAGATATAGAGTGGGTGTTCCCCATTTACTATCTGTGCGGGTATCCAACCAGATATCAATGACTGCGGTGCAGTTTGATCGGCACTTTTTACGAGGTAGCTTACTACGTCGTTTGCTTGGGCGGGATTAATGAGTCCCTCCTTACCGAGCACAAAGGCAACCTTTGCAAGTGGACGTCTTCCAGAGACGAGCCCTGCGCACTTCATGAAGTGGTCAATTCGCCCAAGGATCTGTAGACGCTCCGCAGAATTCTCACCTTCAAGGACGAGCTGCCTAGCCTGCTTGATGAGTCGGCCTTCTGCGGCCTCCTCTGCATATTTTGACATGATCGCATCATCACCGGATCTTTGCTTAAGCAATTCACCGTGGACAGCTGCGACTTTAAGTTCACCTTTAATCTCTGCTGTTTTGTCCATGGTTTCTGGAGCGATTCCCCACATCTTATGCATATCAGGGGTTCTGTCCGCGAATATAGGCTCTGGCATCTCTTCCGCAATCTTAACTTCGCCACCATCACTCTGAAGTCTTGCTAGCGCCAATTTGGCATCGGCAAGGGGGAAGTCAGCGGCATGGTACTTATCTTTTACGGAAGCATATTTGT
>Ga0315289_10001945_pt1 | contig 32010 bp, 28 predicted proteins | sample YL17G11_40_MG_FD_203452 | JGI IMG/M metagenome (GOLD analysis project Ga0315289, IMG submission 203452) | Sediment microbial communities from Yellowstone Lake, YNP, Wyoming, USA - YL17G11_40 | ecosystem: Environmental > Aquatic > Freshwater > Lake > Sediment | place: USA: Wyoming | collected... | reverse complement strand
GCCCGAAGCGGTCTGGATCAACCCGCCGATGACCGGCGGGTTCACCCGGAAGATTGTACAGTAAATGCATCGCGCGGGTGTCTCAAACTTGTTGACAGGCTCCGGCCCGGCAGGCAGAAGGCAAAGAGAATCCTCCTACGCTGATCCTCCTACGCTGAAGCTTCGAAGGACGGGAGCTACGAAGGACAAATCTATCTGGTCGGGCAGGCGGCAAGCTGGCAATCTATTGGGCATCGTGCCGGGTTTCCGGCCCGGTTGACTTAATGCAGTGCATTTATTACAATGTCATACATGAAGGTAGTTATGGATGCAGATTGCCTTATCAAGTTGACAAAGGCGAATTTGAAGGAGCTCGTATGCGACAACATCACTGTCGTCATACCTTTCGCAGTCAAAGCGGAGGTCGTGGATGATGCAGGCGCGCACCCTGAAGCAGAAATGATACTAATGAATATCAAGAAAAGACTGCTGACGGTTAAGGGTGATCAGGACAGCCGCGAAAAAGGCGAGGAAGCAGCCCTTCAACTTTTTAAGCAAGGCGGATTTGATGCTCTCTGCAGCGATGACCGGCGTTTTAACAGAAGGCTCAAAATAATGAATATCCCCTCTATAACACCGGCGGTATTTGTCGCCATGCTCCTCAAGCAGCGAACCTTGACCATGAAAGAGGCCATGGAGAAGCTGGACCTTCTGGCACCGTATATCAGCGACGATGAATACGTCACGGTGAATTTGGTGATAAAGAACTGGAGGACATCATGAAGACGAAATCTCTCAGAATCTCACCGGAAATCATGGTGGCAATTGAACTCGTGGAAAAGCAGGAACACATTGAGGAGTCTTCCGCCATGCGAAAGCTTATTCGTATAGGCTTTGAGACGTATGTGGGCAACCTTTACAAGCACGGGGGAATTACCCTGAGAGAGGCAGCCAGACTTCTTCATGTGGACCAGATCGAGGCAATGAATATGTTCCTTGATGCGGGAATAAAAGGGAATATCGAGTCTTCCGACGTTATGGCCTCGTTGACAAGATTTGTCTCCTGAGAGAAACAGGTTTGCTCTCAAGTCTTCTGCTTTGATAAACAGAAGGGGTCAGCCCTTGACATTGGACATTAAAAACACAGTTTCGAGTCTCCCTCCGGGCCGTAGGCCCATACGGGCCGGAGGCTAGTCTCTGGTTTCTGGCTAAGAGACAAACGGACCAGATAGACCAGACAAAGACAGTTTCGGGTTTCGAGTTTCCCTCCGTCCCCGCTTCCAGCCCGCGCTTCCAGCCCCGCTTCCAGCCCGTAGGGCTTACAGGCCGGCTTCCAGCCCGTAAGGGCCTCCAGCCCGGAGGGAGGGTAGGGCTACGTCCCGGAGGGAGCACGGAGCGTCCTCCTACGCTGATCCTCCTACGCTAAAGCTACGAAGAAAAAAAACCTAGGATCGGGTCTTTACTTTGACGTTTATAAACATAGTTTCGAGTTTTTAGTTTCTAGTCAAGAAAGACGAAATGAATGGAGTTGTCCTTGACAAAAGGAAAGATTTCTATAATAATTTCCTTTAAATAAGGAAATATCATGTTTTTAAAGACGCTTTTTAAAGAAATTATCGTTGATAATCAAGGCTTTATTGAAAAGCAGCTTGGTTCCCCCGTTAGCAGGGAGATCTTCGAAAACCTTTCCCCCGGGGAGAGAGTCAACGTGATCCATGGGGTCCGACGGTGCGGAAAGACATATCTTTTATACGAGATATTTCAAGATCACCCGGACGATTCGCTTTATATTGATTTTGAAGATGAGAGATTAACCGGATTTCGGGTCGGCGATTTTGAAACCTTGAGGGAGGCCTTTGGGGAGCTGCGTCCCGGTCTTTTGAACGGGAAAAAACCGAGGTTTTTATTCGACGAAATCCAGAGGGTGGAAGGTTGGGAGAGGTTCGCGAGAAGGATGTTCGAGAAGGAAGGCGCGATCCTGACCGTGGCGGGGTCTTCGACCAAGATCCACCCGGAGAGTATCGGAACCTCTCTCCGAGGAAGATTTTCAGCTTTTGAGCTTTTTCCCTTTTCATTTCGAGAGTTCCTCCGGGCTCAAGGGTTTACCGAAAAGGCCGAGGCGGCTTTCTTCGGGACCGGAAAGATCGCCGTGAAAAGATATTTTGACCAGTATCTGAGATGGGGTGGTTTTCCGGAAGTGTCGAGCGTTGAATTGGAGAAGGACAAGAAAAGGATTATTAAGGATTACCTTAACGCCATGTATTTTCGGGACCTGGTCGAACGGTTTGAGATTAAAAATTTTGCCTTGTTCAATGCCCTCTGGGATATGGTTTTCAGCTCCTTTGCCCGCCAGTTTTCCGTTAATACCTTTGCCAACAAATACCGGAACGAGTTTCCTTTTTCCAAGGATCTATTGTATGCCTACTACCGAAATTTGGTGGAGAGCCGGTTGGTTTGGGAAGTGAAAAAGTTTGCCGAGTCTTCTTACCGAAGATTCAGAACGCCGGGGAAGATTTATTTGGTTGATAATGGGCTGGCGAGAAAGGTTGCTTCCCAGGACTGGGGAAGGTTGTTGGAGAACGCCGTTCTGATTGAGTTAAAACGGAGAGGGAGTGATATCTATTATTTCGCGGGGAAGAACGAATGCGATTTTATCGTAGCGGAAGACGGAGCGAAAGCGGCCTTCCAGGTTGTATACGAAATGGACGAAAACAACCGGAAGCGGGAAATCCTGGGGATAATCGAGGCTTGTAAAACTTTGGGACTGAAAGAGGGGACGATTCTCTCCGGGGATCAAGAAGATGAACTGAAGCAGGAAGGGGTGGTGTTAAACATAAAACCGGTATGGAAGTGGATGTTGCAGGAATAGGCCCCGCCGTTTTGAGGACGTTGTTTTTCAGATTGCATAATTCAATGAATGTTACATTGCTGTAAACCCTGGGGTCACCTATTAAAGAAAACCTAGGGTCAGGTCCTCATCTGGTCTATTTGGTCTATCGCCATCGCAAAGGGCATCCTCCTTCGCTGATCCTCCTTCGCCGATCCTCCTTCGCTGAGGCTACGAAGGACAAGGGCTACGAAGGACAAGGGCTACGAAGGACAAGGGCTACGAAGGACAAGTCCATCCTTCGCAGAAACACTGCTTCGGAGGACAGGAGCTACGAAGGACAGGAGCTTCGAAGGACAGGTGGGGCAAAGGGCAGAGAGCATATGGTTAAGGGAGAGTCCGTTGAGTCCGAAAAAGAGGATTGAATGAAGATTGAACGATTGATTTGGAAAAAAGAACCCCGCCGGATCCGCCGCCAGATCCTTCCGGTGTTTGTTCTGAAAATTATTAAAGAGGTTTATTTATAGACTTGTAAATTTAAGGAATTTGATCCAAAATAAAAGCAGAGTCTGGAGAAAGATTCAGTAAGTTTCAATTATGAATAATAAGGATCAAATAATATCTAAAATCACAGAGTTTTTAGCTTCCCGGGAAGAAATTGTATTCGCCTATCTTTTCGGCTCCTTCCTCGAAACCGAAAGGTTCCGGGATATAGACTTAGCTGTTTATCTGGGCTCCCAGGACCGGAGGATTAAACACCCCTCATATGAGATTGAGATGGCCACTATTTTAGAGAGACTTATTAAGATGCCGGTGGATATCATAGCCCTGGATTCAGTGAGTGATCAGCTTATCTACCACGCCTCCCGAGGGCAGCTTTTAAAAAATGATGATGATGATCTCCGCGTGGATTTTATCACCCAATCCTGGAAGCGATTTTTTGATTTTCGTCCCAAGCTTTATGAGTATTTAAAGGAAGTAGGCAATGTCCAACCCCATCAATAAAGAAAGAATAGCTTCTCTAATCGGCGAAATCAGGAAAGCTCTCGGTATTTTAATGGAATATCAAAAGATGAGTAAGATCGAAGTGGTCGGAGATCTGAAAGTTCTAGGAGGCATCAAATACTACTTCATTGTTTCTATTGAAGGCTGTATTGATATCTGTAACCACCTGGTGGCAAAGGAATATGTTGAAGCACCCGAGAGTTATTTTGATTGCTTTCGCATTTTGGGGGAAAAGGGGATAATACCCACGGATTTAGCCGAGAAAATGGGAAGTCTGGCCAAGTTTCGGAATCTCCTCGTTCATCTATATTGGAAAGTCGATGATGAGAAAGTGTACGATTTTCTTCACGGCGAACCGTCTTTAATTGAGGATTTCCTAACTGCAATCAGGAACAAATATTTTTCAGATTAGACCTGGGGGATGCCCTTTTCCATTTTGGTCACGAAAGCGGGGCAACTGGCCCAGACTTCGCCAATCCTACTACGTTAAAGCTTCGTAGGACAGATCCATCCTACGCCTTAGGCTACGGAGGACAGGTCTGCCCTACGAAACCGGACACTTCTCCGGGCAAGTATGGATCCTCCTACGCCGATCCTCCTTCGCTGATCCTCCTTCGCTGAGGCTACGAAGGACAAGGGCTACGAAGGACAAGTCCATCCTACGCAGAAACACTGCTTCCGACTACGCCAAGGCTTCATCGGACAGGTCCCTCGTGGTAGCTCGGGATAAATCGGAGGACAGGGGCTTCGAAGGATGTAGGCTTCGAAGGACAAGTTGCGGAGTTCGGATTGGCAACCAAAGGGGGCCAAACTGGGACAGGTCTTGTTTTTTGCTTCGGGGGCCCGGCGGGAAGTCCCGCCGCTTCGCTCAGGACAAGCTCCTCATTCTCATTTGGGATAAACGGAACAGGCTAGAAAATAATTGACAGTTGCCAGGCGGGACCGGGGAAACGGATTTACAGGTCAGCAATTTTTATGATAGGATATAGCAAACCATGAATAAAAACGGATTGGTACAAATTCTTCAGGAATTGAAAAAGAAGGCGATTGAACATTACGGAGCGAATCTGGTTTCCCTGGTGGTCTTTGGCTCCCAAGCAGTATCCTTGAGCACGCCGGAATCGGATGTTGATTTGCTTATAGTTTTAGAGAGATCTCCGCGGGGTAATTACGAAAGGTACACACAGTTCCTGAAAATTGAAGAGCAAGTCGAAATCTCTGCCGCACGCCGGAGCGGCCGCGCTCCGGTGGTGATTTCCCCGATCATAAAATCCAGGAAAACCTTGCAACCGTACCTTCCCTGGTTATGGAACACCGAATTTAAAATTTTGTTCGATAAGGATGGGTTTTTCGCTGGGTTCATTCCCCGGATAAAAGAGTTCCAGCAGGGTCATTTGCTCTTTGTCAAAGAACCCCAGCCGCATTACTCCGTGATAAAAGAATGGTAAACGAGGTTTTGAGCAAAAGCTATTTGCACCGGGCCCAAATCAGATTTGGCTTATTGAAAAACTATTTGGCCGTGAATGATTTTGCCGATGTAATCAGGGAAGCCCAGGAAACGGTTGAGCTTTTACAGAAGGGAATTTTGATTAAACTGGGGGTGCAACCACCCAAGTGGCATGATGTTAGCGATATAATTGTAAAAAACAAGGGCAGATTGCCACAGAAGTGGCAAAAATCGGTCGTAGTCCTCAGAAGAGGGAGCAAATGGCTGCGAAGTCAAAGGGAAGCCGCATTTTACGGCGATATGGATTTCATTCCGGAAGAATCTTATACCCGAAATGACGCGCAAAAGGCGATCGCCATAGCCCAAAAATTCCTCCTCCTGGCCCAAGAAGTCATTAAATAGACGAGACAGAAAGAAGGGGTCAGGTCTTGATATTTTCCATTTTGGTCACAAAAGCGAGGCAGCTGGCTCAGACTTCGCCTTGGATGAACCGGGCACGCTTCGCTTCCAAGCACGCCTTCGGCTCCCGAGCAGCCAAGTACAAAACCACAGGAGCCGGGATACCGAGCGCGGGCTCGCAGTGCTAGGAGGCGGGAAAGCAAAGAGTCCCTCGCAGTATCTCGGGATAAATCCCTCGTAGAGCTTCCTTCGATAAATCTCGGGATAAACGGGTTAAACGGGTTAAACGAGAATGGAAAAAGACTTAACCTTCATACAGTATTTTTATATGATTTAAGCGAATTTTAAGCACGGGAGCGGTAAAAATGAGTATCAGAAAAATAGAACTTTTTCTGGAGATTGATCAATATCGTTGGCTTAATAAGGAAGCCGAGCGAAAGGGAATATCTTTTTCGGAATTTGTAGCGCAAATACTGCCGGGAAAATCCGCGCGGAAACCAGCCAAAAGAGATTTTCTGGGTATTGTGGGACTGGGCAGAAGCGGCCGAAAAGATATAAGCCGCAATCATGATAAATACATAACCCAGGCCATTAATCCGAAATAACCATCTTGCCTTTTTGAAAATATTCATCGATATGTCCGCTTTTTAGAAAGTCCGCGGGGTCAGCCCTTGATATTGGACATTAAAAACACAGTTTCGAGTCTCCCTCCGGGCCGTAGGCCCATACGGGCCGGCCCTTACGGGCTGGAAGCCGGCCTGTAAGCCCTACGGGCTGGAAGCGCGGGCCGGAGGCTGGTTTCGAGTTAATAAGAATTTACGATTTACGATTGACGAATGGAACCCAGACAGACTAGATAGACCAGATAGACCAGAATAGTTGCGGGATCGAAATCATAAGTAAATATTGAACGGATTATTATGAATAATTTCGAAATTGGAGGCGGGATCGTTGTCCAGGCTGTTGCGCTCGACAAACTGTTAAAAGAGATCGAATCAGCATGGAAGAATAGTCGTTCCTACCACATCTGTACGGTTAATCCTGAGATTGTTGTCCGTGCCGAGCAAAATCAAATATTCAAGGCCGCGGTTATGGCTTCTGATCTGCGCACAATTGATGGAATTGGCGTAGTCCTTGCGATAATGCGTCGTTATCATCGGAAAGTTAAAAGATTGACCGGTGTAACTATTATGGCGGCGGCTCTCGATCTAGCCCGCCGGTTGGGACGGGAAGTCATGATTGTCGGAGCGGAGGGCTTATCCCGGGAAAGAGCGGAATCACGGATGCGCGCTCTGGGAGTAAAGGTATGCCCTGGGGTTTCCCCGCGGGTTAATGAAGCAGGCGAGGCCGATGGGAACCTGGCCAATATGTTACCGAAAAACGGTGTGGTGCTGGTTGCGCTTGGTACGCCCAAACAAGAGTTATGGATTCGTCGCACAATTGCCAACAATGGTCCTCCGAACCTTTATATCGGAATTGGCGGGGCGGTTGATTACTACAGCGGAATTACACCAAGTCCTCCGGCTATTGTTTGCGCTTTTGGCCTGGAATGGCTTTACCGGTTGATTCAGCATCCCAGAACCCGCATTCCGCGTCTGATAAATTTCTTGCCGGGATTTTTATGGCGCGAAATTGTGAAAGGACAATAAGAATTTACGATCCTCCTTCGCCAATCCATCCTGCGCAGAAACACTGCTTCGGAGGATGTAGGCTTCGTCGGACAGGTTGACAAGTGAAAACCAGATCAACTAAATAGACTAAACAAACCAGAAAAACCAGACAGACGAGACAATTCAAATGCTTAAGATTGCGATCCTAGTGGGAGCGAGACCGAATTTCATGAAGGCGGCCCCCATCATCCAGGCCCTCCGTTCGCGGCGCTTTCCGCTCCGGCCTTTCCTCATCCACAGCGGACAGCACTACGATTGGAAGATGTCCCAGGTGTTTTTCAGCGAGCTCGGCCTCCCCAAGCCCGACCGGCACCTGGGGGTGGGCTCAGGGAGCCAGGCCGAGCAGACGGCCAGGGTGATGGAAGCCCTCGAGCCGATTCTTCAGGAGATCAAGCCCGCCCTGATGATGGTCGTGGGGGACGTGAATTCCACGATGGCGGGGGCCTTGACCGCGGTCAAACTGCATATCCCGGTGGCGCACGTGGAGGCGGGCCTCAGGAGCTTCAACCGGGAGATGCCGGAGGAGCTCAACCGGGTGGTCACCGACGCGGTCTCCGACCTGTTCTTTACCACGGAGAAAAGCGCGAATGGAAACCTGCGGAACGAGGGGGTCCCGAAGAGACGGGTCCATTTTACCGGCAACGTGATGATTGACACCCTGATGCGGCTGATCCTGCCGGCCCGGAGGATGGCCCAGCCGCGGAAAATGGGGCTCGCGCCCCGGGGATACGCGCTGGCCACCTTGCACCGGCCTAGCAATGTCGATACGGTTTCGGGCCTGAAGGGCATCGTCGAATCACTTTCCGAGATCTCCGGAAGCCTGCCCGTGGTCTTCCCCGTTCATCCCCGGACCCGAAAAAACCTGGAAGGATTCGGTCTGTGGAAGAAAAGCGCGAAGAAGTCTGGGTTACTCCTGACGGAACCCCTGGGGTACCTGCAATTCATCAGCTTGATGGACCAGGCCCGGATGGTCCTGACCGATTCAGGGGGCGTGCAGGAGGAGACCACCGTCCTGGGCGTGCCCTGCCTGACCCTCCGGGACGAGACCGAGAGGCCGGTGACGGTAGAGGTGGGAACCAACATTCTGATCGGTTCCGATCCAAAGCGGATTGTCAGGGAAGCGAGGAAGATATTAAAGGGAGGCGGAAAAAAGGGGCGGATCCCGCCGCTCTGGGACGGAAAAGCGGCGATCAGGATCGTAAAGGTCCTGGAGCGATGGCTGGAAGGCAGGGAATCAAAAACCAGTAAATAGAAAAAGAAGGTGGCCCAGACTTCGCTAAAGCTTCCCTCGTAGTAACTCGGGACAAGTCGTCGGGCTCGCAGAGCTCGGAAGCCAGGAGGCTGGGAAGCCGGAAAAAGAAATCAGGTCAAAGGTCAAGGGTCAAAGGGAATTTACGAATGACGATTGTAGATTGACGATTGCAGAGTGAAAACCATAAAGAATTGACGATTGACGATTGACGATTGCAGATTGACGATTGCAGAGTGAAAACCATAAAGAATTGACGATTGACGATTGACGATTGCAGAGTGGAAACCAAAGAAACCAAAGAAACCGGATAACCAGATAAATCAGGTAAGTTAGAAAGACCAGATCGACGGGGTTAGGGATGAAAGGGAAGGCCGAGTTCAAGTGGGTGGAGTTTAACCCCCGGGGCGGGGAAAAGCTGACCCTGGGGGGGGAGCTCGCGGGCCGGGCCGGGCACCGTCCGGAAGGCGTGGTTGTCTGCCATCCCCATCCCCAGTTCGGGGGCGACATGCACTATCCCCTGGTGGAGGAACTCTCGGCTTTCCTGGCCGGGGCGGGCCTGGTGACGCTCCGCTTCAACTTCCGGGGGGTGGGAGGAAGCCAGGGCCGGTACGGCGGCGGGGACGGAGAGGTCCAGGACACCCTGGGCGCGGTGGATTTCCTGCGGGCGCAGAAGGATTTCCCGGTCCAGGAAGTATTCCTGGCCGGTTATTCCTTCGGCGCTTGGGTGGGGCTCCGGGCGGCGGCCCGGGAAGGATTGAAAAAAGCCGCGGGGATATGCATTCCGGTGGCCCTTTTCAGTTTTGATTTCCTGAAGGATTCCAAAACTTCCCTGCTCCTGGTCCACGGCACCCGCGACCAGTTCACCCCCCTCGAGACCGTCCGGGAGCTGGCTTCCGGGCTGGCTTCCCCCGCCCGGGTGGAGGTCATCCCCGGGGGGGACCATTTCCTGGCGGGGCGGGAGGAGGAGGTCAGCAAAATTGTGGTCAGATTTTTGGTGATTGACGATTGACGAATGACGATTTACGAATGACGATTGAAAACCGCCCGATAAATCGGGCAACTACAATATTTCAATAAAGATATTTTTGTTTTGAATTTTATTCGTCAATCGTAAATCTTCAATCGTCAATGGCAAGTCTGGCGGAGAGGGTGGGATTCGAACCCACGGTCCCAGTCTCCCGGGACAACCGCTTAGCAGGCGGTTGCCTTCGGCCACTCGGCCACCTCTCCGTTTGGAAAAACCGTTGGGTTGCTGGGTGGTTAGATTAACAGATTATTCAGAAATTTTAAAACTTCCAGCCGCCAGGTTTTCCTAACTACCTAACCACCTAAATGTTGGCGGAGGAGGTAGGATTCGAACCCACGTCCCCGATCTCTCAGGGAATCCCGTTTCAAGCGGGACGCCTTCGGCCACTCGGCCACTCCTCCGGTAAAAACAGGCAAAGGGCAAAGCGCATAGAGCAAAGGGCTCAGCGCAAAGGGCAAAGCGCAAAGGGCATAGAGCAAAGTGCAAAGAGCAAAGCGCTTAGAGCTTGCCGGATCTATTCTCTTGGGTGATTTTTTCGAGCCCGTCCAGGTATTTTCTCAGCACCTCCGGTATAGTAACTGACCCGTCCTCCTCCTGAAAGTTCTCGAGCACCGCCACCAGCGTCCGGCCCACCGCGAGTCCGGAGCCATTCAGGGTGTGAACATATTCGGGCTTGGCGGTTTCGGCCGGCCGGAAGCGGATGTTGGAGCGGCGGGCCTGAAAGGACTCGCAGTTCGAACAGGAGGAGATTTCCCGGTACTCCCCCTCGCTCGGGAGCCAGACCTCGAGGTCGTAGGTCTGGGCGGAGGCGAACCCCAGGTCGCCGGTGCAGAGGCTGATCACCCGGTAGGGGAGCCCGAGGCGCCGCAACACCTCCTCGGCGTGGCGGAGCAGGTTCTCGAGTTCGGCGGAGGAGGACTCCGGGGCGGTAAGCTTGACCAGCTCGACCTTGTCGAACTGGTGCTGGCGGATCAGGCCGCGCGTGTCGCGGCCGTGAGCCCCCGCCTCGCGGCGGAAGCAGGGGGTATAGGCGGTGAGCGAGATGGGCAGATCCTCCCCCTTCAGGATTTCGTCCCGGTGGAGGTTGATCAGGGGCACCTCGGCGGTGGGGATCAGGTAAAGCTCGGGGTCTTCGACCCGGTAGAGCTCCTGGGCGAACTTGGGGAGCTGGCCGGTGCCGGTCATCGCCTCGGCGTTGACGAGGAGAGGGGGGGAGATCTCGCGGTAGCCGTGCTCCCCGGTGTGGAGATCGAGCATGAACTGGATCAGGGCCCGCTCCAGCCGGGCCCCCAGGCCGGTAAAGAGGGGGAAACTCGCCCCGGACATCCGGGCCGCCCGCTCGAGATCGATCAGGCCGAGGTTTTCCCCCACCTCCCAGTGGGGCCGGGGAGGAAAGGAGAATTTCCGCGGTTCCCCGACCTTTTTCACCTCGATGTTGTCCCGGGCGTCGCGCCCGACCGGCACGGAAGCGTGGGGGAGATTGGGAAAGGTCAGGATCAGGCGGTCGCTCTCCTTTTCCAGCTCGGCCAGGGAGCTCTGGTGGGACTTGATCTGCTCGGAGGCGGCGCGGAGACCGGCGGTAATCCCGGGATCGGGTTTCTGGCCCTCGCGCTTAAGCCGGCCGATTTCTTCCGAGGCCTGGTTCTGCCGGGCCCGCAGGTTTTCGAGCTCACGCAGGACGTTCAGGCGCCGGGTTTCGAGGCCGAGAAAGGCGTCGAGATCCGGTTCGGGCCCTCTTTTCCGGAGGGTTTCCCGGACCAGCTCGGGGTTTTCCCGGATGAATTTTTTATCCAGCATGGTTCTTCTCCGCTAGGGATTATCTTAAATCAAACATTTAAAATTAAAAGGGCAGTGCGCAAAGAGCAAAGCGCACAGCGCACAGCGCACAGCGCAAAGGCAAAAGTTCAAATGTCAAAGCTCAAATGACAAATAAATGTCCAAAATAAAAGTTCAAATGCTTAAGTTCAAATGTCAAATAAATTTCAAAACTAAAAATTTCAAAGCAGAATAAAAAATCGAGTTTTATTTTTGATTTTATTTTTTTGAGCTTTATTTGAACTTTGGATTTTGAACTTTGAACTTATTTCGAACTCTGGATTTTGAAATTTGGATTTCAAAGTGAGGTGATGGGTCAAGGGTGAAAGGGCTAGAAGAATTTACGATTGTCCCTCGTAGTAGCTCGGGATAAAACGAATGACGATTGAAGAATGAAAACAAAAGACCCAATAGACTCAACGAACACTCTTTTTGAAAACATTCCGCGGTCGGCCGTCCGCCGTCGGCGGTCGGCTTTATTTCAGCGAGACCTGTTCCTTGAAGAGGGCGGAAGGGGCCTGGGCGAAGAGCGAGGTCGGATCGGGGGTGTTGAAGGCCTGGGCGATTTTTTGCCGATACGCGTTGAAATCGGCCAGGTAGGCGCGGGCCACCGATAAGGTCCGGGGCCCTTGAATCTTCAGCGGGTTGACGAATCTTCCGTTTTTCTTGACCCGGAAGTCCAGGTGGGGACCGGTGGCCAGCCCGGTGGCGCCCACGTAGCCGATGACCTGCTGTTGCTTGACCCGGGCCCCTTGACGGATTCCCCGGGCGAACTGGGAGAGATGCCCGTAGGAGGTGATGAAGCCGTTGGGATGGCGGATCCGGATGGCCTTGCCGGCTCCTCCCATCCAGCCCCGGGCCAGGACGAGACCGTCGCCGATGGCCCAGACCGGGGTGCCCCGCGGGGCGGCGTAATCGATCCCGTAGTGGGGCCGGAAGATTTTCAGGACCGGGTGGTAGCGGCGGCGGGTAAAGCCGGAGCTGATCCGCGAGAATTTCAGGGGGGATTTTAAAAAGGCCCGGCGGATAGATTTTCCTTCCTGGTCGTAGTAATCCCCCCGGCCCTGCGGATCCTCGTAAAAAATCGCGGCGAAGGTTTCCCCGCCGTTCTGGTATTCGGCGGCCAGGACCCGGCCGTACTGGTAGAATCTGCCCTCGAGATACAGCTTCTCCACCAGGATCCGGAACCGGTCGCCGGAGCGGGTGTCGGTGGAAAAGTCCACATCCCAGGAAAAGAGGTCGGCGAAATCCATGGCCAGCTGGGCGGATTCCCCCGCGGAGACCAGGGCTTCAAAAAGGGAACTGGAGATCTCTCCCGCGACATTGGCTACCCGGAGTTCGGGCTCGACCTGGACCTTTTCCGCCACGTAGTCGTCGTCACCGCGGAAGATCCGGAAGATGTTCATCGGATCGGATTCGTAGGCAAATTCGGTCAAGCCCCCTTCCGCGTTGACGCTGGCCTTGAACCGGTCGCCCGGACGGCATTTGCGGAAATTAAAAATGGGGGCCAGGCGGCCTTCGATCAGCTTGATCATTTCCGGGTCCAGCCCCGCGGTGGTCAGGGCGGCGGAGAGACCCTCCCCGGCTTTGACCGAGCCCTCGATCACGGTCAGGGAGTTGAACGGACCGGTGGAATTTTCCGCGTAGTTTCCGGGGCGCGGGGAGGTTTCCTCCTCCAGGATCAGCTCGACGGATTGCACCCCCGGTTCCGCCGGGAACTCTTCCGGACCCGGGCGGGAAGGGGAAAAGAAAACGGAGCTGGTGTTTACCGGGGCCAGGATCCGGTACCCCAGGCCGGAGACCAGAATCAAAACGATCGGAACAATAACCAGGATCGGGATGCGGGGTAGAGGGATGTGAATAGGTTCGGAAGGCTTGAGAGGATGATTGCGGGTTATTTTCACCGGTTGAGTCGAAAAAATTGTTTCATCAAATCAAAGTAAATTTATATAAAATTCATTGAATGGTCAAGGTAGCCTTTAGGCTGCGCTGGAATGCTGGACGGCCAGAAGGCCAAGAAGCAATGAGTAATGAGTATAAAGTCCAACAGTCCAACAGACCAACGGTAGAAAGAATAACGAACAACAAATGAAAGGTGAAAGGGCAAAGAGCAAAGGGCAAAGTCAAAAGTTCAAATGCCCAAGCCCAAAGGTCAAATAAATGTCTGCAATAAAAGTTAAAAGGCCCAAGTTCAAATGCCAAATAAATTTCAAAACTAAAAATTTCAAAGCAGAATAAAAAATTAGGGTTTATTTTTGATTTTGTTTTTTTTGAGCTTATTTTGAAATTTGGATTTCAAGGTGAGGCGATAGCTGATAGATTTTTACCCATGATCCAAGACCTATCACCCATGACCCAACGGGGTTGACCGGACAGACAAATTGGGGCGGGCGAAACCGGCAAAGTTTGCCTTCATGAGTTTTTCCTTGATTCGCAAAAAGTTACCGGGTATCATATTAAGTTACTGGAGAGAAACGCCATGGTGGAATGGGTGTTTAAAGTGCCTTTTCTGGTTTTAATTTTAATTATGGTTTTACCCGTGTTCCGGGCGGAAGCCGGAACTTTATATAAATATGTAGACAGCGAAGGGTGCATTCATGTCAGTAATATACCCAACGATCCGCGCTACCGGCCCTGGCTCGAGGGAGAAAAATCGAAGAATTACCTGGAAGAGCGGCGCCGCCTGCACTCCCTGGTGGAAAGGGCCGGGAGCAAATACCGGATCAACCCGGACCTGATCAAGGCGATTATCAAGGTGGAATCAGATTTCAACCCCGAGGCGATTTCCCCCAAGGGCGCGCTCGGCCTGATGCAGTTGATGCCGGAAACCGCCCGGCGCTGGGGGGTTTCCCGGGTTTTCGACCCGGAAGAGAACCTGGAAGGCGGGATCCAGCATTTCAAATCTCTCCTGGAGCAATTCGGGGATCTTCGCAAGGCCTTGGCGGCTTATAACGCTGGTGAGCAGCCGGTGCTGCGCTATCGGAACATTCCTCCCTTCCCGGAAACGGTCCAGTTTGTTCAGCTGGTGATAAGCGAGTTTAAAAAACTGCAGGCCCAGAGGTATAAAAATTGAGCGGCCGAAGAAAAAAGGAGCAGGAAATGAACGGTCAAGACCAGAAGGACCGGGACCAGGATCTTTCGGTCCGGGAAGAATTCCAGATGCACCTTTCCCGGGGTCGGGAAGCCTTGGAATCGAACAACCTGGTGGAGGCCAAGGATGAGCTGGAGAGCGCCCTGGACCTGGAACCCGGGAGCGAACAAGCCCAGAACCTCCTGGCCATGGTTTTTTTCAAGCTCGAGGAATACAGCCGGGCCATCCGGATGTTCCGGTCCCTGGTGGCCAAGAACCCGAAGGTTTCGAGCCTGCACGTCAACCTGGGGCTGGCTTACCTGAAAAAGGACGATTACCGGCGGGCGATTGACTCGCTCAAGAAGGTGATCGAGCTGGATGCGGATCACCGGGGGGCCCACAACTACCTCGGGCTCGCCTACTCGAAGCTGGGCGAATACCAGAACGCCAAGGACGAGTTCGAACTGGCCGGGGCGATGAAGATGGCGAAAAAGATGGACGACCTGCTCCATCAGCAAGCCCCGGAAAAACCCAAGCCGGAGAAAGACCAGGAGACCATCCGGGGCGAGCAGAGGATTCTCGAATCCCAGCCCAACGAAGTGGTGGACCTCCCCGAGGATATCGACCGGGTCCGGCCTCCCGAACCTTCCCCCGCTCCCGAGCCGGTTCCCACTCCCGCCCCGCCCCCCGCGCCGGAAGCGAAGCCGGCCGCGGAAGCGGAAGAGGAAATCGAGGGATTCAAGCTGGTCCAGGAGGAAGGCACCTATTCGACTTTCACCATGGATGAGCCCCCGGAGAAGAAAATCCCCGCCCCGGAACCGGAGGTCCCGGAAAGCAAGCCTCCCGCCCCGCTGGAGCCGGTCAAGCCGGAGCCGGTGAAGGTAGAAGAGAAGGCCGAGACGGTCAGGATCGAACGGATGGAAGCCCCGGTCCGGATCGAACCGTCCCCCGTGGCCCCGGAAAAACCCCGTCCCGAACCCGGGCCGGAAACCCAGGCCGAGCCCCCGGCGGCCGCCGCCGCGGCCCCGGCCGTGGAGGTGGAGGAAGCGCCCCGGGTCGAAGCCCGGGCCCTGAAGCCCGAGCCGGAAATTATGGCCGCCTCGGAGGGACCGGAGGAGGGGATGGTGCCGGTTCCCGAGGCGGAGGAACTGCCCGCCACCCAGTTTTCCACGGTGGAAATGCCGGACCAGGGGGTTTTCCTCGAGTTTTCCCAGATCGGGGCCGATACCGCGATTCGCCTGGGGAAGAACAGCTACGCGATTTCCCAGAAGGACAAGAGCGCGCTGGTGCGTTTCCAGGCCCTCTCCGGCTGCATGGGGGGATACCAGATCGAGTTAAAGCACAAGCGTTTCAAGGGCAAGGAAACCCGCCTGGTTTTCGGGGGAGAAAAAGACCCGGTGGTGGAGTTCAAGGGCGCCGGGGTTCTCCTGATTTCCGCCCCGGAGGGCGATACCTACAACCTTGACCCCCAGGGAGACATCCTTTATATCTCCGAAGCGTTTTTACTGGCGGCGCAGGGTGATTTACAGTGGGAAAACGGAAAGGTGCCCCTCAAGGATTCCGGGGAGCTCAATCTCGTCCGGCTGCAGGGGAACGGCTACGTCCTGGTTTCCCTCCCGGGAAAATTGCACGCGATTTCCCTCCAGGAAGGGGATAGCTTCAGCATGCTCCCGCCCATGCTGGTGGGCTGGATTGGAAACCTAGTGCCGCTGGTCAAGGACATTATCCTGAACGCGGAAGAGGGGAAAGAAAAGGAAAAGGGAAAAGGAAAAGAAAAAGAAAAAGAAAAAGAAGAAATCAAGCGGGTCCTTTTGGAAATGAAAGGGGTGGGAAAGGTCTTTTTCTATTTGCCTACACCTCAGCGTTAACCGATAATGAATCCTCCCCTCCGGGAGAAACTTTACACTCTCCCAAATTTTCTCACGCTGCTCCGGGTTTTCTTTGTCCCCATCCTCATCGGGATCGGACTGGAGATTTCCGGCCCGGCGGACACCTGGGCCAACCGGGCCCTTTCCTTTTGCGGGGGGTTGATTATTCTCCTCTCCGCGATTTCCGACGTTCTCGACGGTTACCTGGCCCGGAAGTGGAAAATCGTCTCCCGGCTGGGCGTGCTTTTCGATCCGCTCGCGGACAAACTGGTCATCCTGACCGCGCTGGTGATGCTGGTCCCGCTTTCCCGGGTTCCCGCCTGGGCGGCGGTACTTTTTGTCGCCCGGGAAATAGCGGTGACCAGCCTGCGGGGCTTCGCGGCGGCGGAAGGGGTGTTTATCGAGGCCACCCGGCTGGGCAAATACAAGGTCACCCTCCAGTCCTTCGCCGCCGGACTGATTTTTCTCTACTACCCTTATTTCTCCGTGAACTGGTATGAGGTCGGAAGGGTCTTTCTCTGGCTGGCCCTGGCGGTGACGCTGATTTCCGGCTTCGACTACTTTTACCGGTTTTTCCAGGAAGAGAGCGCGCGGAGAAAAAAGAACGGCGGTTAGGTCGCCGGAAAGAAAAAACAGGTGGTGGGGTTACTTGGTGGTTAGGTAGTTCGAAAATAACGGACCTAACGAAATTAACGATCTAAACGATCTTAACGCTATGCTCCATGCTCCGTGCCCTTCGTAGACGAAACAGACCAGATAGACAAAATAGACCAGATAGACCAGAAGAATGATGGCGGAAGTGGATGGGAATCGAACCCACCGTCCCGGATAACCGGGACCACCGGATTTGAAGTCCGAGCGGCCCACCAGGCGCCGAGCCACTTCCCCGTTATCATCGTGAGAAAATTATAATTCCCCGGAAGGAAGAAGAAAATGATAAAGCCAGGACGAGGTGGGGCCGGGATTATCCTCCTGCTCCGCATGGCCCCGGTCATCCACCAGGTTTTATCCCTGCTCGATCGGATGCTGGATCAAGAATGACAAACCCGCTCCGAACCCTGGTCATCTGCGATTTCGACGGCACCGTGTCCAAAAAAGACGTGGGTTATAACCTGCTCTCGCATTTTAGCGGCGGACGCTGGGATGAGATCGACCAGGATTTCGTCGCGGGCAGGATCGGGTCGCGCGAGGCTTACCAGCGGATGATCACCCGGCTCCAGGGGATCGAGGCGGATTATCAGCGGGTGGCCCGGGAGCTCGGGGAGATGGATCCCGATTTCGCCGCCTTCGTCCAATTCTGCCAGGAACGGGGGATGGCGGTGAAGATCGCCAGCGATGGGTTCGGCCTGTACATCCGCCTGTTTCTGGAAGAACTCGGGATCCGGGGAGTGGAATATTTCGCCAATGAAATCTGTTTCGGGCCCGGCGGAAAAATGACGGCGGATTTTCCCTTTGCCTCCGCGGATTGCCCGGATTGCGGCTGCTGCAAGCAGGAACTGGTCCGGGGATATCGGGACCGGTTTGACCGCATTGTTTATATCGGGGACGGGATCTCGGACCGGTGCGCCGCCCTGGAAGCCGACCTGGTTTTCGCCAAGCGGAGTCTTTACCACCATTGCCTGGCGCAGGGCTTGCGGGCTTTTTCCTTCCGGGGTTTTTCCGACATCCTCCAGGTGTTTCAATTCCGCCTGCGGGGGGTCATTTTCGACCTGGATGGCACCCTGATCGATTCTTTCGAGCCGATCTTCCGGAGCTTCCGGCACGCCTTCCAGATCCTGGGGTACGACCTCCAGCTCCTGGAGGGGAAACGCAACGTGGTGGGGTCGACCCTGGAGGAAAGCCTCTCCCAACTGGTGGACCCCAAGGATGTTTCCCGGGCGGTGCAGATTTTTCGGGAGCATTACCGCCGGACCTTTGCCGAGGGAACCCGGATCCTGCCCGGGGTGGAGGAGACTTTGGAGACCCTGGCCGGTCTCGAACTCCAGCTGGCGGTGGCCACCAACAAAAACGGGCCCCTGTCCCGGGAGATTCTCGAACACCTGGGCCTGAAAAAATATTTCCGGGAGATCGTGGGGGCGGGGGAAGGTTTCGCCTCCAAGCCGGCGCCCGAAATCCTCACCGGGATTGCCGGCCGGCTGGGATTGCCGCCCGGGGAATTGGCCTATCTCGGGGATTCCCCGCTGGATATCAGCGCCGGCCGGGCCGCCGGGATGAAAACCGTGGGCGTTCCCACCGGCTATTACTCGGCGCTGGAACTGGGGGAGGAAAAACCCACGCTGTTCTGCCCGTCGCTCCGGGAATTCATCCCCGTCGCCCGGATCTTACAGGATGGTATTGCCGGGGGCAAAGGGCAAAGCGCATAGCGCATAGCGCAGGGAGCAGGGAGTAGGTTATCAGGTAACCAGAGAAACCCAGGAAATTTACGAATGACGATTTACGAACCCTTCGACAGGCTCAGGATAAATGACGAATGAAAACCAAAACAATCGTCAATCGTCAATCTGAAATCGTCAATTAGCCCTCGGCACCAGGCTCTTCACCCTTTGCGCCTTGTTTACCCTGAGCGGAGTCGAAGGGCTCCTTGCTCTCTGCTTTTTTAGTCCCGGCGAGCTGGCCGCAGGCGGCCTGGATCTCCGCCCCGCGGGGTTCCCGGATGAAGACGATTCTTCCCTGGGATTTTAAAATTTCCTGGAAACGCAGGACCCGGGAATTTTCCGGGGAGGAAAGACCCGAACCGGGAAAGGGATTGTGGGGGATCAGGTTGACGCGGGCCCGGATCCCCCGCAGGGATTTCTCGAGCTCCGCGGCGCATTTTCCCGAGTCGTTTTCACCCCGGATCAGAACGTATTCGATCATCAGCCGGCCCGGATAGTTGTGGGGAAAATCTCTCAGGACCTGGAGCAGGCCGGGGAGGGGATATTTGGTTTCCACCCCGGGCATAAGTTTTTTCCGGAGCTCCGGGTTGGGGGCGTTCAGGGAGATGGCGAAGCGGATTCTGCTTTCCGCCGCCAGCGCCTGGAGCTCCGGGATGATTCCGGAGGTCGAGACCACGATCTTTCGGGGCGAAAGGGCCAGGCCCTGGGGATCGGTGAGCAGGGAGATCGCCCGGCGCAGTTCGGAGGGGTTCAGCAGGGGCTCCCCCATGCCCATGAAGAGGATGTTGCCCAGGCGGTCGACGGGGGGGGCATTTTTGAGGAGCAGGTAGATCTGGCCCAGGATTTCGGCGGCGGAGAGATGGCGGCGGAAACCCCGCGCGCCGGTGGCGCAGAAAACGCAGGCCAGGGGACAACCGGCCTGGGAGGAAACGCAGAGGGAAAAATATTTCCGCTCGGGAAGAAAAACCGCCTCGACCGCTTCCCCGTCCGCCAGCCGGAAGGCGTGCTTGCGGGTGCCGTCCGGCACGGCCAGGGTCCGCTCGATCCTCACGGTGGAGACCAGGTAGGCGGCCCCCAGGCGCTCCCGCAGGGCGAGCGGAAGGTTGGTCATCGCGGAGAAGTCCCAGGTGTTTTTCCGATGGATCCACTGGAAGAGCTGATCCGCGCGGAAGGGAGGCTCCGAGAACCCGGCGAACAATTCCCGGAGTTCTTCGCGATTCAGGGAGATGAGGTCGTTCATAAATCAGCAAATAACTTGAAATTCAAATTTCAAAATCTCCCTCGACCCCGATGGGGGTCTCGGGACAAGTACCCCAGAGGGGCAAATGACAAAATAATGCCAAAGTTCCAAGTTCAAAGTTCAAAGTTCAAAGGAACCCCCCAATAACCCAAAAGCAAAATCGGATTTATGATTTTTTGTTTTTTGAACTTTTTTTGAACTTTGGATTTAAGCATTTGACCTTTTGACTTTGACCTTTGACCTATCACCCAACACCTATCACCCAACACCTGATACACTTGTGTAAAAGATTGAACCAATTTTTTTCATCTTTGATCTAAGTTATACCATTAAATCCCGGTTCCAATGGACATGGTGAATTTAAGCTTAACCTTCACTCTGGATATCGCTTATAATTATGTCTTGATTACGAAAAAGGAAAACAGAGGCGGGTAAAGTTTTGCGAAAAAAAGGCCAGGCCAGTCGGGACCGGTGGGCCGGGATCATCCTGGCCGCCGGCAAGGGAACCCGGATGAAATCCTCCCGGGCCAAGGTGCTGCACCAGCTCGGAGGGGTTCCGATGGTCAGGTACCCGATCCAGGCGCTCGGCGATCTCGGGGTGCGTCCGATCGTGATGGTGGTCGGCCACCAGGCCGAGGCGGTCAAGGCGTCCCTGGCCGGGTTTCCCGGGCTCGAGTTTGTCCGGCAGTTTCCCCAGCTCGGCACCGCCCACGCGGTGGGGAAAGCCCGGGCCATCCTGAAGGATTTCCCCGGGCAGATCGTGATTCTTTCCGGGGATGTTCCCCTGATCCAGGCCGCGTTCCTGAAGAGATTCCTGAACTTTCACCTCCGGCGGCGGGCCGGGCTTTCCGTGCTCACCACCCGGGTTCCCGACCCGCGGGGTTACGGCCGGATCATCCGCGACCGGCAGGGGCTGATCGCGCGGATCGTGGAGACCCTGGATGCCGACGCCGCGGCCCGGGAGATCCGGGAAATCAACGCCGGGATCTACGCGGCCGATCCGGGTTTTCTTTTCTCCCTGCTGAAGGCGGTGAAAAAAAATCCGAAGAAGGGGGAATATTATCTGACCGACATTGTCCGCCTGGCCGCGGAGCGGGGCCGCCCCGCCGGGGCCTTTTCCGCCGAGGATTACCGCTCGGTCCTGGGGATTAATACCCGGGAAGAGCTGGGCGAGGCGGAAAAGATCCGGCAGGGCCAGATGGTCGAAAAACTCCTGGCGCGGGGCAGCTCGGTTGGGGATCCGGACTCGGTCCGGATCGATTCCACGGTGAAGGTGGGGCCGGAAACGGTGATCCACCGGGGGGTGAGCCTGAAAGGCCGGACCGTGATCGGGCGCGGGGTCGTCCTCGGGGAAGGGGTAATCGTCTCCGATTCCGAGATCGGCGCCGGGACCCGGATACATCCCTACTCGGTAATCTCGGGGGCCCGGGTCGGGCTCCGGGCGCAGATCGGCCCGTTTGCCCACCTCCGCCCCGGCTCGGTGGCGGGGGTTGAGGCCCGGGTCGGAAACTTTGTCGAGCTGAAAAAACAACGGGTCGGGGACCGGGGTTTCGTCGGGAGCGATACCCGGTTGGTCGCCCCGGCGCGGATCGGCCGGCACCAGTAAAATAATATCCCGGGATGCGCGCGGAGAATCAGGGATTGCCAGCCGCCCGGGCGGAAAGAATCAAGAAGAAGGAAGAATAAACGGGGATAAGGAAAGCTCTTTAAAACGGAGGCAGCATGACAGCGAAAAGGGTAATCGGGATCGTCTTTTTACTTTTACTGACCGGGGCTTGGGCCGCGGGTTGCAAGGGCAAGACCGGGGGAACCTCCCAAGGGAAAAGAGGGGAAGCCCTGGGCCAACCGCCCCAGGGGGGGGAAGTGCTCGCCACGGTCGGAAACCAGGAAATCACCCAGAAGGAATTTGAATACCAGATCGCCCAGCTGAGCCAGGCCGATCCCAAATCGGTCAAGACCCTGCAGGGCCTGACCAGCTTCCTGAACAGCTACATCAACCGGAAACTGGTTTTGAAGGAGATCGCCAACGAGCCGCCCGACCCCCAGGTTGAACGCCAGGTCCAGCTCATCTGGGAAAACGCGATGATTAATAAATACCTGGAAAAGACCCTGAAAGACCGGGTGGTGACCGAGGAGAAAGTCCGGGCCTATTACGAAGCCAAGAAAAAAGATTTCCTGACCCCGGAAATGATCCACGCGGCCCACATCATGTTCAAGATCAGCCCGCAGGTCAAGCCGGAGGAGAAGCAGGCGGCCCGGCAAAAGGCGGAGGCGGCGCTCAAACGGCTGCAGGCCGGGGAGAATTTTCAAAACCTGGCCCGCCAGGTTTCCGAGGACGAGATTTCCGCGTCCCATGGCGGGGACCTGAGCTACTTCGCCCGGGGCCACCTGCCCCCGGAGTTTGAGGAGGCGACCTTCGCCCTGAAGAAGGAAGGAGAGCTCTCCGGCATTGTCGAGACGCGCATGGGTTTACACATTATCAAGCTCCTGGGGCGAAAGTCGCCGGAGCTCATTCCCTACGCCGACGTCAGGGAAAAGATCATGAACCACCTGGGGCCGGCCAACCGGCAGGACGCTTACCGGACTTATATCGAGGAACTCCGCCGGACCAACAACGTGAAGATCAGCAACGCCGCGCTCATGACCATAGTGACGACCGGGTCTTTGAAGGAAACGGTCGAAAAGCTGGGCTACCAGAAGACCGTGCCCCCGGGCACTCCGCCCTCGGGTCCCGGAGGCTACGCGGAAGGAATGACCAGATGAAGTCAGGGCGGGGCGGAATCTGCCGGGGAGGGGTAATCCTCCTGCTCCTCCTGGGGGCGGGGGGCCCGGCCTGCCACCGGGGACCGGGTTCCGACCAGACCCCGCCGGTGGCGACCGTGAACGGGACGAAAATCAGCCTGGCCGATTTGGAAGAGGCCCTGCGGCCGGTCCTGGTGAACTCGCCCTCGTTTTCCCCGATCGAAACCTCCGCCTGGGAGGCCCTGAAGTTCAACGCCCTGAACCAGCTGGTCGAGCGCAACCTGCTGGTTCAGGAAGCTCACCAGAAAGGGATTAAGCTCGCGGACAAGGAACTCGAGGCCCGGGAAGCGGAGATCCGAAAGGATTATCCCCAGGGGGAATTCGAGAAGGTCCTGCTTTCCCGCTTTATCGATTATGAGCGCTGGCGGCAGAATTTGCGGGATGACCTTTTGATCCAGAAATTGATCGAGAACTCGGTCCCGGTCTCGCCGGTGACCGGATTTGTCGTGTCCCGGTACTACCAGCGGCACCAGGACCAGTACCAGGTCCCGGTCCAGGTCCGGGCCCGCCAGATCGTGGTCCGGACCGAGCAGGAGGCCCAGGCGGCCCGGGGGGAGCTCCTCAAGGGAGGGGATTTCGCCAAGCTGGCCCGCCGGCTCTCCCTTTCCCCGGACGCGGAGCAGGGAGGGGACCTGGGGTTTTTCAGCGCGGGGGTGATGCCTCCGGAATTCGACCAGGTGGTTTTTTCCCTGCCCCCGGGCAAGATCAGCCAGGTGGTGAAGAGCCCCTACGGTTATCATCTCTTCCTGGTCGAGGAGGTTCGGGAAAGCAAGGCCCTGACGGAAGCACAGGTGAAGGAAAAAATCCGGGAACTCCTGGCCCGGGAGACCCGGGAAAAGTCCTACCAAGATTGGCTGCAGAAACTGAAAGAAAAGGCGGAGATCAAGGTCAACCAGGCCCTGGTCAAGGAGAAAATCAACCCGTCCGCCCCCTCGGGAAAATGAAAAAAATTCTGGCAGCCGGATTATTGATTCTCGGGATGGCGGGTTCCGCCTGGCCCCGGACCGTGGAGGGAATCGTCGCGGTGGTGGAAGGGGCGCCGGTCACGCTCTCCGAGCTCAACCAGTTTATCGCGCGGAACTCGGCCGTTCCCAACCCCAGCCTGCCCGGCCCGGACGACCGGAAGCGGTGGCTCGAGTTCCTGATTGAGGACCGGCTGATCGAGAAGGAGGCGGAGAAGATCGGGGTGACGGTTTCTGAACCGGAAGTGGACCAGGCCATCACCGAACTCTTGCAAGCCAATTCCCTGGCCCTCCCGGACCTGAAGAATCTGCTGAAGGAGCGCGGGCTCTCCGAGGCGGAGTATCGCCGGGAAATCAGCCGGGAGCTGATCCGGAACCGGGTTCTGGCCCGGGAGATCCAGTCCCGGGTTTTTCTCTCCGAAGACAAGGTCCGCACCTATTATCTGGAAAACATCAGTCGTTTTTCCACCCCGCCGCAGCAGCGGATTTCGCAGATTTTCATTTCCCGCTCCCGTCCCCAGGCCGAGGAGCGATTGAAGAAGCTGGAGCGCCTCCTGCAGGAGGGAAAGGATTTCGCCGAGCTGGCGCGGGAGTTTTCCGACGACCCTTCCCGCCAGAACGGCGGAGACATCGGTTACTTTGCCCTCTCGGAATTGAAACCGGAGCTCCGGGAGGCACTGGCCCGACTTCCCCTGAAAAAGCCCAGTGCCCCGGTACGAACCGAGGAAGGCTTTCACCTCCTGCTGGTTACCGGGCTGAAAGCCGGGGCGCCCACTCCTTTCGCCGAGGCCAAGAGCCAGGTGACGGAGGAACTCTACAACCGGGAGGTCGACCGGGGTTTCCGGAGCTGGCTGGAAGGGATCAAGTCCCGGGCCAAGATTGAGCTCAAGCCGGAGCCATAGCCCTTGCGCAAACGGCCGAAGATCGGGATCACCCTGGGCGATCCCGGCGGGATCGGGCCGGAGGTCATTCTCCGGGCCCTGGCGGCTCCCGCGGTCCGGTCCGCGGCCTCCCCGATCGTCCTCGGGGATCTGGCCGTTCTCGCGCGCTTAAAAAAAATCCTTAAAATCCGGCTCCCGCTGGAGGCGGTTTCCCCGCCCCGCCTGGAGCCGTCGGCGCCGGGAGCGATCCCGGTCTGGAACCTTTCCGAGCTGAAGCCGGGGGAGATCGCGGCCCGGGGGTTCACCCCGGGACTGGCCCAAGCCTGCCGGACTTACCTGGAAAATGGGGTAGCCCTGGCCCGGGCGGGGACCATTCAGGCCCTGGTCACCGGGCCGGTGCCCAAGGCCGTCTTCCGGCTCTCCGGGCTCGCGCATTCCGGGCATACCGAGTTCCTGGCCGAGCGGACCGGGGCGGACGATTATGCCATGATGTTTGTCGGAGGAAACCTGCGGGTCGTCCTGGCCACGATTCACCTTCCCCTCGCCCGGGTGCCCCGGAGCCTTTCCCGGGAAGGGATTCTTAAAAAAATCCGCCTGATCCACCGGGAATTCCAGCGCCTCTTTCGGATCAGACGGCCCCGGATCGCCGTAGCCGGCTTGAATCCCCACGCCGGGGAGGAGGGCCTCCTGGGCCGGGAGGAAATCGAGGTGATCCGGCCGGCGGTGGCCGCGGCCCGGAAGGCCGGGATCAGGGCCGAGGGGCCCTTCCCGGCGGACGCCCTCTTCGGGCGTTTTCATTCCGGGGAGTTTGACTGCATCCTGGCGATGTATCACGACCAGGGGCTGGCCGCCTTCAAAACCCTGCACTTCTATTCGGGGGTCAACGTTACCCTCGGACTGCCAATCATCCGCACCTCCCCGGACCACGGCACCGCCCGGGATATCGCCGGGAAAGGGGTGGCCGACCCCGAGAGCATGAAGAACGCCATTCTCCTGGCCGCCGAGCTCGCAAAAGCAAAGAGCTCTTCGGCAAGCTGAGGACAAGCAAGGGGCCGAGAGCAAGGCGCAGCAAGCAAAAAGTGAAAAGTAAAAAGTAAAAGATTTATAAAAAAACCAGAAACTCAAAACTGATTTTCAATTCTGCATTCTGCATTTCCCTTGAGCCGTTGGACCCTTGGGCCCAAGGGAAATACTAATCACCCCTGACCCACCTGTCACCGCGTTGGAAAGATTACCCAGTCGGGGATTTGCCGCACTTCGGGCAGGTCTCGGGGAGCTCGGAGAATTCCGCCCCGCAGGACTCGCAGATGAATTTTGATCCTTCGGATTTCAAATAGATCTCCAGGAGCTCCCTGGCCCTCTGGGCGTCGGTCTCGAGTACGCGGATGGCATGGGCCGGCGTGTTCAGGCGGAAGGGGTCGAAATCGGGTTTGCTGAGGAGGAAGGGGATCCGGTTTTCCTCCAGAAGCCCGATGGCCATCTGGAGCTCGATCGAATTGTCGCTGGCCAGGACCTCGACCGAGGGACTCTTGGGATCGGGACTCTCGGGAGAGGGGAGGGTGTCGGTGAGCGCGGCCCCGCACTCCGCGCAGACGTGGATATGGGGGAGATATTCGGAGCGGCAGAGAGGACAGTATCCCATGTTAATAAAATTTACGATTGACGAATGACGATTGTAGATTGAAAACAAAATTAATCGTCAATCCGAAATCTACAATCCGCAATCATCAGTTGATCCTAAGAGTAGCTTATAATGGGGCTGGAAAATTAGAAAGATGGAGCCTAAAAGTTAAGAAGCCTAAAAGCCTAAAAGCGAAAAGAGAGATTGCTTCGCTTCGCTCGCAATGACAATCGCAGAAAGCAAGTGAGCGGTAGCAAGGTGTTTTTTTGGTTTTCAGAACCCGGGGGGAAGGTTCTCGCGACACGAACTCTTCGGAAATCAGGCTGCAATGAACTCGACGAATAAGTATCTATCGATACTGGCTAGACCCGGTTGCCCCGAGCACATTCGTTTCACTCAGTGTAAACTCCGGCGAGGGGCGGGTCAGCCTGCAGGGCTAACGGTTCTGCACCTATTGTGAGGGGAGCGAAACCTTCCCCCAAAAAAGAAAAAGATGCCTGCTAATTGAATATGATGGTAACGCTTAACAAGGAAAACCAGTTCAGCGAGGTAAGGAAGCGTCTTGGGCGGGCGAAGCGGGCGGCGGCGCTGACCGGGGCGGGCATCTCCGCCGAGAGCGGGGTGCCCACCTTCCGGGGCCCGGAGGGGCTCTGGAAGAATTTCCGGCCCGAGGATCTGGCCACCCCGGAGGCCTTCGCCCGCGATCCCCGGCTGGTCTGGGAATGGTACAACTGGCGCCGGGGCCGGATTGCGCCCTGCGCGCCCAACCTGGCCCACCACGCTCTGGTCACCCTCGAGCAAAAGATCCCGGATTTCACCCTGATCACCCAGAATGTCGACGGCCTGCACCGCCGGGCCGGGAGCCGGAAGGTTCTGCACCTGCACGGCACTATCTGGGAGGTGCGCTGCCCCGGATGCGGGCGGGTGGAGGAGAACCGGGACCCAGAGCTAGCCTATCCGCCGCTCTGCCCGGATTGCCGGGGGCTTTTACGCCCCAATGTGGTCTGGTTCGGGGAGGCACTGGATCCCGCGATCCTGGCCCGGGCCGAGGAGGCCCTGGAACAATGCGAGATCCTCCTGGTGGCGGGAACCTCCGCCGTCGTCCAGCCCGCGGCCTCGATGGCCCTGTGGGCGAAAAGGGCGGGGGCTTACGTGGTCGAGATCAACCTGGAGCCGACCCCGCTCTCGCGGGCGGTGGATATAAGTTTTCAGGGAAAAGCAGGGGAAATTCTTCCGCGATTGTTGTAGCAATCGCGGAAGAAATCCAAATTCCAAAATCCAAATGTCAAAATAATGCCAAAACCCCAAGTTCAAAGTTCATCAGATTTATTATTTTTTGTTTTTTGAACTTTATTTGAACTTTGGATTTAAGCATTTGAACTTGATTACTGGCTTTTCGGCTGGCCCCACAATTCCTTGATCTTGGCTCGCAGGACTTTCCCGATCGGGGAAACGGGCAATCCCTCGACGAAAACCACCTGCCGCGGTTTTTTGTAGCTGGCGATCTTGTCCTTGCAAAAATCGATGATCTCTTCCGGGGTGGCTTTCTCCCCGGGTTTCAGGACCACCACCGCCCGGATGATTTCCCCCCACTGCTCGTCGGGGACCCCGATCACGCACACATCCGCGATCTTGGGATGGGCGTGGAGGATGTCTTCCACATCGAGCGGGAAGATTTTTTCCCCGCCGGAGTTGATGCACTCCTGCTTCCTTTCCACCATGTAGATCTCGCCGTCCTGGCCCCGGTAGGCCAGGTCGCCCGAGCGGAACCAGCCGTCGGAGGTGATCACCTGGTTGGTCTTCTCCTGGTCCTTGTAGTAGCCCTTCATCAGGGAGGCGCCCTTGTACTGGAGCTCGCCGATCTCGCCGTCGGCGACCGCCTCGTCTTTTTCATTCACGATCTTCACCTCCAGGCCGGAGAGGAGCTTGCCCACCGAGCGGTCCCGGACCGACTCAGCGTCCCCGTCCACCTTGGCGGTGGTGACCGGGGCCATCTCGGTCTGGCCGAAGGCATCCACCAGGAGGGCCTCGTGGAAGGCGGTCAGCATCTTCTTCTTGTATTTATCGGAAAGCAGGGCCGCCCCGGTCAGGGCGATCTTCATCGAGGAAAGGTCGTGCTGGTCGATCCTGGGGTCGTCCACCAGTTTTTTCCACTGGGTGGGCACCATGAAGGTCCAGGTGATTTTCTCCTTCTCGATCAGGTTGAGGACCTCGGCCGGGTCGAAACTCTGGTTCAGGGGGATCACGGTGGTGCCTTTCTGGTTGCAGAGGAAGAGGAGCCAGAGGGCGTAGCTGGCCAGGTGGAAGAAGGGCGGGGCCGGGAGGGTGCGGATGAAGTCGGTGGTCGGCGGGTTTTTGAAGTTGAGGGCGAGCATTTTCAGGCGGAGCGCGAGGCTGCCTCCGACCTTGAAGCGCCCGGAGAGCTGGAGCTTGAGAATCCGGGGGATCAGGGCGAGCTTGCCGGCCCAGGTGTAGGGATAAATGGAAAGCTCTATGAACTCGGCGAAGTTCTCGCCGAGCTTGAACTGGACCCGGAGGTCGTATTTCTCCGTGGTCCCGGTCATGAGCTTGACCTTTCCCTCCTTCAGAATGGCGGTGATGGGAGAAAGGACAATCGGGCCGTCGGACTGGAGCTCGAAAGCCAGGACTTTGCCCTGCATCCCGGGGCCCTCGAAAAGGAGGGCGAGCTGCCCGAGGAGGACGTTGAGGGCGCCCTGGATCTTGCGCTCGGATTCGTTGCGGGCGTAAAGCGGGTCGTTCAGGGTGGAAACCGGCGGGAGCATGGAAAGGAGCAGGGAGGTGATCTGCTGCTGGTTGGCGATGAAATTCAGGTAGGTGAGCATCACCCCCTTGGAGCGGCCGGTGGTGCCCCCGGTGTAGATGAGCACGGCTAGATCGTCCAGCCCCACCTCGACCCGGGGCTCCTTCGGGGAGGAGGTCCGAATCAAGTCCTCGTAATGGAGAAGACCCGGGGGGGGAGCCACGGTGGGCTTCTGCCCGTACCGGCCGGTCTGGATCACGTAGAACTTGATCTGGGGGAGGGAGCCGCGGATCTCCTTGACCAGGGGCAGGAACTCGTCCTCAAAAAGAAACCCCTGGGCGTCGCTGTTCTCGAGAACGTATTCGACCTCGTTTTTAACGTAGCGGTAATTGACCGGGACGGGGACGGCCCCGAGGGCCTGGATGGCGAGGTTGATCTCCAGGAATTCCGGGCAATTGTGGAAGAGAAAGGCGCATTTGTCCCCTTTCTTGATCCCCATTTTGGAAAGGGCGTTGGCCAGGCGGTTGACCCGGTCGAACTGCTCCTTCCAGGTAATCCGCAGGTCGCCGAAGATGACCGAGGGGGTAGCCGGGGGAAAATATTTGGCCCGGAGTCTCAAGGCTTGGTAAAAAGGTGATCGGTTCATTTTTTTCTCCTGTTCGCGGGTCTCGCCGGACAATCGGTTTCGGGTTTGGGAAATTATCCTCAAATCCCGGGCCAGGGTCAAGAGAATCGAATGCGGATTGCAAATGTAAATTGACGATTTACGATTTACGATTGACGAGTGAAAAAAACTCCAAATCAAACCGGCTTAACTCTTATTCCAATTCGAAATCGTCAATCGTCAATCTGCAATCGTAAATAAGCGACGGGTGCCTTTAATCGACGGAGCGGATTTTCGCGAGGAGTTCCTCCGCCAGGGCCATCCCGAGCTCGACGGCCGAGCGCACCGGCCCGGATTTTTCCCCCTGCGCCACGACGCGGCCTTCCGGGTCGGAGAGCATCCCGGAGATGACCAATTTTCCGGAGGCCTCGACCCAGGCCAGGGCCGCCGCCGGGGCGCGGCACCCCACCCCCAGGCGGTGCAGAAACCCCCTTTCCGCCTCCACCGCCTCCCGGCTCTCCCGGTGGTCCAGGGGCTCGAGCAGCCGGCGGACCCGGTCATTATCCTTCCGGATTTCCAGCCCGATCGCGCCCTGTCCGACGGCGGGGATAAAAGCGGAGAGGGGCAGGACCTCGGTGATCTCGGAGGAGAACCCGAGCCGTTCCAGCCCCACGCAGGCGGCGATGATGCCGTCGTACTCGCCGCGCTTCATTTTCCGCAGGCGGGTATCCACGTTGCCCCGGAGGGGGAGCACGGTCAAATCGGGCCGGGCCTTCAGGATCTGCACCTTTCTTCTCAGACTGCTGGTTCCGATCCGGGCGGCCCGGGGGAGGGCGGAAAGGGGAAGGCCGTCCCGCGTCAGAAGGGCGTCAGCGGGATTCCGGCGGGGAAGCACCGCCGCGATTTCCAGGGTCTCGGGAATCTGGGTGGGGAGATCCTTCAGGCTGTGGATGGCGGCGTCAATTTCTCCGGAGAGGAGGGCGGCCTCGAGCTCCCGGACGAAGGCGCCCACCGGTTGTTCCGGGGAGGGAGAATCCCATTCCGAGATTCGGTCCCCGGTGGTTTGGAATTTTTTAACCTCGAGTTCCAGCCCGGGATGCACGCTTTTCAGGAGAGCGGAGACCTCCTGGGTCTGTTTTAAAGCCAGGGGGCTGCCCCGGGTGCCCAGGCGGAGCTTACTCACGTTTTCGCGGCGGGGAAATCCGGCTCGGGAGGGATTTCAAGCTCAAAGAGCTTCTGAAAGGCCTTCAGGAATTGGGACCGGCCGTTTAAAAGGGCTTCCTCCCGGAGCGAACGGGTGGGGGCGAGCAGGAGCTTCCGGACCAGGGCCCGGGTGAGCCGGTCCAGGATTTCCGGGGTGAGGCCGTTGACCTGGCCGAGCTGGGCCAGGGTCCGGGCGAGTTCCTTCTGCCGGATGGCTTCGGCTTGTTCGTGTAGGGCCGAGATCAGGGGGGCCGCGGCCCTTTCCCGCTGCCAGCGGGTGAATTTTTCCGTCTCCCGGATAATGATGATTTCCGCCCGCTTGGCCTCCTCCATCCGGGATTTCAGGTTCTCCGCCCCGAGCTCCTGAAGGCGGTCGATATCGGCCAGGGTGACCAGATCCAGATTGCCGATCTCAGGATCGATGCAGCGGGGGACCGAGATATCCAGAATGAAAAGATGTTTCTTCCGGGTTTTCATGACCGGTTCCAGGTCCGCGAGGGAGAGGATGTGATGGATGGCGAAAGTGGAGGCGATCACGATGTCGGCGTGGCGGATCAGGCGGGGAATATCCTCGAAATTGCAGGCCCGGCCCCCGATCCGGCTGGCCAGCTCCGCGGAGCGGGCGAAGGTACGGTTGGCGACCAGGATCTCGCTGACCCCGGCTTTGTAAAGAGCCTCGGCCGCCTGCTCGGCCATCTCGCCGGCTCCGATAATGATGACCTGCTGCCGGGTCAGGTCGGGCTGATGGCGCCGGATGAATTCCACCGCGACCGAACTCACCGAGACGGCCAGCCGGCCGATCCCGGTTTCCCGGCGGATGCGCTTGGACACCCCGAAGGCCTGCTGGAAAAGATGGTTGATGAGCGGATCCACCACCCCGCCGTAAAGGGAAGCCAGGTAAGCCTGCTTGACCTGGCCGGAGATCTGGGTTTCACCGGGAACCATCGAGTCGAGGCTGGAAGCGACCCGGAAGAGATGCTCGGCCGCCTGGGTTCCGGAGAATTGGTAAAGCAGGGGGGTGAGCTTGGCCTGGGCGGTGGAGCTGTAACGGCAGAGAAAATGGGTCAGGGTTTCCCGGCAGGCGGGGACGTCATCGGCGGAGGCGTAGATTTCCATCCGGTTGCAGGTGGAAAGCAGGACCAAACCGTTGAGGGATTTCTGGGGAAGCAGGTCGGCCAGGGGTGACTCGGCCTGGGGCTGGG
>Ga0315289_10001944_pt1 | contig 32016 bp, 25 predicted proteins | sample YL17G11_40_MG_FD_203452 | JGI IMG/M metagenome (GOLD analysis project Ga0315289, IMG submission 203452) | Sediment microbial communities from Yellowstone Lake, YNP, Wyoming, USA - YL17G11_40 | ecosystem: Environmental > Aquatic > Freshwater > Lake > Sediment | place: USA: Wyoming | collected... | reverse complement strand
GTCAGCTTCGAGGGCTTGCGGGCGGTTAAGCACAAAGACTACGCCTGGTCCCCGGATGGCACCCGGCTGGCTTTTGTGGGTTTGATGGACGGGCCTACAGCTGAGATCTATCTCTACGACACAAAATCTGGAGAGATCCAGCGTGTCAGCACCGACAATGACCAGAACTACTCGCCTTCCTGGTCACCGGATGGCAATTCCCTTCTCTATTTCACCACGCATGGCTTCGGCACCGGTGCCACCTTCGAAACAACCGGTATCTGGTTGGCGAGCGGCGATGGATCGAACGTCACCATGCTGAATGTGCCGGAAAGCGGTATCGACAAGCTTGTTGGCTGGCTGGACGCCAGGACCGCTGTCCTCAAAACGTGGACCTCGGGGGGATTTGGGAAACTGCGTCTGTTCGATATTATCACCACCGATACGATCATGCTGAGTGAAGACGGGATTCTCTGCGCAGAGGCTGACAGCGTGCGCGGCGCGGCGATGTTCGCGAAAACCAGCGGCCTCTATCTCGTTACCGTCGAAGACCGGACTCCCGTCCTGGTCAGTCAGGAGGAGGTGGGAGATATCTACCCCGTGGGTTTGGACGAATTCTTCTTCTCTGTGTACTTTAAAAACGGGAGTCTCGCCACCTTCGGTACAAGTGAAATGGACCATCAAGTCTCACCGGTCGAAGCAGACTCCGACAAGCTCGAGGTTGCCATGTATGCATGGATTTGGGGGTGGACCAACGAGGATGACAGCCAGCCAGGGGTTTGGATTACCGGCCCCGGGATCGAGATCGGTCAGATCTTCTACGAGAAAGCCCGCTTACCTATCTGGGATGAGGATAACAACCTGTTCTTCTTTGCTTTCCTTGAGGGGTATGGATACGAACTCTTTCGCACCACCTTCGACGCGCACTATCAGGACCTGGCAGCGCTTGGTTCTATCCTAGGCAGTGTTCATGTGGTAACTTGGCTTGGAGGTCAATGATCGCTGGAGAAGTGCAAACCCTCCATCCTGCTGCCCGCCACAACGCAACATATACAGTCCCTGACCGACCAAGCCGCCGTCAGCTGCTTCGGCGCCCTGTGGGGCCGAAGCCACCTGCCCGTTATCATTCTTCTTTCCACCCCATCCATCCATTCCTTCATAGCAATACCATTAGCTGAGCCGGCTTTCGCAGAGCACATCGTACTCGAAGAGTATCCCCTTGGAACAAGCCGCCATCGGCTGTTTCGGCGACTCATGTCGCTGATGGTACGGAATTTCAAACTACGCATTCACCCCTCCCGCCAAGCCCCACCGTGAATAATGCGAACCCTTGCCCGTGCAGATAACAATCCAAACGCGCTTGAAATTACCAAGAGATGGTTGCGCCCATCGCGTGAGTATAGTAGATAGGTTAGGTGACGATAAGGGCTACGGTAATAATCCCCAATAAATTTTCAATGTAATATCATCTGTAGAAGCATTTTCCGTCTGTATACCGAAGAAGCCCATCGAGCGGGATGGTCTTGCACCTGCCTTTCTATTGTGTACACCTGATGGTGATGTCAGGGGAACTGACCAGGTGCCTCCTGGGCTCGCGCTGATATTTCTCACGCAAGTGGATCCACGATATTACTCACTTGAGTACCGCTACCGCAGTCGTGTAATGGGCCTATCCCAGGGGTGAGAAATTTCGATATTAGAATATAATAATCTTGGAGGTGATCATCCATGGCCCACGATGTTTTTATCTCATACTCGAGCAAGGATAAACCCATTGCGGACGCGATCTGTGCGCACCTCGAGGCGACCGGCATTCGCTGCTGGATCGCGCCCCGGGACATTGCGGCGGGAGAAGATTGGCCGACGTCGATCGCCCAGGCCATTTCCCAAAGCCAGGCCCTGGTGCTGGTCTTCTCGGCCTCCTCGAACACTTCCGAGGATGTCAGCAGGGAACTCTACCTGGCAGCCAACCACAAGCTGGTCATCATCCCCTTCAAGATCGAGAATGTCGAGCCGGAGCCGGGGAAGCAGTACTACCTGGCGCGCACGCACTGGCTAGATGCCCTCAATCCCCCCACCTGGGAGCAAATCCAGAGTCTTGTGGATTGCGTAAAGACGCTGGTCCCCCTCACAGGGCTGGCAATCCCTGAAATTATAACGCAAAGCGGAAACTCCCTCGGAACAGCCGTCCCGGCTGGGGGGGGATTACAAGCTTCAAAGAAACGCCGGGGTTCGCCTTGGCTCTGGTTGGTCCCGATCGGGATTGTCCTGATTGGCATGCTTGGATGGGCCATCATCAGCCAGGTTTTGAAGCACCCCGCAGCCACCAGCCAACCGACCCGGGAGCCAAGCTACACGGCGACGCTGCCGCCTACCATTGCCCCCACCTTTGTCCCCACCATCACCTCCACCATTGCGCCAATGGTTCTTGCCGGCCCGACCATCACTGCCTCGGCGGGAGTCAAAACAGTGAACTTTACCAAGGTCTATATTTCCGAACCCTTCGACGATAACTCCCTGGAATGGTCGGTTGGAGATATTGTCGGACCATGGTGGCTCGGAACCCGTACGATCGGGAACGGCTTTCTGAACTGGGATGGGACTTCGGAACAGATAATGAGCTCGTGTGTCAGCCCGGGTGCCGGCGATAAACAAGATTATTTATCCGACGTGCAGGTATCCGCCAGGGTGAACCTGGTCAACCAAAGCATGTATGGAGGTTATGGGTTGATTATCCGGGGCTCCAGTGACCTGAGCAGTTATTACAACTTTATAGTCAGCCAAGGCCAGTTCTGCTTTGTGGTGCGCCTGGAAGACGGTTCTTGGAAGCCCGTAATCGAGTGGCAAACCAGCCCATATATCACCAGCAGCGGGTGGAACACCATGCTGGTCGAGGCCGTTGGAAGTCATTTCCGCCTGTTTTTCAACGATCACCTGCTGGCGGAAGCGGACGATGTCAACCTGCCGAGCGGGCAGAGCGGCATCATGATAACTGCTTACGATGCGAACGAGAAGATTCAGGTCCAGTTCGATGATTTTCAAGTTCTCCTCCCGTATCCCTAGCCGAGGTGGTCACAAGCCGCCGTCGGCTGTTTCGGCGCCACGAGGCGCCGAAGCTAGCCGAGGCTCATCTTTCGCCGGGTGCATTTTTTTGCATCAGACCACCTGGACTGGTGGGTTTTGAATAACGATCGAAGGTGACTGAATGGCGCACGACATTTTTATCTCGTACTCAAGCAAGGATAAACCCATTGCGGATGCGATCTGTGCACACCTCGAAGCGGCCGGCATCCGCTGCTGGATCGCGCCCCGCGATATTATTCCTGGAGAAGATCGGCCCACGGCCATCACCCGCGCCATCTCCCAAGGTCGGGTCCTGGTGCTGGTCTTCTCGGCCTCCTCGAACGCTTCCGAGGATGTCAGCAGGGAGCTCTACCTGGCAGTAAACCACAAGCTGGTCATCATCCCCTTCAAGATCGAGAACGTCGAGCCGGAGCCGGGGAAGCAGTACTACCTGGCGCGCACGCACTGGCTAGATGCCCTCAATCCCCCCACGCAGGAACAAATCCAAAATCTTGTTGAGCGCGTAAAGACGCTGGTTCCTCTCAAGGGGCCGGCAACCTCTGAAGATCAAACGCAAAGAGGACGCTCTCTCGAGACAGCCATCCCGTTTGGAGGGGGACTACAACCTCCAAAACAAGCTTCAATAAAACGCCGGATTTCACCCTGGCTCTGGCTGGTCCTGATCGGGATCGTCCTGATCAGCCTGCTTGGATGGACCGCCTTCAACCTGGTTTGGAAGCGCCCCGCAGGCACCAGCCAGCCAACCCAATCCTCGACCTCTACAGTAGTGACGACCCTGCCTACCAATACGCAAACTATTTTACCGGGTGCGAACGTCACAGCTCCAGCAGGATTTATCGCGAAGGTTTTTACCAAGGTCTATATTTCCGAACCCTTCAACGATAACTCCCTGGATTGGCCGGTAGGAAATTCAACGGGGCAAAACTGGCTAGGGACCCTTGCGATCGCGAACGGTGTTCTGGACTGGGAGGGAGACTCAGTCACGAGAATGAATGCGCTAATCCACCCATGGATGGCCAGCCTGCAGGATGATTTAACGGACCAGGAAGTATCCACCTGGATCAACCTTGTCAGCCAGGATGCGAAAGGAGCCTACGGATTATATTTGCGGGGAGCCGGAGATGGGAGCCGTTTTTACGCCTTTTATGTGCTTGCTGACCAGTTCGCTTTTATGTCACTGAACGGGGAGAACCACTGGAAAAACCTCTTCGGTTGGGAATACAGCCCGGCTTTTAATGGGGAGGGCTGGATCAAAATGTCGGTTCAAGCCACGGGCAGTCATTTCCGGTTGTTTGTCAATGATCAACTGCTTACGGAATTGGACGATACCTCCCTCTCCAGCGGGCAAAGCGGTCTGCTCGTAACCGCCTACATGGAGGGCAAGACAATTCAGGTCCAGTTCGATGATTTTCAAGTTCTCCTCCCGTCACCCTGATCGACCTCAATCGTTTCCCGGACAAAGACCCGGAGCATTCCTGCTGAAGGGCCGGCTGTATCGGATGCCGACTGACCAACCCCGACTCCAAGCGGGCAGCGACTCCACCGCTCGCAATCACAGCTTGCGTTGCATCATGCCAATCCACCCAAAAGCTGTTGATCCGCCAAGGAGGCGAGCGTTTTACGTTGTAGTATGAGGAATGCTTGTCCGTGCGGTCATTTCGGTGACCCGGTCAAACCCTGTACCTGTTCTTCGATGGTGGTGACGAAATTCCAAAAGTGCATCTCCGGGACATTGCTGGATCGGAGAGAGAACTGTCTGAACTGCACGTTCAAACAAGACGCGATAGCGATGCACATCAATACAGCGGATGCCCGGTTGATCCGGAATATCCAAGGAGCGGATACCCAGCTTTCCAAGAGTGAAGAGAAAATGCATGCGCTGCCCGGGCTGGAGCGTTTTTCTGGCTGCCTGCAGCTGGCGGACTACCCGCGCGGCCGGCGACCGGCTGGTGGCCCATAACGCGCCCATGCAAACCGTCGGCCTAACCTTAGTGGGGAGGACATGACATTTGTCACTTGAAATCGCTCATAAAAAACGCGAGAATATGATTGATTATGATTGTTGTTGACCGATAACGAGCGATTTCAAAGACCCCTGATGAATACCATCCTCTCCGGGCTGGAACGACAAAATCAGATCATGCAGTTATTGGCACGTAACCAGCGCATCAGCGTGACCGATATCTGCGAGACTTTCGAGGTTAGCGAGGCAACCGCACGGCGCGACTTGGAAGCCCTGGCAGTCCAGGGCAAACTACAGCGCGTCCACGGGGGAGCCATCCCGGTGGGGCGCGCCGCCCCCGAACTGCCCTTACTGGAGCGCTGCCTTGAACAAGCCAGCGAAAAGGAACGTATTGGCAAGGCTGCTGCAGCCATGGTCAACAATAACGAGACCATTCTTCTTGGTTCCGGCACAACTGTGCTGGAGGTGGCCAAAAACATCCGCGAGCATAAGGGACTGACCGTCATCACCAATTCCCTGCCGGTGATCAAGACCCTTTCAGGCCTGCCAGAGATTTCGGTCATCGTGCTGGGCGGGATGCTGCGAGACAGCGAACTCTCGTTCATCGGCCACATTACCGAGCAGGCGCTGGCTGAGGTGCGCGCTGAAAAAGTATTCATCGGCACGCGCGCCATCAGCCTGGATCAAGGTCTGACCAACGACTACCTGCAGGAGACGATGACCGACCGGGCCATCCTGAAAGCCGGGCGCGAGGTGATCGTCGTAGCCGACCATAGCAAATTTGGCCGCGTCGCCACTGCTCTGCTGGCTCCCATCGAGAGCGTCCACACCATCATCACCGACGAAGGTACCCAGCAGGAATTCCTCGACGCCGTGCAGGAACGAGGCTTGCGGGTCGTCACCGCATAGCAGTTTCTCGATGCAGGAGTCCGATGACTCCAACCGTCGGACTCACCTGCCGAAGTCAGAGACTTCGGACACCCAATTATGTTACTCGAAAACTTCCGCCCCAAATCCAAACTCGTCACAAAAGTGACCTTTATCGAGAAGCCACGCTTCCCGGCCTTCGACGCCCATAACCACCTTGGCGAGGCCTTCGGTGGTGGCTGGGACACGAAATTGCTCAATGAATTGCTCGACCTGCTCGACCAAGCCGGGATCATCCGCTACGTGGACCTGGATGGCGGCTGGGGCGAGGATATCCTCAACGCCCACCTCGATCACTTCAAGACCCCCGCCCCTGAACGTTTCCTGGTCTTTGGTGGGGTAGACTGGTCGCAATGGGCGGAGCGGGGTGAGGCCTTCCCCGACTGGGCAGCGGGCAGGCTCAGGATCCAGAAAGAACGCGGCGCCGAGGGCCTGAAGATCTGGAAGGGGTTCGGCCTGCACGTCAAGGATCACAAAGGAAGCCTGGTCAACGTCGACGACCCGCGCTTGGCCTCCATCTGGGAGACAGCCGGGGAGCTCGACCTCCCAATCGTCATCCACGTCGCCGACCCGATTGCCTTCTTCGACCCGGTAGATGAGACCAACGAGCGCTGGGAGGAATTGGGTAACCACCCAGACTGGCAATTCCCCAGCCCGCCCTTCCCGTCGTTCCTGCACATCGTTGACGGCCTGGCGAACCTCGTCAGCCGCCACTCAAAAACCACCTTCATCGGTGCGCATGTGGGCTGTTATGCCGAGAACTTGGCTTGGGTGGGTGCCCTGCTCGATCGCTGCCCGAACTTCTACGTGGATATCTCCGCACGCATCGGCGAACTCGGACGCCAGCCCTACACCGCCCGGCGTTTCTTCCTGCAGTATGCCGACCGCATTCTGTTCGGCTCAGACATGGGTCCTTACCCCGAGGCCTACCGCGTCATCTACCACTTTCTTGAGACCGACGACGAATACTTCAACTACAATGCCGCCCCCATTCCCTTGCAGGGGCGCTGGTATGTCCACGGCCTGTACCTACCTGACGAAGTGCTCGAAAAAGTTTACTTCCGCAATGCGGAAAGAATTCTGCACCACTACGGTTAAGTCATGGAAAACGGACAATTTACTCAGCAGGAAATCTTCTCCCAACCCGAAGCTTGGGCTGCCGCGCTCAAAGTGATGTACGAAACCCGCCAGAACATACTGGATCTGGAACCTACTCGTCGTTACCGGCAGGTTCTCTTCACAGGCTGCGGCTCCACCTACTACCTGTCCCTTGCTGCCGCCTCGCTGATGCAGGAACTGACCGGCCTGCCGGCACGCGCTTTTCCCTCCTCCGAACTCTGGCTCTATCCCCGCTCCTCTTATGTGGACGGGAAATCCATGCTGGTGGCCGTTTCCCGCTCCGGTGAGACCACCGAGACCCTGCGCGCCTGCGAGGCTTTCCTGGCTGGTAAGCACGGAGACTTGCTGACCCTCACCTGCTACAACGATATGCCCCTGGCAAAGATGGGGGAGTTGAACCTTGTCTTTCCATCTGGAAAGGAGCAGTCGGTGGCTCAGACGCGTGCCTTCTCGACCCTTTACCTGGCCACGGTGGCACTCGCCAGTTTGTGGGCCGGGCGTGAGGATTTGTTCACCGGCCTGTCCCGCCTGCCCGAGGCCGGGGCGCGCCTGCTGAAAAACTATGCTCCCCTCGCCACCGAGTTGGGCCGCGACGAGAAGATTGACCGCTTCTACTGGCTCGGCTCGGGTCCGCGCTACGGCCAGGCCTGCGAACTCAGCCTGAAAATGAAAGAGATGTCGCTCAGTCACAGCGAGCCGTTCCACTTCATGGAATTTCGCCACGGTCCAAAATCAATGGTCACGCTGTCGGCGCTGGTGGTCGGGTTGCGGTCATCGGTCAACGCCGCTCAAGAATCGGCGGTGCTGGCGGATGTGAAAGCCCTGGGGGGGCGGGTCCTGACCGTGGGCGAAGAGCAGGCGAATGTCCAGTTTGAATCGGGCATGGATGAAGCCATCCGCAATGTGCTCTACCTGCCGGTCGGCCAGTTGATTGCCCTCGAGCGATCCCTATCCAAGGGACTCAACCCAGACCAGCCCAACAACCTGGATTCAGTGGTCAAACTATCATGAACAAAACAAGTAAGGAGGATTCCAAAAAAATTGATAAACCTTTACTCGTCAAAAAACCATCCAGAATCTCTGTCTTCTGGATTCCACGATCAAACCTTAATTCCAAATAGGAGGAAGAAATGAGAAAGACCATTTTGTTTGTTTTGGTGATCCTGGCCCTGCTGATGTCAGCGTGCGGTGGTAAGACCGTCGAACAGGGCAAGGTCACCCTGCGCCTGTGGACGCACACCAACAATGCCTTCAACGCCGGGTATGATGCCCTCATCGCCGCCTATCAGGCCGAGCATCCCAATGTGACCATCCAGCGCGAGTCATTCGATTATGAACTTTACCTGCAAACCCTGCAGACGGCCATGCCCGCCGGTGAGGAGGCCGATATCCTCCAGTTGTTCGGCACCTGGACCTCGCAGTACTACGAGCGCCTGGCGCCGGTTCCGGAGAGCGTGATGACCCTGGCGGATGCCCAAAAGATCTTCTACGCCGCGCCGATTGGCGGCTACATCGTGGATGGTGTGCTATATGGCTTCCCGCAGGAGTTCAACTGTGAGTACGGCGGCGTTTTGGTAAACAAAACCAAGTTCGAAGCTGCCGGACTGGCCTTCCCGCCCCAATGGCAGACGATGGACGATGTTCTGGCCGACGCGCAGGCACTGTCCAAAAAGGATGACACTGGAATGCAAAGTGTAGCCGGATTCCACTTCACGTCCGCAGACCCGATCTCGGCCTCCTTCCTGGCCGGTATCAAGCAGCGCGGCGGCGACTACTGGAATGCCGATCATACCGGTTTCACTTTCAACACCCCCGAAGCGCGCGCCCAATTGCAATGGATGGTGGATGCCGTCGGCATGGGCGTGGTTGACCCGATTGTCTTCAACGACAGCACCAACTTCGTCATTGATGCTTTCTTCCAGAGCAAGGTTGGCATCGGCTACATCGGTACCTGGGCCATCGCCGAGGGTCGGGTCAATTTCCCGGATTTCACTGACGAGTGGGATTACGTCTACCTGCCGCCCGTCCAGGGCGACCCGGTCTTCGTCGCCGATTCGGGCTGGGGCTTGACGGTTTCACCCAACAGCAAGCATCAGGATGTCGCCTGGGACTTCGTCAAGTTCGTCACCACCGTTACCGCCAACGCCCTGAAGTTCAACACAGCCAGCGGCACCATCCCGGCCATGCTGGAGGTCGCCAAGTCGGCTGAGATTGCCGAGGTGATGCCTTGGGTGGCCAAAGCCCTGGATATCCTGCCATTTGGCGAATACCTGGGCAACATGCCCGACCGCGACCTGGTGATGTACGAGATCATCTACCCTCGCATCCTGGAAGTGCTGCAAGGGGTGAAGACGGTTGACGAGACTTTGCTAGTCATTGAAACTGAAGCGAACTCCACTTTCAAGTAGATCGAATCACCGGGGGCATGGAAGACCATGCCCCCAATGCTCTTTTTTTTATATCCCATCGTAGGAGGCGCGCGATGAATCTGGGTCGGAAACGAGAAAAACGATCAAAAGGAGGGCTGGCCATCGCCAAGAGCCGCTTTGTGCGCGGGGTGACAATCCCTCTGCTGCTCTACGAGTCGCTCGGGATCTTCGTCCTCGGCTGGGCGTTCATATTGATGTTTTTCAACTACAGTTCCGGACGCCTGGGCGGACCCATCCTCGGGTTAGGAGGCAGCAACCCCTTCGTTGGGCTGGGCAATTTCATCGAGATGGTCAAGGGCACTTCCGTGGAAGCAGGGCTGTTCCGGACAAGCCTGAAAAACACACTGATATTTGCCTTTGCAATCCTGCCGCTCAACCTGGTCATTACCCTGCCGCTGGCATATCTGCTCGAGTCGATCGGAGAACGTTTCAAGGCCTTCTACCGCACCATCTATTTCCTGCCGGTCCTGACCTCCTCAGTCGGCGTAGCCCTGATCTGGATGAGCATGTACGATCCTCAGGCTGGCTGGATCAACACCATCATCCGCTTCTTCGGAGGGACGCCTGTCTCCTGGCTCTCCGATCCGCGCGCCGGTTTTATGGGCGTCTCGGTGGCCATGTGGGCAGTCATCCTGGCTTATCTCTGGCAGGATTATGGATACAACATGGTCATTTTCATCGCCGCCCTGCAAGCCATTCCCCAGGAGTTGAAAGACGCGGCCATGATTGACGGGGCCACCTCCTGGCAGGTGTTTACCAGGATCATCTTATCGCTCATTCGTCCGACCATCCTATTCGTCTGCGTGATGACCATGCTCTCCTCCTTCCAGGTCTTCGACATCATCCAGGTGATGACCAACGGCGACCCGGGGAACCAGACCCAGGTGCTGATGTTAGACATCTTCAAGAACGCTTTCCGTTACCAGCGGCTGGGGTGGGCGGCGGCTGAATCCTTTGTCCTGTTCCTGATTGTCATGGGGGTGACCATCATCCAGATGCGCGCGCTGCGCACAGATTGGGAGTACTAAAATGGCAACCAGAACCTTTCCCGAAGTAACCTATAACCGCAAGGTGAAACCGAGGCGCGGGTCGGTGCTCACCGGTCGCATCTTTTGCTATATTCTGCTGACGCTCGGCCTGTCATTTACCCTGCTTCCCTTCCTGATGATGATTGCCAGTTCTTTCAAAACCAATGTGGAAGTGCTGCGCGTCCCGCCCACCTTTTTGCCTGAGACCCCCACTCTGGATAACTACCGCACCATCTTCAACGACCCGAAACTCCCCCTGTTGCGGTTCTATCTCAATAGTGCCTTCGTGGCCGTCTTCAACGTCACCTCCACGCTTTTCACCAGTTCGTTGATCGGCTACATGTTTGCCAAGTTCCAGTTCCCCGGCAAGCGCCTCCTGTTCGGCTGGTTCCTGACCTTGATGATGATCCCCTCTCACATCACCATGATTCCCAGTTACCTCATCCTGTCCAAACTCGGGTTGATCAACTCGCTATGGGGACTGGTCATTTTCAGCGCGGTGGACGCCTTCGGCATCTTCATGATCCGCCAGTTCTGCGAGACGCTCCCCAACGAATTGCTTGACGCGGCCCGCATCGACGGTGCATCTGAGTGGCAGATCTACTGGCGCATAGTCCTGCCGCAGTTGAGCGCCTCTCTAGCCACATTGGGCATCCTGGGCTTCATGGGAAACTGGAACGCCTATCTGTGGCCTATGATCGTCCTGCAAAAGATCGAGGTGCGCACCCTGCCCATCATCCTGACTTGGTACAACTCCACCCATACTGGCCAGGGAGCGCTGGTGATGGCGGCGACGGTTTTAATCATGGTTCCCATCCTGCTGGTCTTCGTCAACTTCCAGCGCTGGATTGTCAAGGGCTTCACCACCACAGGCTTCAAATAGGAGCAGTCTATGCCGCGCACACTTTTGGGGTTGGCCGCACTGGTTATTCTTTCAATGCTGCTGAACGCCTGCCAACCCTCCGCTCCGGCTGATGAACCGGATTGGGATTCCGTGAAAAACTTCCTCTATCAACTCCAGCATGCCGACCCGGACCGGATTGGCGAAACCGCCTTCGACTTGATCGTGGTGCCCATTTCCGCGGCCGGCAGTTCGCCGGATGTCATCCCCGCCCTCAGAAACAGCCCCGGAGGCCTCAAGATTGTGTTGTGTTACATGAGCATAGGCCAGTCCGAGAACTACCGCTGGTACTGGAAACCGGAATGGATCAAAAACCCGCCCGAATGGCTGGAAAAACCAGACGAGACCTGGGCCGGAGACTACTGGGTGAAATACTGGATGCCGGATTGGCAGCGAATCATCTATGGCGCGCCCGAAAGTTACCTCGACCATATCCTCGCTCTCGGCTTTGACGGCGTCTATCTGGACCGGGTGGATGCCTACTGGTATTTTCAGGATCAGGGTCGCGCGACAGCCGCCCGCGAGATGGTGGACTTCATCCTGGATTTCACCAAATACGCCCGGCGGAAACACCCGGGGTTCGGGGTCTTCCCACAGAATGCTGAGGAACTGGGCATCCTGTTTCCCGACTTTTTGGCAGCCATGACCGGCATCGGCGTCGAGGATCTGTACTACGGCTACCCGCGCGACCACGAGCCCAGCCCGCCCGAGTGGACCGCCGAACGCGAAGCGATCCTCGACCAGTGGGTGGAGGCAGGGAAACTGGTCCTGACCATTGACTACACCGCCCGCCCCGAGCAGATCGCCGATGTCTATGCGCGCGCTTTGGCCCACGGCTACATCCCCTACGTGACCGACCGCGCCCTCGGCCGCCTGCGCATCAACCCCGGCTTCGAGCCGGACAAAGACCCCAGCGAGTGGGCTTTGCCCACGCCAACCCCGTGACATATCTGGTAGCCGATGAAACCGTCCAATTCCCGATTCTCTCCCATCACCCGCCTGGATACTGCCCTGACTGTGCTCCTCGGCGCGGGGAGCCTGGCCCTATACGTCCGCACCCTGGCGCCGTCTTTGCTGTTCGGTGATTCGGCGGAGTTTCAAACGATAGCATACACATTAGGCATCGGGCATCCTACAGGGTATCCCGTTTATATACTTCTCGCAAAACTTTTTACGTTTTTGCCCGTTGGCGATATCGCTTATCGAGTTAATCTGCTCTCTGCTGTTGCCGCCGCATTGACTGTATCTCTGGTTTATCTCATTCTTCGCAAGCTGGGCGCGTGGCAAATCCCGGCCGCGCTCAGTGTCTTTATGCTGGCGTTTGCAGAATTATTCTGGAAGCATGCCTCCATTGCTGAGACTTACACTACATCCGCCGCGTGCCTTGCTTCTATCTTCTATTCACTCTTTGCATGGAAAGAGTCGCGCAATCCACGCTGGCTTTTTCTCGCGGGTTTGTTCGGCGGTATTAGTTTGGGGATTCATACGACGGTAGCACTCAGTGGAATTGCAATCCTAATTTACCTTGTCCTCTCCGCTCGTCAAAAAGTTGACTGGCTTCAAGCCTCCCTCGGCGCCCTCGCTGGTGTTCTATTATTTCTTTCCTCTTTCCTCTTTCTTGATTATCTCAATGCCTCCGCAGGATACTACAACACCGCCGTCCGCCATGCGCTGAGTGTGTGGGGAATGACCCCCGCCGATTTCGATTCGCCATTTGAGCGGCTTGCCTTTCTGTATTTTCCTCCCCAATTCAGCGGGCAATTCTTTGCAGTCTCAAACGAAATGATTCAGGAACGTTTGAAAGAGTTTTTCAGCGGCGTATCGTGGAATGTGATGATTGCTTTGACAGGCGTTATTTCCCTTTTCATCTCCCACAAGAATTCAACTTTCCGCTGGCGTGAAGCGGTCTTGCTATTGACTACGTTTGCAACCTTCCTGCCTTTTGCGGCTTCTTATAATGTGGACGATTACTATGTCTTTTACATTCCTGTGGTTTTGCTTTTGGTGATTGCCATAGGGCTGGGCTTTAGTGCAATAGCGGAAGTGCTCTCGAATCTTCCGAAGCTTCCAAACTTCATCCCTGGCACTGTTACAGGGATATTGATACTCGCAAATTTATGGATATCCTTCCCATATACACTTTCATCGTTGGAAAGCCGCATCCCCCCATTTGTGGATGATTACGAAACAGAGTTGTTTACTTCACCAGATACACGCCGATTTGAAGCAGAGCAAACCCTCGAACGGGTTGAAGATAACGCCATCATCTTCACCGGTTGGGATACAGCCTACAATTTTTACTACGTGGCTCATATGTTACAAGGGCGCACTGAAATGGATTTTCACGAAACCTATCCACAGGATGATGTCAGCGATTTGGCAGACTCTACGCTGGCATACATCGAAGCCAACATTGACACTCGTCCCATCTACTTCACCGAGCGTCCGTCAGAGTTGGCGAATCGCTACAAGATCACGCGAATAGGCTCGGGTTTGTTCCGAATCGAGAGAAAATGAGTCTCTACAAATTCCCCATCGCGCAAACCCCCAACTGGCAGGTCGTCATGGCGACCATGCCATCCGATGAACCCGTCTCCAATTTCGGCATGGGTTTGACCGCCTACATCATCGGCGACCTTTTGCCGAAAAGAAAAAATAACGAGACCGTGCGTGAGACCATCGAGAAGATTATCCAAATCCCGGTGGCGAGCAAGTTATACATCCGCCCCACCTGGCGGCAGATGCAAAGCCAGCGCGGCAAACTGGATTTTTTTGAGCATTGGCAAATCACGCTCGAACTCGCGGAGAAATACAACAAGAGGGTCGGTTTTCGCGTCATGCTCAACAACCCCGACATCGAAGAAAGCGCCCTGCCAGATTTCGTGCTGGCGGAAGTTCCGCAGTATACGTTTGCGGGCAAGTGGGAACGCACGCACCCGCTCACGCGCCAGTTTGAATCCTATTCCGCGCCGCACTACCATCACCCCTATTTTCTCGAAGCCCTCGATGAGTTCGACGCGCTTCTCGCGGAAAAATATAACGGTCATGCCTGCATCGAATACATGGATACCTACATGCACGGCTTCTGGGGCGAAGGGCATTCGTGGCCTTTCGAGGACAGCCCCTTCCCCGACCACGCCGCCGCGCTCGAAACCTGGCTCCGCATCTTCGAGATGCAACGCGCGCACTGGAACAAGACTCCGCTCGCCTCCAACCTGCAGCCTGATATCAACAACGTCGGCAATGATGAACTCGTGCGCCGCGCGCTGGAAACGGGTGAGTGGCTTCGCTCCGATACCATCTTCATCGAGCCGCAACAAATCGAACTCGCGGGCAATCGTCCGCCGCACATCGCGTTCATCTCCGAAGTGGGCATGTCCGACGGCGCGCCCGAATCACTCTGCCTCGAGAACGGACTGCCGCACACCGAAAACATCATCGCGCATGTCAGGGATGTCGGCGCAAACTACTGGTCGCTGTGGAACTGGCACAACATCCATGCCGACCACGTGATGAATTATTACCGCCAATATCCCGATGGGATTAACCGACTCGGCCGCGTGATTGGATACCGCCTCCGCCCCGCATGGGTTTGGACATACGGCGAACCGCATCTCGCGGGGCTGATAGTTGCTCTTTCCAACGACGGCATTAGCGGCGTCCCAGGCGTGGTTCGGTTGACCCTTCTCGACCAAAGTAATCATCCCATTTCTGAATCCACCCTCGAAGCGGGTCACCCGACTCCGCATCAGGTGAGACTCGTTTCATTGAAACTGCCAGCAGGCGTCGGCTGGGAAGGGACGCGTCTCAAAGCGGAGTTGATCGTCAAAGGCGTGAGTCATTCATTGCGTTGGGCATGCCGCGAGTCGCTTAATCCAGATGGCAGTTTGACGCTGCGGCAAATGGAATACCTGCAATAGCCATGAGAATTTCTTGCCATGTAACACGGACGCTGCAGGAATGACGGATACAAATCCCTTGCCTCAATCGGGCATCGCCTGTGCCCTGCGGTCTGAGCGGCCCTTGCTCCATGTTGGGGCCAGTTACTTCGCCTATTACGGCGCGGCGGCGGCGCTGATTCCGTTTCTCGTTCTCTATTACCAGAGCCACGGTTTCTCAGTCGGGCAGATTGGTGTACTGGTCGGGATTCCGCCGCTAGTCATGCTCATTGGCGCGCCGCTGTGGGGCGGGCTAGCCGACGCCACCCGGCAACACGGGTTGATTTTGCGCCTGGCGATCATCGGTTCGCTCCTGCTCGCGCTCGCGCTGAGCCAAACGCAGGACATGGATTGGCTCATCCCGGTCGTGATCGGCTACGCTCTGTTCACGGCCCCGATCATGCCGCTCATGGACAACGCCGCCCTGAAAGCTCTGGGCAGCCGCCAGGACCGCTACGGGAAACTGCGGCTGTGGGGCGCGGTGGGCTGGGGTGTGGCCGCGCCAATCACGGGCTGGCTGGTTGAGTGTGACGGGCTGGCGTGGGCATTCTACGGTTACATGGCGCTCATGCTCCTTTGCCTGCTTGCGCTGTGGCGCTTGCCGGCGGGCAGAGACTCTCAGCGCGCCGCATTCTGGGGCAACCTACGCACCCTGCTGGCTGATCGCCGCTGGCTGCTCTTCCTGACAACGGTCGTGATGGGCGGGACGGGCATGGCGATGATTGGCAATTTCCTGTTTCTCTACCTGAACGATCTGCAGGCCGGAAAGACGTTGATGGGTTTGTCGATGACCATAGCCACTCTCAGAGAACTGCCGGTCCTGTTCTTTGCCGGCCGCCTATTGAATCGCTGGGGCGCGGGTAATGTTCTCGCGGCCGCTCTCGCCCTCTACAGCCTTCGGGCGTTCGCCTATTCAGCAGCGCACACCCCCGGATCGGTGCAGTTGATTCAACTCTTGCACGGCCCCTCCTTCTCGGCGCTGTGGGCGGCGGGCGTCGCGTATGCCAGCGCCTCCGCGCCCGAAGGCTTGGGCGCCACTGCCCAGACACTGTTCACCGCCGCCAAATTGGGCATCGGCGGCGCGTTAGGCGGGTGGCTGGGCGGGCAATTGTATGGCGCTTACGGTCCGTCAGCCATTCTCCAATGGGCCGGTTTGGCCACGCTGTTTGCCGCGTTGCTTTTTTCTCTGACCAGGGCAAACAGCGCCCTTTGGCTTTTCAAAAAGCCTTGACAGCGTTATAGTACTCGCAATGACGTAAATCAAAGGAGATTATATGACCAAAATCACCTTCATCGGCGCAGGTAGCCTGGAGTTCACCCGCAGCCTCGTGCGGGACATCCTGACCTTCCCGCCGTTGTTGCAGGACAGCACGATCTGCCTGATGGACATCGATCCGGAGCGCCTGGACTGGTCTCGGCAGATGGTCGAGCGCATCGTCCAGATGGGCAAGTACCCGGCCAAAGTCGAGACGACCCTCGAACGAGCCGAGGCTTTAAAAAACGCCGACGTGGTCATGGTCACCATCCTAGCCGGCGGCACGGAAATTTGGCGCCACGACATCGAGATCCCCAAGAAGTACGGCGTGGACATCTGTGTCGGGGACACGCGCGGTCCCTCGGGCATCTTCCGCGCCCTGCGCACCATCCCGTTGATGGTCGGCATCGTCAAAGATATGGAGCGCTACTGCCCGGACGCCATCATGCTCAATTACACCAACCCGATGGCCATGCTGTGCCGGGCTATGCAGCGCTCCACCTACATCCCTGTGACCGGGCTGTGCCACTCCGTCCAGGGCACCTTCATGATGCTGGCAGACTGGATCGGCGCGCCCTACAACGAGATCACCTACACCTGCGCCGGGATCAACCACCAGGCCTGGTATCTGAAATACGAGTGGAACGGGAAGGATGCCTATCCGCTGATCCGCAAAGCGATCACCGAGCGTCCCGAGGTATACAACGAAGAAATTGTGCGCAACGAGATGTTCCTGCACCTGGATTACTACGTGACCGAGTCGAGCGGGCACAACTCTGAGTACAACTGGTGGTTCCGCAAGCGCCCCGACTTGATTGTGAAATATTGCACCCACGGCACCGGCTGGAACCCGGGCGAGTACGCCTACATCCTGAAGGACTACCTGAAGACCGAGCAGACCTGGCGCGATGATGTCAAGCAGTGGCTGGCCAGTGACAAGCCCATCGGCCTGGGGCGCGAATCGGAGTATGCTGCCTATATCATCAACGCCCTCAAGGGTGGTGAGACCTTCTCCTTCAACGGCAACGTCCCCAATACCAAGCTGATCACCAACCTGCCCGAAGGCGCCTGCGTGGAAGTGCCCGTCTTCGTCGACAAGGGCGGGTTCCACCCCGTCCACGTCGGCGCCCTGCCGCCGCAGTGCGTCACCCTGACCCACACCAGCGTGATGATCGAGGAGATGGCCGTGGAGGCCGCCCTGACCGGCGACCCGCGCCTGGTCTTCCAGGCCATCGCCCACGACCCGTTGACCGCCGCGGTGTTATCCCTCGCTGAAATCAGGCAGATGACGAACGAACTCTTTTCCCAGCACAAGGACTACCTGCCGCAGTTCAAAATCCATAAAGTATGAAACAAATTGCGCTGGGGTTATGACCATGAAAAATCTCTCAATCGGCAAATTGCACGGCCTCCAGCGGATTACTTCCTCCCGTGGCACCTTTACCTGCCTCGCTCTCGATCACCGTCAGAACCTGCGCCGGTCGTTTAACTCGGCAAATTCCTCGCCGCTTTCTACACCGCCGAGGCTCCCTTCGACTGATATATAAATATTTGACATATAGAGGCGAACATATAGTTTGCCCCTGCGACAAACGTATGCCAAAAATATTCGATATTCTCGTTGCTGGCGAAATCAACCCGGACTTAATCTTGTCTGGTAACATCACCCCGGAATTCGATCAGGTGGAGAAACTGGTCGACTCGGCTGTCCTGACGGTCGGTTCTTCCTCGGCCATCTTTGCCTGCGAGGCAGCCCGGCTGGGGTTGAAAGTCGCTTTCGTCAGCGTGAGCGGGGATGACATCTTCGGGCGCTTCATGCTGGATGAGATGAACTCCCGCAGCGTGGATACCTCCGCCGTATTCGTCCGCCCGGGCGGGGGGACTGGACTGAGTGTCGTCCTGAATCGAGGGGCGGACCGCGCCATCCTGACCTACCCCGGCTTGATACCCGCCCTGACCGCCACCGAAGTGACCAACGACCTGCTGCGCCGATCGCGCCACCTGCATGTTGCCTCCTACTTCCTGCAGACCGCCCTCCAGCCCGGCCTGCCGGACCTCTTCGCCCGGGCCCATGCCCTCGGTCTGACGACCTCCCTGGATACTAATTGGGACACATCCGGCGAATGGCGCGGCTTCGACGAGCTGCTGTGCCGGGTGGACGTGTTCTTGCCCAATAAGAACGAGGCATTGGCGCTGACTGGCATTATGGAGATCGAATCAGCGATTCAGCGACTTGGCGAGGTATGCAAGGTGGTGGCGATCAAACTGGGCGCGGATGGAGCGATTGCCCGTCGTGGCGGGGAAACCGCCCGTGCATCGGCCATCCCGGTTGAGGTGGTCGACACCGTCGGGGCAGGTGACACCTTCGACGCCGGATTCCTATTTGGGTGGTTGAACGAATGGAGCCTGGAAAAAACCCTTTCGCTCGCGGTAGTCTGCGGATCGCTTTCGGCCCGGGCTGCAGGCGGGACATCCGCCCAGCCGACATTGGAAGAGGCTATGAAGTATGTCCCATTTTCTGGATGAAATCGTCCGCGCCCAGAAATTGGGTGAAGTCCGCGGCATTGCTTCGATTTGTTCCGCCCATCCATGGGTGCTGAAAGCGGCCATGAGGAGGGATGGCCCGGTTCTGATTGAGTCTACCTGCAATCAGGTCAATCAGTTTGGTGGCTATACCGGCATGACCCCGGCGGCCTTTGTCGCGTTTGTGCGTGAGCTGGCCGCTGAAAACAGCTTTCCTCCGGAAAGCTTGATCCTCGGCGGTGATCACCTCGGTCCCTTTCCCTGGCAAGACGAGCCTGCTGCGAGCGCCATGGCGAAAGCGACCGAGATGGTGCGCCTTTACATACGGGTTGGCTTTGTTAAAGTCCATCTGGACACCAGCATGAGCCTGGCCGATGACCCGTCCGGTCCGCTCGACCCTGAAGTCTCCGTCTGCCGGACGACCGAACTGGTCTGCGTTGCTGAAGAGTCGGTCCTGAGCCCGGCCACAGCCCCCCGTTATGTTATCGGCACCGAAGTCCCCATCCCGGGTGGCGCGATTAGTCTCAATGACCGCGTCCGGGTGACGAATGTAGAGGATGTTCAGCGGACGATTGAAATCACACATACCGCATTTTTGGAGGCAGGATTGGAGTCGGCCTGGGAGCGTGTCATTGCGGTCGTTGTCCAGCCTGGGGTCGAATTCGGGGACGATTTCGTTTCGGAGTACCAGCCACTGGCGGCGCGTGACTTGTCGCGTTTTATCGAAAGTCAGGCGATGGTGTATGAGGCGCATTCTACCGATTACCAGACGCGTGAGGCACTTAAAAACCTTGTGGGCGATCATTTTGCGATTCTCAAAATTGGCCCTGGATTGACATATGCCTTTCGCGAAGCGGTCTTTGCTCTGGCAATGATCGAAAATGAATTGTTCCCAAATTTGAGGTCGAATTTGATTCAAGTATTGGATGAAGTAATGATACAACATCCTGAGCATTGGAAAAAATATTATCGCGGCTCGGAAGAAGAACAAGCCATCAAAAGAAAGTTCAGCTTTAGTGACCGTAGCCGATATTACTGGTCCGATCCGCGAGTGAAAGCCGCGTTGAAAACATTGATGAAAAAACTAAATGAAAAGCCTTTGCCGCTTTCTCTGTTAAGTCAATTTGCTCCTAGGCAATACGAAAAAATACGCCAAAGGGAAATCGCATGGACACCTGAAGGCATTATTTTCGATCGCATTCGTGAGGTCTTGCTGGATTATGAAGCGGCTTGTGGGGGGTAATAGTAAACATCCTTAAGAAAAGAACAAAGGATGTCTAATTATTTTGTCTATTAACAGCCTACTTGTAATCAAATTTCCATGGATCTAGGTCTTGTCTGGACACCGGCTTTGAGATAAGGCCTCAAAATCACTCTTCTATATTCGATTGAGCATGAAATATCTTCACGAATGTTTGTTTCCCTGTCCGTGCGGTTATTTCGGCGACCCGGTCAAACCCTGTACCTGTTCTTCGACGGTGGTGACCAAATACCAGAAGCGCATCTCCGGGCCATTGCTGGATCGGATTGACATCCACGTCGAGGTGCCGCGCGTCGAGTACGAGAAACTGAGCAGCGAGCGGCTGGGAGAGCCATCCGCTGCGGTGCGTGAACGGGTCGAGGCGGCGCGTGACCGGCAGCGGGTCCGGTTTGAAGCGTTGCGACGGCAGGAGTCGTCGCGCTTCGACATAACCTGCAACGCGGAAATGCGTCCGGCAGAAGTGCGCAAGTATTGTGGCCTTGATGAAACCGGTCAGTCCCTGATGAAATCAGCGATGAGCCAGTTGCAGCTCTCGGCGCGAGCCTATCACCGCGTGCTCAAGTTGGCGCGCACGATTGCAGATTTGGGCGGGAGTGAGGTAATCCATCCTGCGCATCTGGCTGAGGCATTGCAGTACCGGCCGAGGTTGAATCTCATTTGAGCTTTTCCCCTCAGGTGGGAAGGCTGCAAAAGGCCCTTTTGACCCCCCAGATTACTTGACGTGACGCGCATCTCGGACAAGGCTGAATTTAACCCACAAAATGTCCAAACCAACGGACAACACCAGACGACCGTTTATACAGTGAAATTGACCATAGATAATTAGGGTGGAGAACTCAACCCCGGAATACTGGTGAATGTCACGTATGTCAGCCAAGCATCCGGCCGATAGTCCAGGTAGAGCCCCCGCGAGCATACTTCCAGCCGTGATATATATGGAGCTGAACAGTTATAATTGTCAGTGTGCGTTGATTCCCGCGTCCTGAGGTGGACGCGTGTGACTGCGGATTTGAGGAGTAAGTAATGCAGTCTGGTGTGTGCACCTAGCCGAGGCGTTGTAGTACAGGCCGAGTCTTATTTGATGTAAAATGGACATGAGCGGAGTGTAGCATCATGAAATACATTTTCTATCAATTCCTGACTGGCGCGCTCGATCTCTTTTTATGGAGCGGCGAATTCATTGGTGAGGAAAATCTACCGAAGGAAGGCCCGGCGGTGTTCATCGCTAATCACCTCGGACCGAGCGGCCCAATTGCAGTCGCATGTTCGATCCCACTCCAATTGTATCCTTGGGCTGCTGGGGAGATGGTAGATGAAGAATTGGCTCCAGAATACCTGAGGATCGACTTCGTCGAGCCGCGTTTGAAGCTGAAACTCCCATTCAGCCGAACCTTTTCAAAGGCTCTTTCCAAGATCACGGTGCCTTTGCTGAGAGCACTGGGGTGCATTCCCGCCTATCTGGGCGGACAGGAGCGGTTATACGATACCTTGAAGATTAGCCTGTCCCTGCTCCTGGAGGAAAAATGCCTATTGGTGTTTCCTGAATACTCACCCGTGGGATCGGACACGAGTGCCCGGATGAACCCCTTCCAAAAGACCGTGTTCAGGCTGGGAGAGATGTATCACGAGTCCACAGGGCAGTGTTTATTGTTCTACCCGGTGGCCGTGCACGAATCCAATAAAGTCATGCTGGGGAAGCCCATAGCTTACAATCCATTGAATGCTCACGGCGTAGAACGGCATCGCCTGAAGGATTTGTTGGAGGAGACAGTCAAAGGAATGTACGCGCAGATGAGCGGTGAGGAGTACCTCGGGGAACTGACGCCACAGCGTAAGTGATCTATGATGGATGGTCTGGGTTTATTTCGGCGTGGATTGCTCGCTCGCCGGATTCCAACATTCTCAGGAGAAAACCATGCCTATTGCAAAACGCCTCATTACCGCTGAAGACCTGTACCGAATCGAACTGCCCTCCGATGTGCGTCTCTCCCCGGATGGCAGGCACGTCATCTATAAGGTTCAACGCGTGGAGAAGAAAACTGAGAAGAAATACAGCAATCTTTGGGTGGTATCCACGCAGGCTGCCGCGCCGCGCCAGTTCAGTCACGGCGATCAAGCCGACAGCAGCCCGCGCTGGTCGCCGGACGGCAGCCAGATCGCCTTCCTATCCAATCGCGCTGACAAAGAGAAACCGGCGCAGGTTTACCTCATCCTGTTCGGAGGCGGCGAAGCTCGCAAACTGACCGACATCAAGGGCGAGATCAACGAGCTTTCCTGGTCGCCAGATGGCAAGAAGTTGCTCTGCACCGTCCGCAAGACTGATAAGGAAGACCTGGAACGCGAGAAGGATGAGCAAAAGAAAAAGCTCGGCGTGGTCACCCGCCACTACGACCGCGTCTTCTATAAGCTGGATGGCTACGGCTACCTGCCGCATGAGCGCACGCACATTTGGATGGTGGATGTCCGCACCGGAAAAGGCAAACAATTGACTGACCACCCTGTCTGGGATGAGCAGAACCCCACCTTTTCGCCCGATGGGAAGCGGATCGCCTTCCTCTCCAACCACACGCCCGATCCGGACCTTGACCCGGATGCGGTGGACCTGTTCGTGATGCTTGTCCCGGATGGAGATGGGACGGGGGGCAATCCCAAGAAGATCAAGACGCCTGGAGGCAGCAAGATCCAACCTGCCTTCTCGCCGGACGGCAAGTGGATCGTGTATTTCGGACAAGAAGGCAAGGGCTTGGGTTATAAAAATTTTGGGCTGTGGATCGTCCCGGTGGATGGCTCGAAGCCGGCCAAGAATCTGACCGAGAAATACGATCTTCACACCCTGACTGGGGTCATCAACGACTGCGGTTCGCCCGAACAGATGCCGCCAACCTGGTCGAACGACGGTAAGAGGCTATTTTTCCAGGTTGCCATTCATGGCTCATCTATCTTGAAATCCATTTCGGTGAATGGCAAGGATCTCAAGGATGTGGTCGGTGAGGGGGGCGTGGTCGGCAGCTTCAGCCTGGACCGCGCCCAGTCCAGCGTGGCTTATTTCTACGGCCAGATGGATGACCCCGGACAAGTTTACGTTTGTGAGATCGGCAACGGGAGCACCCGTCGTCTGACTCGTCTCAACCGTGGGCTGCTCGACGGGGTTGACCTGGGCAAGGTGGAGGAGTCCTGGTTCAAGGGTCCGGATGGCAACGAGCTGCAAGGCTGGATCGTTTTCCCGCTGAATTTCGATCCGAAGAAGAAGTATCCGTCCATTATGGAGATTCACGGCGGCCCGCTGACGCAGTATGGCAAGTTCTTCATGCATGAGTTCTACTACCTGGCGTCGAAGGGCTTCGTGGTATATTTCTCCAATCCACGCGGCGGGCGCGGATATGGCGAGGAACATGCCAAAGCGATCTGGGGTGCGTGGGGGCAGGCTGACTACGTTGATCTGATGGCCTGGGCGGATTTCATGGCGAAGAAGCCGTACATTGACACCCGGCGCATGGGTGTGACCGGCGGCTCCTACGGCGGCTACATGACAGTCTGGCTGATCGGCCACACCGAGCGCTTCAAGGCCGCGGTGACGCAGCGTTGTGTGAGTAATTTCGTTAGCGAGTGGGGCTCCAGCGATTTCAACTGGACTTTCGAGTATGAGGTGGATGCGGAGCCGCCCTTCAAGGATTTCAAGAAGTGGTGGGAACTATCCCCAATCGCCCACATTGGCAGCGCCAAGACGCCGACGCTGGTAATCCATAACGAAGGCGACTTGCGCTGCCCTATCGAGCAGAGCGAGCAGGTCTTCGTGGCGCTCAAGCGTTTGGGCGTGGACACGGAATTCGTGAGATTTCCCGATGAGTTCCACGGCCTTTCGCGCACAGGGAGAACGGATCGCCGCATCGCGCGGTTGAATCACATTGTGCGCTGGTTCGAGAAGTACTTAGTTTGACCATGTCACAATGTTTCGTAAGCTTCTCGGCGCATCTACGTCGAGTTAGGTGCTTCGTAGCAGGTTTTACATTGTAACAGTCGCTTGACACGCCCCTGTAACCGTGATAATCTTGTGCCCGTTATGCCAGGCTTTCGCCAGGCGCCAAATCTTGTGCAGGAGAAAGTAAGATGGAAGATCGTTTTGTCGGGACCGTCAAGTGGTTCAACACCACCAAAGGTTATGGCTTCATCGGTCGTGAAGATGGCGAGGATGTATTCGTCCACTTCTCAGTTATCCAGATGGATGGCTACAAGCGCCTCGAAGAGAACCAGAAGGTGGAGTTCTCCATTGAGCAGGGGCCGAAAGGACTGCAAGCTGCCAATGTCGTACCTCTGGAATAGTCCGCTGCGCTTGACCGGAGCCGGGTTCCAGCAGGAGCCCGGCTTCTTTTTTTTTAACGATTCAGAGGAATGCTATGAGTTTTAGGAAATTTTTTCAGCCTGAAGCCAATCGCCATAAAGTCCTGGCTGCCGGGCACGTTGTGCCGGAGGCAGCGCGCTGCGTTCAATGCGGCATTTGCTCGTACAACTGCCCGGTAGGCATTGACGTGCGCCGCCATGTCTGGCTCGGCCAACCGGTCAAGGACAGCCACTGCCTGACGTGCGGCGAGTGCGTGGCGCGCTGTCCGCGCGGCGTGCTGCGCTTCGAGCAGACAGACCTGTTCGTAAGGGTGCCAGAATGAGGCGTTACGCCATCATCGGCGCGGGCGTGGCTGGTATTGCCGCTGCCGAGGCCATCCGCACCCTGGATCGGGCTGCCGAGATCAGCTTGGTCGGGGACGAACCGCAGGGCTTTTACTCTAGGCCCGGGCTGGCGTACTTCCTGACCGGCGAGCTGCCTGTAAAGCAGCTTATTCTCTATTCCCAGCAAGATTGGCGCGGCTTGAACGTGCGCTACGTGAAGGGATGGGCGACGCGCCTTCTGCCGCAAGCGCATCAGGTGGAACTGGGCAAGGCTGGCGCTCTGGCGTACGACCGCTTGCTGCTGGCAACCGGCGCGTCGGCTGTCCGCTTGGACGTTCCTGGCGTGGAACTGGAGGGCGTGGTCAAGCTCGACCACTTCGAGGACGCCCAGCGCATCCTGCGCCTGGCCCGCAGGACACGCACGGCTGTGGTGGTGGGCGGCGGGATCACCGCCCTGGAACTGGCTGAAGGCCTGGCGGCGCAGAAAGTCAAAGTGAATTATTTTCTACGCGGCGACCGTTACTGGAGCAACGTGCTGGACGAGGTCGAGTCGCGCATCGTCGAACACCGGCTGGAAGAAAAGGGTGTTCAGATACATGACCATATGGAGATCGCCCAAATCCTTGGCCGGAGGGGACGTGTGAGCGGCGTGCAGACGACGAAGGGCGAAAAGCTGCGCTGCGGTATGGTGGCAGTCGCGGTCGGCATCCGGCCGCGTCTCGAGCTGGCACAGGCCGCAGGTTTGGCGACGGAGCGGGGTATCCTGGTCAACGAGTACCTGCAATCCAGCGAAGTGGACATCTTCGCTGCCGGAGACGTGGCCCAGGTTTACGATCCATTGGCCGGACGTTCGATTCTCGACAACCTGTGGAATCCGGCGCGTGAACAGGGAGGCGCTGCCGGGCTGAACATGGCCGGGCAGGCAAGAGCTTATCGCAAGGCCATCCCGTTCAACGTCACGCGTCTGGCCGGACTGAAGGTCACCATCATCGGCGCGGTCGGCGGCGGTCGGGATGATGACCTGGTTGCCATTGCGCGCGGCGACAGCGAAACCTTTCGTAAGCTGCCCCAGGCCATTGCCATGGAGATGGGCGCAGAGGTCAACCACTTACGCCTGATGGTCGGCGAGGGGACGCTCGTCGGCGCGCTTGTGATGGGCGACCAGACCCTTTCTCGTCCCCTGCAGGAGTTGATCGTGGCGCAGGCCGATATTACCGCCCTGCGCACACACCTGCTCATGCCGGGCGCATCCTTGGGCGATCTGGTGATGGATTTCTGGAAAGCGTGGAGGACAAATGCTGCGTAAAAACAAGGAACTGTGGTTGTCGCTCGTGGCCGCGCTGGTCATCACGGGCATTTACGGATTTGTTGCCCTCGAGCTTCGCGCCGTCCCAGCGGCAAGCGGCTTCTTCGGTCATTTGCTGGGCGTGTTGGGCTTTATCCTGATGCTAATGACCGAGGTGTTGTATTCCCTGCGCAAGCGCAGCCGCATGGCGCGCTGGGGGCGCATGGCCGATTGGTTGCAATTCCACATTTTCACCGGCCTGGTCGGGCCTTACATGGTCTTGCTGCATACCTCGTGGAAGTTCAACGGCTTAGCCGGGGCGGTGACATTACTGACGGTAATCATCGTCGTGAGCGGCTTCATCGGTCGTTACATCTACACCCGCATCCCGCGAACGATGGATGGATTGGAACTGGGCGAGTATGCCTCGCCACAGAAGGAAGCCGCGCTGGCGAGAGCCAGGCTTTTGCTTTCGCTCTGGCACGCCATCCACATTCCCATTGGCATGGCGTTGTTCGTGGCGGCTTTCATCCACATCGGCGCGGCGCTGTATTACGCCACACTCCTGCACTAGGAGCCAGAATGAACCATACCCGTCTCGGTTTCCTGACTCCTTCCGGATTACTCGCGGCCGGTCTCACCGTGCTGGTCATCGTGGTTATCGGCGTCTGGCAGGGCGGGGTCATTTTCAATCCCGGCGCGCTCAACGCGCAGGCCGGCGATCCGCTGAGCGGAGCGACTTCCCATGCCGGGATCGGCGGTCTGTGTTCCGCCTGTCACGCCCCATTTTGGGGACCCGATTGGATGGCGGATCGCTGCATGGACTGCCACGCGGAGATTGCCGCGCAATTGGCGGACGCGCAGTCGTTGCATAACTCTCTATTGAACAATGGTTTCCCTATGAACTGCTGGGATTGCCATCCCGAGCACCGCGGAGCGTTGGAACGGCTCTCGATCTTCGAGCCAGCCTATTTCCCGCACCTGGGCTTTGGCTTCCCGCTGCTGGGAGGACACGCCGAGGCCGCCTGCTTGAGCTGCCACGTTGGTCAGGATTACATCCATACGCCGGCTGACTGCGCCTCCTGTCATGCCAAAGAGGACATCCACAATGGCGAATTGGGGGCGGATTGTTCCACCTGCCACACTCCCGATGGGTGGAAGCCTTCCACGTTTGACCACACCACCGCCATCTTCCAATTGACGGGCAAGCACATCCCTGTTGCCTGCGCCGATTGTCACACCGACAATCGCTTCAAGGGGGTACCGACAGCCTGCGCCGCCTGCCATGCCAAAGACGATGTTCACGATGGCGTGCTGGGAGCGGAGTGTTCCACCTGCCACACAACCGACGGCTGGAAGCCCTCCACGTTCGACCACACCACAGCCATTTTCCAGTTGACGGGCAAGCACATTCCCGTTGCCTGCGCAGATTGTCACACCGACAAGCTTTTCAAGGGAACGCCGACAGACTGCGCCTCCTGCCACACCAAAGATGATGTTCACCTCGGCCAGTTGAGTAGCAACTGTAAGGAATGCCATACTACGGCTGGCTGGATCCCCTCCACTTTCGACCACAACACAACCGCCTTCAAGTTGGATGGCAGACACGGTGCTATCTCCTGCGCCAGTTGCCATTCGAGTAAGACCTTCGTGGGGCTTCCGACAGGCTGCAACGGCTGCCATGCGAACGATGACCCTCACAATGCCCGGTTCGGGAACGACTGCGGCGCCTGCCATTCGACCACTGCCTGGAGACCCGCCAGCTTCGACCACAATCTCTCAGCCTTCAAGCTCACAGGCAAACATGTGAACGTTTCCTGTGAGAGTTGTCACTCCAACGGCATATTGAGCGGCGCTCCCACCAGTTGCGGCGCATGCCACGCGGGCGACGACGCCCACGGCGGCCGCTTCGGCTCCAATTGCGATGCCTGTCACTCGACATCCGGCTGGAGCCCGGCGACTTTCGATCACAACCTCTCCGGCTTCCTTCTGACCGGAGCGCACGCCGGTCTATCCTGCGACCGTTGCCATACAGGCAGCGTATTATCCAGCCCACCCACCGCTTGCGAGGGCTGCCATGCTGAGCCCAGTTACCATGCTGGCGTCTTTGGGACGAACTGCGGCCAATGCCATAATACAAGCAACTGGTCAGCCTCGTGGTCTGGCCCGCATCCCGGCGGTTGTGATGGGAACTGCATCAATCACGAAAACGCGACCTGCCGCGATTGTCATCCCAGCACTCTGGCTGCGGCAACCTGTACAAGCTGCCATGACAGTGACAACCCTGGCGATGGCGGCGACGACTGATCTTCTGTTGAGGAAAGCGTTCGGAAACTCATCCCGCACCCAACGCCGGGGGATGAATCCCCTGGCTGGAAGCCTGGAAGCCGCCTGCCTGTACCCGAAGGGTGAAAGCGTCTGAAAGACCAGTTTTCAGCCGAAAATCGAGCGGTTAGTCCGCTTCCCTGGCCTGTCCGGCCAGGAAAGGCAGCGGACTTCGTAACCATGAGTCGTGGATTTCAATCCACGGCGGGGCTGGCAGCGAATTTCCGAAAGCTCTCGTTGAAGTATATGCGCTAAAGCAGAGGGTGCGAGGCATAAATCACTGCTTGGTGGGCAAAATACCCGCCCTACACCTGCGCTGGTTGGCGGTTGCTTTCGATGTTAACGATGGCCGGGATGAACAGCGCCGCGAGCGTCGTCAGGATACAAACCGCTCCGCCGAACACGTACCAGACGTGCACCCCCAGCCAGTCGGATACCGGGCCGGCGATCAGCAGGCTGGTCGGCATCATCGCCGCCGCGCCCGCGCTGATCAGCGAGAAGACGCGTCCCTGCATGTCCGGTGTGACGGCGGACTGGAAGATGGTCAATAGCGGCCCGTTGGCGAACACCTGTGTGAAGCCGATGACGAAATTGGCCGCCAGCAGCAGCCGGAACAGGTCAGCTGGCGTCAACCCGGAAAGGGCGACGCCCGCGCCGATCCCGATGATGCCACAGAAAGATGTCATGATACGGCGCTTGAACCCACCCCAGACGCTCAACGCCAGGCCTCCCAGGATCACGCCGACCCCGAACACCGACTCGACCCACGCCAATTGCTGCGCCCCGCCGTGGAATTCCTGCCGCACCAGCAGCGGCAGGAGCGAAGAAGCTGGGCTGAGCAGGAAGTTGAGCATCATCGCCAGCAGGATCACGCCGAAAAGCCCCGGCCACCTGACCATGTAAAGGAATCCTGCGCGCAAGTCATGCCAGTAGGATGTCTTTTGCGCGGTTCCGTTGGCCTGCGCCACCTGGCGCGGCGGTTGGGGGATGGGGATGAAGAACAATGGAATGACCGCCAGCGCTGCAGTGCCGATGTCAATCGCCAGCACCTGCTCGGTAGGCAGCAGGCTGATGAGCAGCGCTCCTAGCGGCGGCGCGAAAATGCTGGTCATCCCTTGCAGTGTTTGGTTCATCCCGGCGATGCGCGCCAGGTGCTTATCGGGCACCATCAGGGAAGTGGATGAGGCCATGGCGGGGTGGTGGAATGTGCCGCCGAGCGAGCGCAGGAACATAATGATGTAAACGTGCCAGACCTGGACCCTGCCCGTTGCAAAAAGGAAAATCAGCACACCGGTGGCTGCCGCGATGGAAGAATCGGCCACGATCATGATGCTGCGGCGGTTCCAGCGATCCACCAGCGCGCCGGCGAAGGGACCCAGGATGATCTACGGCAGGAGCGCTGCTAGTGTGGCAGTGGCTAGGATGGTCGCCGAGCCGGTTTTTGCGGTCAGCCACCAGACCAGGGCGAACTGCACCAGCGCTGAGCCGACCAGCGAGAAAGCCTGCCCGCCCAGATGGTGAAGAATTTAGCCGCCCAGCGTTCGGGGATGGCTGAGGAGGAAGTCAGGTTTTCCATGCGCTGCTTCGGGTTTCATAAAAGTGGGGTGGACTTTGGAAAGTCCACCCCACTTGGTTGAACCTATTTCCCTAACTTTTTCTTGAATGTCGCGGTCAGCGCGGGCAGGATTTGGAACAGGTCGCCGACCACGCCGTAGCGCGCCAATTTGAAGATCGGCGCCTCAGCATCCTTATTGATGGCGACGATCACCTTGCTGGTGCGCATCCCTGCCAGGTGCTGGATGGCACCCGAAATGCCGCAGGCGATGTACACATCCGGCGAGACGACCTTGCCGGTCTGCCCGACCTGGTGGGGGTAAGGGACGTAGCCCGCATCTACTGCAGCGCGCGAGGCACCGACGGCTGCGCCTAGCACTGAGGCCAGGTCCTTGACCAGAGCGAAGCCCTGCTGCGCTTTCCATATTTCGGCCTGCTTCTCGTCCAAGCCGGACGGAGGCGTCAGGGCAGGGTTGTTGCTTACGCCGCGCCCGCCAGAGACGATCACGCCTGCATCCGTTAGGCTGACGCCGCCTTCGCCCGTGGTGTAACCTTCGACTTTGGTCGGGAAGTCGCCCGTTGCGGCCGCGACTTTCGTCAGTGTGCCGGATTTTCCGGTTTGCTGCGCCGGTTTGGGGAAGGCGCGCCCGCGCAGGGTGATGATCAATGGCTTAGAAGAGCAAGTCTCCTTGGTCAGCAGTTTCCCGGCATAGATCGGCCTCGTGACGGTGATCTTCCCGTCCACGGCTTCTAAAGTAGTTATGTCCACCATTACACCGGTCTTCAGGTCAATGGCGGCCATTGCAGCCAGCTCACGACCGCGCGTCGTGGTCGGGAATAGGAGCAGGTCTGGAGCCCCGTCCGCTGCGAGTTTGCCTAGGGTGGCGGCAAAAGCCTCAGCGCGGTAGTCGGCCAGGGCGGGATCGTCCGCAAGCAGCACTTCGTCCGCACCGTACTCAAACGCGGCTTTTGCCAGTGCTTCCATGCCGTAGCCGAAGACCAGCGCTTTGACCGTTCCAAGCGTCTTGCCGACGCCGATGGCCTCCCACGAAGCGGGGAGAGCCGTGCCTTTGAAGTGGTCAACATAAACCCAGGTGTTCATAGGACTTTCTCCGCCAGAATTTTATCGGCCAGTGCTTCGGCGATTTCCACCGGGCTGCCGCCGCTGATGACCTCGCAGGTGACTTCACGACTGGGTGGGTTCATGATCTCTTGCCAGGCGATGACGGAGACCGGCGCGGGGATGCCCAGCTCAGCCAGCGACCAGGCAGGGATCTCGGCGCGGCTCGCCTTACGGATGCCCATGAACGAGGGGTAGCGCGGCTCGCCGAAATCTTTGACCAGGCTGAAGACCGCCGGCAACTTGGCCGTGACGACCTGCCGACCTTCCTCGACGCCGCGCTCGACTTTGACCGATCCGCCGTCTACTTTGATGACTGCGGAGAGGGTCAGCGCAGGGCAGCCCAGCAAACGGGCGGTCTGCGCCGGGACGAGTCCCGAGTCGGAGTCAATGGCTTGGCGGCCGAAGAAGGCCGCATCCACGCCGCCGATTTTCTGGATGGCGGCGGTCAGCACCTGGGAGGTAGCCTGGGTGTCCATGTTGATCAGGGCTGGGTCGGAAATCAGGATGGCGTTATCCGCGCCCATGGCCAGGGCGTGCTTGAGGGCATCCTTGCTGCCCTCCCCGCCGATGGTGATGGCGGTCACGGTGCCGCCCAGCGCTTCTTTTTGTTGAAGCGCGGCTTCCACCGCATACTCGTCCCACGGGTTGATGACCAGGGGT
>Ga0315289_10001943_pt1 | contig 32021 bp, 28 predicted proteins | sample YL17G11_40_MG_FD_203452 | JGI IMG/M metagenome (GOLD analysis project Ga0315289, IMG submission 203452) | Sediment microbial communities from Yellowstone Lake, YNP, Wyoming, USA - YL17G11_40 | ecosystem: Environmental > Aquatic > Freshwater > Lake > Sediment | place: USA: Wyoming | collected... | reverse complement strand
TGATTGCGGCGGCCAAGGCGGAAGGCCCTCCTTCACGGTTGGTCATGGCCCCCAGGTAGGAGTTCGCGAAGACCGTCGCGGACGATTCCGCCCATGCGATGTGCTGCCCCCTCCTCGGTCGGTTGCCAGCTAGGTATGGAGTGCAGGAATAGAGCGGGTCGATACCGAGGGACCTGTACGCAGAAACTATGCGCGCCTGCTGGGAATGGAATTCCTCGTCGACCCCCATCGCCCTCCATCGCTTCATGTCCAGACCTAGCGGGTTCAATGACGCCGTTACTGTCGCCTTGGCTTCTGCTGAGAAGTCTTCCAGGAAAAGGATCCCTGCATCTCCAATCGTCTTGAATGAAGCCCCGGAGACCTGTGCGGACGCGATCGGTATCAGCCTTCTCGCACCGTAGATGTCGCCAAGCGCCACAAGGAGTTCGATGGCCTTCTGCCGCCCATGACCCTCCTCGCCGGCAAGTATGCGCTCCTCCTGAGCTGTGAGATGCATCGCCAGTGAGATTACTGGTCCGATATAATAGGATGATGGAGATTGGGAGCGGGCCTGTCGGGAGTTTCGGGGAGGCCAGTTGGCATTCCCATTCGAACCCGAGTTTGAGGCTTTCTCCAGCGCCCGAACGGCGCACCGGAGGCCTCAGTGATATCCAAGCTACACTACAGGCCCGGTCCGTCGAAAAGCCTCGTCCGTATATCTATGTTGGCTCAGCGCGGTTCTGGAACAATTCGGGTGGCGAAGACTTCCGCAAGCTCGGGTGTTCTCACTCGATTGCTACATGTAGTCGGAGATGTTTAGTATACTGGCTATCGTCAATGCCGGGATGCTGGTCAAGGGAGTCATCTTCCGTCTGGAATCGGACCTTCCATCCGAAGCGAAGTTCCTTCTCGAGGATTTCAGATTGGCTGTCAACAATGCGGTCAGGGCAGGCCTTCAAGCGCGAGTCACGTCGAGGAACGCCCTGTGCAGGCTCGCGTACAAGGATTTTCGTCAAGAACACCCGAAGATGTATGCCAAGCATCTGGTGTCAGCGTTCGAAGTGGCTGGGAGCGTCCTAAAGAACCATCGCAGGTGCGTTCGGAAAGGTGTCACCTGCAGGATCCCCTATGTCAAGCGCCTGATGATGAAGGCAGAGAACCAAGCGTATAAACTCGATCGGAAGTTAGGAGTCATCGACCTTCCGATCAGGGCTGGCTGCCATATCGAGCTGAGACTCATCGTAAGCCAGTATCATCGGGAGTATCTGGACGACATTACTCTCTCCCTCGGATCGCTGACCGTTCTTCCGGATCGAGTCATAGTGACATTCAGGAAGGATGCGCCGAAGCCGTTTGTGCCCGAATCTGCTCTCTCGCTCGATACGAACGAGCGGAGCCTTGATGGCATGTTCGTAGTGAATGATATCGCCAATACCGTCAAAGCGGAGTTCCCAGACATCGCAATAATCCAGCAGCGGCATCACGACAGGCGCAGGAGGCTTCAGAAGAAGAAGGCTCACGACAGACGTACTTCGAGAAACCTTTGCAGGAGAGAGGGAGCGAGGGAGCACCACCGAATCGACTACAGGCTCCATCAAGTGGCGGACTCGGTCCTGAAGTTCGCGGAGGAACGGAAATCCGCGATCGTTCTCGAGGACCTGAAAGGATTCAAATCGAAAAGGAGCAAGGAACTGAATCGGCGTCTCAGCATGTGGCCGAGGAGGAAACTCCATCAGATCATCGAGTACAAGGCGCAGTGGAAAGGCGTTCCAGTAATCAAGGTCGATCCAAGAAACAGCAGCAGAACGTGCCCGATATGTGGGAGAATACAATATTCCCGAATGGGTGCGGAGTTCAAATGCGAGTGCGGCTGGCATATGGACAGGCACATCAATGCCAGCATAAACCTGCTGCAAACAGCCATCTCGAACGGGATGGCAGGGGGTTTAAGGTTCAACCCCGGCGCGTTCCAGCATGACGTGATGATGATCCTATACGAGCCAGCGATGGCCGCACGGTCGGAGCCGAATGGAACGAGTGGCATTGTTGTGGTGACCTAGATGTCACCACCCGATAATGCAACAGAACCGCACAATGCCTTCAGACCGTCATTCCGAGGAGGACGAGGCCTCCAAGGACGATTGCCAGGGCTGGCAGGTGGAACCGGTTCAGTCTCTCCCGAAGGAAGACCACCGCCAAGACGACTGTGATCAGTGGGTAAGCGCTCGAAATCGGCACGACGAGAGAGGCGTTTCCGCCGTCGAGGGCGAATGCAAATGCGTAGGCACCAGTCACGTTGAGCGCAAGGCCGATCGCACCAAGCAGCCATATCTTCGGCGGCGGGCTGGTGCTCTGCGGACCAGACGGATGCACCCGCCTGAGCCAGCTGTATAGGACAGGCGCGGTCAGCGCAGAGAGTATGTAAAACGCGAAGATGTTGCCCGCGCCGATCCTGTCGATGGCCATCTTCGACGTGAGGCTCCACATCCCCCAGAGAGCGAAAGCCATGAGGGCGAACATGAGCGATCTCTTGTTCAGAGCGTGCTTGGTGCCAGGCTCTGGCTCGTACGACAGCGCAATCACACCTCCGATGACCGCAATCACCCCGAATGCTTGAATGCCAGTGAGTGATTCCGAGAGAACGACAATCGCGCCTACGACCGTCAGCGCCGGATAGGCAGCTGATATCGTGCCGGCGATCGCCACCTGCCCCTCCATTATCGACTCGAAGAAACAGAGGTAGCCGCAGATGCCTATCAGGCATGACGACGCGGCCAGAACACCATCGGCCAGAGAGATCGAGACGTCCTGCCTCCAGAATAGGAAACCGATTGTGTACATCACACCTTCGACGGAGGCGATGAGGATTGCCACCCTCGCGACGCCAAGTCGAGGAGTGCTCAGCTTGGCGAAGAGTCCAGCGCTGCCCCAGAACAGTGCAACAACGATCGCGAGGACAAACCAGAGTTCCATTGACATCTACCAAGGCCGGCGAGACGGTGCCTTAGAGGCCGGGAAGGTGAGGTTCCTGATGAAGGTTTTGGCATGCCGCACCGTTGGTTGTATTGGCGGCACTTCAGTCTGTCAGCAACGAGGGATGTGCATTTCACAGCAACTGGCGACCCCAAAATGAAGAAGATGGAATCATTTCGACCCTAGACGAGGGGCTCTATCTCGCGAATCCAAGCCGGAATGGAGATTCTCAGGAGAGAAGCATGATGGCAGGTATCAATATTCTGAGTCAGTCACTTGGTTTTCGGCTAGAAACAACGTCTTAAATACCGCATAGACTGATTGAGGAGACTAGAGGTTTGAAGCAGCACTCAATAGGCAGTCCGACTATTGTCGGCCGGCCTATTCATCAGTCATGCTTCGAAGACCATAGGAGGGGGATAAGGTGGGAAGTTCTACAGAAGAACCCAAGAGCGAGATTGTGAAACCAGCGGGCGCACCAACGAGGCCCAAGGATAAGATGATCTGGGCAGTGGTCATAGTACTGATACTGATCGGGGCGGCCGTCGGGGTCGCCTGGGCCGTCGGCCTGTTCGACAAAGAGAAAGGGGAGAAAGTGCTCGTGATCGCCATGAGCTCCGACGTCGAGACGATGAATCCCGCTCAGACGAGCGCGATGTATGGTCCGCCGGGGATGATTTACGAGACCTTGATTTCCAGGAACACGGCGGGAGAATATGTCCCGGGACTTGCCGAGTCGTGGGAGCTCAAGGACGACCCAACGAACCCGACGCTGTCGCTGACCCTTAAGTCGGGTGTGAAGTACCACGATGGGACGAACTTCAACACCACCTCTGTGAAGAGGACTTTTGAGTGGTACTCTCAGAACGAAAGCTGGGTGAACTACGAGTTCTGGGCCATCAAGAACAACCCGAGCTACTGGGGCACGACTGACTACTCCGGCTGGCCTGATGTCGGCATCTGGTGCAAGGATGAGACACACATGGTCCTCAACCTTACATGGGCGGACGTCGCGCTGATATTCAACCTGTCTCACCTGTACGGCAGCATGATCGGGCCGGACGCGCTCTGGGATCTGGGAGTCGAGGACTACGGCACTGCCCAGAACTGGGACAAGGTAGTCGGGACCGGGCCGTACATGATCAGCGAGTGGGTCGCAGGAGACCACATCATCCTTGTGAAGAACGACAACTACACCTGGGGCGCATCGTGGTACGAGAACAAGGGACCCGCGAAGATCGACAAGATCATCTACAGGATCATGCCCGACGCTGCGGCGAGGTTCGCAGGGTTCCAGAGCGGTGCGATAGATATCCTGCAGCAGGTGCCTCCGAACAAGGTAGAGGCATACCAGGACATGAAAGGAGTCGAGCTGATGACAGGACCGGGCCAGGGCATATACTACGTGGAGTTCAACTGCAACCGGACTGCGGACCATGACCCGTGGAACAACGTGAACCTGAGGCTCGCGATGGCCTACTCGGTCAACAGGACGCAGATACTGCAGACCGTCTGGCACGGCGTCGGCGAGGAAGGCGTGAACCTGCTCTCTCCGATATGCCCAGAGGGCACAGACATACCTGCGGAGTACAACCTGACGTACGACCTTGCCAAGGCCACTGCGCACTTCACGGCCGCAGGGTTCGATGACGAGAACGACGACGGGTGGCTTGAGAACACGACATCGCACGAGAAGCTCACACTGAAGCTGTGGGTGACCAACAAGGCCGAGGATGTCGCCATGGGCGAGATCCTGCTGACCCAATATGAGGCAGTCGGAGTGGATGTCTCGATGACGCAGTACCAGGAGACCGAGCTCAGGACGAACGCCCAGAGAGGGCTGCAAGAGGCTATACTGTTCTGGTTCTCGTGGCCGAGGGCGGAGATCCTGGACTGGCACTTCGGTGGCTGGGCGGTCGGAGGATCGAACACCGCCTACTACGCGGACGATGTCTTCGACGGCTATGTCGCCAACTGGACGCTCGCAGAGACCGAGAAGGCTTTCACCGAGAACGCTACCGCCGCACACATCCGGTTGCTGCAGGACGCCCCGAGGACGCCCATCCTGTTCTGGCACCAGATATTCGCCGTACACACCTATGTGAAGGGCTGGTACCTGCACCCGCTCGGACAGGAGCAGGTCATCAACATCGTGGATGTTGACATAGACAAGTGATGCGAGAAGCCTCTGAAACCCCTTACCATTTCATTGCATTCGAAGGAGACGCTGCCAATCCGGGGCATAGCATATGTCGGGGGCATGATGAGATCCGCTTCGCGGGGATGACTCATGGCTGATCTGGTTTCGTACATAATCAGGAAGCTTCTTCTGGCCATTCCGGTCATCTTTCTGGCCACATTCATTGTCTTCCTGATGCTCTACATGACCCCGGGCGATCCGATATCCCAGATTATCCCCCCTCACGCATCCGCGGAGGACATTGAGAAGCTGCGCGAGAAATACGGCTTCAACGACCCTTTCATAGTACAGTACTGGCGGTTTCTTGAACGGCTCTTCCATGGTGACCTAGGCTCGTCGGTGGCTCGCGCGACCCTGAACACGGACATCGCGTACCTTCTTATACAAAGGCTGCCAAGGACGTTGGAGCTCATGGCCATCGGACTCACCATATCCTACTCCATAGGCATTCCCCTGGGGGTGTTCGCCGCGCTCAAACAGGACACCTGGAAGGACAGGAGTGTGATGGTCTTCACCCTCATGGCCTATGCCATGCCCTCGTTCTGGCTCGGGATCCTACTCATGATGGCCCTCTCCGTGTACACGAACATACTTCCTGCAGAGGGCACTGTGGGCGGCTTCAAGAGCATCCTGCTGCCGGCCCTCACGTTAGGCCTGGGCAACGCTGCACTCACGACGAGGATGATGCGGTCCAGCATGCTCGAGGTGAAACGACAGGACTACATAACGCAGCTTCGTTCCCGTGGACTGCCGGAGAGAGAAGTCATATTCAAGCACGCCCTGAAGAACGCTATCCTGCCGGTCATAACGGTCGTAGGGCTCGACATCGGATGGTTCGTGGCGGGGGCTGTTGTCGTCGAGACGGTCTTTGCATGGCCCGGCATTGGCATGCTTGTCACCACCTCAATATCGAATCACGATTTCCCAGCAGTCCAAGGATGCATACTGATTCTCGCGTTCTTCGTCATAATCGGTAACCTCGTCGCAGACATATTGTACGCTTTCGCCGACCCAAGGGTGAGGTTGGGATGAAGTTCCGGCAGCCCATGAACGACATGCTCTCCAGCTGGAAGATGGCCGCAGGGGTCAAGCGGTCCGTTCTGGACATCATCATCAGGTGCAGTCGGAACGCGATGGTAGTGACGGGGACGACCATCATCATCATAATCGTCTCCCTCGCGCTCCTCGCGCCGATTCTCCCGATGGCTGACCCAACTCCGTCCCAGCTGGTCCCCGAGGATGCGCTGCTCCCACCGTCGAGCAACCACTGGTTCGGCACGGACGAGCTCGGAAGGGACGTGTTCAGCCGGACCATCTGGGGCGCGAGGGTCTCGCTCACGGTGGCGACACTCGCGATCTTCTTCTCGCTGCTGATAGGAGTCATGCTCGGGCTGACGGCCGGATACTTCGGCGGAGTACCGGACTACATCATCGCGGGGACGATCGACCTCTTCTGGACCTTCCCCTCGTTCCTGCTCGCGCTCGCATTCGCTGCGGCCCTGGGGCCCAGTCTTGGAAATGTCATATTGGCGATTTCCATCTCCTACTGGGCCGGGTTCGCTCGGCTGATGCGAGGCCAGGCCCTCTCCGTGAGGGAACGGCAGTTCATAGAGGCCAGCAGGGCGTTGGGCGCGAAGAACCTCAGGATAATGTTCACGCACGTCCTCCCCAACTGCATGGCCCCGCTGATAGTCTGGGCCTCGATAGGGGTGGCCGACGCGATAACGATTGAGAGCAGCCTGAGCTTCCTCGGCGTCGGCACACAGCCACCGACCCCGAGCTGGGGATATATGCTCTACAGGGGAATCGCGTACCTCCAGGAGGCCCCCTGGATCTCCACCTTCCCAGGGGTGACATTGCTCTTCACCATTCTCGGCTTCAACCTGATCGGAGATGGTTTGAGAGACGTTCTCGACCCGCGCATGAAGGGGATGAGGCGATGACGGCCGAGAGGAAGCCTATCATAGAAATCAAAGGACTGCGGACGCAGTTCATACTGCGGGAGGGGACCGTGACTGCCCTCGATGGCATCGACCTCACCATTTACGAGAACGAATCCGTCGGGATTGTCGGCGAGACCGGCTGCGGCAAGAGCATGACCGCGTTTTCGATACTGAGACTCGTCCCAAACCCCGGGAAGATCACCGCGGGCTCCATCAAATTCAAGGGCGTCGAGCTCACCAAGCTTACCCCAGAAGAGATGAGAGGCATCAGGGGTCGTCTGATATCGATGATATTCCAGGATCCGTCCACGTCGCTCGACCCTGTCTTCACAGTCGGGTCTCAGCTACGCGAGGTCACATCCCTTCACCAGAACATCTATGATAAGACCGCTCTCAGGAATAAGATACTTGATGCTCTCAGACTCGTGAGGATAGCAGCTCCTGAGAGCGTCATGAAGCAGTACCCTCACGAGCTGAGCGGCGGAATGAAGCAACGCGTCATGATCGCCCTCGCGCTGTCATGCAACCCGTCGCTCCTAATCGCGGATGAGCCCACTACGGCCCTGGACGTAACGATCCAGGCACAGGTGCTCAAGCTGCTCAAGGACTTGGTCAAAGGAGTCGGGAGCTCGATGATGCTCATTACTCACAACCTCGGTATTGTGGCCGAGACCTGCGACAGAGTGTGCATCATGTACGCCGGCAGGATCGTCGAAGAAGCGGGAACCTTCGAACTGTTCGGGAAGCCGATGCATCCATACACCCGAGGGCTTCTGACTGCTTTCCCGAAGCTCGGGGAGCAGAAGGCGGAATTGTCCGTAATCCGGGGAACAGTCCCGAACCTCATGAATCCATTCCCTGGCTGCTCGTTCGTAGACAGATGCGATTTCGCGACGGACCAATGCAGGCGGGTCAGGCCGAAGATGGCGAAAGTCGCGCCCGGACACCTCGTCGCGTGTCATCTCTATCCAAGCGGAGGTGAGAAGGACAATGCCTGACGGTTCATCAGAGAGTCCGGACACTGGCCCTCTCATATTCACCGAGAACCTCCAGAAGCTCTTCCCCATCAAGAAGGGTGTCCTCGGCAAGACTGTTGCCCATGTCCATGCGGTCGACGGGGTGACCCTGTCGATCCGAAAGGGGGAGACGCTGGGGCTCGTGGGGGAATCTGGCTGCGGAAAAACGACTCTAGGGCGCGCAGTCCTCAGGCTCGTCGAACCGTCTGGTGGGAAGATAGTCTTCGATGGGAAGGACATCTTGAGCATCCCGCCTGCCCAGCTTAGAGGGATCAGAAAGCAGATGCAGATTGTCTTCCAGGACCCGTATTCCAGTCTCGACCCGAGGATGACTGTGGAGAGGATAGTCGGAGAAGGGTTCGCCATTCACGGCCCGCCCGAATCAGTCTCAAAGAACGTCAAATTCGCGCAGAGAGAGAGGATCCACCAGTTGATCGAGCAGGTCGGGTTGTCAGATGACCACATGACCAGACTTCCGCACGAGTTCAGCGGGGGACAGAAGCAGCGAATCGCCCTTGCCAGAGCGCTTGCATTGGAGCCCGATTTCGTGGTCCTCGACGAACCCACTTCTGCACTTGATGTCTCCGTCCAGGCTCAAGTCCTCAACCTCCTGAAGAGGTTACAGGGCAAGTTCGGTCTCACCTACCTATTCATCTCCCATGACCTGTCGGTAGTCGCGCATATGAGCGACCGGATCGCCGTCATGTATCTGGGCAAGATAATCGAGCTGGCGCCCGTCATGGAGTTCTTGAACAACGCCAAGCATCCCTATACCCAGGCGCTGATAGCGTCGATTCCCATCCCAGATCCTCAACTAAGGAAGGATAGAAAGGGCATCGAGGGCGAAGTGCCGAGCCCTATCAATCCGCCGAACGGATGCAGATTCCACCCGAGGTGCTTGCTGGCGTTCGGGGATTGTGGTTGGGAGGGCAGAGACCTAGTGCCTTTCTTGACTGAGCATGAGAAGATGCTGGATCCGAAGCATCCGATGGCAAAGCACATCGAAAAGTTGCGGCAGGAGCCTTTCGCAGCAATTGCAGACCTCAAGACAGGGGCAAAACCGGATGTCGTGAAGGAATGGTTGCAGACATGGACTTCGGAACTCAGGAAGACCGTACCCATGCTCGACGCTCTGGTCGCTGTTGATCGGATCTCGGGCAACAAGCAGATCCTGGTCAGATGCAGGAGTGGACGGATACCCGCTGACCTATTGGCAATGCAGTTCCTAGACCTCCTCAACCCACAGGTTGAGTACCGACAGAGGGTTAGTCCACTATTCGGGTTGATCGCCAACGCGGAATTGGATGGCGCAAAGATCATCGTTGAAGCGGGACAGGGCAAAACCGATAGTGCTGTCGAGTTTATCACCAACTTCGTCAAACGCCTCCGAAAGACAACGAATCCGGAGCTCAAGGCCGTGTCTGATATCAGGAAAACCGAAAGCGGGAGAATCGAGGTCAAGTTCCGTGAGGGCAAGATGCCTGTCAAGAGAACCGCTGTGGAGTTGGCGAAGAGAATCGATGATGCCTTCGAATCTGACCGCTCGTCCAAATTCTACAACATGCTCCTCTCAGTCAAAGCAACAAGGAATGGTGTGACACTCAAGGTGTTCGGGCCAGACGACAACTGGGACAACCTCGCATCAGAGTTGAAGAGCTACTTCAGCGGATCTATGAAGAAGAACGATTGGATCGACGAAGCAGTCTCAGGAATTGCCATCAAGTCGGCAAAGGGACCAGTGGATTCAGTGGCAATGAAACTCAAGAAATCCTCAGAACCAGATTTGATGGACATTGGCGGTGGCCATCTAGTAGCATGCCGCCTGTGCACCAAGAGTGCGTGCGACATCGAGACCCAATAGGCGCGTGGTCGAGGTCGTGAAGAAGTTCGACAAGAAGACCGTGGACGGCCCGACCGAGATCTGAATCACAGGAGGTCTCGAACTCGAGCTCGCTCAATGCTCACACCTGAGCATTTGGCGCTCATCGCTCAATTGGAAGACTTTCTAGTATTGTAAGCGTCATTATGTTCTCTTGATTTGATACGCTAATGCCTCTTTCAAAGCACCAATTTTAGAGTATGCGTCAGTAGGGTCTGTAACCAGAAACGTTTTAGTAGGATGCCTGTGATTACCCGCCGGGGAGCTTAGAAGGTCCAGCTGTTCTATGAAACGATACACAATCGAGACGGGGAGTCATCTGCGGCCTGACTGAGTTCGTGGGGAACGATGTCCTTATTAATTTGTTACCGCCAGAAAAACGAAGGGGGAAATGATGGAATGCCGAAAGCAACTGCCCAAGAAAGTGTGCCTATCAGAGAAGATATTCAAAGAGATCTCGGTGCGAGAAAGCATCGGAGAAATGTGATAGCAAAGTGCTTATCCATAGCCTTGTTGGCGATTTTCATTTCTTCCTCACTAATGGTGACTCCGATAGTTTCAGAGCGCGCTGTCGCTGCGGCAGCACCCATAATAATGACTCTTGGCACTGTCGAAAATCAGGATACATTCAATCCGTTCTCAATGATTAGTGGCGTATCCTGGATGGTTGCATGGAACATGTATGAAGTGTTGGTGACTAACGATCCTGCGACCCGTGAGCCAATGCCGATGCTCGCACAGTCCTGGGAGACGAGCGCCGATGGGAAGGTATGGACGTTCCATCTTGTGGAGAACTCCGTCTGGCATGATAATATACCCGTGACTGCTGAAGATGTGAACTTCACTTTCAACCTGATCATAAGCAATCCTCGTGAATGCGGCCTCTATGCGAACTACGTCCAGAACATCACCAAGGTTGTCGCTCTTGACGACTATACAGTCAGATTCACGACCGACGTGCCTAAGGCCACAATGCTCGCGATGCACGTGCCGATTCTTCCTAAGCACCTGTGGAGTGCCGTGCCAATCATGCAGATTCCGGGCGTCGACATGTGGAACGCGAAGTATTTCCCGAACGGGCCTGTGGGGTCTGGACCTATGATCCTGAAGTCCTTTGACAAGACTCTGGGGGACATTTGGATGCTGAAGTGGGACAAGTATCACATGGATACGATAAATGTCGATGAGGTTTTGTACAAATTGTTCACGAGTTCAGACGCGATGATGAATGCGCTCTATTCAGGCAGCATCGACGTGGCAATGCAGGTTCCTAACAGTCTGTGGGACAAGACTCTTACCAAATATCCAGGCATAATAACAGGGCAGGTCGCGAACCAGTTGGACCTTCATGAATTGGGATTCAACTGTGCACCACCATCCATAAGATTCGGCAAAGATGCTGCTGGCCATCCGCTATTTCCTAAGGCGAGCACGAACATCGACACGTGGAACGTGTCTGTCAGACAGGCCGTTGCCATGGCGATAAACAAGACACAGATATTGACAGAGGTGCTGAAAGGACTGGCTGACAAGGGAGATACAGTGATTCCGCCGATCACTCCATTCTGGAAGTACAATGTGCCTGAAAATGAGGAGTTCAAATTCGATCCTGAAAAGGCGAAAGCTCTGCTGGATGCTGCAGGATATCGTGACATTGATAGTGACGGAATAAGGGAAAATGTCTCGGGCACTACTGAGCTGAGCTTCAAATTCTATTATCCAGCTGGCTATCCTGAAGATGAATTGGCGTCCCAGAAGATTTCGAAATGGCTGCTAGATATCGGCATAAAGGCACCGGCACTCATGGTGACGGAGAATGTCCTGTACCAGATATGGGTCCAAATGAAGTATGATATGTTCTTCTGGAGTTGGTGGCCGGATGTCGATCCCTCATTCATTCTTTCTGTTCTGACGACCAAGGAGATACCTGATGATAACGGTGATATGGCTGCTTGGTCTGACACCTTCTATAGCAACCCGGTGTACGATCAGTTGTTCATACAGCAGCAGACCACTGTGAACCTCATAGAACGACAGACCATCATTCACGAAATGCAGAGGATAGCCTACCACGACAGTCCGTATGTTGTCATGTGGTATCCATATGCACTACACGCATACAGATTGGAGAGATTCACGAACTTTCCGGATTTCAAGGCTCAAACTGGAGCAACGCCAGGCTCTATCTGGTACTTTTTCCAGGTGACACCTATTGGTGGTAACCAACCCCCGGCATTCGATGCGCAGCTCAATCCGAATTACTCGCCGATAGTCAACACACTGCAGACCTTCCAGGTGCAGGTCCACGATGTGGACGACGACAAGCTCTGGGTCAACTGGACCTTCGGGGACGGCAGTCCGGTAGTGAGCGTCATCGTGCCCGTAGGCACCACGGCCGCGCCAGTCACCTTGACACAGACACACACTTACACTGTACTGAACCCGAACCCGGGATACACGATGACCGTCACCCTCACGGACGGAATGCCTGGACATAGTGACAAGTGGACCACGACGACAGTGTACGTCATCGACCCAGACAGCGCACCATCGTTCACGTCCCCTGTCCAACCCTCACCGCCAAATGAGGCGTACAACGACACAGTTGTCACCTGGTTTGTCAACGCGAGCGATGCCGAGTCCGGCGGAGCTAGGGGCTTCGGCCTCAGATTCACATGGGACTGGGGTGATGGCACGTTCACCGTGTCGAACCATCTACGTACAACGAACAACGTACCAGTGATGGACATCGCCACTCATTCTTGGTCAGTTCCTGACACGTACGATGTCCAGGTCTGGGTATGGGACGGCAATCCGTACCTCATTGGGCACAATGTGTCCAGTGGAGTCATCCCCGAAGAGGTGATAGAGAATAGTCCTCCGAGTTGGCCAAACCCTTCGATCTCGGGCACTGAAGGGACTTGGATAGAATGCGTAGCGTCGAGCGTGGACGCCGATTCCGACGGGCTGAGGTTCACATGGGAATGGGATGACGGAACCTTCAACGTGACAAACCAAGCACCGAGCGCAGGCCAGGTTACCTCAACGGTCTTCCACAGATGGCCTGTCACGGGATCGCCTCAGACCTACCCTGTGACCGTCTACGTCGATGACAGGACCGGGTACACTGGCCACAACATCTCGACGGCGATAGATGCGTCGATAAGCCCTGTTGGGGCGAATGTGCCACCCTCGGCACTGCAGCTCACTCCTCCGTCGGGGCCATGGTACGTAGACACCGACCTGACATTCAGCACGAGTGCCATTGACACCGACGGTGATGCTCTCGAATTCTACTTCGAGTTCGGGGACGGCGCTACAGACACGACGACACTTGCCGCTGGGGTGACCACTCGCCAATACGCGGACTTCACCCACTCATACACGACCGTGGGCCAATACACGGTGACCTTGTGGGTCAACGACTCCACAGGTCCTGCAAACCACAACTCGACTCGGACGGAAAGCATCGATGTGGTGGCAAACGAGGTCCCGTGGGTGCAGCTGCCATCGATCTTGGCCGCCGGCTACAATAGGACCTTCACGGTGATACCCACTCAGTGCAAGGACAATGACAGCGATCCGCTACAGGTGTGGTACGCCTGGGGCGACGGGACACCGATGACACAGGGAGGTTCCGCATCGTCCTACTATGCAGGAACACACATATACAACAGCCTTGGCAACAAGACCCTGACGGTCTATGTGAACGATAGCACTGGCTTCCCTGGCCACAACGTCAGCGCGACTAAGACAGTGAAAGTGTCTGAGGCGAACCTGAAGCCCGAAATCGTCGGTGTGATAGAGAGGACTCCCTCCAAGACAGTCTACGAACCGAACGAGACGATAACCTTCTCGATCGTGGTGAAAGACTTCGAGGGAGACAACATGACCCTGACGGTCGAGTTCGGGGACGGGGCGAATCAGGTGGTAACGATCCCGGGGGCAACGGTGGAGCCAACTAATGCGGCCAACAGCATGATCACGAAGAATGTGACGCACACCTTTGCCGCGGCGAGAATCGACCTGTACCGTGTCAACGCGACCGTCAAGGACGACATGGACCACTCGGACGAGAACTGGAGCAGAGGCACTACATCAGTCAAGGTGACAGCTCCGGCTGCTCCTTCATCGCCCAACGGGGGCGGAATATCGCTTGCTCTTGTCGGGGGCATCGCGATTGTGGCCATCATCGCGCTCGTGGCGATCCTACTGCTGCTCAAGCGCAAGAAGAAGGATGGATCTACGCCGAGCAGCGCTCCGGGCGGGATGGATGGCATGGCGCCACCGCCGAGCTAGGGCAGAGTTGCCAGAAACCTCTTCCCCTTTCATACTTTAAGACGTGAGTTTGCATTGACGGTAGGATGAGAACCTCGAATTGGAGCGGACGCGAACATGAAAGCAATGACGAGAATGATTATCAGGAAAGCTCTGAATTCCGTCATAACCTTGTTGTTGGTCATCATCCTCAGCTTTGTACTATTTCGCCTGATGCCGGGCAATCCAATCAATGTGATGGTCCCACCGGATCCAAGGATTCCTGCTGAGTATAAACAACATCTAATAGAAGAGTATGGTCTAGACAATCCGATGTATGTTCAGTTCTTTACATACATCAAGGATGCCTTGTTTCTCAAATTCGGAGATTCGTTTACGGACCCTGGCACTCCTGCAATGAGTATCGTTCTTGAGAATCTTAGATGGACTCTGATTCTCGCAGGCACATCATCCATTCTGATGATCGTGATAGGAATGGCGATCGGAATGGCATCTGCATGGAAGCGTGGCAGCCTATTTGATTCTGGGTCTGTCGCATTTACTCTTTTCTTCTATGCGATGCCGACATTCTGGTTCTCGATGATGCTCATCGCAATCTTTGCAACGGGCCTTGATTGGTTTCCAGATTCCGGGGCACTGAGGTTTGGAACGCGTCCTGAGTGGACATGGACATCGTTTGTTGATCTCATAAGACATCTGATACTGCCAGCTGCGAGTTTGACAATAGGAGCAATCGCAGAGTTCGCGTTGATAATGCGCGGCTCGTTGATCGATGTGATGACCGAGGACTACATAACGACTGCTAGGGCAAAAGGGCTCCGTGAAAGAGATGTGATGAGACATCATGCATTGCCAAATGCAATGTTGCCGATGGTTGCCCTAATAGCAATTACGTTGGCTTTCGTCGTGGGTGGGGTTTTTCAGACAGAGATCGTGTTCAGCTATCCTGGTGTCGGATACTTGACCATAAAGGCAACGTATGATCTCAACTACCCCATACTCCAGGCCTCGCTCTTCTTGATAGCTGTCATAGTGATTATTGCCAACTTTGTCGCGGACTTCTTGTTGATAATGATGGACCCGCGGATCTCGGTGGGATGAATGACGAGCGAAGTCCGTAGAAGAGCGTTATCTGAGCCAACAATAGAGAGATTAAGGCTCTTGAGAAAGAAGGCTATGGCAACATGGAAGGTCTACCGTCGGAACAGACTGGGAATGACCGGCCTGGTAGCTCTTCTCGCCTTCGTCGTCATATCTGTGTTCGCTCCGCAAGTTATGTGGGTTCTTGCACATATCGCAGGCTGGCCTTCGGTGTATGGCCCGTTTGATGAGATAGCGACTGTTGGCTCAGGCCTTCCCCCTACAAAGGACCACTGGCTGGGGACGGATATTCGCGGCAACGACATCCTTGCACGAACGATTTACGGATCGAGAGTGTCCCTCCTGGTTGGGCTCGTGGCCACGGTCGTGTCAATGGGTCTGGGAACGATTGTCGGACTCTTCAGTGGGTTTTGGGGCGGATGGAGAGACGAGCTGCTGATGAGGGTTACGGATGTGTTTCTTGTCTTGCCGTGGCTTGTGCTGATGATTGTGCTTGCAGCTCTTCTCCCGGGAGGACCGAGCGTGATGAAGGTCGTTTTCGTGATAGGCATAACTGGATGGTCAGGCACGGCGAGAATGGTCCGGGCACAGGTCATGTCAATAAAGAGTAGGACTTTTGTGGAAAGGGCAAGGTCGGCTGGTGCCGGAGATAGTTATGTTGTGAGAAAGCACATTTTTCCGAATGTGTTCCCTCTGGTCTTCGCCAATTCTGTGTTGACAGTCGCGTTGTCCATTCTTTCAGAGAGCACATTGAGCTTCATCCGGCTTGGCCCCGACCCTACCAAAGTTGTCACTTGGGGGAATATGCTTGAAGATGCAATGACAGGCCATGCGTTCCTTAATGAGCTCTATCTATGGATCCTGGTCCCGGGTCTGTGCATCGTTTTTGTCGTACTCTCATTCACATTGATTGGCTCCGCACTTGACGAGATCTTCAACCCGAAGCTGAGAAGAAGATAAGTAGACGCGTCTCAGAGACCGTAGGTCTTTGACTCCTTCTTGATGTACTTCTCTAGCTCGGCTGTGACGCCTTTGTCCATGGGAACTGGCTCGTGCTCCTTCAGTATCTTCTTTGCCTTCTCCCTCGCGACCGCGGTGATGTCTTTCGAACCGGTCTTCAGCCACGTATCCAGCGACCTGCGGTCAAGCAGCGTCGTGATGAAGTGCTCCTTCCTGAAGTTCTTCGCTGTGAAGGGCGTGCCGAGATAGCTGGCGTTCGGCCCAACCTTGCAGATCTCATCGACCGCAAGCGTCTCCTCTGTCACCTCGATGCCGCCCAAGATCCTCGAGACCATGCCGGCGATCTCGTTGTCAATCACGAGCTTCTCATAGGATATCGTTATGCTCCCCTCGAGGGAGCCGCAGGCGTCGTAGATGAAGTTCATGCCAGCGAGCCCCGCCATCAGCATGTTCGTCGCTGTCTCCAGCCCCGCCTGGGCGTCAAGTGTTTTAGAGTCGGAATTGCCGCCCGTGCCCCTGCGCGGGAGCCCGTAGTACCTGCCCAGCTGACCTGATGCGATGTTTAGCAAGCCGACTTCTGGCCCCCCCAGGGCTGTCGCCCCTGTCTTCATGTCTAGCGCTGCTGAGACCGTCCCGTAGAGCACAGGGGTTCCCGGGTTCGCGAGCTCAGAGATCATGATTCCGGAGAGGACCTCCGCGTTCTGCTGCACTAGCAGTCCTGCGAGGGTCGCTGGTGCGGTGCCGCCAGCCAGCGCTTCGGGAGCGTAGATCATCGGCTGCTTGTACTTTGCGTAGATCAGCGCTCCCTCGATCAGTTCTTTGGACTGCTGCATCGGGCTGACGGGGTTGGTGAAGCCAAGGAGGCATGGCTTCTTCATCAGCTCCTCGGTGCCGCCCCTGAGAATCGATGCCATGTCGATGGTTTCCTGGGCCTTCTTCCCGGCGTAGTTCCACCCGTCCGTGGTCTTACCTGAGTTCTTCCAGTCCTCCAAGATCACGTACATGTGGTAGATATCGTCCGGGATGTCGGACGGTGTGACCATCATGATAACCATGTGAATGTTCTCCAGCGCGTCGGCGAGCCTGGCAAGGTCCCCGACATCTTTCAGCTTCCCCGGCCTTATTCTGCCATCGAGGTCATGCACCCTCACGGCCAGGCCAGAAGACCCGAAGTGGACGATGTTCCCGGCCATGTTGAGGACGTAGTTCGGATCCCTTCCGTAGAGCTTGAACTCCCGAGGGGCCTTCCGGACGGTCTCTTTGAGGAGGCTCTCCGGGATTCGCACCATCATCGTCTTCTTATCGACTTCAGCTCCTGCATCCTTGAAGAGCTTCAAAGCCGTTGATTCCCAGATCTTTACGCCCAATCTCTGAAGGACTTCCACTGTGGCGCCGTGGATCTTGTTCAGGTCGTCTCTTGAAAGAATCTCCAATTGACCGCCGATTGGCTCTTTTATCTGCAAATTGACGCACCTGGCGACCCCGAATGCATTCCAGTTGAAGAATCTGTCGAATCGATAATGGCTCCAGCGTTGATCGGAAGAACAAAACGCTGGGAAGAGGTTTCATATGAGGGGTGTCTGGCGCACCTTGACCCGCAACATTGAATGGGTCCTGGGTGCATGTTTGTCGCAATGGTTTTTACCCTCAGAGGAGATTGTGTGGCGTGATTTCGAAATGTCCAAGACAGTATTAGACAAGGACCAATGGAAACTGATCAATCAACTTTCACTTGAAAAAGCATTGGATGACATAGACAGCCTCTTCAACATCGGAGAGAAAGTCGTCGGAACTCCAGAAGAATTCAGAGCGGTCAAGTTGATAGAATCGAGATTCAGAGAGATATGCCTCAAGAATGTTCACCTCGAACCCTTTGAGATTGCTACCAGCAACCAGAAGCTCAGCGAATTGGAGTTGCTAGAGCCAATCCACAAGAAGCTACTATGTGGGCGGTGTTTCGGAACAAATCGACCAGGCTTCGCCACAGACGCACGGGGCGTTACAGGAGCCATCGTTGACGTGGGCTTTGGCGCAATCCAAGATTTCAAACGGCTCAAGCGCGAAGGAGTCGATTTCAAGGATAAGATAGTGTTGATAGAGGGAAATGAGAACCTCTTCTACTTCGGAGCTTGGGCGCCAGTCGCTCATGCTATGGAGTTCGGAGCCGTGGCAGCGATTCTCACATCAGTAGTTTTCGAGCGTGATATCCTTCGAATCTACCATACTGAAGATGCTGCAATTCCAGTCGTCTCGATTCCATACATCGAAGCCCAGGCGATACGTCGTCTTCTGAGAAAAGGAGAAGTTAAGGCCAATTTGAAGAATATTGTTGAACTGAACGTTAAAAGCACGTCTCACAATGTGGTGGGTGAGCTCCCAGGGCGGAAATTCCCCGATCAGGTTATTGTGTTAACTGCGCATCACGACAGCTGGTATGGAGCGGCCAACGACAACGCTAGCGGAGTTGCGGCAATCATGGGCGTCGCAGAAGTCCTGGCCAAGAATTACAAGAATGCCAGGACGATAAGGTTCGTGACGTGCGGCGGCGAGGAATCCAGCATTGAACCTGGCGTCGAAGACGTCTTCCGGTGGCTGGCGGGCTCATATGCTTACACAAAGCAACATGCCGACGAATTGGAGAAGATCGTCGCGAACATCAATCTCGACGGCTTCGCCTATGGCTTCAGCAGCAACATAACTCTCACGCAGGAGCTCGAGTCGCTAACGAACGAACTGATTGAGGAGCTCGAGGCTGAGGCACTCTATGAGGTCGAAGGAGCGCCTGACACTGGCTTAGACCAATGGTGGTTTGTTCGACATGGCGTTCCGAGCGTGAGCATCGACCCAAGAATGAACCAATACATGAAGATCTATCATAGCAATCGCGACACGCCCGAGCTTATTAACGCGGTCCTTGTCAGGAATGCTCTCAGAATGACTCTGGCACTAGTGCTGAAACTTGACTCTCCGGAGCTGTTGCATTACGACTTCACGTCTACGGCCAAGAACCTTCATGAGGCGCTCTGTGAGAGGTCTGCCAAGGTCGAGGATGCCATCGATCTTAAGAAGCTCATCGACAATGTGGCCCACTTCAAGGTGGTTGCAGAAAGGTTTCAGGAGAAGAAGTCTTCCGCGCTGAAGAAGAAGCTCGACGGGGAAACAGTCTCCTTCGTCAACCGCGTTCAGCGGGAAGTCTGCTCCTCTCTCAATCCCAAACTAGTAGACATAAAATGCGGAATGGTTATTGAGTCCGCCTACGTCGTCCCAGCCTACCTTGACGCTCTCATCAACCTGAGAAAAGCGATCGTCGCGGCAAAAAGAACAGACAAGGAAACCTTGACCACCTCACTGAAGGCCATAACAGAGAAACTCTGGGGACTCAACGTCAGTCCAAAGGCGTATGCCACCTTCCGAAAGACCATACTTGACTCGAAACGCGCACAAGGTTTGAAGTTCGACATAATACCAGAAGCGCGCGAATTGGACAACAAGTTCAAAAAGGGAATCAAGGACGTGAGCACCGAGATCGCCTCTCTAGAAGAGAAGTTCGAGAGAATATCAGAGCAGGTCGACAGAAGGCTTTCAGAGCTCAACCAAGCACTTGTCGAGTCGTCATCGGCTTTGGCGGAGGCCATCCGCAAGTTGTCTTGAAGACAAACCATTCAAAAGGAGTTGTCGGAAAACCTAGTGAGAAACAAAAGAAGGTTTACAGTGTAGTCCCAGACGCGCAATTGAAGGCTATAGACGCGATCCGGGATGGAGTGAAAGCAGGTGTAGTCAATGATGTGGGGAGGAAAGTGATAGCTGAGAGGGGATATGGCAAGTATTTTCCCTTTGGAATTGGACATGGTTTGGGTCTCGAGGCACACGAAATACCCCATTTAACTGAATATAGAGACATGGAAATGGTGCTGCAACCAGGAATGGTTATGACTATAGAACCTACAATCAATCTTCCAGGCGAGTTTGGCATAAGAATAGAAGATGATGTTCTGGTAACCGTCGGAGGAAGAGAAACATTGACTACCCTTGGAAAAGAGCTTGTTCAGATTTGAAGAGCTAATGTTCACATGTCCGATATTTCGAACAGCGCGAGTGGGGCAAGATCAAGATGGAAATCGAAGCGATTGCTGGCGTGAAGTTCAAGCTCAAGGATTTCAGGTCGACATTCTGCCAACTCTATTGACCTGAAACCCGACATCGCTTCTGTAAGCAAAGTATTGGGGCACAGGACGACGCATACGACCGAAAGGCATTACGACAAGGCAGCTTGCTCGGACATAACGTGGGCGTATAGAGGGGCTCATGTCCTTCACCTCGGTCAGAGAGAAAGCTAAAGTAACGGAACAGGTGTCGATGGAGTGAGACCGTTTCCCACGATGAGAGAATGGGTGGCGGAGTACTGAAATTCTGTGTAACCCGCATCACTTCTTCTTGAATTCCGTGTATCCGCACTTGCCGCACGAGACCCTGTTGGCATGCTCAGCCATGAAGACTCCAGGGCCACATTTCGGGCAATGCTTCCTGGTCCTTGTGAGCTTTCCGCCTTCCACCTTGAAGTAGTCCTTCTTCGCGATCCTCGGGGCCTTTGCCTTCTTTTCCTTGTCAGCCATTGATCGTCACCTTCCCGGTATCTAGGCCTTCTTCTCCGCATGCTTCTCAGCCGGTTTCTCTGCGTGTTTCTCCCCGTGCTTCTCGGCGTGTTTCTCAGCCGGCTTCTCGGGTGCCTTCTCAGCGGACTTTGCCGGCGCGGCAGCAGCTGGCTTTTGAGGCGGGGGTGTCGCCGCAGCCTTCTTCTCGACCTTGACCTTCTCCTTCAGCTTGTTGCGGATCAGCACATACTCCCGCTCGAACTTCATCGCGGCTTCCTTGGTCTTGTAGACCTTCGCGTAGCCGACCGTCTCCATCTTGCCGAATTCGGAGTCCATCGAGTCGACGATGACGCGGTCCTTGGTGGCTTTCATCATCGTGGCCAGCTTTTCCCGAACGGCTTCCCTCTGCGGGGTGCCTTCCTTCGGGTGCATGGCCTTGAAATTGACCTCAGTCCTGTCCAGCAGTTCGTTCTCCTTCTTCGAGACAATCTCGATTTCCATAGCTTCACCTTGCCATCCGTTTTATCGCAGCGGCCGCCAGAGACCTCGTGTCCTTGTCTACAAGGACGACCATCATGCCTCTCTTGGGCAGGCCGTATATGACATGAGCTCCATCAGGCGCAGTGGCTATAGCCACCAGCGCCGCGAGGTCCTCTTCTCCCTGGACCTCTATCTTTATCCTCTCCTTCGCCCGCGCCGCGTCCCTGACCGCGCGCCAGAGCGCGCGCGTGATCTTTGCCGGCGGGTTGTCGACCCTCACGAGTCTCCCGCTCATCTTGGAGATCCGCTCCTTGGCCTTGTAGTCCTCGGACCTCTGGGTCTTGTAGTCGAAGACGGCGACGTCCGGCTCAAGCCTCATCTGAAGGAGCGTGATGGTGACGACATCCCCCACCGCTATGACGCGTGGGCTGCCTTCTATCTGCTTCCTGAGGGACCATGCGGACACGAGCTTTCCTATGGGCCTTCCGAGCTCCTCCCTCAGTTCCTCCGGGAGCTCCAGGTCCTTCTCCGGGAACGAATCATCGAACCCTGAGGGCGAACTTGCCGTTGACATGTATGCCCATTCTCCTCGCGATCTCGCTCTTCATGTGGTCGAGGATCACGACATATCCCTGCCACTCCTTCGAGGTATCTCCGCCACAGAGAGGGCATTTGTCCTCCTCGGTGATGACGGAGCACTTCTTGCAGGCCCTTTCGATCTTCATCCTTTACCCTTCTCCTCGCGCTTCTTGCGATCCTCCTCGATCCACTCGAGCTTGCCGAGGCCTGGCTGGCGCATGGTGAGGCCGATCTTGCTCTCCCTCGGACTCCTCTCGTTGATGCTGAGTGAGACTATCCTTGCGCGGACGCTGTCACCGAGCCTGAGCTCGCGCTTCGTGTCCTTGCCCACGAGCCTGTGCCCGTCGACATCGACATCGATCCTGTCGTCCATGATCTGGCTGATGTGCAACAGGCCGTCGAGCGGGCCGAACCTCACGAACGCCCCGAACTTGAGCACCTCGCAGATGCTGCCCTCGACGACCTCATGCAGCACGGGCCTGAACATAAGAGTCTCGAACTTGACCTTCTGATAGACCGCCCCATCGCCGTGGATTATCCTTCCGCCGCCCTGGGGTTCGATGTTCCTGACAAGCACGGTGTAGCTGCCGTCGCCCTCGACCCGGTTCTGGAAGGATTCCTGAGTCAGCCTGATGGCGAGCTTGTAGAAATCCTCGCCCAGCAGGTTGGGGGGTATCCTGACGACATCTTCTTTGGATGCTATCACGTACATCTAGACAGTCCTCTAATGAAATGGCTCGCGGGCTTCTCGATGCCCGTGGTCATATATATGGTTTGCCGATGAGTCAGCGTCCTCACATCTAGACGAACAGACCGACGAATACGAGAGTCACTGTCGCTAGCAACTTGACGAGCACGTGTATCGACGGCCCTGCGGTGTCCTTCAACGGGTCACCGACCGTGTCACCAACGACCGCAGCTGCATGTGCCGGAGACTTCTTGCCGCCGAGGTTCCCGGCCTCGATGTACTTCTTGCCGTTGTCCCACGCGCCGCCGCCGTTGTTGAACATGTTCGCGACCATTATGCCGGTTATCGTACCGATCATGAGCAGCGCGCCAACAGCTTGTGGAGCGTTGTAACCAGCCATGTTCATGATTATGCCGAAAGTGACTGGGACAAGCACAGGGAGCAACGCAGGAAGAACCATTGCCTTCAGGGCGCCCTTCGTGGCAATGTCGACGCACTTCGCGTAGTCAGGTTTGGAAGTCCTCTCCATGATTCCAGGGTCGGCCTTGAACTGCCTTCTGACCTCGTTGATCATAGCATAGGCCGCCTTGCCGACGGCCCTTATGGCCAGTGAGGCAAACAGGAACACGAGCATCGCGCCGAGAAGGCCGCCGACGAACACATCTGGTTGCGCGAGGTCCACATGAAACGCCATGGAAAGGTCGCCGCCGTACTTCTTCGTGGCGACGCGCTCGAAATACGCTCCGAACAGAAGAAACGCAGCGAGAGCCGCACTTGCCATCGCATATCCCTTCGTGAGCGCCTTTGTGGTGTTCCCGCAGGCATCGAGCCTGTCGGTTCTGCGCCTGATTTCCTCGGGCTGGTTGGACATCTCTATGATGCCGCCCGCATTGTCGGTTATCGGCCCGAAGGTGTCCGTCGCGAGAATGAATGCGCATGTGGCCAACATACCCATTGTCGCCACGGCAGTGCCGTAGAATCCGTATATCAGCTTGTAGGTCGCGTAGTTGAAGTTCGTGGCATTGACGATCGCCGGGTCAGTAGGTGCAGCCATCTGACCGAGCCCGAAAGCGCCCAGAAGAGCGATGATGATCGCAATCACAGGCATTGCCGTGGTTTCCATTGCAATCGAGAGTCCAGTAATGATATTCGTCGCCGGACCCGTTGTCGATGCTTGGGCAATCTCGCGAACCGGCCTCCAGCTACCAGATGTGTAGTACTGAGTGATGTAGACAATGACGATGCTCAAGGCGATGCCAATCAGGCCCGCGCCGAAGAAGTAGAGGTACTTGTCGCCCATCATGTACTTCGTGGCGATGAAGAAGAATATCGCCGCGAGAATGCACGTCACGTAGTAACCCATGTTGATGCCGGACATAGGGTCCTTGTCTTCGCGTCTGAGCCTAACCGCCAAGACGCCCGCAAGTGATGCGAATATCCCGAACGACCTAGCGACGAGCGGGAAGAATATCCAGACAAGAGCCTCAGACTCCGACCACTGGAGAGAGGCGGGCACTAATGATGTCCAGAACTTGAACAATGAGAGGCCGAGCACCATCGCGCCGATGTTCTCCGCGGCGGTTGACTCGAACAAGTCCGCCCCTCTGCCCGCGCAGTCGCCGACATTGTCGCCAACTAGATCTGCGATGACTGCTGGGTTCCTCGGGTCATCCTCAGGGATTCCAGCCTCGACTTTCCCGACGAGGTCTGCACCGACATCCGCTGCCTTGGTGTAGATACCGCCTCCAAGTTGCGCGAAGAGCGCTGCGAAGCTTGCCCCGAAGGCGAATCCGATGGCCGCATCTAGCGACATGCCGGGGTCAAAGCCCATACCATTGCGGAACGCGAAGAACACGCCTGCCACTCCGATTAGGCTGAGCGAAACAACGCCCATGCCTGAGACCGCGCCGCCTCTGAACGATGTGACAAGGGCTTCATTGAGTGTCCGCCTTGCAGCTGCTGCCGTTCTGATGTTCGATCTCACGCTAACATACATGCCGATGTACCCTGACAGTGCGGATGCCAGTGCTCCGACAAGGAACGATAGACCGACCCACGGTTTCGGGTCGATCAATGCAGCAATCAGCACGCCCAGTAGGATGCTTATCACGATGATGGTCGTGTACTGCCTTTTCATGTAGGCCATGGCTCCCTGCCTGATGGCGTCCCCGATCTCCTGCATCTCTGGAGTCCCGAGGTCCTTCCGGAAAACATACCAGGTCAGATAGCCAGCAAATGCCAACCCGACTGCGCCTGCAATCGGGATAACGAGGGTGATGTCTACCATCCTATTCTCTCCAAGTTGACTGACTTGGGCGCAGGATTAGGCTTCGCATATATATGTTTAACCAATTGAAATTCCCGCTGGTGTCCTCAATTGGTCGCAGAGCCAGACTTGGTCAAGAACGCAAGCTGCGTTTCTCGTGGAAAGCCCGCGCTGCCAACTGAGAAATGAGAATTAAGAAAGGGTTTGGATCGCCATCTATCTCTCGATCAACGTCTCGACGTATCTGACGAACCCGAGCTTTTGGATCTTGTCGGCGATCTGGCCGACCTTCTCCAAGCCAGGCACGTCGATGAATGCGACGTAGTCGTAGTGACCGAAGACGAGGTAGCCGTCAACGACGCCCGGTATCTTGTTGATCTTCGAAGCGTCCTCGAACGTCTGTTGCTCCAGCATGACAAGAACTACTGCTTTTACCATCTCAATCACCTCAGTCCGGATACCCGACGAGCGTCTCGACGATCTCGACACCATCGGCCTTGTAGATGTTCATTCCTATCTCCGCGATCCTCTTGAGGTCGAGGTCGTCCGTCCTGACGGCAACGTCCCATCGTCCGTGGACTGGGAACGCGTCCTTGACACCCGCCTGCCTCTTGGCTAGATCGACGACCTTCTTGGTCTTCAGCAATCTGCAACACACCAATATGCACGACTTCACCATGCAAATCCCTTCCGTTGTGAGACCGAACGGCCTAGCGCATATAAAATCTTCGCATCAACTGGTGACTGCCATTTCACCTGAGTGAGAGCAAGTGTTTCTCTACGAAGTGGTGCGGATGATAGCCCTCTTTCGCCCGTCTCAGCCCTGCCTCTCCGACATCCTGCTCCCGGTTGACGAACTCGAAGCCCTTCAGAGATACCTCGCAGAACTGCTGGTTGATCACCTGATAGAGTCCTCGGATGCTCGGGTTCGCCTTCTCGAAGTGCACGACAGCGGTGCTCGCGTTCAGCCTCTCGCCGATCGTCAAAGCCTGGACCTTCCCCGTCAGGAGCACGACGCCTCCGAAGAACCCGATCTCGTCGAGGCTCGCGATGGCCTCTTTCAACGCGCTATCCTCCGCGGCGGAGAACTTGTCCAGAGTGCAGTGCTTGAGGTCGCACCAGGTTTCCTCGAGCTCGAGGCAGGCCTGCTGGTATTCCTCTGTCATCGGCTCGAAGACGAGCTCGTACTCCGAGGTCGCTTTCTTCATCTCCTTCCTCTGGGTGTGGTATTTCGGTCCCTCCAGCCTGATGAGGTCCTCCGTCCTGTAGACGTAGTCCCACTCGTCTCTCAGGGATTTGACATTGAATCCTTCTGTCTTCAGGTCGGTAGCCAGTGGCTCGACTATGCCGAAAACGCCGTTGAACGGGTGCATCTTCAGGGCGTCCGAGGTGGAGAGGCGTGAGACGACGCCTGCAGGGCGGGGACCCACCGGTTCCAGTATGATGCTCCCGTATCTCTCCCGACGCCACGAGATCAACAGGTGGCCGTCCAATTGAGACAACGCCGAGCGATTCTCGTACAGACGCCACATGAATACGGAGCCGAATGTGCGCTCGGAGACCTCGGTGGGGTATCTGGCGAACATATCCTTGACCGAAGCACTGTCCTCCAGTGATATCTTGCGAAACGCCGGATATTCGGGAATCCCGTCGAGTGTCATGGTTTCGCTCTTAGGCGCCCAGTCTAGGTCGCGCCCCTAGATAATCCTCTCACCTGAGAGGTTCACAGGACTACAGTCGACTTCCGCAACAAAAGCCTTATCATCCCAGACACAAATCGGAAGGTGTAGGTGAACGGCTCATGGGTGCTCAGGAGGACTCCGCCAAGAGGAAGGAATTTCAGAAGAAGACAGACGAGGATATCGACTCGTTCCTTTCGCGTTCGGACTTCCAGAAGACTTCTCAGCCCGCTGCATCTAGACCTCCGATCGAGCCAGCTCCCAAACCGCTCGAGACCCCTGTCAAGGCCCCTGTGACCGAAGAGAAGAGGGATTTGACAGACGAGGACCACGAGAAGCAGATAACGGCGGCCAGGAGCAGCAGGGCCGATAGCGAGGCGTATCAGGACGTGGCGATCCTGCGCAAGAAATCGCATGCATTCGGACACAAGGCCGCGAAATTCTATCACAAGTACAAAGCCAACGAGGCAAAGGCCCAGAAGTGTTCTGCGCGAGCTGTTGCCTACAGGGAGAAGGCGGCCGAGAGAAAGGAGAAAGCCAAGAGCTTCAAGGAGATGGCCAGGGAGTATGAGGTGGAGCTCTCAGGCGCAGCCCAGACCGGGAGCGAGCTGAGTCCTGAATCGCTGAGGACCAAGATCGCAACCATGGAGCGGAAGGTCGCAAAGCAGGATGAGATCGCCCGGAAGAATGAGTCCAAGGCCTCTCAACAGACCGCCAAGGCTGCGAAGTATCGGACCCGCGGGGCGAAGTTCCTGGAGCAGAACAAGCTTTTCGAGAGCGAGGCGAGGCGGTACGCGAAGCGCGCGGACAACCTGGAAAAGGCAAGCGTCTGACCATATGGAATTCGAAGCGCCCTACTTGTCCGCAGCATTCTGGTCGATAGGCCAGTGCAGCATTGATGGCTCATCAGAGAGAAGTACTTCATTCGCCGTCTTCTGACCGTTCGCTTTGATCAGGATCCTCAGCCTGCCATCAGTGAGAATGACCTCTGCCTTCTCCAGGGAGGACCGATATGTCGCTACAAGCTTCCCACCGATGGATACCGCCCTGCCCTCCTCCTTGAGGACACCCGCCTCCTTGAGCGTCCTGATCCGGCGATAGCAGGCGGCGATCGGGATCCCCAGTGCGTCGCTGAGCTGTATTGCGTTCATGGGATGAGGGGAGGTCAGCTGGATGATCTTAGAAGAATATTCGTCGAGCACGAGGCGGAACAAATCGAAAGCATCCATGGCATATCACCTTGTCAGATCCTCGAAAGGCTCTTCCAGTCCTTCTCGAACCCGCCGCCCTTGCCGATACCGTCCAGGTGGACGGTCATCTGCTCGAATCCAAGCCGTTTGACGAGTCTCTGGAGATAGTTCAGCTCTCCGGTTTCCACATCGAGGTGCATGAAGACGACGTTGTCTCCGTGGACAACTGGTTCAATCTTCCCGGCCGAATCCGCACCCTCGACCTTCTCATGACACGCAGGGCATGCGCCTTGCACGAGGGAGACATGCTCTCCGCAGAGCGGGCAGTCAAGCTCCTCCTCCAAGTCATTCTCACCGAATTCCATGTTTGCGAACAGGCTCACTATGCCTGTGTCAGTCACGTCGAGCTTCGTCCCGCAGATTGGGCACTTGTCGATGGTGAACTGGATGCCGGTTCCGCAGTGGGAGCACTCGAGCATAAAATCGGGATCGCTATTGTCGTTCTCTAGATAGCTGATCGTGCCTGTCTCGGCATCAAAGTGAATGCAGGGGGTGGCTTCGGTGGCCATGAATGTGTCGGCGTCCTCGTCGAGCGCGTCTTCTGCCGCGGCGACCTCGTCGAGTGCCTCGTCCGAGACGTCCTTGATGTATAGCGATTGGCATATCGGGCAGCGCTCCGCTTCGAGAGGGACCTCGGCCCCGCATTGGACGCATGTGAAGGTCTCCTGCGTCCTCTGAGGAGGAGTAGGCAGGGAAGGCGCGACGCTCTCCATGACTTGCTCCGTGATCTGGACATCCTTCTGCGTCATCGCAGTAGCCTGGAAGGCCTCGGAACCGTGTTTCCTGGCCATCTTCCCGGTCTTCATGACCCTCCGCAGCTTCTTCGTTTCTAGCCTGACGGTCATGGTCTTGACTGGCTCTGTGTCTTCCTTGGGCTTGCGAGTCCCAAACAATGATTTGACCGCGCTCGTCTTCTCGTCGGTTTTCTGCTTTCGGGTTCTTTGTCCTGCCATCGGTTGGTGCCTTCTCGTCTTCACTGGTCCATTTCTAAATCTACGAGAAACCTATTCTCGAGCTGTACTTATACCCCTGTCGACCCAGTAATCAGCCATGATAACCTGGGACAACCGAGAGCGATATCCGTTCGGAGGCTCAGAACCTTGCTTTGAGGACTATGACGCCGTCCTTCCTCGTGATGTCCACCGACTGCTTGCCAGTCAGGTGGTTCGTGCCTCTCATCTTGAGGACCTCGATGTACTTCCGCCTGGCATCGCCTTCGTCTGAGAGCATGAGCAGGATGACCCCGTCGACCGCATAGGACAGCTCCGCGGGATACAGCTCCCCGGGATGAACCTCGCCCGTCAGCATCGTCGTGGCCTGCCAATTCTTCAGGCGAGTGGTGAGGTCGAATGCGAATACCCTGTAGTCGTCCTTCATCATACTGCTGACAACGGTGATAGGGTCGATCACTATCCTCTGTGGCATGACCTCCGCAACCTTCTGGTCTATGTAGGCCAGGAGCTCCTCGCTAGTGCATTTCCTCAGAAGGTTGCCCAGGTCGCAGTAGATGACCTCCTTGCCGTAGTACTCGGGCTTCACGAAATCGAACTGGGCCGCGTACCTGAGCATCCACTGCGCAGGTTCGCTGAGCGTGCTGAAGAACAAGCCCTGCTCGCCCTTATCAGCACCTGCGAAGAGGAATTTCTGGGCGAACGTGGTCTTACCAGAACCTGCGCTGCCAGCCACCAAGATCACGGACGGGAACGGGAACCCTCCCTCTATCATCTCGTCGAGACCTGGAATTCCGCTTTCAATCCTCGGGAACGCCGCATTCGCCATGATCAATTCACTTCCTTTCTAAGATAGGAGGGCTATCATTCCCGCTGCCTACGCTGGCAGATGCGTCCGGCACCGCCATCGACGGCAGGGGAACCTGCGCCCCCATGATGCGCACTCCTTTGACGAGCATGTCTTGGCCCAGCTCTATCGATTTCCTGGATAGGTTAGATATGAACTCATACAACTCGGTATGTTGATCTCTGTCCATGACCAAGGCCGTCTGGATGCCTCGGGATTTCACGCTCTTCAAGACATCAACATACCTCTGGAAGAACCGTTTGATGCTCGCCATGGAGTTGTAGGTAAGGAGGGTCGAGACGTTGTCGATTATGACGAAATCTATCTTCGACATGTCTATCTGGAATGATGACCCACCGTCCTCGTGCTTCATGAGGAAATCCGGCAGAGCCTCGATGTGGAACGGCCCCATCTGGAACTCTGGAGCCACCTCTCCGCCCTTGGTGTCCGCCGAGTGAAGAGATATGGCGTCGACGAACACAAGGTTGGTCTGGTCGACCCCGTGGAGCTGCATTAGATGCGAGAGGTACTGATGGGGTCTGTCAATTGTGATCATCAGACCTCTTCGTTTCTTGTCCTCAAGTAATGCCTTCAGAAGAACGAGGTTCACGCGGACAAGGTTGGTGTACTTCACGTGGAGCAGATAGATCGATGAGCCTTCCTCTCCAGTTAGGATGGAACTGACGGCATGGACCAATTCCAAATCCTTCTCGTTCAACAACCACACCGCTTGGAACTAATAGTCGATGGTGTTTGGCGCATATAAGTAGGTTGTCGAGAGTGTCAACTCGGATAATAGCTCAGCATCAGTTCCTGGAGGAGCATTGCATAGCGCTCCACCTGCGTCTCGCCAGCATCGAAAGACATATAAAGCGGACCTAGTATTGTCCTTTCCGCGTCCAGACTGCACGTGTTCTGAGGGCGTTGATGTGCTATGGCTGAGCTGATTGGCGAGCTTGAGGATAAGCGTGCGCGGCACAATGCCGACGCCGAGATGCACAGAAGGCTCAGGGACGAGCTCAACGACAAGACCAAGGAATGGGCCGAGAGGCGGGACGATCTCAATTCTCAGGTCAGGAAGCTCATCGACGAGGCAAATATCAAGCGGGAGAGCAGAGATAAGCTAAACTCCGAGGTCAGGGAGGCAAAGGCCCAGAGAGACGAGTGGAACAGGAAGTTCAACGATCTGAGCGACAAGGCGATCAACCTCAGGCGCGAGAAGATGCCCAAGAGCGGCCTCTCTATCAGGAAGTTCAAGGCCGAGCTGCGCGCGCTAGAGAAAAAGCACATGACATCCGTGATGAGCGCAGCCAAGGAGAAGGCGCTCATGAAGGAGATGTCGCAGCTGGACGCGAAGATCAAGGAGATTGAGAGAGAGATCGAGCAGTTCTCCGAGGTCAAGACAGCTGAGAAGGAGACCAGGGACGCCAAGGACAACGCCGAGAACTTCCACAGGAAGGTCTCAGAGTCCGCCGAGAAGGCTCAGATAGAGCATGACGCGATGCTCAAACTTTACGAGGAGGCCGACAGGGCGAGGAAGGAGGCAGACTCGGCCCAGGAGAAGTTCATCGAGGCCAAGTTGGCGGCCGACGAGGAGCATCGGGAACATATCGAGCACATAAGGCAGGTGCACGACTTCGACAAGATCATCACCGGGATCAGGGACAAAGGTCGCAAGGCCCGCCAGGAGAAGGACGACACATCGGCGAAGAAAGAGGCCGATGAGATCTATGAGAAGTTTCGGAGCGGGGAGAAGCTGAGCACCGAGGACATAATGGTCTTGCAGAAGTCGGGGTACATGTGATTTGCACCGGCAGCACCGGAAACGCTGGGGTGCGCCAGTATCGTCCGACACCGTTTCCCATCATGAGCTGGACGGATGCTATTCCGCCCTTTTGGAGTCAGCTAGCATATTTAAGCCTTAATTCGAAAAATTCATATAGTGCACAATCAATATATCATCCGGGAAATTTTGGGCTAGTTGTTAGAGTGCATCCCATCCCTTCTGACAAGGCTAGCCCTTCCCTTCCCTTTTTTTGTAACAATCAGTGCGTCTGCACAACCTATTTATCCGAACCGCCTGCTTAGCCGGGAGAGCGAAGAACATGGTGTTGGAAGGCCTTGGCCAGTCCCTGAGAAACGCGATCAAGAAACTAGCCAACGCATCCCACATCGATCAGAAGCTCGTCAAGGAAGTCGTGAAGGACATCCAACGGGCGCTGCTGCAGGCCGACGTCAACGTGAAGCTCGTCCTTCAGATGACCAAGGAGCTGGAGGAGCGGGCCCTTACGGAGAAGCCCCCGGCGGGGATGAGCTCCCGGGAGCATGTCATAAGGATAGTATATGAAGAACTCGTCAAGA
>Ga0315289_10001941_pt1 | contig 32052 bp, 24 predicted proteins | sample YL17G11_40_MG_FD_203452 | JGI IMG/M metagenome (GOLD analysis project Ga0315289, IMG submission 203452) | Sediment microbial communities from Yellowstone Lake, YNP, Wyoming, USA - YL17G11_40 | ecosystem: Environmental > Aquatic > Freshwater > Lake > Sediment | place: USA: Wyoming | collected... | reverse complement strand
CATGAGGAATCCGCCTAACAAATATTCTATCAGGTATAGCAATATAAGGTTCTCCTAGGCTCGGCTTTTTCTTCGATGAAGGTGTTCATGACGATGGAAGATTAGAGAGCATTGAGTCTATGCCCTATTGGCGTAATCCTACTGCCCCGAAAGATTTGCATCAACTGATTTTTGACAGGGAGAAGAATTTTAGTCATCAACCGAAAAGTAATGCTTATCAGAACAAACTAAATTAATCGAAGAGGTAACAGAGCCTTAGCGGTCACGATTACAATCTAGAGTTGTTTTTTAGAACCGAAAACGCTCTTGGCTATCCTTTCGGCTATTGTCAGTGGTATGTTGATCAGTTTTGATAATAGTCCCAGGCCAGAAAACATTGTTCTGAGGTTGTTGATGTCAGTCTGTGTGACGGCGCCTATCGCGGGGGCTGTGAATATGTAGATGGCTAGGAAGATTGTTATGCCTATTACAAGTCTGACCCATTCGACCAGATTGACGAAGTCTAGCGATGCATAGGTTGCTAGTGCTGCGATGGCTGAGGCTGCGAATATTTTGGCGGAGGATTTGAGGTCTGCTTTGACCCTATAGTGTTTCCATGCCCAGTGAAGGCCCCAAAACGTGCTTGGCAGTCCAGCAAGGAGGCTTGCAAGTATGAGGCCGATTATTCCAAATGTTGGGATCAGAAGGAAACCTAGGGGAAGACCGATTGCCAGTGTTAGTATGCTTTGTTTCATGAGTGTTTTTGTTTCTCCCACGCCGGTTAGGAAGCTGCCTAGGCTCAAGCTTCCCAGGACAGCAAACAAATTGCTTATAACGTACAGGGTTAAGAAGAAAGGTGCATAAACATATCGTTCTCCAAACAACGTGGAGATCATGGGACCTGATAAGACCATTATGGCCATGGTCGCAGGCACCAACAGAATCGTCGTGTATTTTACGGATGAAGTGAAGACGGTCTTCAGAAGTTGGTGTTCTTTTTGTGGGTCAAGTTTTGCGAACGCTGGAAACAGCACAGTGCCTATTGGAATTGTAAAGAAAGTCAAAAGCACGGAGAAGTTGACTGTTGCCGAATAGTTACCAATCATTACGTCACTGGCGAAAGATGCCATCATGAATGCGTAGAATTGTCCCAGAAGGCCGCCTAGAATGGAGGATATGGAAAGTGGTACTCCGTACTTCAACATTGTCTTCAATGTCTTGGATATTTCGAGCTTGCCTGTTCCCAGTTTTTTCAGAGGTCTAAACAAGACGAAGTATAGTGTTGCGAGGCCGATGATTCCTGCGGCTAGGAAAGACAGTGTGTAGCCTAGAACGGCTCCGAGGACACTGTATCCGAGAAGCACCAAGACTGGGCCCGCTATCGTTTTCGCTATGGCTTGGCAGACCACGGTGAAGCTGTTGAGTCCCATTCTTTCGAAGCCTATGAAGCTTGATTGGGCTACTGTCAGTAATGATCCTGCAAATATTGTTATTGAGACTATGGATATGAAGGACACTGACTCGGGCCTGTGGAAGACTGTGGAGCCTATGAAACTTGCAAGGAACAGGCAGAGAAATGAAAGGAGTAAACCCATTGCGACCTCAAAGATTAATCCGGCGACAACAACGTTACGTGCATCTGCTTCTTTTTTCGATGCTCTGCAATTGGCTATGTATTTTGTCATCGCAGAGTTCACGCCCCAGTCTCGAAACAGGTTTATCATCAATGATGGGATCAGTGCTACGCCATACAGCCCATATTCTGCAGGGGACATGAGCCTTGTCAGAACAACCGTTCCCACTGCCATTATTATGGTGGATGTTGCCACGCCTATAAGCAATTGAACGCTTCCGGCGGCAGAAGTTCTGCCCATTCCCAATGCTTTTTCCATAGTTTTCGCCAAATCTTTCAGGTTCGTCTACAAAAACATGACTCGTATCTTGCGCGCATTTTGCGGCCGAGGGCCTTGTTTGCAGACCAGATGTATGTATTAGCGCACTCGACACTAACGATTCTGAACAAAATGGAGAGATATGCGTAGGAACAAAAAGAAGCATGATCTTGATAGGGCGCGATGCTTTGTTCGTCGAGTCTGACTGTCGAAAGCGCGGCATTCTCTGTTGGTACTAGCGTTGTTTTCTTCTTTTGGTTATCAACAATGTGGTGAGCAGTATCGCCATTATAGCTGTGCAAATTACGATGACCTTGTCAGCAAATGATTCTGCTTGCGATGAGCCCAAGGTTATTAGGACTTTGTGTGTGCTGTGGTGGTAGGTGAAGTTTAGTAACCAAGTATATTCTGTGGAGACGGCAGTGTAGTTGATTTGGTTTCCGTCAAGGTAGACGGTTAACTCGTTTATGTCGGTGACTATGGTTCTTGAGATTGTTATGTTTGTGCATCCAGTGGTTCCTGAGGGGCCGCTTACCGTGAAGCCCAAGGTCTTGTTTGTAGAGTCGAAGACAAGCTCGGTTATCGTTGAGTTTGAGATGATTGAGAACGGTGATGACCAGACTTTTACGGTCTGTGGGCCGACCGTGTCATCTAATGCTGTTAGACTGTATAGGTTGTCGGTTATTCCAGAGATCAGAAATGACGTTGAACCTGCAGTGGTTGCTTTGAAACTGTATTCCCATCGATTATTGGCTGTTGACCATGTTGCTTCTGAACCGTCCACGTACAGGGTTCCTTCTGTGCCGTTGAAGACTTGTCCGTCATATTCATAGTACGCTTTGAACCATACGATTGTAGTTTCCCCTACTGTGACCGATTCTTTTGTGACGCCACCGTCGGAGATTCTGATTTGATCCCAGATTATGCTGGGGGATGGCGCCGTCTGAGTGTATGTTGTTACTCCGCCACAGTTGACTCCGGTGACGAGCCACTTTCTGCTTTCAGGCACGGGCGAGTTCGCAGTGAAGCTCAGCCATCCTGTGTCGTTTGTAGTGTACTCTGTTCCGTTAACGTATACGGTGCCCGCGATCACGTCTGAACCGTTGTTCGCCCATTTAGCGTGGAATCCAACCGTTTGCGGGCTGCCTACGTCGGTTCTCGCGGCGCTCATGAAGGTTTGATCTATTGTTACAAAGTTGCTGGCTGTTTCGGATCCCCAGCCTCCGTGACCAGGTTCGGGGTCAAGGTATTTGGTGACGAACAGGTCGTCAAAGTACACGTGTTCGGAGGAGGCGGACCAGCTGAAGAGACAGAGCGTCCCGCTTTTGAAGTCACTGTCGGCTCCAACGATTTCGGATGCGTACAGCGGACCGATGATGCTCTTTAATGTGTTTCCAAAGAGGCTAAACACGCAACTGTACCAAACGTTTTTCGAAGGATTCACAGTTCCCTGCCCAGCAAGGGTTGTTTCTGTGGATCCTGACATTTTCGATATTCTGTGCCTCAAATCACCGCCCCATGTGCTTAGGAAGGTCACGTATCCGTTGTATTGTTCGTTTGGCGGCTGACCCCTCACGTATGGTCCATTTTCGAAGTATGTTCCAGAAATCCATTCAATCTTGACGTGAACGCTGTTGTTACCAAAAGTGAAGCCGTTGGCTCTGATACGCTGACCGAAACTAGTCGTTTCAGCGCTCAACTCTCCATCTTGTATTTGCCATGTCCCGCCCAACACGGTCCACTTGCTCAAGTTCCCATTGAAATCGTCGTAGAAATCAAGAGTGGCATCTCGGTTGCTTGCAGTGACAGCCTCATTGTTGCCATAGTAAACATATACGGTATTGTTCGTTCCGCCGGCTATATTTCCGCTGGATATTTCAGGGATCTTGACCCAGAACTGGGCGCTATCACCTGTCTTAAGCGTTTCAACCCAATAATAGCATTCGACTTCGCTCCCCGTTGAGGAGTTAAGCCACATGAAGCGGACATCGCCGAAGTCGGTTCTGGCATGCCCGTTCAGGTAGACGTCTTCTCCGCTGTCAGCTCCGTTTCCAAAGTGAGCTGTTATTCTCATTTGATAATCCGTAACCTTCTCTGACGATTGGGCGTTCGTAGCATTCAGGTAAGCGCTCCGAGTGAGCTGATGCCAAATTGAATTGCCCTTGTCGCTGAATAAGTAGGCTTGAGTCTGGTCTGATGTCAGGAATAACATCGGGCATGCTTCGTCATCGGTCAGAACAGGAGAGTTTTTGCATTCTTTGAAGCCTGAAATGGGTGACGTGGTTGAATAATAGGCTATTGTTTTCCAAACACCGCCATCTAAGATTTCAGCCAGCAACCAATACTGACCGCCAGAATACGTTACGGTAGGCGATCCCAGAGAACCAGCCCGGCCAAAGACTATCACATCACTTTGCTTGCTGAGATCTTCAATGCTCACAGCGCTTCTAACCTTGATATATTCTATTCCTCCAGAAGAGTCATGAGAATAAAGATACCATCTGTTATCGTTCGGGTTGAGCCATATGAACGGGTTCTTCCATTGGTTGCCACCTACCTTAACGTTCTCTGCAAATTCATAGTTAATTCCATCTATACTTGTCCACCTTTCCAATGCTCCATCTGTAAGGTCGGTAAGAAACATTTGGAATGTTCCATTAACTGGGGCAACACTAGGCCATCTATAGTGATACGCACTTGGTCCTAGAATCGGATTGCCAGAGTACGCTGTCCATGAGCCGTTGATGTCATCCGCATAGTAGAGCCTAATTCGTGAACCCGCCGAGTCAGAATCATAACCCAAGTATTTTCGCGTTGCACCGTCAACGATCGTGTTGATCTCTACTATTGTAGTAGTATGAACAGGTTGGAAGTCATGGCGATCCGTGGGGTTCCCTGAAATTGTGATCCATGGATCAGAAAGCGCGTAGAAGAAATTGTTTTCGGTCGAGAGGAAAAGCGTGATGTTATGCTCTTTCCGATATTGCCACCCGCTCAACCATTCACTTGGGCTTTCCTGCCCTTTAGCAAATGTGTCAAATCCAAAAGCATACGCATCTATCATATTCAATATTAGCAGCGACAGACAAATATGCAGGAATGCAGTCCTGAATCTGTTGTTTTGCAGCGTTTTGATCACCTTAGACTACAAGTTAAGAGATAAACGCGCGCGATTATATCTGCTTTGGTAATTATCCTATAGAAAAGATAGAGAAATGTTCTATATACATAATCATCAGCACATGCGAGAATGCAAAATAGGCAACCACCATCTACTGTGCGCCTAGCAGGCTACACTCTGCTTGGCAACTCTTCAATTGCACGATGGTCAAGTAGATAGGATCCTGAAATCAGAGTAGCATGCGTTTAGCCCACCCACTGCCAACTTTGACACCGTCTGTTGCTGTCCAGCGCTCCGGTATTTTTTGCTGATTTGGTTAAATGTTTCTCAGCAGTTTTTCAACTGCATCTATTCGTCTTTCCCAAGAATTGCTTTTGGCAAAGTTGACTCTCTGCGCAACTATCGCCTCATTTTGGGGTTTTTTGGTTTCGTTCACTGCATCTTCAACTTTTCTTATGAAGTCTTCGTCCTCTTTTCCGATGTATACAAGTTCAGAGGGAATGTTACATACTTCTGGCAACGCGGTCGAGACGACGGGTTTCCCCGCTGCCAAATACTCGTACAATTTTATTGGGTTTGAAGCTAACGTTAATTCGTTTATTTTGAAGGGAATCAAGCAAACATCCATGCAAGACAAGTACCACGGAAGAGATGCGTATTCCTTGTGTCCGACAGCAAAGATATTGGAATATTTGTTTAGTTTGTCTGAACCAAAATACATCGGACCCACAAGCAAGATTGAATAGTCTGCATGGGATTTTGCCAACTCGCAGATCAGATCCACGTCGATCCAATCCCATATGGCTCCGACGAACCCGATTATAGGGTGCTTCAGGTTTTCCAACTCCTGGACTTTTCTTCGGCTAGTTGTGGCCTTCTTGAAATATTCAAAATCCACGCCATTGGGAATATAAACACAATTTGGGTTAATCTTTGAGCACTTCTCGTAAAGCCGCTTGGAAACGGTGATGACACCAGATGACCTGACCAGCAATTTTCTCTCAGCTTCCAAAATCTTTGAAGCATCCGAAATGCCAGGAAAGGCCGAATGTTCATCGACACAATCATACACTACCTTGACATTCATCTGTTCTAATACGTCCAGTAAAAAAATGTCTTGAGGGTTGTACAACAAGGCAATGTCAGGTTTGATGTTGAAAACCTTCAATAACGTTTTGAAAAGCATCGAACCCAGTCTTTCACTTTGATGCTCGAGTCTTCCACGAAATGGAAAGATAAACAAATTCATGATATGCAAGTCTTTCACAGTTTCTCTGATTAGAAAAAGCTGGTCTTCTCTACGTAAACTTACCAAGACAGATGGTCTTAGCTCCAACGAGGTCTGACAATACACGATTCTATGTCCCCTCCGAGCAAGCCCTACCGATATGTGTTGTGGTCTTTGCCTAAGGATTCCCCAAGGCATCGAAGTTAGAACTAAGACGTTCATAGCATGGTCGCCACTTGTTAGGTCCAATTGCTTCGCAAGCACAATCATATGATGCATGTTGGAAATGCGAATGGTCGAATGAAGAAGGGACGGTCTCTTACGCCTACTGACAAAGCCTTTTGAGTTCAAACCCGCCCAACGTCACAAAACTAGAGCGATATCGTTTTTTTAGGTCCGCAATAACGCTTCGACAAACCAATTGCAGAATTACAACACTTCTATCAATAGCATATTTGCTTCATTTTAACTGAATTTGGTTGTTGTAGGCTTGCTCGATTGCTTCGAGGTCCTTAAGTCCGTCTTGACCAGAAGGCGACGGAGAAATGTCTCTGATTAGGCAGTTAACGAAGTACTGGAGCTCCGAAAAGTGAGGCTGATGGAATCTTGAGGTTCCTGTCGTCAGCATTTGAACTGCAGTGGATAGAGTATTTGATGGTCGGTGTTGGACTACAGCGTGTCCAACGCTACCAAGAGCCTCGACTGTCAGGTGATATTGTTGAGAGAACCAGCCTACGTTGAGTATGGCTGTGGTTTCCGTTTGAAATTTGATTAGGCAAATTGCGCTGTCTTCGAAATCCATGCCAAATCTGTGTCCAAAATGAGCTTTGACATCCTTTACTTCGCCAAAATACCATCTGAGGAGATTTATGAGGTGACTGCCCATGTCCATCAGTGCACCACCGCCTGTCAATTTTTTGTTGAACCACCATTCAGGAACTGGTGTCGGAGCATACCCTTCTGCTCTGTGGAAGAACGGCCCTGAACTTATGTAGGAAGCGTAAGCAACCTCAACGTCGCCTAATTCTCCCTGCCTTATCTTTTCTCGGAGGTTGCAGAATTCTGTGCTGAACCTCAAAGGGTAACCCATCATCAATTTCACAGAGTTCTTGTCAGCAGCGGAGACTATCTGTTTTGCTTCCTCCACATTCCTAGCTATTGGTTTTTCCAGAAAAATCTGTTTCTTTGCGTCTGCTGCTTCTTTTGCACACTGCAAGTGAAGATGAGTGGGCAAAGCTATGATGACAGCGTCGATTTCTGGGTCTGCCAGCAACTCTTTATAGTTCGAGAAAACCTTCTTGACCCCTGCATTCTTGGCTTTTGCCAATGATTTCTTGGATAAGTCCGACACTGCATAGACCTGCGCAGATGCAAGTTTCAAGCCGTGCCGAAGATGGATCTGACCAACGTATCCTAGTCCGATTATTCCCAGTTTGACCAATTTCATTTTTGGACCCCTTGACATTTGACCTATTCGAGTCCAAGCCTTCTGCCCATTCTTAAGCGTGTGACTAGACTGTAAGCGTTGCCCATTAATTTCTTTTTGACGTCCTTTCGGGGATATGCACTTCTGAAATGGCTAATAGGTGCACCTTTCGGAATAAACGAGATATTTCCTAGGCCTTCTTTGTTTGCCAGTTTAATGTATTTTATCTTTTTCGGGTTAAGGCCGGCTATTTTTGCCGCTGCGGCATCGATTGCAACGAAGTCTCTGCTGGCCATCACGAGACCGAGCCTACGTGGCTGGATGCCTGAAACGATGTTGCCGTCTACTATGCAGAGGTCAAATTTCATTGCCTTGTTACTGGCAACGATGGCTTCTCCGAGGTAAGGGTGGTAACGGAATTTCCTGGGGTACGGGTTGCAGCCGAAGATGTTTTTTAGGGCGCATGTGAGTTCGATTCCTTTCATTGCGTACTTTATTTTTGGCACGTTGATCTTCAAGTCTGCTTTTTCTATTGTCTGCGGAACCATCATTCTGAATGACTGCGTTCCAGCCTTAACTTGCACGTATCTATAGGGGTCAGTTGACAAGTTCGTTAAATTTACTTTGTAATCCTCAGCTAATTTCTCATATCCCAGAATCTTGAATGCATACTTGCATTTCATCGCAGAAGCGTCGGACTCTACGACTGAAATATCCGCATTCGGAGAAATCTCTTCACGAATCAAGTCGATTAATTCGGCCATGAACCTCGGATCAGTAGTCTGACCTGTGGAGTAGTCCCAGTAATAGCACAGATTGGGCTTGATTACAACATTTTTGACTTCTTTTTCAAAGGAGTAATTGATAGCATTTAACGATTCGAGAATAGCTTGCCTTATTGAATCTTCCGCGTTGTTCGTAACCTTGACAAAACTAACGAGACTCATTCTGATTCGTCCTTCTTTCCATTTTGTCGGGGAAATTGATTAAGCGCAAGTTTGTCCACAATAATCTGAAGCGCAACTTTTAATCCTTCCCTATTAACGCTCTTCAAGGCCCATTCATTGAGACAGAGTGCCCTTGAAATCTGCATGAGGTTGCAAGGTTTGTATGTCTATTTGAAAGAATCTGAAGAAATGGTCCAGAAGGAATTTTGGCCTGTAGTTCTGTTTGAATGCCCAGTTCATACTTGTTTTATAGTATTTTTCGACATCAGACCGCGTCACAAGGAGATCTTTTTTTGACTCTTCAAAGACTGTGCGTGCACTGGTTTCGATCAAATACATTTTCTCGAGTTTGACAATTCGCCCCAGAAGTGAATTGAAATTGTGAAGCAACTTTTTGATCTCTTCGGGGCTTCTAGAAGGCGGTGGCATCAGCTGTTTCGGGTTCATTCCCCAGTATATCGAATCCCAATCGTTTTTGTTTACGAGCAGACTGGGATGCATGGTCAGAATACTTAGCTTTTTTCTCGCGAGTGAAATTGACAACACGCGATATTGTGACAGTCTTCCTTCCCACTGGCCCATAATGGGATAAGGGTAAAAGTCTATTCCTTTGAAATTGGCAGGCGTTGAAGAAACGTTGGTGGAGAAGTCAGAGGTAATGCCTAATGCTCTCATTGCTTCAGTATGGGGTGGTGTCCAACAGTGCCCTGGGGCTCTGAATGCTATTATCTGTTTTCCGTGGAACAGTCTCTTGAGTGCAAGAATTCCTCCTTTTCCCTCCATTTCTCCAGTCAAAGGGTTAATGTGTGATGTCTCTCTTTGAAGTGAGATTTTGTAGGCTTGCTCGTAATCTTCTACGTCAGTGAACTCGAAAGTCGTAGGATGCACAGTGTGGCTTGAAGAATGATAGCCGATTTGATGTTCAGAAAGCAAATCTACAACTGCAGGGAAATTCTCGAGTTTCTCTGTCATGTGTCCGGTTATGAAAAACAATGCCTCCAAATCGTATTTTCTTAGATCCTCCAGAATTCTGTGGAGAACCCACATTGAGTTCTCGCTTATGAAATCCTCTGTATCAAACGTCAAGCATAGTCTCCGCAAGCATCCATCACCTATCCTTGAGAAAAAACGTGTTCGTTTGCAAAAGTCTCTACCATGAAGCAAAGGTTTGCACTCACTATGCCAATCCTTTGTATATTTTTACGAGTTTCCTGACTATCGCTTGACTTGAGAAATGCTCCACTACTGAATTTCTTCCTTTTTTACCAATTTCTTTTCGGACGTCATCGTTGTCCAGTAGGTATTGGATAGCATCAGCTAATTCAAGTGGGTCATTGGGCTCAACTAATATTCCGTCCTCTCCATTGCGCACGATTTCGGGGATCCCGCCTACCTTCGTTGCAACCACAGGCGTCTCGCATGCTAATGCTTCTAGGTTGACTATCCCGAGTCCTTCGTATATTGAAGGCAAAACAAAGACTGAAGCCCGCTGATACCAATCCACTAAATCTGTTTGGCTCTTCTCCCCGATGTACTCTATCGTGTGTTTTCCTTTCTCGTTTTCCTTTTGTATTAATCTGAGCATGTGACTAAAATATCCCGAGTCCCAGTCAGGAGGGCCAATTATAGCCACTCTGACTGTTCGTTTAAGATGTTTAAGTGACTTCAGCAAAACATGCAAGCCTTTGCCTGGGCTTATTCTTCCAACGAAAAGCAGGAGGTTATCTTCTTTCTTGTTTGAAGGATGGAAAAGCTTGGTGTCCAACCCGTTGGGTAGAGACCTGATCTTTTCTTCGGGTAAGCCCAATTTGACCAAGTCGCTTTTCATTTGATCCGTCAGGCTAATGTACAGGTCAGCGATGTTTTTCAACACGAATCTAGCCAAAAAGTACCTTTTGAGAAATGGAAAATCTATCCCGTGAAAATGAAATATTTTCGGTTTATCTGAGAAATATGAAAATACAGGGAAACTCAGCTCTGTATGAAAGTGAAATATGTCATAACTCTTCGCCAAATTCATGAACCTTCCAGGGATGAGGTTCACACCCATTGTAATTCTGTTTGAATGTGCCAACGGATACCAGTTCAGAGCAGGGATCCTGAAAATTCGAAAACCGTCGTCTGACATTTCCGTTCTCCCTGTCCATTTGGGGAGCCACAACTTGTCCATGTTAAAGGTCATTACGTCAGTTTGTATTCCGCTGGAATTGAGCCCCATAGCAAGAAGTCGAATTGCCGTTTCAGCTCCGCCGACTATCGGGTAGTACGAAGGTGCAAGCATGAGAACCTTCATTATGTAGTCACATCATCCATATTTCTAGGATCGTGCACGCACGCATTCAAAGAAGTATTCTGTCGAGACCAGTGACGGAGATCAACAATGTGGATAATGACAATACTATCCCATAGCATGAAGTGAAAGATCTGTCCGAGATCATTGCTATACAACGCTGCGCGAGCATGCCAAGAGCTACTCTAACTGCCCATATTCTGGAGTTCTTCTTCTTTAGGATGAATCTTGTCGTGCTTATTCCCGAGTGAATAGCGTGCTTAAGAATGTATCGAACCGTTTTTCGTTTTCTGCCAACTTGATGATACACCTTAGCATAAGGCGTATACAAAAGCTTATGGCCGGAATCTATGAGGCTAGTGCAGAAATCAGTGTCTTCCCCCGTTAGGATAAGCTTTCCTCGTCTGGTAGTGCCAAGCGATTCGTCAAATTTTATCGTTTCGAATATTGTTCGTATGAATGCCGAATTCGAAGTGATTACCCCGGAAGCCAGTTTTATCTTTTCTCCATCTTCGAAAAGACCTAGAGCGGCTTTTACCAGAATCTTCTTCGGGATACTCTCAGGATGTAAAGGGTAGACCGGTCCACCAACGCCTGCGACATTTTGAGAGAGTCTAAATGCAGAGATAAGATTGCTAAGCCAATGTCTATCAACCACACAGTCATCATCTGTATATGCAACCACAGATCCGCGCGCCATTTCTGCCCCTTTGTTTCTAGCATAGGCTAATCCGAATCTTCGTTCGACAACAAACCGTATTTCGGGAAATCGCTTGCAGAGTTCGTCCGTGCCGTCATTTGATCCTCCGTCTACTATTATTATCTCGTAAAGAGATTTTGGATATTCTATGGCGAAAATTGAGTCTAGACAATCCTTCAAAAGCTTATGCCTATCGTAGGTGCAAATTACAACAGAAACAAATGGGAGTTCCCCTGTTTCAACCAGTTTCACTTTTTGGTCCCTTCTATTGCCTTTGCATCCATGCATTCAAATGTAGTGAAAAAGCCGTGAACATCACAAAATAGACAGCTACAACTTACGACAATGTCTACCCATAGCTTTTATGTGACCATAAGAATCTGCCCAGATTACTAGCATATTATAAATCTTTGATCCTAAAGTATAGAGCTTTTCTTTGAAAAAAGACATAAAGGTGAGCCTGACAAAACTGTGAGTAGTTCTGCTGTAGGTATCCTGATGTGGGAATTGACATTCGTTCTATGTCTTAGTCCCTGCCAATCAGTGTGAAGATGAATATATCTCAAGTTAGCATCTACAATCCACTTGTATCCTGCGGTCCAAATTCTTCGTCTTAGCGCCCAGTCTTCGCTAAACTGAAGTTGAGGTATTCCTACTTCTTTAACAACCTCGGTTTTAAGCATTGTACTTGAGAGACTGCAGTAACCTTCCTCACCAGCCAGCGATTCCTCAACGATCATGGCACAGTACTTCCCTGTTGGATATGCTACCCCTTCACAAGCTCCTACATCAGGAAGCTCAATAGTCCTTAGGCACCATTCCGCCCATGCAGGTGTAACAATCACGTCCGCGTCCACAAAAGCAAAGAATTCGGTTTCAACACTTTTCAAACCTACTTCTCTTGCTTCCCCAATTCCTTCGCCGTGATCTTGAACAATTGCATCCCCATATTCTTCAGCCACTTCTCCCGTTGAATCTTGCTTTTTCCAACGACAATTATGAGATTGTTTAAATAGGCAATCTTCCGGAGGGCTTTACAACAAACGCCAAGCGTATTGGCCACATCTTTGGCCGCAATGACAACATCAAATCGAATCATGTCTATCAAATCCTTCGGGGCACAAGCCTAAGGAACCTTGTATATCTCGCAAGAACCGCTGGAGTATACGACGTTTGTTTCGCTGAGATTAGGGACAATTTGACTGACGTTGAACGCGCCAACTGGGCCATAACTGCTGAAAACTACCCCATCATAAACGTTGTATTGTCTTAAGTAAACATAGGAACCTGAGGGTACGGGTACGCCTAGAGATAACCAAACGCCGTTCTGGACGCCTCTGTATGCAAAAAACGCTCCTGAATCTATATCTGCATAAACAAACCTAGTTAAGTTTTGATATTGCGACAGCCACGTTGCACCTGAAACTTCAGGCTCACTAAGAACACCCATGCTAGCGAGTTTGATTGTATCAAATCGATAAGCACTCAAGGGTAAAGAATAGCTTTCTTCTTTGGCAGCTTCATAAATAAAGCCTGTCTGGAAAAAGAAGAACGGGATCAACACGACCAAAGCAACAATCAAGCTGAGATATTTCTCCTTAACCTTTTTTCTTGACAATAATTTCAGAACATCGATTCCTCCGAGAACACAAAGGGGTGCCAAAAAGAAGAGCGTCACATGGTAAAACCTCGTTACGTTGAAAGTACCCGCAAAGTTTGGTACAACAATACACGCGCCTAAAAGCGATATATTGCAGAACACTAAAACATTAAATTCATCATTAAAAAATGAACTGCGCTTCTTTAGTAATAAACCAAGAAAGCCGATTACGACAAGTGCCTCGGTAACATAATATAGGTATCTGCCTACAATATGCCAGAAAGTATTGATCCCAGAAGCGCCTACGGCCTCCAAGACTTGACTTCCTCTAGACCTCGGATTAAAAAAATCAGTAATAAAATTATCGCGTATAGTACTAACCGATCGTAAAAGCTCATTAAACGTTGATGCTGATGAAGCGTAGATGAACCAAGCGAAAGTCAGAATTGCAAACAGTACGACCATACCGGCAGTTACAGTCGTTTTGCGTCTTCTTAGAAAACCAAGCAGCCAAACGGCAAGGATGAAAGCCAAAAAAATGTATGCCATGGCATAGTGCGACACAACTAATCCGAAACTGAAAACAGCGAAAAGCAACCATTTTGCGGAACCCTCAACATTATTGCTGAACAGGGTTAGGAATAGCAAGATGTAGAACAACTCGCCAATCATTTGTCTTGCCAATTCGACCATTTCGGTGAAGAAAACCATGTTGGATACGAAGAAAAAGACAGAGAAGAAAGCAACTTCCTTACTCACTCTAGACTTATACAGTTGAAACAGCCCCAGAGGAACGAACGCGAAAATCAAAGGATAAACAATTTTCAGTATCCACGTACCATCCAAACTGAAAACAGCGGAATATATAGTTGGCAGTACTGTGATGCTTAACATTGCATAGAGCTTATCTGAAATCGCCGGATTCCAATAGGAATTAATCGCTGTCAGTCTGAAAACAGAATATTCACCGAAAATGTCGCCTCCGTGAATATAGCTGGAGAAGAGAGAAACATGAAACAAGAGTGCAAGCGAAATTCCGAATAAGATTAAAGGATATGATTCAGCAGGCACCAGTTTCTTGGAGAAAGCTGCCAATCCAACCAACACAGGGATAGATATCAACATGAGAAGCAAGAGCGAATTGTCAGTGTGTGGAGCAGAATTGACTAATAATGTTCCAACGACGCTAAGAATAAGGATTGCACAGAGAATAAGTCCGAAAGTTATTAGCTTCTTGGAGCTAATATGAAAGCCATGATATTCACGATCATGCCATTCGAGAAACAGTAAGATAATTACGATGGCATTGGTAACTACCATCAAAGGAATCAGCGAAAGGGGCGTTGAAATGCCAATTAAAGGACCTAGCAGGTTCATGAAGAAACCTACAGCCATGAGGAAGGCGATGCTTAGACCAACCGTAAAAAGTATCGACTCCACTGCTTCAAGCTTCAACTTTAGCAGGCGTAGAAGTGCAAAACCCGGCAAGAAAGTAAGGTAGACGAATCCAAGTACTTCCCGAACAATTAGGAGATTGAATATTACAGTAAACCAGAGCGCAATCTGCGCAACGAGTATGAGGACTGAAAACTCAGCTGGTTTTAAGCGCGTTATGTTTGACTTATTCATGAGGCGACCCATAAGGTTCTATTATATATTAAGACATAATATTTATTAGCTCGCCAAACATATTATATGGGCAGAACATTTGAAGAGTATGAAAGGCAAGCGAAGCATTTTAACCCAAGTATTACGGATAGTTAAGGTGGGATCAAAAGGATTGCAGAATAGAAAGCTTTGCGCGTTACTCTTATCGGTGATGATTGTGGGAATTTTCACTCTATCTCCTACCTTTTCATCATTGATGAACACTGTTGTTATTAACAGCACGGGCAAAATATCACTTTTCAGCATAACCGCAAAAAGCGGTTCTCCAGTGGATATTCAAACTGCTGTGAATGCGGTGGCGGCTGCAGGTGGCGGAACAGTTTACGTTCCAGCTGGAACTTTCACGTTTAACCCTCCCATGAACGGAAGTGGTGTAGTGATTCCTTTCAACGTTCCCATCAGCATCATAGGGGCTGGCATTGGCGTTACAGTTTTACAGGAAACAGTGAACAGTGGAAGCTCAGACATGTTTGATCGTAGCTGGAGTGGACAGCAATATAGTGGGTCATCAGTTCGCATTTCAGGAATCTCATTTGTCGGTTTTGTGATGGATGAAAGTGTCACAAGCAACATTGGAATCGGCATCCAGTGTACCCAAGACTTTAGAATAGACCACTGTAGCTTTCAGAATTTTGCGGGGATGGCAATATACACGGATGACAACACTGGTTCTTACAGTTTGATAGATAGGGGCGTGATAGACCACTGCACGTTTGATAATCCCTACAAAGCTGTTTTGCAGCCTCATAATGCGAGTGGTTCATATTATTCTGTCTGGGGCTACGGCATAGTACTTGTGGGCGATTACAGCACTTGGAATCCTTTGTCATATTATTTGGGTCAATACAACAATCTTATAATCTACATTGAAAACTGCAATTTCAGCCGATGTAGGCATGCTATCGCGTCTAATGGGAATGGCTACTATGTTTCGCGGTACAATTACTTCCAAGAATGCGCGCCCTATGGACAGAACGATGTACACGGAAACGCTGGGAACGGTGTTGGAGGACGAGGACTAGAATCATACAGCAACGTATTCAACTTTACAGACGAAAGCTACTCTGACGGACAAGACGCTGCAGTCGAACCCAGAGGCGGCGGAGGCGTAACATGGAACAACACAGTTATTCTTACTGCTGGATATGGAACAGACACAGTACAGTTTAGCAATGACGGCGAATCAGCGCCATACGACGTTGAACAGTTTTACATCTGGAACAACACGGCACAATGGACAAACGGAACCGCAGTAGACTTCAACAGCAAAATTTTCCCTTGGGATTACGTTCAAAACGTAAACTATTTCCTACGAGCGCCAAACCAGACCTTAGACGGATTCACCTATACTCCTTACACATATCCGCATCCTCTAACGCTCCAAACGACACCCTAGAATGTTAGATCTCTGGAACGATTAAGTCGCGAAATAGGGGACTGATCGCTAATGGTTATAGTTTGCCATTGACTCCTGAATGCACTCCAGCAGTCTGGATTGTCTTCCTGAACCCTAGCGAATTTGGCTCTCTGTCTTTGTCCAGACTTAGCCGGTCAGAGAAATGTTTACCATGAAGAGTATTTGACTGGCTTTCGTTCTTCCAAAGATTCTTCAACGCATTCAAGAAGCCTGACAGCATTCCTGCCATCTTCTCCCGTCACCGGTGAAGCAGAACCTTTCTCCAGACTTTCAACGTAGCTGCGGATCAAATCAAAATGCCCCAACTGTGGCTTCTCAACTTGATCCTTCGCAAATTTCCACCACTTTGTGAAAAGTCGTCTCTCATCTGAAAAGAAACTGCGTGCAACATCTCCCGCGCTTCCAAGGGACTTCTGCATTCTCTCTATTACGTAGCCATGGGGCAAGAAAGTCTGCACCCTTCTCCCGTTAGAACCAATGATTTCGTACACCATTTCAGGTTCTTGCGCAACCCATGAGACCTCCATAATGCCATAACGCTGAGAAGAAGTCCGCAATAAGACCGCAAAGTCATCCCACACCTGATACCGGGCCTTGACACCCAAGGCGTAAACCTCTTCTATATCCTTCAAAAAGTGCAATTGAAGGTATGCAAGATGGCAACCTACCTCCCACAGTATCCCACCGTTTTCTGGGCTCAAATTCCAATCATGAGCCAAACCATGAGCCTTAAGAAACTCGAAATTCTCCTTGTGAAATGTTCGAAAAGAAGTCAAATCAAAACCTTCAGAATCTGCTACGGATTTCAAATGTCTTACAAATGGGTAGAAAAGTTGATTATGGCAGACACACAACTTGATTCCATGCTTTCTTGACTCCTCGATCATTCTCTCGCATTCTATACTGTTGCGACCCATAGGCTTCTCCATCAGGACATTGAGTCCGGACTTTGCAACGTCACGAACTATAGATTCATGTGTCGACGTGGGAGTACATACGTCGACAAGACCAAGATCTTCGACTTCGAAAAGATCCATGTAGTTTGAAAAGACTTTGTCAATTTTATAGGATCCTGCAAAAGTCTTCGCCCTCTTGATGTCGGCATCCGCTACAGCGACCACGTTCGCTTTGCGCATCGCTTTGTAAGCGCCCATGTGAACGTGGGCCACCCTGCCACAACCTATCAAACCAACTTTCATTCTCTGCGCTTCCTGTGGGCATCTTTGAATGATTCTTCTTTTATACGTTGTTTCCTACAGTGATATTACGACTTTTCGTTTCTCTAATCCAGTAATAAGGAACGTTATGAAACTCGAAACTAGACTCCTTGGGATTCTGGAGCGTAGCGATCTGAGTGGCTTCTTAGAAACCCCGCGTACCACGCTGTCATCTTGAATGTTGATTGAACTGCCAAGAGGAAAACAGCTTTTTGCCGCGTTAGCTTGAAAAGGGTGAAGGATTGAAGGATGCCGGACACGAAGGCAGCAGGAGGAAACATCCTGTAGTGTTTGAGCATCCCCCTATTCTTGTGGAGAAAAAAATGAGTAAAATATCCTCGAAGCCAATACCTTCTCCAGAGACTCTTCCAAGTCAATCCATGTCTTTCATAATCAAGAAAACTGGCATCAGTAGTGGACAATGACCAACCTGCCCTTCTAACTCTGATTTCAATGTCCCAATCTTCATTGTACCCTCTCAAGTTCTCATCGAAACCCCTGACTTGCTCGATGAGTTCCTTCCGATATATAGAGCCTCCTGTGCCCAGAGACTTAAACCGTCCCTTTTCTGATTGGTAATTAACCATTCTTCCAGCTGCACGCGAATACGTTTCCAAGGTAGATAGCAGATTGCTTCCGGGTTTCAAGGCTTGTCTTCCTTTTGCAATACCGATTTTTGGATGTTTTTCCATGAACTCCACCAGTTTTCTCACAAAATCGGTTGACAGCACCATGTCGCCGTCAACCCACAGAACGTAGTTACCTTTGGCATTTGCAGCAACTGTGTTTCGCGCATGGCCCAAACCTCTCCAGGAAGAGTGAAGAACTTTAGCGGAAATGTCTGTTTGCGAAATGCGTTCTCGTATGATTGAAAGAGTATCATCCTCACTGCCATCGTCTACGAAGACTATTTCCATAAGTTCATGAGGAAAATCCTGACTCAACACGCTTTCAATAGCTTCCTTTATGTAATCTTCACAATTTCTAGCGCAAACGCCTATGGTGACTAATGGATTCATCTTCTCACCTCATTTCTAATCATCGGTGAGCATAGTTCGATGTCCATAACCCTCAGTATGAGCCTTCGTGAAACCATAACAGAATGCCAGCCTTTTGAAAGCATAATGGAATGGCAGTAACAACAGCAGCTTTCGACGAGTCAGCTTGTAGGCAGCCGGAAAACGTAAACATCCAGCAAGAAACCCTCCCAAAGGCGACATTTTCAGAGGCATACTTATGTCCATGTTCTTGTGAAAGCTGAAATGTCCTCCATAGCCCCACCAACAATATTCGTTCCATAGGTCTTTCCAAGTCTCTCTACACAATTCGTAGAAGGTGGCATTAGTCACCTTAGCCGCCCAGCCAATTGCCAGAATCCTGCGAGCAAGGTCGATGTCTTCAGCAGCTCCTTCAATATTAACGTCAAAACCGCCGACCTGCCTCATGGCTTTCACCCTGTGAATAGCCCCTTCAGTTCCGCATATGCCCAGTGGCACATTCTTGCTATAATTCGAAGTTTCTACGACAAATGGAACATTTTCTAAATAAGCAATTGGTCCTGATTCTGGCCAGATTCCATATTTCGCTCGCCCAATGCCCACAGCGGGGTTTCTCTCCATGAAGCCAACTTGCTTTCTTACGTAATCTCGTGTAAGGACAATGTCGCCATCGACCCAAATCACATAGTCTCCTAAGGCATTGTCAACGACAATTTGTCTTGCAAACCCTAGTCCCTTGTTTTCGAAAAAGAACCTGCTTGTTATGTCAGCGCTTGAAAGATATTTCTTAATAATCTGCAACGTCTTGTCTTTGCTGTGTCCATCAACCACGATTAACTCCATGGACTCATGTGGAAAATCTTGCTCCAATATGCTCTCCACAGCATGTGCAATGGTCGCTTGGATATCCTTGACACAAAGTCCGAGAGTGAGTTTAGGTTTGTGACTCATTGAGGAACCCAGCCACGATATAGCGCCGTTGATTTTCACGAGTAATTTCAACTTTGAATCATTCAGCTATGCCGGAAGCACTGGGAGAATAATATCGTCAATTATCTCGCGAACGCGCGTTAATCATGATAATCACAGGCACGGAAACTATATCATGCCTGCGTCGGCCAGTAGTTGCTCGTTCAATGGCTCTCTATCCTTAGGCTTGATCCAAACCAAGGCCGTTCTGCCCGAAACAACTGAAACTAGACCAACAAATAGCAAAAGATAGCTCTGGCACAGCTCAAACAGCATAGAGCCGACTCTCGGAACGACGAACATCAACAACAAAAGAAGAAGCCACGGGTAGAACCAAAAGGTCACAGGCGTCAAGCAGAGAAATGCGACAAAAAGCAAAGGACCAAATAAGTAAATATAAGTATCGCTGATAATCACACGTCGCCCTACGTCGATATGCCCTTGGAACAATAGCGAAAGGTAATGGGCAAAAACCCGAATCAACTGATTGGAGCGACGAACCTTCATTTTAAGCCTCTCTCGCCAAGATATGGGAAAACCAGTGAAGAAAGCAGCCTCAGAAACCAGAATTGCCTTCCGACCCTCCGCGGCTAACTTGATGACGGTTCCACAGTCATCAGATCCCGTGTTGTAAGGATCAAAAGATTTGATTGCGTTAATCTTGTACGCGCTGAAGCCCCCTTCAAAGAGAGGAGTGAAACCGAGCTTCGACTCTCCAAGCTTGATTCCATTCATTGAAGCGAGATAGTTTTCTTCAGCCTTTATAGTACCTGAAGAAGCCTTGTTCAAGAGCAATTTGACCCCGGAGATGGCCCCGACATCGCTGACTGAAAGGTATGGAATCGCTTTTTTCAACATATCCGGCTCATAGAAGCAGTCAGCGTCAGAAACTAGGACCACATCGCCCACGGCATGTTTTAACGCAAAGTTTAGCGCTGCTGTCTTTCCCCTCTCGGATAAAGACAGACATTCCAGATCAAGTGAAGGATGTCGACTCGCATAGTCCTTCACAACATCAAGAGTACCATCAGTTGAATTACTGTCAACCACAATCACATGCAAGCGAGAGCTGGGATAATTAAGCTTTGAAACATTCAGAAGCTTGAACCCAATTACAGAAGCCTCATTAAATGTGGGAACAATCATCGATATCTTTGGAAGATATCCCTCGTCAACTTTGAAAGCCCATGGCTTTCGGCCATTTCGAGTCATCATGGCAAAATGAAGACCTGCGACTCCAAGTGTCAGAAGCCCCAAAATCAACCAAGCGACCATGACGAAAAGAATCAGAGACCCCCCGCAGAAAACACGAAAGACATTAAGACAGACTCAACTCTTACTCCGAGCAAGACTAACCGTCTTTGCCGTGAACGCGCTCGCCCAATGATAAGAATCTGAATGGTTTCCAAAGCAAAAGACTGATGTGCAGCAAAAGGCTACTCTGCCTTCGACGAAGGCATTACTGGCAAACTTCCCCTTGGGCTATCACTTGAAATGGCCTGGCTTGAAGGAATTCCCAATTTGTTGGGCCGTTCTGAAGGTCTCCTGCGCTTGAGTTTCGCTTGAGACTCCTATCGCAATTCCTTTTACATTAGGCAAAGCTCTAACGTATTCCAGAGCCTCTCGTGGTTTCAGGTATCCCGCCGCCATGATGCTTATGGCCACTAGTGCGGGTTTATCTAGACTCTGCAATGTTTTCTCACATTCGTTCTTGGATGGCGACATCTGAAAGCCGATCTTGTTGAAAGGTGCTGCTACTGAAATGTCGCCCGAATCAAGGTTCCATTCCCTGAGTTTGCTCATTAGGTATGGGAAATTGCAAGTGTTGAAACCGGGGCATGTCCCTGATTTCTGTGAGATGGCAATGTGGGATTTGAATAACCATTCCATGTTCAATGCAAGCGCCAAGTCAGTAATGACTTCATGAAGGAAGACGCATTCCAGGTGGATTGTTTTTCCTGCAGCTGAGCGTATCCTACTAACCTCGTAAGCCAGATAGGTTTTGAGTATCCTAGAAGGTTCCATTCTGAGTATCCCTATTGCACCTGTCGCTATGCCCTTAAGATTCCCAGAAGCCAATATTCGACCCCCCACTTTTCTCGCTAATCCCGAAATTCCTCCAACTTGAGTCGCTAGTTTGACGTACTCGTACGCATATGGTACGATGGCGTGAAGGCTCAATTCATCAGTTTGTCCCTTTTCTTTGAGTTTCTTCAAGATTGAGAGCGTTGTTTCGCTGACTGAAAACATGAAACCACTTGCCCCGTTTTTGATGGCTATACTTATGAGGTCTGCTGCCTTTTCTGGAGTGATTGAATTCTTCTCTTTTAGGCGAGTTCTTTCCTGCGACAGGTGACTTATGTTGTGGAATGGATTATCTCCTACGAGCAGAGTGGTGTCTGTCATAATGATCCTCAGCCGATTACTTCATCAACTATCTTGTCTACTCTTGCTGCGGAACGGAAGTCTGGGTTCGCTACAGTTACGCCTCTTAATGATTTGATAAAATGAAGGTCCTCTCGGTAGTATTCTGGCAGTCCCAACCAGAATGGCACATTGTCATTGAGGTCATGTCTATACCATTGAAGCGATTTGCCATTCAGCTGCACAAGTCTGATTTGGTCATCGTTCACAGACAATGTTCCTTCAGATCCTGTTACCGAGAAACCTACCTCGGGCAGATGATAATTCTCTTTGCTCCACGATACGTCAAATTCCCCTATGATTTCAGAACCTTCAACCTTGAAATTGACCAAATCTCCTGCTTGACTGTTGATCCTTGTTTTATCAGGCTTGACAGCAAGGTCGTCAAAGAACCATAAGGCCAGATCAATCGCATGGCAGCCCAGATCTCTAAGAACACCACCTCGAGAGGTTGAAGCTTTGATTTCTCTTTCCAGCCCAAGAAAATCTGAAGAATACGCGTAGGCCTGGAACGATTCCGGTTTTCCTATCGCATCCTCTCGCAACAGTTCTTTGGCTTTGTTGAAGGTTACGTAGAACCTTCTCAAATAGCCTACCATATTTATACTCTGACGAAATTCCGCTAGATCCACCAAAGACATCGCTTCTTCATAGGTTTGCGTCAAGGTTTTTTCGACAAAAAGATTCCTTGAAATATTGCTCTCGAGAATGGCTTTGGCAACGGGGAAATGCGACGGTATAGGAGTCGTAACATAGACAGCGTCAAGATTAAACCCCTCCAGTTTGTCCAAGCCATCGACAATGTCCAGATTCCTGAACAACTTCTTGGCAAACCGGCGAATCATACTGTTTTTCTCACACACTGCAGCAAGCTCAACATTTGGCAAGACATTTAGAATGCCACTATGAACCAAACCCATTTTGCCCAGACCCACGATGCCAATCCTCAGCTTTTTGCCTTTCATTAGCCATCACCCTCTGACAGCAGTGTTGCAACTGTTCCTAGTTGTTGGTGAAAAACGAGACACCTGTACGTAAGTATTTCAGCAGTGATCCTGACCAATGAAAGCCAAACCTTGTCTACGAGCCTTCTTCGAACAAAATCTAGAATTATCAAAAGAAAGTGGAGATTTTCATTCTTTTGTGCGCTACTTCGATTCGCGGAATATCTCTTTCTTCTTCAAGAATTTTTTTACGCTAGTGCGAAGAGGTTCTTTTTGCTTACTCGCGATTATTGTTATTTCGCTCTTGTACTCGTCAAGCACCCTCTCTTTTAGACTGAGGAACGCTGAAATGTCTTCCTCAACCTCGTCTCTCCTGAGAATGCTAAGGAACTTCTCAACCACTGGACCGAGATGCGCGTATGTGTGCGTGATAGTGTATTCATACGATCCCGCATACTTCAGTTGCTGCAATGCATAACGAACAATTCGGTTTGTGGCCCTGTGATCTGGGTGGCAATCTCTTCTGAACGGGTAATACATGTCAGCAGGCCAATACTTCTCCATTATCTCCATCGTTTTTTCTTCCGCTTCTCTCTCATGCTTTTCCAACGTTCCATCTTCGAAATCAAAGAACAAAAGATTCTTTTCAGGCACGCCAAGCGTCCGACTTGCCTTCATAAATTCGTCTTTCCTAATTTGCTTCACTTCTTCAGGACTTGGCTCTGAGCTTATGCCTAGCTTTTTGGTAAACGCGTGTCTGCCATCTGTTAACATCACCACGTAGACTTCGAACCCTTCACTCACTCTTTTAGCGATGGTTCCTCCACAACCCAAAGCCCCATCATCAGGATGGGGAGAAAAAACAATCATTCTTTTCCTTAAATCATGTTTCTTACGCAATCACGTCGCCCTCCTGGGTTTTGTTGTGGCAGTTCTCAATGTATTAGCATATGAATGGTTTGTCCACGTAGTTATTCTTTGCAGATTCTGGGTTAACACTAGATTCCAAGATTCCTAATCCCTGCTCAGGTCCTCCATTTCAAGCGTGCGCGCTACTTCTAGTAGTTGAACAGTTTCGCTGCTTCCATGGCGCAGTACGTTAGTATCATGTCTGCTCCCGCTCTCTTGATTGAACTCAAGGTCTCCAAGAACAGAGTCTTCTCGTCCACGTGGCCCTGTGAACACAGTGCTTCTATCATCGCATACTCTCCGCTCACTTGGTACGCGGCAACAGGGATTGTGGGATGTCGCTGCTTCACCCTGAGCATTAAATCGAGATTTGTCAGGGCAGGCTTCACGATAACCATGTCCGCCCCTTCTTTAATGTCTAAGTCAACTTTCCGCATGAACATCTTCTCATTGATCACATCCGTTCTAAACTTGCTCGAATCCACCCCGCGTCTAGGAGTCTTCGACAAAGTCATGGCTTCAAAAAACGGTTCGAAGAGGCAGCTATCAGTTTTGACGTACGTCATCACGGACACGTCTTCAAACCCCCCTGCGTCCAACGCCGACCTGATGTGCGCAACCTGGCCGTCGCACATCGCTGCAGGAGCAATCACGTCAGCACCGGCTTCAGCATGCGCCAACGCTATTTTGGCAAGCATCTCGGCACTTTTCTCATTCAGTACCTTTCCATTCTCAGTGTAGACACAAAATTCGTCCGATGTGTAATCGCACAGGCAGACATTGGATATGAGAACCAAGTCATCGCCAAACTCCTTCTTCAGCCGCTTGAAAATCTTCGAATGAAAGTTGTTTTTCTGCAAAGCTATGGAACCATCAGCATCTTTTCGTTTCAACACACCAAAAATCATAACCGCCGGAATGCCCAACTCCACAGTTTTGCTGCAAACCTCAACAGCGTCGTCCAACGAGAGATAATTCTGCCCCTTCATCGACGGGATCTCATACTTCTTTCCATCCTCTCTAACGAAAATCGGATAGATCAAATCGCTGGGCGTCAACTCAAACGGTCTAACCAGCCGAATCATCGCTCTCGATTTCTTGAGACGAGTTGTTAAACGCATCAAATCACCAACAATTCATCGATCGAACACAAAGACAACTGCATCTTTCTGAACGGATCTCGCTATAAAAACCTTGTTTCCCAACCGAAACGCACGTGCGCTCTCTTCTAGTTATGGCCTGCAGACTGAAATAATTAAACCTAAGCTGCAGAATGCTCTAGGACTTTCACAGCTTTTTGAAAAAGTATAGATGAACCCCGCATAAAATAAGGCAAAATGCTAGTCGCAAGTTTCGAAGACCCAGATTCATAATGCACCGGATAAATCAAATCAGTGTTCTCGCCTATTCTTCCCTGTTTAAGCGCAGTCTGGTAAAGCTGTGTGTGAGGAAATATCCGCATCCTTGTCAACGTCAAATAACGCAGCCTCTCTCCGCAGCGAAGCATAATCTTCGGAAACAAGCGCATCAACCCTCTAACGTGTCCAGCATTGTCGCATGGAAGGTCATACATAAACTCATACGCCACCCTCGCATCTTCCATTTTGCCGACAAGGTCAAGCGTCCTTTCTATATGTTCCACTTTGAGGTTCTTGCCCAACGCTTCCATCGCGCCGTCAGACGCTCCATCAGGGGAGAAATCAAACAATCGACAACCAGCCCTCACCGCTTCCTTCACAAAAGAGGCGTTCACAAAATCAGGCCTGAAACACGCTTCCCACTCAACATTAAGCCTTCGTCTCGTAATCTCCTGGCATATTTTCCTAGCATGGTCCAAAGGAACATTAAACACTGGGTCAACAAAATAGAAGCTGTTAATGCCGTATCTATTCACTAGCTCTTCAATTTCGTCGACGACCTTGCGCGGAGACCTCAAACGATAAGTGTTACCCATAAGGAATCTGTGAAGACAGTACACGCATCCAAAACCACATCCTCTCTTGGATTGAACACCTATTGCAGCTAGACTACTTCTGTACTTCCCTAAGTCAAAAAGCTCTCTGTAAGGCGGAGGCAACTGGTCGAAATCTACGAGATTTCCTCTTTCAGTAGAAACAACCTCGTCCTCTTTTCGCAGAAAAATGCTTCTGACCGTCTCAGGATGGTCAAGATTCTTCAGAAGCTCAAAAAAAGGATACTCGCCTTCTGAAACCACCCCAAAATCGACCTCAGGGTTTCTCTCCATTATCTCCTTGGCAAAGATAGAAAACCCAGCCCCGCCCACGACAAGCTTACACGAAGGCAACCTCTCTTTTATAGTCTTAATCATACGAACAAACGGCGGATAATAAGACCGCTTATTGAAAGAAAACACGCTGTCAACATTCCTGAAAGACACTCCAACGACATCTGGATCAGACTTCTCCAAAACATCGCACAGTCCCCTTTCAGGATCTTCACTTGCATTTGGATCCCAAGAATACAATTCATGATCTTTTTCAAGCAAAGACGCGAGATACGAAAGACCTATCGGAAAAACCAACGGCTCAGGCTTTCCAGAACCAAGATAAGAAGACGCAAGCAGAACTCTCATAACCAACTTACCCTGTTTCCGTTATCTCCCAACGCCCTATCCACTGATCGACTGAAGCGCAACCTCATAAGAATCAACAGTCTCCACCAAATCACGCTCCGAATGCGCAATGGAAAGGAAGCAGGTTTCATACTGCGAAGGCGGAACAAACACGCCCTGCTCCAAAAGCTTCCTGTGCATGACCATGAACTTCTTGTTGTCAGCCTTCTTGGCGCTAGCATAGTCAAACACAGGCTCTTCCGTCAGGAACATCTGGAACATCGAACCCACACGGTTAACCCGCACTTTCAAACCCAAATCACCAGCAACGGTCTCCAGCCCCCTAACCAGCTTCACACATTTCTGCTCCAACTCTGAATAGAAACCCTTCCTGCCCCGCAGAATCTTCAAAGTCGCCAGTCCAGCCGCCACACTCACCGGGTTCCCGCTGTACGTGCCAGCCTGATACACTTTTCCCGAAGGCGCAATCATCCGCATAATCTCTTCTCTGCCAGCGTACGCGGCCAAGGGAAAACCGCCGCCCAAAACCTTGCCAAGCGTCGTCATGTCCGGCTTGACACCATAATACTCCTGAGCCCCGCCCAAACCCAACCTGAACCCCGTGATCACCTCATCAAAAATCAACACGACATCATACCGTTCAGTCAACTCCCGCAGAGCCTGCAGATACCCTTCCCTCGGAACAACCACTCCAAAGTTGCCGATGACAGGTTCAACAATCACTGCAGCAAGACTCTCCCGCTCCTCCTTGACGGCCTTCTCAAACGCTTCAACATCGTTAAAGGGCACAACAATCGTGTTCCGCGCCGTCTCCTCAGGAACGCCAAGCGAGTCAGGCATCCCAAAAGTCGTCGCACCCGAACCCGCCTTCACTAGCACGTAATCATGCGCCCCATGATAACATCCTTCAAATTTAATTATCTTCTTCTTGCCCGCAAAACCCCTAGCCGCCCTAATCGCGCTCATTGTCGCTTCAGCTCCCGTGCTCACCAACCGAACCATCTCAGCCGAAGGCACACACTGACGAATCTGCTCAGCAAACAGCACCTCCTGCTCTGAAGGCGTCCCATACAACGTGCCCCGGCCAAGCTGCTCTCTAACGGCTCCGATAACTTCTGCGTTCGCGTGACCAAGAATCAAAGGACCATAACCCAAGCAATAATCAATATACTCCAGCCCATCCACGTCAGTCAACCGTGAACCCTTAGCAGACCGCGTGAAAAACGGGTAAGGCTCAAAAGCCCTAACCGGACTGTTGACGCCGCCAGGCATAAGAGCCTTCGCCCTTTCAAAAAGCCTCCTAGACTCAGACAACCCCATCACGCTGACCTAACTTGAACAAACTGAAACCAACAATTCCAATCGTCATCAACATTGTTAGCGCGCTCCAGCAACTTCAGTCCAAAAGGTCGTACTCCACAGGACAACCATAGGTGTGCTCCAGCCGGAAATGAGCCTGACCCTCGTTTCGAAACACACGAACAAAGTACCCAAAACTCCGGAGAAAGTTGCTGATGACCCCTGTCTCTTCCCTGCTGTGATAAGTGGCCACCGAAACCTTCCTTATCCTCTTACCCGAGAGCAGCTTCTCTGAGCCTCTAAGAACTTCCAGTTCCGCCCCTTCAGCATCAACCTTCAAAAAATCTATCCGGTTCATACCGAGTTCCTCAAGCACGCTCAAAAGCGTTCTAGCCTCAACCTTCCTGGTCCTCACCGTGTGAGTATCATAACTCAAAGTGGTCCTGGGCAACAAAGTGTGCTGCAGACTCACGTCCTTAATGTAGAAGTCCGCAACTCCATCGAAATCACTAACCGCCACGTTCACTGGAAAAACGTTAGCACACCCGTTGATTCCAACGTTTCTACAAAGCCGCCTGTAATTCCTGCTCTCAGGCTCAAAAGAAACCACCTTGCCTCGTTGACCAGCCTGCTTCCATGCCTTAAGCGTGAATACCCCCACATTTGCCCCCACATCCACAACCACGTCACCCTCCTCCACCCGAAAAGAACGCTCGTAAACTCTATCCTCATAGATTTCCTTAACCATTTCCCTCAACCAAAAAGCATCCACATCCCAAGGCCAGAGTAGCCGATTTCCATCAGGCAGCAACACAGGACTCACCAAGCGTGCAAAAGGAGACTCCGACCACACTATACTGCTTCTTCCACCCACAACCCTCGAGAACAATTGCCTCACGACATAGTACGGAAGGCTAAAAGTGAACTTGTTCAGGCCTGAAGCAATCTCTCTTTTCATAACATCTCCCGCCGAAAGCCTGTCGCAAACGGAATCTGCCACGAAAATGGTTTAGCGAATTAACCTGACACGTTTGAGATGACGCTTCTCAGTTTTCCAGAATGATCCTGTGAAAGTTCGTCAACGATCTCGATCATTGTATTGACCTCGTCACCAAAGACGCTTCGGAGACCCGCTGCGCTTCTTTCTGCCTGCTCCTTTCCATATCTTCCAGCGACCTTCAACCAGACTCTGATGACATCTCTTTTCTCTTGAACAATTCTGAACTCAGAAACTCCGGTCAAATCAATCATATTCCAAAAGAACCAAGGGGACAGTTTTCTCCCGTCAGGCAACACAACGAAATCGTTACACCTACCCCTCAGACTGCGCATCAAAGGCAACGTTCTTCCACAAGAACATTCCTCGCCACTCGGGCTTCCGACATCGCCGATTCTATAACGAATCAAAGGCATCGCATAGTTAAACAAGTTGGTAAGCACAATCTCTCCATCTTCGCCAGCCGCAACATTCTCTCCACCACTAACAAACTCGACAATCAGAGAATCAATGTTCACGTGATAACGCCCATGCCCTTGCGGGCACTCCCAAGCAACGTCTCCTGCCTCGACACAACCGTATGAGTCGATCACCCGCGCACCAAAAAACTCACTTATCAAAGCGCGCGCGCGCTTGCTCAGGATTTCCCCCGTGGAGAAAACCAGTCTCGGACGTATTTTGCTTCTTGCACCCTCTGCAACCATTTGAAGGATACCCGGGTAGCTAACGATAACGTCAGGCTTGTAAAGATTTAGAAAATCGACAATACCTTCCAAAGAGAATTGGTCCGCCAAAACCCACGTATTTCTCAAGAATCCAAGATGCTCATAGAACGGCTTTCTTGTACTACGGGGAACACTCGCAGAACCTGCCCATCGAACCTGAGCAATCTTGTCTCGCAGCCTCTCACCACATTCAAGGGACTGTCGAAAAGAAACCGCATGCTGGAAATCCAGGGCATTTCTGTCTTTGAAAATCGTCAAAGGAATGCCCGTTGACCCTGAGGTTTTCTGTTCTATACATTCCGACACCCTCGCCTGCCTTGAAACCATGTCCCCAAGATTCTCCTGCACTTCCCTCTTGGTGACCATGGGAAGCTTCTCCAGGTCATCAACCGTCCTGATTTCTGTTGGTTTAATGTTGTGCGTGTCCAACAGTCTATGATAGAAAGGAACAGTTGTGTAGGCATGCCTCACGATTGCCCTCAGTCTCTTCTCTTGCATCGCAACAAGCTCGGACCGTTTTCTGCGAGTATCCCTCCTAAGTGCCAGCAAATCATAAAGAAAACGAGGGGCAACATAGTAACGTCCCATTTCCTTCACACCATGTTGTCATACGATTTTAGCAAACAAAATCGATCATGCTCAAACAATGTCATGACTTAATCTTAAACAACTTCTCCACCGCCGAAAGCAGCCCGTTGTCATTGTTAAGCGCCGCCTCCCGCAGCTGATCAATTGGCAACTGCAAAACCCGCTCCACAAGCTCCCTTGAAAACCTGTCCACAACCCCAACCTTCCTCGCGTCAGACTCCCCCATCTTACTCAAAGCCCTCTCAAGCTCCCTCCGCCTTATACCGTCAACCCGCCTGCAAATCTCCGAAATCAACGGCGCCACAGCAAGCTCCGACTGCTGCCGCTCAAACCTCCCCAACTCCGCAAGAACAATCCCCCTCGCCCTCTCAGCCTCAGCCTGCCTACTCCTAACACTCTCCTCGACAATCCCCTTCAAATCATCAATGCTCCTCAAAACCACACCCTTCAAAAAACCAACCTTTTCCTCAACGGCCCTCGGCTGAGAAATGTCAACCAAAAACAAGCTCCTACCGCGGCCACGGCGAGCCAGCGCCTTCTTCAATGCTCGCGCCGTTATAACTGGCCTGTCAACCGCCACAGCCGCAATCACCAAATCAGCGTCACCCACCGCATCATACAACCGGCCAAACTCCACAGCCTCTCCAGAAACCTTCGCAGCAAGCTCCACCGCCCTCTCGTACGTTCTGTTCGCAACCTGCACACCCTTTGCGCCCCTCCTCCTGAGCGTCTCCGCAGCAATGGAGCCCGCCTCTCCAGCGCCAATAACCAGAGCCCTCTTCGACTTCAGATCACCCAGTTCCTTCGCCGCAAGGTCAACAGCGGCCGAGCTCACCGAAACCGAACCCTCATCAATCCGAGTCTCACTCCTAACCTTCCTGCCCGTGTTAATAGCACACATGAAAGCCCTGTCAAGAACCAGCTTAGCCGCTCCAACCTTCTTCGCCCTCACGCACGCCCGTCTCACCTGACCCAGAATCTGATCCTCACCCACAACCATCGAATCCAGCCCAGAAGCTAAGCTGAAAAGCCTCTCCAGCGCCTCCCTTCCCCTGTAAACCTCAACATTTTTCCGCAGAAGATCTAGGCTCACCCCCGTCTTCCCACTCCAAAACCTCAAAATCCTGTCAATAGCACTCCCGTTTGACGAGTCCTTCACGACACCGTAGACTTCCACACGATGACAAGTCTGAACAAGAACACACTCCTCCGCAAGACCCTCCGAACAGAGGCTCCTCACAGCCTCACCCTCATCCTTGAAGGCAAGCGACTCAAGCATCGGCAACTTCACACTCTTGTAGGAAGCAGAAAGACAGAAAATCACAAACAAACCTCCAAAAACATCTCACTAGACAAGAGCTTCTACGACGTCACAACAGCCTTCAAGTATTTACCATCAAACGTTCCCTTGGGAACAAAAGCCAAATCGTTAAACGTCACGCCAACACGGTTCTTAACCGCCTCAACAATCTCCCGTCTAAGCGCTTTCTGCGCAGCCTGAGGAACAGCCTCGCTTAATTCAACCTTTAAACCCGCTTCTTGACTTGGCGTCCGCTTGTCCACAAGAATCTGACACTTACCCGTGAGAACATGAAACTCGCTTAGAATATACTCGACGTGGCTCGGAAACACAGGCACCCCCCGAATCTTCGTCATAAAATCCTCCCGGTCAATGTCAACCCCCACCTTCGGATGAGACATGCCGCAACTGCACTTTTCAAAACCAGCCAACGTCGTGATGTCTCGCGAAAGGTACCGCACCAAAGGAAACGCCTCCTTCTGCAAACTCGTAACCACCAGCTCACCCCTCTCACCCTCACCCAAAGGCTCATGCGAATCAGGATCCACAACCTCAACCAAATAATAATCCGCCCAAACATGATGAAACATGTCATCAACGTCACAGTGAACTGAAAAACCAGGAAACTCCGTCGCACCATAATCAATGGCCACCTTCTCATACCCAAAACCCTCCTTGAGCATGGAAATCTGCGGCTTACTCGGCTTCTCAGCAACACACAACCCCACCCGCAGGTCATAATCGTCAAGACTCTCCCCCAGCGCCTTAGCCACCTCAAGAATCCTGAAGTGGAAATTCGTCGCCCCGTAAAGAACAGTCGA
>Ga0315289_10001940_pt1 | contig 32072 bp, 21 predicted proteins | sample YL17G11_40_MG_FD_203452 | JGI IMG/M metagenome (GOLD analysis project Ga0315289, IMG submission 203452) | Sediment microbial communities from Yellowstone Lake, YNP, Wyoming, USA - YL17G11_40 | ecosystem: Environmental > Aquatic > Freshwater > Lake > Sediment | place: USA: Wyoming | collected... | reverse complement strand
GTCAGAGGAGTGGCGTGCTGCTGCTGCTGGGTGCGGTGAGAGCAGCCAGGAAGGGAGAATGGGTTGTTGCCTTTTTTTTTTTCTACGAGAAGAGAACCGATCATGAGGCGAGGTCGGTCACCGGGCCTCCTCCAGGTCGGCCTCCTCCACCACCACGCTCCCCAACCCATCGTCTTTCCCGCCTCCTCGTCCCAGTTGCGCCAGCGCATCAACCAGGCCCACCCGCAGGCTGGCCGGGCCGTGCACGCCGACCGCGACCGCGCGCTCCGCAGCCACGCCCATGGCGGCCAGGGCAGCGGCCGCCGCGACGGCCGTGTGGGCCACGCCCTTCTCCCCACCGCTCCAGGCCGCCCCGATCGCCGCCGCGCACAGGGCGGTGACCGCGCAGCCGGTCGCTGTGATGTCTGTCAGCATGGGCACGCCCCCGTGCACGCGCAGGGCGCGGCGGTCAGGGGTGACAACAGTGTCGACAGCCCCAGAGACGGCGACAACCGTTCTCAACTCGGCGGCGAGCGCGGCCGCCGCGGCGTCGGCGGAGGCCAGCGTGGAATCCACCCCGCGCACCGTGCCGCCACCGGCAAGACCGCTGGCGGCACCGCACACCGCGGCCGCCAGGGACGCAACCTCGCTCGCATTGCCACGCACGAGGGCGGGCCCCTTCCTCGCCAGGGCCACCGCCGCGGCCGTCCGGTAAGGCGTCGCCCCGCACGCCACTGGGTCCAAGATCCAGGGCTTGCCCGCCGCGACCGCCCCGTCCACGGCCGCGTGCTGGCCCGCAAGGCCCGCCGGGCTCAGGGTGCCAAGGTTGATCAGCACAGCCGTCGAGTGCGCCCGTGCAAAGTCACCGGCCTCTTCCTCAGACGACACCATGGCAGGGGAGGCGCCGGCGGCGAGGAGGCTATTGGCCATGAGGTCGACAGAAACGACATTGGTCTTTTTTTCAATGAGAGAGAGAGAGAGAGAGAGAGAGAGGCGTGTGGAGGGCGGGGGCGTGGATGGACAGAAAGAGGAGGCGTGGGTCGAGGTCGAGGTTGGGAGTTGCAGGTCGGCCTCTCCCTCTTATTTTTCCCTCTCCATTCTCACAAGGCATTGAACCAGCGGCCGGGTTGCCCGCACGGCCTCCCAGGCGGTGGCCAGGTCGGCGGCGGTGACGGGCGATGTCATGTTGCAAAACAAAAAGAACCCAGTGGCCATTCACGTTCACCTCTGTTCGCTGCTGCCATTCACTCCGCCGTAGTAAAATTGGTCACTCTTTTGCGCCGATGCCTGCCGAGGCCGCCGCCGCGGGCCCCATACACGGCGCCTTCCCCTCACATGCCACCCCTCTCAGCAAGCGCTTGTGGGATGGGACATCATGCATAGCCTGGCGATGCCTCTACCACCCGTTTGTGCGGGCACTGGCCGACGCGACCCTCCCACCTTGCCGCTTCCGCTTTTACGTCGCCCAGGACGCCACATTCTTGGCCGCATTCGCGGCCGCCTACGCCACCGCGCGCACGGCAGCGGCGGGCGATGAGGATGCCGTCGCAGTGCTCACGACTCTTGCGGCAGCGGTGCAGGAAGAGCTGCGCCTGCACTCGGCCTACGCCACGGCCTGGGGGGTCGACCCGGCCGCCCTGGCTGCCCCGCCCGCGCCGGCGACCGCAGCATACTGCCGTTTCCTAGACCTAGCAGGCGATGGGTATCACGGCAAAGCCAAGGTTCAGGCCATCTTGGCCGCCATGGCGCCCTGCTCCCGGCTGTACGGCTTCTTGGGCTGCGCCCTCGCCGAGGCGGGCGTAGTTGGAGCCAGCCCCGCCCCGCATCCTTTCGCGGACTGGGTGGAAACATACAGCAGCCAGGCCTACCTGGCCGCACCCGCTGCCAAGGAAGCCCTGCTGGACCGGCTGGCGGGCGAGGTGGAGGAAGGTAAGAGAAATGGAGAAATGGAGGGCCGGGTTGAGGGAGATGAGGGCGCGTTTTTCACACAGCTCCTAATCTCTCCTGCCCTTGATGCGGGCACTCGGAGCGCCGCGTACCCGTTCCCGCCTGGGAGGTGCCAAGCCAGAACCCTCACGCACCGGTTCAGCATATCAGGTGGTGCCGCCCGCCCCCGTCCGCTCCCCACGACGCCGGGTGGCTAGGTCGACGGCGGCCGTCGCTGGCCGCCGCATGCAGCCGACCCCGGGGCCCAAGCCAGGCGGTGCGTGTGTGCTTCTATAATTCAGTGCAGACTGTGGCTATCGCAGCACACGCTCTTGATAAAACGATGCAGCGGCGTGGGGTGTTGGAGGGTCAACGCGCGCGTTCCCCAAAAAACACTCACCCTCCGCCTCCATTTTTCTTCCACCAGCCCCGCTCGCCCGCCTGTACGCCCAGGCCATGGCCCTTGAATACCGTTTCTTCACAGCCGCTCTTGGGGACAATGGCAGCGACCACCAGTTCCCACCCCCACGCGCCCTGGTCATCGATTTTGACGAGACCCTGACCACCCGCGACACCACCCCGGCCATCATCTCCGCTGTCACGGCTGCCGCCGCCGCCGTCGCGGCCGCCGCCGGCGTTGAGGAGGACCGTGCTGAACTGGAATCCGACCGGGCGGCCATGACGGCTGCCCTCGTTCGCCTGTACATGGTGGAGCGGGCGGCCCTATTTGACGAATGCTTTGGGCCGGAAAAGGGTGGGAAGAAAAAGGGAGGCGCAGACACGCCCTCGCCTTTCGACCCTGCGTCTGCCGACGCCTTTACGTCCCGCCTATCCGCCTTTGACCGGGCCGCCAATGGGCGGGCTGTGGAAGCTGGCATCCTAGCCGGCGCGCCGGGTGTGGAGGGCGTGCTGAGGAGCGCGGCCAGCGCGGCCGTGAAGGACGGCCTGTTCCGCCCTGGCGCGGTGAGCGCGCTGCGTGCCGCGCTGGCCGCCGGCACGCCCACCGCCATCCTTTCCGTCTCCTGGTCGACCGTCTTCCTGGTGGCGGCGCTAGAAGCGGCGGGCGTGCCCGCGGTGGCGGTCACCGACTGGGACGCGCGCCTGCGGGCACCGTCGTCGTCGGCGATGACTCCCTCCCCCGCGGCCGTGGCCGTCTTTGCAAACGACCTGGCAACGACAGTGGGCGGCACCTCCACGGGCGCCCTGGTGGCCCGGTGCCAGTGTGCGGAGGATAAGGTCGACGCACTGGCAGCCATGACTGGCGAACGGGTCCCCGAAGCCGCCCCGGCCATCTATATCGGCGACGCACCGTCCGATTTGGCGGCCCTGTTGGCAGCGGACGTCGGGTTGGTGGTCGATGAGTCGGCTTCGCTAAGGCGGGCAGCGGCAGGCGTGGGGGCGACCCTGCTGCCGTTAGCAGCCATCCCGTCGTCTGGAGAGGCGCCTACCCCTGGCACTCTGTACGCGGTGGCCAACTGGGCGGAGGTGACGGCGTTCGTGGCCCCAACGGCGGCGGGCGATGAAGGAGAAGGAGCGCCTGGGAGCCCCCCGCCCTCCACACCTCCCCCACCCCGCGTCCTGTCCATTGCAGGCTCCGACTCCGGCGGCGGCGCCGGCATCCAGGCCGACCTGAAGACCTGTTCTGCCCTAGGCGTGTACGGGGCGACCGCGATCACGGCCGTCACCGTCCAAAACAGCCGCGGCGTGAGCGGGGTGCATGCAGTGCCGCCCGGCGTGGTGGGCGCCCAGATTGCCGCCGTCCTGGGCGACATCGGGGCGGACGCGATCAAGACCGGCATGCTGCCCACCGCGGAGTGCGTGGGTGCAGTCGCGGACGCGCTGGCCGCCCTGCCATCCCTGCCCCCGCTCGTGGTCGACCCAGTCCTCGTCGCGACGTCGGGCGATTCCTTGGCGGGCGGTGGGGTCGGCCGCGCCATGGTCGACCGCCTGTTCCCGCTGGCGACGGTGGTGACGCCCAACCTGATTGAAGCGGCGGCCCTGCTGGGGCGGGATGTTCGCGAGCTGGAGGGCTCACTGGCGGCGGTGGAGGAGGCTGCCCGGGAGCTGGCCGCCCTGGGGCCGGCGTGGGTGTTGGTCAAGGGCGGGCACGCCTCGAGTGGGGTCGAGGTTGTCGACGTCCTTCATGATGGCACGACCGCCACCCGCCTGTCCGCCCGCCGCGTGGACACGCCCGTCTCCCACGGCACGGGGTGCAGCCTGGCAACCGCCCTCGCCGCCGGCCTGGCCCGGGGCCTGGACGTCCCGGCCGCGGCGGCGGGCGCCAAGGCGTACGTCTCAGGCGCGCTGGCCGCCTCGGCCGGGTTGCGGGTGGGCGGCGGGCCCCAGTGGGCCATGCACCACGCCTACGCCACCGTCGACTGGTCCCGCCATGGCGCCTTGAAACCGCCTCCAGGCTCAGGGTCCACAGCTCCCTCTCGTCGCCCTCCTCTGGACCTGAGGGTGTACGCAGTCACCGACCCGGCCCTCGATGCGGCGGCGGGGCGGAGCACGGCGGGCGCGGCGGGCGCCGCGGCCGCGGGCGGGGCGACCACAATCCAGATCCGGGACAAGAGTGGCGACCCGGGGGCGCTGGTCGCAGCGACCGCCACCTCCCTGACCGCCATCGCAGGCCGGGCTGCCCTCCTCGTCAACGACCGGGTGGACGCCGCCCTGGCCGCGGGCGCGGACGGGGCGCACGTGGGCCAGGCTGACCTGCCGGCCGCGGGCGCGCGCACGGCCCTGGGCCCGGGCCGCCTCCTCGGCGTGTCCGTCAAGACGGTCGGCCAGGCCTTGGCGGCCCAGGCGGCGGGTGCGGACTACGTGGGCGCGGGCGCCATCGCGGGCACGTCCACCAAGGACACGTCCGTCATTGGCCTGGAGGGGCTGGCCGCGATTTGTCGGGCGGTCTCCATCCCGGTCGTCGCGATCGGCGGGGTCGGGCCGGCCAACGCGGCTGCCTGCATTGGAGCCGGGGCGGCGGGGGTGGCGGTCGTGTCGGCGGTATTTGGGGAGGGTGTGGACACGGTGGCCGCGACGGCGGAGCTGCGGGTGATTGTGGACGGGGCGCTGGCGGAGAGAGACAGCAGGAAGAGTTAGAAGAAAAATCAAGATCGCAGCACATTCCCCCCCACCCACCCCACTCCCCACCCCCGCCGCGTTTGCGTCACCCCTCCTCCTTCTCCGCCGCCAGCTTGGCCGCCATCTCCTGGCGGGCCAGCTCCACATCTCCGGGCTCAAGGGCAGCAGCATCCTGTTTCTTGCGCTCCCGCTCCCGCTGCAGGCGGCCCACCAACCACAGGTCGTTCAGGTCCTCCACCACCGGCACGCCCGGGTGGGCCGCAGAGTAGGCGGCCGTCGCCGGGTCCAGCGGGCGCCCCGCCGGGTCGAGGAGGGGCGGGGTCGCATTGTCGGCCTCCTCGCCCTCCTGCTCGCCCAGTTCGGCCAACGCAGCCGCCGCCCGGGCGGCCCAGGCCCGGGACGCGTCCGCCGGGACGGGTGGGTGAGTGGGAGCGTGGCCGACCCCACCACCACCACCCACCAGCGCGACCGCCAGGGGTGTCCCCGGCACGTGCCGCCCGCCGACCGTGACCTCCAAGGCCGCGGGCGCGGAGCCGCCAGGCGAGGCGGCGCAGTAGCTCACCACAGGCACCTGCCCTGGGAGCGGGATGGGCACGCGCAGGAGGACGCCGCCGGCCGGCAGGGCCTCGACCAGGGCGGGCAGGGCCGCCCCGCCCAGGCGCAACAGGCCCCGGGTTGCGGCCGCGGCCGCCTCCGCCCCGACCGTGTTGCCGTGCCCGTCCCGCACGTCCACCCTGGCGGTGACCAGGGCGGCATGACCGCCGCACCCGCCCTCCAGGCGGGCCCAGCACGCCCGGGCGTCGGGCGGGCCGGGGCTGGTGAAGACAGCGTACGGCGCGTCGGCCAGGAGGAGGGCGCCCGACGCGCCGCAGGCCAGCACCAGGCTGGCCTCGCCCGCCGCTGAGGGCGTGTAGGAGAGGGCGTATGTCCCGTCGCCGCCGTCCTCCACGGACACGGCCACGCTTCCGGGTGGGAGGTCGCCCGGAGGCGCAGCCATGAGCGCAGCCGCGCGCTCTGCACCCACCAACCGCCCCGGCACCAGCCAGCCGGCCACGCGCGCGCCGCCGACCAGGCAGGCCTGGCCGGCCCGGTCCCGGGTGAGCAGCCTCAGCGACGCGCGCCGCCCCGCCACCGCCCGGCTGAGCCCGGCCCCACCCACCTCACAGGACGGCGGGTGCGGCGGACTGGCCACCCATTTCCCCTGCGCCCACCGCCCGCGCCACGTGCCTCCACCGCCCCACCTGACCTCGCCCAGGCCGTGCCGTTTCCCGCCCGCCCATTCGCCCGCGTACGCCTCCCCGCCCGCCGTCCGCGCCGTCCCCACCCCCGCCCGCACGCCGCCCACCCACCCGCCTGCATACACCTCCCCATCCGCCGTCCGTTCCCGGCCTTGGCCGTGGCGGGCGCCGCGGGACCAGTCCCCCTCGTACCAGCCGCCCCCCGCCCCAGGCGGGCCGACGCTGGCCCTGCCTCGTCCGTGCGGCGCGTCGTCCGCCCACCACCCCTCATAAGTTGACCCGTCCGGGAAGACGGCTCTGCCGCGGCCGACCCGCACGCCAGCCTGCCAGGCGCCCTCGTAGAGCGTGCCGTCCGCGTACTCGCAGCGGCCGCGGCCGTGCGGGTGGTCGGCCGCCCAGGCGCCGGAGTAGGTTGACGCGCCAGGCAGGACGCGCACGCCCGTGCCCGACCGGAGGCCGGTCCCCACATCCCAGTCCCCCTCATACTCCTCGCCCCCGCCCGCGGCGAGCCAGCGCCCCATGGCCCGGGCGCCGGAGGTGAAGGTGCCCTCAAACCGGGCACCGTCGGCCATGAGCTGGACGCCCTGGCCTGTGGTTGGGAAGGAGAGAGAGAAAGAGAGGGAGAGGATGAGAGAGAGAGAGTAGGGGGGGGGGCCCCGGGCACTTGAGCGAGCGCTTCTCCCCCCCGTCTTTCCCGTACCGTGCGGCGCGTCGCCCGCCCACTGGCCCGTGTAGGACCCACCCCCACCGCCATACGCGTGCGTGCCCCAGCCGGCGCGGAGGCCCTTGAGGAAAGAGCCCTCGTACCGCCCGCCGTCCTCGTAGGCCGCGACCCCCTGCCCGTGGGGCGCGCCATCCCGCCAGGCGCCCTCAAAGGTTTGCCCGCCCGCCGTCACGGCGCTGCCCGTGCCGTCCCGCTCATTCAAGCGCCAGGTGCCGGTGTAGGTGTCCCCGGCCGGGGTGGTCAGCGAGCCGTGGCCGTGGCGGAGGCCGTCCAGGGTGTCGCCCTAAAAGACAGGGAGAGAGAGAGAGAGAAAATGGATTACGGTTACGCTCTTTCTCGACACACCCTCGCCCTTCCTCTCCGTCTTTCTCCGCCTCTCCCTCGTGTACCTCATACACCGCCCCGTCCGCGTACGTCAGCTTGGTGGCCGTGGTGATGCGGGGTGGCGGAGCGAAGGGCCCGGCCAGGTCCAGGGCCCGGCCGTATGGGGCGAGGGCGAGGGTGGTTGGAGGCGGCGGCATCCTGTGAAAAAGGGGAAATGGGATCCCTTCCCTTTTTTTACTTTCATTCACACATCCCCCCCCCCCACACACACACACCACCTGCTCTCTCCACGGAATAAACGGAATTAAAAAAATGACACGAAGCACCAATGAATCACCTTGGATCTCACCCACACACCAGGCGGTCCCGGCTGACCACGCCCATCCCCTGCAGGCAGGTCTCCCACTTGCCCAGGCCGGGCGCGGACACGGCCGCCAGGGCCGCCGCCCAGCCCGCCTGGTTTTCCACGCTCACCCGGGACCCGTTGAGTGGGCGGACGTCGACCAGGGAGTCCGAGAAGCCGGGCCCCTCCACGAGCGCCCCATAAATGTACCAGGGATTGGGCGCCGGAGTCAGCTGGGCCGTGACCGCGTCGCCTGTTTTGTGGAGAGAAAGGGAGTGTGAGCCAGCGGCGCATTTATCGCTCCAATGAAAGCGCGTTCTCCTCCAACTCTCTGTCAGCTCACACTCGGCGGGCTGGGCCAGGCAGGACGCCGCCTGGTGGGCGGCGTGCGTGGGCCCCCCGCCCCGGCCCATGCCGACCACAAAGGAGGACCCGCCGCCGCCCGCGTCACCGCCCAGCATGTACCGGACCTGGGCCAGGGCGAAGCACTCGTACCGGGACGCCAGGCGGTTGTCGGCGGGGGTGGGGGCGCCCAGGCCGGCACCCGACGAGCGCGCGGCGCGGGCGTAGGCGGCCGCCAGGAAAGCAGACGCCGCCGTCGCGCCCAGCTCGCGGGCGTCCGCATTGAACGCCCGCCCCAGGGGCGTGTACTTCATGCGCTCCCCCTCCGCGCAGATGTTGGAGCGCATGAAGGAGCGGGCCCGCTCGTGGAACGTCGCCCAGCCCGCCGCTTCCGCCAGCACGACGTTGGCACCCCAAAACAGTTGGTCGGGCGCCAGGGCGGGCGCCCGAGGCGTCGCACCCGGCGCATTGCCCGCCCCTTCCTGGTACAGGAAGCGGGCAAAGGCTTCGGACGCCCGTTTGAGATACCGCCCGTCCGACGTGGCGCGGTACAGCCAGGCAGCGCCCCACATCAGCTTGTCCTGGGCGCTGGTCAGGGCGTACAGCGGGGAGACGGCGGCCGCCACGGCATCGGACGTCGTGTTAGTGAAGATAGAGGACCGGTACAGGCCCGGGTTGAGCTCGCCCGCCTCCTGGAGCAAGGCCGCCCGGGTGCGCAGCCGGGCGGCGTACGCCGGGTCGCCCGCCTTGAAGACGATCGACGCGGCAGCGAGCGCGCCCGCGATGGAGCCCGCCAAATCGCCCGCCCCGCCCCGCTCGCCGAGGAGTAGGCCTTCTCCGCCGATCAAAGGCGCGGTGAAGGTGGGGCGGGGGCCTTCGATCTCTTCTGGGCGGCCCCAGAAGGCCTGGTGGATGGAGAAGTTAAAGGGTGAGGTGAGAAACGCGCACCCCCCCGCTCTCTCTCCGCCCTCGCCTCCCGCTCTCCTCTTTCTCCTTTCCTCCCGTCACTTTACCTTGTCAGCCGTGTAATTGCCGACCTGGTACACAATCTCGGCGGGCAGGGCGCCATTCGCCAGCCCGCCCGTCGCCTTCATCAGCCAGTCCGCGCCCACCCGCACCGCGTTCGCCGTGCGGGCGCCCGTGCCGGCCGCCTTGTGCGCGTCCTCGAACGAGATGAGCGACCAGGCCAGCAGGGCCGTTGCAAAAGCACTAGGTACAGTGTGCTTTAGGTTGCCGCCGGCTCCGCCGACCAGCCAGCCGCCCGAAATGTCGGAGCCGCCCGGGCCGGCCGTTTTCTCCTGCAGCAGGGCGTCACCACGCCAGACGGGCGGGTTGAACGCCGCGATGGTCGGGTCAGCCGCCTCGACCGCCGCGCCGACGGGAGCGGCCGCGGCCGCAATGGAGGCGTTCAGGGCGAGCGCGGCGACAGCCGTCAGCGCGCTCACCCCGCCGGACACCGACACGGGCACGGCCGGAGTGCCCCCGTACGGCCACGTCCCGACCTGGTTGGCCTCAAACAGGAAGCCCGCTGCCTGGAGCACGCGCCCGTACTCGACTTTGGCGGGGTAGAGGCCAAAGAGGAGGAAGACGGCCAGGCCACCCGCCATAAAGGAGGCGACGATGGCCAGGCGGCAGGAGGCGGCCAGGACGGGCCCACCCCGGGAGACGTAGCCGTACAGCACGGCGAGCAGCGGCGGGAGGGCGGCGTACACGCACCACAGCACTGAAATGGCGAGCGGGCTGCGCAGGGTCGGCCCGCTGGCCAGCTTGACCGTACCCGCAATAGCGGACGCCAGCAGGCCACCCACCGTCAGGACGGCCACCCACAGGTCGCGCAGGGCCGAATTCTGCAGGGACCCCCCACCTTTCAGCGTCGTCTTGAAGGACAGGCCGCCAGCGCCCGCCGCCGCCATGCCCGCCCGCCAGGCGGCTTTGGCGTACGTCCACCACATGATGCTATTGCAGGTGTTGGCGAAGAAGAGGGCCTCCAGGTGGCGGGGCGTGCGCACAAAGTAGAGGATGAGCGTGGTGCAGACGTACTGGTAGAGGGGGGAGAGAGGAGCGAGGAGAGATGAGAGAGACGAGAGAGAGCAGGTTGAGAGTTGCGCGCGCGCGCGCGCTCGTTTGCGACCCAGTGCAAACGAGATCCGCCACGCGAGCCTCTCCTCTCCTCTCCTCCTCATTCCTGATTTACCTGCACCGATATCGCCAGCGCCGCCCACCATGACACCACGATGGGGAAGACGCCGCCCCAGATGGTAACAATGGGGACGGCCATGAAGAAGGGCGTCGTCAGGGCGCCCACCACGTAGGACCAGACGCCCGAACAGTACAGGATCCTTTGGAGCGGGGACAGCCCTGGCACGACGAGGGGGCAGTGGCGGGAGAAGAAGATCTGGAAGTGGCCCTTGCACCAGCGGGACCGCTGCTGGAAGATGTTGCGGACCTCGTGCGGGGCCTCCCCGATGGCCAGATAGCCCGAAAAGTACCGGCAGTGCCATCCCGCCCGCTTGAGCTCCATCCCCAGCGCGAAGTCTTCGGTCAGGGTGTAGGCCGGCGAGCCACCGACCTCAAGGAGGGCTTGCGACCGGACCAGGAAGTTGGTGCCCGTGCAGGAGATGAAGCCCAGCGCGTCGTAGCCGACCTGCGAATACTCCCAGAAGTGGACGTTGGAGTGGTTGAAGATGTCGGCGTGCGAGGACAGGTTGTGGAAGCACTGCGGGCTGAGCACCATCCCCACATCATCCCCGCCGTCAAACAGGTGCAGGGTCTGCGTGAAAAAGTCGGAGGAGGCGACCTGGTCGGCATCAAAAATGCACAGCAGCTCCGTGCCTGGGATGGTAGGGCGGGGAGGGGCGCCCACCCCACCGTCCTTATGCTTAATGTCCGGTGCCACGCCCGGCACGACGCCCCCATACAGCTGGGCCAGCAGGTTGTTAATGTTGCCGGACTTACCGTTGATCTCACCAGGCGCCCGCTTGCGCCCGCTCACGTACACGACGCATGGGTCGTTCAGGCCCGCCACCCAGGAGCGCTTCTTCGGGTCGCGCCCGTCGTCGCACAGGTAGACCGTCCGGGCGCAGCCGGACGGTAGAGGCGCGGCCCGGGCGGCCAGGATGGTGTGGCGCACGATATCCAGGGCCTCCTTGTACACGGGCACGCACACGCGGACGTGGTAGGGGTTGGCCGTCGACGCGGGAGGGGGGCCCGTGGGGGCGGGCAGGAGGATGAGGTTGAGCCCGTAGATGAGGACAGTCGTCGCGCCCAGGCACTCCACGGCCAGGACGACCGCGCCGTACGGGGTGTACCGCCCCAGGCCGAGCGTCTTCGTGATGCGGACCCACAGATAAAAGGCAAAGCCGGCCAGGTAAGCCGCGTACACCGCACAGCCGGCCGGGGAGGGGCGGACGGCCCGCTTGTACGGCTTAAAGGGGGGCGGGCCCAGGGCCGCGGGCGGGGGCGGGTGGGCGGAGGTGGCGGTCAGGTTGGTCAGGTTGGTCACACCGCCGCCGGGAAAGCCCGACGCCTTTTTGGTGAGCGGGGCGGCCGCTGCCGCCGCCGTGGGCGCGGGCGCCGCGGGTGGGGCGTCAAAGGGCGGGGCCGCAAATTCCGACGGCTGGGCGGTCGGCGCCCGGACCAGGGGTGGGGGTGAGGTGGCCATGGCGCGCGCGTCTGCAGTGGGAAGGAGGGAGAGTAGGACGTGAGTGTGGTGCGATAGAGGGCTGGGCTTGCGCCCGGGCGCGCCGCTCTCCTCTCCCACTCAAGAGGGAGGAGGGGGCGTGGTCAAAAGAGAGAGATCGGGAAGGGGTGCGCGCGCGGCCGGGCGGCCGGAGCCCGCGAGCAGGCGGACAGAATGACCGGCTCCCGCCCGATCCACCCCTGTCCTCACCCCCAAGCTGGCCTTTGTGCGTCGGTCTGCCTCTCTCTGGGTGGCGAGAGAGGGAGACAAGGGTAGCTAGGGCGAGAGGCGCGGGGCGAAGAGGTGGAGCAGGGAAGAGCAAGAGGTTTTTTTTTTCAAGTGATTCTTTCATTCCCTCAACCCTGCCTGCCCCCTTTTTTTCTTTCAACCCTCCCACACAATGCCCTACACCATTCCTGCCTACCGCGCCGACGGGTCATACGCCCAGTCAGCCTCCGCACACTCTCCACGCACCCCCCAGGGCGACGGGAAGAAGAAGAAGGGCGGGAACGGCGGCGGCTCTCCCACCTCCTCCACCCTGCCCGCGCCGCCGTCCCCTCACCAGCCCACTTTTGGCGGGCTGCCGCCCATCAACACGGCCGCCGCCTGCACCGTCACCTCCTCGCCAACCGCCACGTCCCGGTCCAAATTCGCTGCCCTGGAGGCCGAGCTGGGTCGCCTACAGCGGGCGCAGTCGACGCTCAGGGCGGCCCTGGCGGCAGGGGCGGGCGTAGCCATTTCGCCCCGGGCGGGCGGCGTCCCGGCCGGCCTGGCCGACATCCTGGCGGCCGAGGAGCCGTCCGTTGCCAAGGCCCGGGCGCATGCGGCCCGCCAGTTTGATGCAGCGATCGCGGCGGCGGACGCGGCGGGCGGGCTGCCCCCCTGCGGCCAACCGCCGGCTGGCGAGGCGGCGACCTTGCTCGCCGCAACCGCCCCACCCAAGTTCGGCGCCGTCTCTGCAGGCCTGACCGGCTTCAACGTCGCGGGTGACCTTTTGTCGATCGACTTTTCGGTCATCCAGCCCCCCTCGCCCGAAGCGTTTGTCGCGCCCCGCTGGGACGCGCCCCGGCAGGCCCCCGCCCCCTCCGGCCCGGCAGCCGCGGCATCAGTTGCGGCCGACCCGGTCGCCATGGCGGCCTGGGTGGCCCGGCTGGAGACGCAGCAGCGCGTGATTGTGGCGCTGCTGGAAGCGTCGTTGGCAGGGAAATAGGGAAGGAGGATGGGAAATAGGGAAGGGAGGAGGGAGGCGTGCGTGAGAAGAGGTTTGGGGAGAGAGGGGTGGAAAAGAGAGTGGATGGGTGCCGGCGCCCAGCCCCAGGGCAGTGTTTCTGTCACAATCCACTTTTTTCCGTGACGCCCGCACGCCTCACGCTCACACGGGCGCATCACCCCACCACATCCACACACAAGCCCGTGTGCTGCTGCTTCCATCGCGCACACACTCTTGCGCGCCCGTGGCCGACGCCACGCGCCCGAGCCCGCCACAAAAAAACAATGGTGCTCGCCGCGCACCGCATGCGGCCTTTTGGCGCCCTGGCTGGAAGCCGGGCCCGCCTTCCGGCAGCCGTCACGCGTCCTGGACATTCATCAGTACGCCCCTTTCTTGGCACACCAACAGCTTGGTCGTCGCAGGCCCCTCTCGCCTCGTGGGAGAGCGCACAAGGACCAGCCGACCGGGCCGCCCCTCCATTCGCCACCGACCGCCGGACCGACGCGGCCGCCTGGGATGCGGTGGACACCCTGTCCACCTTGGGTGCGGTGGCGGGGGCGGTCGGCTTTGTGCTGACACAGGAGGTGAGGGACCGGCAGGGGCGAAAGAGGCGGGGCCGGCGCGCTGAGGCGAGCTAGCCACACTCAAGAAACTCTCACCACCGACCATCTCTCCCTCTACGTGTATAGCTCCTCCTCCTCGCCGCCCCGGCCGCCCTGCCCCTCCTCGCCATCTTTGCCGCCCGCCGGCGCGAGCGAGCCCGAGTAGAGGCCGCTCTGGCAGACGCCCGGGACGCGGCCAGCGCGGGCGCCGCGGTGGGCGCGTCTGCTGGGGGCGCCCAACCCGCGGCCACCCTGGCCAGGCTGGAAGCCGCTGTGGCCGCCCTGCGTGCCGACCTGGCGGCCGCGCAGGCGGGGCCGGCCGGTGCGTTGCGAGCCCTGGACAAGCGATTGACCAGCATTGAGGCTAGCGTCGACACGGCCGCCGCCCGCGCCCGGGAGGCGGCCGCGTCGGCTGACGCGGCCGCCGCACGGGCGGGGCGGGCGGCGGGGGACGCCGTCGCGGCCGCGTCGGGCGGCCTGCGGCGGGCGCTGGCGACCGACATGGCGGCCGCCCTGGCGTCAGCCGGTGAGAGCTCGGGTGCCACCGCCGCCGCCGCAGCCTCCCTGGCCCGCCGCCTGGACGGCCGGTTTGCCGGCCTGGAGGCCGCCCTCGCCTCTGCTCAGGCTGCCTCGGCAGACGCGGCCGCCGACGCAGTCGACCGGGTCGTCTCCGAACTGGCCGCTGTCCTGGAGGATGCTACCACTGGCATGGCCGCCACCGTGCGGGGCGAGCTGGCCCGGTCCGTGCCCCAGGCCCTAGCGGCGGCGCTGCCGGTGACAGATGTGGGTCCGCTCTCAGGTGCCCTGGTGAGAGGTGGGTCGCAGCCCGGCCCGCTCACCGCCCAGCTGACGCCCGCGGAGCGGGACTGGTGGAAGGCCACCCTGTCGACCGAACTGGCCCGGGCGGCGGCGGCCATGTCGGACGCGGCCGGGGCGGCGGTGGTCCGGGCGGCCGAGGCGGCGCGGGTGGGCCCCGTTGACCTCGCGCCCGCCCAGTGGTCGGCCCTTGGGCGGCGGCTGAGCGCGCTGGAAAGCGCGTTGGAAGCCGCGACCGTGGCCTCGTCGGCAGGCCCCTCCGCTGCAGAGGTGGGCGGCGTGGTGGCAGAGCTGGTGGCCGCCCGGGAGGAGTTGGGAGGCGCACTCAGCGCGGTGGCCGCCGCGGCCACCGCGGCGGGGCGGGCCGCGGACGCGGCCGCGGAGGCGGGCGCGGCCTTCACGGCTGTTGTCGGAGCGGGTAATGCAGGGAGCGACGTGGATGGCGATGATGATGATGAAATCGCCACTGCCACACCCGCCCTGGAAGCCCTGCTCGCCCGGGTGGACGCGGCCGTGGCCCGCCTGGAGGACGCGGCGGTGGCTCGGCCACCCGCTCCTGCTCCCGGTCCCGCTGCTGCTGAGGACACGAGTCCCGCTTCTCCTCGGCCATCCACACCCCGCCCAGGCAGTGGCACTGTCCCTATCGCGTCCTGGCTGGGCGAGCAAGGCGTGCCCGTGCCGGGTGGCGGGGGTGGGGCGGCAGTGCGCACTGTGGCGGTAGAGGCAGAGGCAGCGCCCGCCACGCCTCCGTCCGCCCAGGATCCGATGGTCCGCGGGAAAGCCGCCCTGCGTGATGGGCGTGCCCTGATTCGCACCCCAGGCGCCCGAGAGTCCGCCGCTGCCGCCCTGACCGCGGCGGTGGCGGCATTTGACGAGGCAGCCGCCACAGCGGGCTCATCCTCGCCCTCCGCCGCCTCTGCCGCTGGCAACGCCGGCAACGCCCTGTCCGCCCTAGCGACCTTGCGGGCCCAGACCGCGGCCGACGCGGCGGCGGATGGTGATGTCCTGAGCGCGACCAGTGCCGCCGACGCGGCGGACGCGGCCTGGGTTGCGGCGGGCGAGCGCTACAGGGCCGTGGCTGCTAGTGGTGGTGGCCGGGAGGGCAAAAACGCACCCGTCGACGGCCGGGCCCTCGCCAACTGGGCCCGGGCCCTGGCCGCGCGCGCCGGCCTCGCCCTTACCTGGCCCGGAGCGGGCGGCGAGGATGAGGCCGCCTCGTTCGCCCGCGCAGAGCGCCTGCTGGAGAGCGCGGCCGCCAAGCTTGATGCGGTGCTGGCGGCCGACCCGGCTGACGCCAGGGCCGCCGTGGAGGCCGGCCTCGTCCTCACCCGCCTCGCCTCCCTCAAGCCGGCCGGCTCCCCAGCCGAACGGGCGGCCTTGCAAGACGCGGTCTCCTATTTCGGGGATGCCCGGGCTGGCGGGGTGGCGGGAGGAGGAGGAGAAGGCGGGAGTGCTTTGTTCGACCAGGACGCGCTGGCTGCAGCTGCCCAGGCGACCGGGCGGCTGCGCGAGTTGATGGCGGTGGGGCCGCCGCCATCCCGCCCGTTGTGACGGCCAGCCGAGTGGGGGTGGGCGTATGTGTGTGTGTGTGTGTGTGTGTGCGGTGTCGTGCGTGTAAATTGAGCATGGGAATCAAGAATGTTTGCAACTTGTTTTTTTGAGTCACACGGGACGCTCTCAGATCCCCCGCTCTTGTCTCCTCTTATGCCTTAAGGAGACCCCCACGCGCGCCCACACACACACACACTCACGCACACACACGCACAGCGCACAGCGCCCTACCGCTTAGCCACCCGCCCCCGGCGCACACCCCCAGGAGCCGGCTTTCGCCCGCCTTTCGCCGCCGCCTTGCCTCCTCCCCCCCTGCGCCGGCGGGCCTTTTTCACCTCGCCGCCCGCCTCCGCCTCCTCGTCCAACCGCCGGGCGGGCGGCAGGTTGAGGCGGGCCCGCACCGCGTCCTCAAAGCGCAGGTAGGAATCCTCAAAGGATGCCATGAACCCGGACAGCAGCTTGTCCGCCCGGCGGCCCGCCGCGTCGGCGAGCTGCCCCGAAATGACGCGGTCCATCAGGGCCTCGACGCCCTGCGCGAAATCCGTCAGGCCGGCCTCCGCGCCCCGCGGGATGAGGCGCACGGGGGACGGCCCGGAGGAGGGTACGCCCGCGGACCGGTCGCTGCTGCCGGCCGTGCCCCCGCCCCCGCCGCCGAGCGTGCCGCCCGAGTCGTCCGACCCGGACGGCCCCGACGCGTCGGGCGAGCCGCCCCCGCCCTTGCTCCCGCCCCGCAACCGCGCGGCCTGGCCCCGCACCCGCTCGCTCAGCCGGCGGGCCGCCTGCCGCATGCGGATCTGTTGGGCCCGCACCAGGGACAGGCCCAGGTCTTGGCGGGTGTAGCCCCGGGACAGGTTGCGGAGGACGTAGTCGTTGTAGTCCCGCAGGATGCGCAGGATGAGGTCAGAGGTGGAGACGCCGTCGGTGCGCGCCGTCTCCCGGAACTTGCCCAGCCTCTTCACCAGGGCGTACACGTCCCCGTCCGCGCCCTGCCCCGACGCGTCCGCGTAGGGCAGGGCGTCGTGGGCGACGTAGGCGATGTCGTGGGCGTCCAGGAAGGCGGGCGTCACCACCCAGGGCGCGTCGGGGACGACCTCGTCCACCCACCGGCAGTGGCGCAGGGCCTCATACCGTTCGCCCTCGGTCATCACGGTCTTGCCCTTGTACCGGTGGGTGAGGTCGTCATTGCAGACGCCCACCATGAGGTAGGTGTGGGGAAAACTGGGCGTGAGAGAGGGGTGGGAGAGGTGGTGGCGATGATGAGATGATGGTGGGGTGAGCGAAAGAGCAAGGGGAAGGAAGGGGCGGGTGTCGGGTCGCCGCCGCCGCCGTCGCGCGCGCGCCAGAGGGCGGGTGGGCTCATCGGCCCCGTTTTGGGGAGGGCGGCATCTCGGGTGACGCTCCTCTCACCCCCTGGCAGCATGCGCTGACCCATCAGCTCGCCTGCGGGCCGGCCAGGCCACGCGCCGAGGACAAGATGGAGTGGGCGCGCGAGGGCGGCCCCCACCTCTCCGCCACCATGCAGGAAAAAAGGCCGGCCCTTGATCCCTCGCGCCTTCCCGCCCTCTCCGCTACTCACAGTTTCTTGGCCTGCTCCAGGGCGCGGGCGTGGCCAAAGTGAAAGAGGTCGAAGATGCCTGGTAAAAGAGAGAGGGAGTGCGTGGGGTGTGAGCGGGGCGGGGCGGGGCGGGGAGGCGGAGTCGCCGGCGGCCAGGGGGCAACACGCATTTTCCATGGGCGCATGTTTTGACCGCGCGCCCGCCCGGGCCAGCCATGCGCACGCACACCCCCCATTCGGCCCCTGGCCAGATAGGCCAGCCATCACACTCCCCGCTCTGGGAGGCCTCACCATCCGCGTACACCCGCACCGGGCGGGCCGGGTCGTGGCCTTCCGGCAAGTCGGCGCCGGACGCGTCCGACCCGTTTTTGTCCGCGCCAGGGGGGGGCGCCGCCGCCTTGCCCCGGCGGGCGGGAGGGGACATGGTGTGGGCGTGATAGGATGCGACCTGTGTGGGATGGTGGTGCGGTGTTCCGCCGGGACACACGCACACGACGGGGCCCCGCGCAGGCGACGAGAGGAAGTGTGGGAATGGAGGTGCTTACAGTCTTCTTTTGTTTCCTTTTGCCGGGCGCCCCCGGCCACCGCCACGCCATGCCCGCTCCTACCTGCCTCAAGGCTGGCCCTTGCTATAGCTCGGCGGGTGCGCTCCAACCCGCAGCACTCCCGCCACCACTTCACGCTCGGCCCCTCCCCTGCCGCCGACGTGGCGCCGCCTCCCCGGCCTCCACGACGACCGCCTGCCCCGCCCTCTCCCCGTACACGCCCGGCCCAGAGATCTGGGTGGGCGCCGCCGTGCCGGTCGCGGTCTTCGCCCTGGGCGCCTGGGAGTTCAGCAAGCGCATCCTCATCCAGCGGCGGTGCGCGGTGTGCGCGGGAACGGGGCTGGTGACGATGGGAGGAGGGGGGGGAGGTTCACCAACCTCGACCTCCGCTCCCTCCTCCTCGCCACCCCGCCTCGTCAAGTGCCGGGCGTGCGGCGGCTTCTTTCCCTGGCAGTCCTGGGACCGGTTCATGTCGTCCGCGCCGGGCAATGGTGGCCCCCTACAGCAGCCGACCCTGCCCCGGCAGAGCGGGATCGTGTATCGGGTGCCGAGCGTCGAGGAAGCGAAGCGCGCGGCCGCGCAGGCAGGGGTGAAGACAGGCGAGAGGGGAGAGGGGGAGAGAGGGGATGAGCCGGGGCGTGAGTGAGTGAGTCACGCGACGTGGCGCCGCGGTAGTCGAGTGTAGGAGAGAGCACATTGACACGGGTTACTACAGCCGGCCACCACCGGGCGTTGCCCCCGAAAAATGGAGCGCCCGCGCAGCCGCACCGCCACCCTCCCCGCGCGCCGGCACGACGCCCGCCACAATGGCGGCCCGGGTGTGCGGGGTGGCTTCCAGGTCCCGGGCCAGGCCGGCTAGGCGGGCCTCCAGCGCGTCCATCGAGTCTGCAAAGGCGGCGCCCGACGACGAGGCGGGCGCCTCCAGCGCGTCCATCGAGTCTGCAAAGGCGGCGCCTGATAACGAGGGCGTCTCCACCGCCTCCGCCTCGCTCGCATCCTCCAGCAGGGCCGCTGCCCGGCCGGCCGTGGGAGGAGGGGGAGGGTGGGGAGGGGAGGCCGGCGCCACAGCCGCGAGCGGCGTGCGGGGCAGGGGAGGAGGCGCGGGCACGCCGGCCGGCCTCCTGTCGGCGGGCATGAGCCCGGCCGCCCGCACGCCCGCGAGCGCGCGGTGCTGGCCCACCAGGCGCGCCTCCAGCCTGGCCGCGTACGCCTTGGCCGCCCCCAGCGCCCGGTCCCTCTCCTCCAGGGCCGCCGCCTGGAGCGCGGCCTTGCGGGCGGCGGCCGCCAGGGCGGCCGTAGCCCGGCCGCCCGTGTCGGCGGCGGACCAGCGGTCGGTTGCCGCACGGCCGCGCGCGGCGCGCGCGGCCGCCTCTGCCTCCGCCAGGCGGGCCTCCAGGCCCCGCACGCTCGCCTCCAGCGCCGCCCGGTCGTGCGTCAGGGAGTCCACCAGGGCCCAGGCATTGCGCGGGAAGGCAGCCGCCTCCCCGCCGCCGCCGCCGCCCTCCTCCTGGAAGGCAGCCACGGCGGCGGACAGGTGGGACGCGGGCGGGCCGTCCGCCCCGCCCGCCCCGCTCACGGACGGGATCAGGGCCAGCATGGCCGCGGCCGTCGCGGCGTCCCTGGACGCAGCGCCCGAGGGAGCCAGGCCCACACCGCACAGCAGGGGCACGCCAGAACATGCCGGCGACGGGCCGGGCGGGGCGTGCTGGGCCCGCAGCACCAGTTCCTGGAGGTGGGCCGTCCGCGCCTCGAGCGCTGCCCGGGCCTGTGCGTCCGCCCGGCCCGCCCCGAGCGCGCGCGCCAGGTCCTGCCTCAGGTCCCCATTCTCGGCCGCCAGGGCCGCCGCGGCGTCTCCCAGCTCGGCTAGCGCCCGCCGCTGGCGGTCGACCTGCGAGCTGAGGCGCGCCTCCCGCGCGGCCGCGGCCGCCGCGTCCCGGGTGGCAGCGGCCACCCCGCCCGCCCGCACTTCTTGGAGGGTGGACGTCGCGCCATCGGCCCGCTCGGCCAGGTCAGCCGCCCGGGCGCGCAGGGAGTCGTTTTCTGCGGCCAACGCGGCGGCTCGGACGCGCATGCGGGCGGTGCCAGCCGCAGCAGCGGTTTTCGCGGGCGCAGACGGCGAGCCGGTCGCGAGGGCCGCGCATGACGGGAGGACGGGATCGCCAGCCTCTGCAGCCAGGGCCGTCAGCTCAGCCTCCCGTTGATCGTCGATGATGGCGAGGACGAGGTCGCACGGGGCTGGGAAGAGAAAGGGTGAAGGGCGGAGGGGGGTGAGCGAGCTGTTGACGGCGCGATGCGCGCTTGTTTGATTTTTGGAGAGCGCAAACGCGGCTCACCTGAGGCCGCATGGCCCTTGCCAGGCGAGTGAGCGTGTGATGCCGGATGCCAGGTGTTCTCGTCGGCCACCACCGGGGAGGGCGGGGCGTTGAGGGTGGAGGACATGGGGTATGGCGAGAGAGCAGGATTGAGCGCAGGCCGCAGGGCAAGCAATCGCGAGAAGTGAAGCCGGACTGGCCGACAACCTCTCACTTTTTTTTTTCATCAATTCGACACCAAAGGCCCGGCCCTTTCCACTACCCGCACAAGCCCGAACGAGTCGCCTGCAACCCTCAGCAACGCACACGCACACGCACGGACGCGTGCGTTTGCTATCGTGAGAACCCTCACTCGAGGAGAAAAGGAGGGGACACTCGCAGCGCGCGCCAGGTTGGCAAACAGGCTTCGCTCGCTCCTGCCGACCCGGCACCCAGCGCCCAGGCCATGGCCCCCCCGCCGCCCTCTGCCTCCATCACCAAGGCCGTCCGCGGCGTCCCTTACCCCACCTTCCTGGCCGCCTTCCACGATTCCGCCAACCTGGCCGCGTGCCAGGCGGCGGCGGGCGACATGCAGGGGCTGGAAATCACGGCCTGGGTGCTCGACCCGGACGCCCTGCTTGCGTCCCCGCCGGTGCCGGGCGCGCCCCCCGCTCCTGCCGGCCCCCCATCCACCACCACCGCCCCGGCCTACCGCCGCATGACCTTCACCCCCGTCATCGACGAGCCCTGGCTGCCCAGGCTGGCCATGTTCCAGGTCACGGAATTCCACACGCTGGAGGCAAGGCCGTCTGAGCGGGCGCCCCTGCGCATGACAGGCACCGCCCGCCTGCGGTGGGCATCCTTTGCCAAGCCCGCCCACGTACTGGACTCGTGCATCGATGCGAGGGCCATCCAATGGGTGGATGAGACCAACCCAACCGCCCCGCCCACCCCGGGCGTCCTCCTCGTCTTCACCGTCACCCCGCACCTGCCGCCCTGGGCGATCGGGCCGCTCAAAAAGCTGGTGGCCGCTGGCATCGCCGACATGTTTTCGGATTTTTCGTCGCGGTCCCTGTCCTGGGCGGTCGGATTGTGCGCGGGTGCGGAGCTGGTGGAAGGCAAGGAGGTGGTGGGAAAGGCGGTGGAGGTAGGCAGTTTGTAGATACGAGTCTCCTCAGAATAGTGCTACAAAAACAATTAATTCGGCAGTAGTGTGGGGTGTGGGGTCGCGCCTTGCGCGCCCCTCTCTATCTCTCAATCAATCATTCGCCTCGTCCTAAGACGGCCGCTGGTCGGGCGAGGGGACCGTCACCCCGCCCGACGACCCGCCCGACCCCCGCCCCGACGACTCCTGGCCCGCTGACGCCAGCCGTACGGCGGTCAGCCAGGAGGCGACCGTGACGGCGGAGGCGGAGGAGGCGGAGGCGGTCGACTCTCTGTCGGAGGTCGCCGCGCCGGCAGCTGGCGTCGTGGCAGCGACGACCGCCGCCGTCGCCACGTCCGCAGCGGACGCGGCGTCCGCCATGGCCTTCAGCACCTTCGCCGCGACCGCCGCGGACGGCCGGGTCCGCAGGTCGGCCGACCAGAGCGAGCGCATGAGTTCGAGGTATCCAGGCGGCGCGCCCACCGGGTCCGGCTCAGGGCGCCGCCCTTCAACAGCCACCGCATAGAAAATGGAGGCCGGCGGCACCGGCCCAAAGGGCGGCCGCCCCGTCCAGACCTCGTGCATGAGAACGCCCAGGGCGTACACGTCGGATGGTGGTCCCAGGCGGCCCAGGGTTAGGAGTTCAGGGGCGGCATAGCACATCGTGCCGTGGCCCGCGTTTGTGTAGTGGCTCAGCCGCTCGTTTCGGCCACCAGCGACGAGGTCCGTGTTGTTCAAGGACTTGGACAGCCCGAAATCGGCGAGAACGGCCGTGAAGGCCCGGCCCGCGCCGTCTCGGGTCGCGCAGGAGCGCAGCAGGACGTTGGCCGATTTGAGGTCGCCGTGGACAATACCGACGGAGTGCAAGTAGGCCAAACCGGCCGCGACGTCGTGGAGGGTGGCCAACACGGTGGGCGCGTGCGGAGGGGGGGCGGGCGTGGACGCGCCTGCCGCCGCCGTTGTCCCAGCCGCCGGGATGGAGAGGAGAGGGCCGGGAATGCGCCCGGCGCGGCGGCGGCCCTGCTTCTTGCCACCCCCCCCACCGCCCACGTGCAAGCGCCGGGTCAGGACAGCAGCCCTCTCCAGTGTGCCGCCGTCGGCCAGTTCGGTCACGATGCTGATCAGGCGAGCCGCGGACGGGGGAGGGGCGGCATCCTCGTCCACGCCCTCTCCTTCCTCTGTGTCCAGGCCCGCGCCCGCTGCCGCGAGCGCGCCCGGCGGCAGGGGCAGCCCCGGCGGCCAGGCGACCGCGCTGACCGGCGCGTCCGCGACCGCATATGTCGCCAGCACGTTTGGGTGCTTCAGGCTCAGGCCCAAGGCGGCTTCCCTGCGGGCGGCCGCCGCGGTGGCGGGATTGGCCGCAAACACGCACTTGGCCGCCACGGGCGCGCCCCCGAAAGTCGCCCGGTAGACAGACGCGAACGAGCCGACGCCCAGCAGGGAGTCTAGGATGAGGAGCGGCGCCTGGGAGGGAGGGACCCCCTGGCCCGCCGCCTCTCCGCCTGCCGCCGCCGGCGCCAGGAGGAGGGTGACCTGGTATCCCGGGCGCGCACTGGTGGACGCATCAAACAGGGGCGCGCACACCTCGCCAGCAGCACCGCCGCCCCGCCCTGCCTTCTGCCGCCGAACCCACCCCGCCACCGCCCCGCCCGCACGCATCACTGGCCCGCCCGGTTCCACCATGCCCAGGCTGATGACGAGCCCGAAGCCGGCGATGATGGCGCCCAGCCCCAGCCGGTTGCCCAGCGCCATGGCCGGGTTCCAGAGGTAGGCGTACGCGACCACAAAGCCCACGCTCGCAATGGCCGCCAGTGGCCGGCAGCACGCGTACGCGAGGCCGGTGCACTGGTTGCCGGGAGTGAGCAGGGCGGCCATCGGGACGGGCGCCAGGTAGAGGAGCCAGAGGGCGTCCGCGTCCAGGGGGTAAAAGATCCTGTCCGCCCCCGCGCGGCGGGCCGTGGATGAGACGGCCGTCGCGGCGGTCGTCCCCACGCACACCCAAAAGCCGGCGCAGGCGATGAAAAGGCCTGCCAGGATGGAGTCGCGTTGGAAGGTGGCCGGCGGGGCGGTCGCCATCTCGGTGGGGCGGGCGACCCGGGTGCCCGCAAAGGTGAGGAGCGTGATGCCGCCGGCCAGAAAGAGCCAGGCGCCGGCCGAGAAGGCGGCAAAGCCGGGCGGGACGGCCGTCGAGCCGACCAGGCGGAACCCAAACAGGGTTGCGGTGCTCGCCCAGGACCGGTTGATGCGGGTCATGGACGCCACGATGGCGGCTTGCAAGCAGACCAGGGTCGCGGTGCCGGCCTTGCCGCGTGCCCAGGCCGGGCCGGCACGCGAGTTGAGGGCGCCCAGGCACAGGGTCAGCGCTTGCACGCCGGCAACCAGGAACCCCAGTGGCACGTGAGTCGGCCACCACCCACCGCTCGCCGCGCCCAGGGACACGCCCACGCCGGTGATGGCGCAGCAAGCCCCGCACCAGGCCCAGGCGACGGGGACCGCCCGGGCCCGGTGCGCGTTGTAGAATCCCAGGTTCAGGGCTTCCAGGCGGAAGGCCAGGGGCGACAGGTCGCGGGCGGCCGCGGAGAGCGGGGGGGGGAGGAGCATGGATGACGAGGGCTGCTGGGATAACGAGGGCTGCTGGGATGACGAGGGCTGCTGCTCCTTGGCCGGCAGGGGCGGCGCCTCCGGGTCGCCCGCGCCCTTGGCCACGGGCGGCGGCGGCGGGTCGGGAGGGGCCAGCCCATCGTAGTCCACGCCCCACGCGATGGCCAGGGCGGCAGCGAACGAGGCGGCGCTCCCGACCACGCACCCCGCGACGACCGCGAGCCGGTAGGATGGCAGGCGGGCGCCCAGGCTGCGGTGGTTGTACACGATTTCGACGGCCATCTCGGGCGGGTCCGCGACGGCCAGGCAGGCCAGGAGGGCGGCCGAGACGAGGGCGCTGCCGGCCGGGGCGGCGGGCGTGGTCGAGATTGCGCCGCCGACCAGGGCCCACACCTCGAGCGCGGCCGCCGCCCACAATTTTCTCAGGCCGCCCACGTCCAGGTCAGCCCGCCACCGCGCGAAGAAGGCCGCGTCGTGGAGGAAGGACCAGGAGGTGATGCGGTCCAGGACGCCCGCCGCGCCGACGCCCGCGGCGCCGGGCGTGCGGACGAGGCGTTCCTGGTGGTTGACCAGCCCCGCGATCTTTGTGGCCCACGCGAGGGACGCGAGGGCGAGGCAGGCGCGGGCGAGGCAGAGGTTGAGGATGGAACGACGCGGGGGGGGAGGCATAGAGTGTGCTGACTTCTGATGGCCCTGCTGCGGATGCCCGCTTGGGGCGTGCGTGTGCGCGGGGAGCGAAGCCTTGGGTGGGAGAAAAAGGGGATGATGAGAGAATAAGGCCAAGACAAGAAAAAAGCGGCGGCTGGAAAGTTGACCGCAATGGGGCCGCCACGCGCGCAGGCCGCCCTGAGCTCATACCAATATCTGGGTGGTCCACTCAGGGAGGATTCTTTTGCGCCTCCACGTGTGGGCGGGGGTGGCCGGGAAGGTGGGCGCACATGCGTGAAACACAAAAGACGAACTGTGTGCGGCTGCTTTCCCACTGTCTCACCTCACTTTCGAGAAAGCCGCTGCGGCTCTCCTCGCTCTCTCGTCCGACACACCCCTCCCCCCGCCATGCACGCCTTCAACCGGCGCCGCAAGGCGGAGGGACCCCCCCACGCGGACCCCGTCCACCTCCTGGCAGCCCGGGCCCTGGGGCGGGGCGGCCCGGGCGGCCCGCCTCCGGGCGCGCCCCTCACAGGCGCCCCCAATGCGTTTGCCCGCGCCTGCGCCTCGGACGAGGCCCTCATCCGCCGCCTGGCCCCCGTCGCCGACCTGGCCACGGGCGGCGGTGGCGGCCAGGGCCGCAATGGTGGGGCCGTCCACTCGGTCGCATGGTCCCCGGGCGGCTCCCTGCTGGCGGCGTCCGGGGACGACCACCGCGTGCGGGTGTGGGACATTGACGGCGGGTCGCCCCGGGCCGCCTGCATGGACGTGGTAAGATAGAGGAAGAGGGGGTGCGGCACCTCGGAGCCGGTCGAGTGTGTGGGGCAGGAGCTGGTATATGCCGTGAGCGGGTGGGCGTGGTCGCGGAAGGGGGTGTGGAGGGGGTGACGGGCGCGGCGTTATCGCGACCTGCTCCTCTCTGTCTGCGTTTTCTCTCTCTCAGGGTGGAGAGGTAGGGACAACATTTTCCACCACCACCCCACCACGCCTCTCTCTCTCCCCCCCCCCCCCCTCTCATTAGGGCCACACCGGCACCATCCTGACCGTCCGCTTCATGGACTCCCTGGCCAGCACCAGCGGCCGGACCGGCGGCGACGTGGCGTGCGCCCGCCTGCTGACGGCCGGGACGGACAAGCAGGTCCGGCTGGCCGACGCGACCAAGGGGGCCGTCCTCCCCTTCCACTTTCACCGCGCGCGCGTGCGCGGGCTGGCCCCGCTGGACCCGTACGTCTTCCTGTCCGGCTCCGAGGACGGCCTGGTCCTGCAATGCGACACCCGGGCCCCGCCCCGGGGCGGGTCGGGCCCGGGGCGGGCGTTCGACGACGCCGCGCTCCCCATCATCGCCGACCAGCGGGCGGGCGGGGGCGGGGGCGGGGGCGGGGGCGGGGCGGGCGGGTGGGGCGGGGGCGGTGGTGGCCGCGGCGCCGCCGCCGTGCCCGCGCCCATCCGCATCCACGCCCTGGCCGTCGACCCGGTGCGGCCCTACCAGTTTGTGACGGCCGGGGCGGACCCGGTGGTGCGCCTGTACGACCGCCGCATGGCGGGCGGCAAGGGGTTGGGCCGGGTGGCGGGCCCGACAGCCTGCTTTGCGCCGACCCACCTGTCCCCGGGGGCGGCCGCCCGGGCGGGCGGCTCCGTGGTCGGGCCCATGTGGGGCGCCCCGCCGCCCGCCACCCGTCCCCTCCCCGTCTATGGCCTGGCCTGGTCGCCAGACGGGCGGGAGGTCATCGCCTCGTACGCGGCGGAGGCGGCCTACTCGTTTGATGTGGCCGCTCACGCGCGCGCGCCCGAGGACGGTGCGCTGCTTGGGGGGGATGGTGGTGGGGTTGGGGGGGGAGGCGGCGCTCGCGCCGCTTTTCGCCCCCGCCAGGAGCCCGCCGGGGGTGGCGGGGCAGGTGGTGGTGCGGGCGCCGCCGCGCGGCGGGCCCGGGACCGGGAAACTTTTGCAGTCGCGGCGGAAGCGGCCGCAGCGGCCGCAGCCGCGGCGGTCTCGCCCGTGGGCGGGGGCGGGCCCCTAGAGACTGCCGGCGGCGGCGGCGCTGCTGATGCTCCTGCTGGTGGTGTCGTCCTCGCGCCCTCACCCCCGCCCCGCCGCCACGCGCGGGCCACCACACGCAACGCCACCAACACGGCCGCCGTGACGGCGGCCGCGACAGCGGCGGCCAACGCGGCGGCGGCTATCGGGACGGCGCCGCCGACGGCTGGTGAAGCGCCTGCCGCGGCCGCCGCGCCGCCTCCTCCCGGCGGTCCCGCCACCCGGTCCGGGCGGACCCGGGGTGGTGGTGGTTGGGCGAAGAAGCGGCCGGCCCCAGGGGCCGGGCCCCCGGGCGAGGCAAAGGGTGGCGGCGCTCACCCGGCTACTGCTGCCGCCCGCCCGCCCGCCGCCACCGCTGGCGCCGCCGCCCGCCCGCCCGCCGCCCCCATGCACATCGACTGGGAGGCAATTGAAGGGTATGCGGAGACAAGCGGGGCGGCCGCGGCCGCCAACGCGGCCGCCCCCGCGCCCGGCCGGCGCGGGCGAGGGGCGGGTGGAGGTGGTGCTGTCGTCACCCCGCCCGCCCCTGCCGGGGCCGGCGGTGCGGCCCGCCTGGCCCGCTTGATCTACCGCACCCCCATCGCCCGGGTGGCGGGCAGCCTGCCCGTGGATGTCGACTCGGGCGGCGCCGCCCGGGTGCCGGAGGGCGGGCTCGCGGGCGCGCCCGCCGCCGCGGCTGTCGCGGCGGCGGCCGCGGCCGCGGCCGCGGCGGCCGCCGTCGTCGCGGCCACCGCCGACCCGCCGCCCCGGGCCCTTGCACCGCCCGGTCACGCCACGACCGTGCGAGCGGCGACGGCGGCTGCCCGGGCGGCGGTGGCGGCCGCGGCGGGCGGGGCGCGCGGGGCGGCACACCAGGTCTCGGCGGCCGACCTAGAGACGATAACCCGCGTCGCGGCCGCGGCGGCCGCGGCGGCCGCGGCCGCCGCCGCCGCCCGCCCCGTCTTGCCAGGGGATGGGGCCGGGGGCGCTGCTGGCCATGGTCGTCGCCGCCGGGGCGCCGCTGAGGAGGCGGCTTTAGTCACGCCCACCATCCCGCCCGCCGCCCGCCTGCGCGCGCGGCGGCCCCGCCTCGACGCGCCCGCCCAAGCCGACTCGCTGGAGGCGGCCATCCAGGGCGGCACCGACTCTGCCTCCGAGGCGGAGGGCGGTGGCTTTGCCCCGCCTGGGCGGGGGTCGGGCGCCGGCCTGGCGTCAGATGACGACGACTGGTGGTCGGACGAGGACGAGAGCGAGGTGGAGGACATGGGCGAGGAGGGCGAGGGGCCGGGCGGGCGTAAGCCCCTGCCACCCCGCGAGCGGTGGCGCCACGCCCGCGTCGGCCGGTTTGACGAGGCGGAAGAGCACGGCTGCTTCGCCCGCCGCTTTGCGGGCCACCGCCACGCGGCTTTTGCCCGGGACGTCGCCCTCATGGGCTCCCGGGGCGAGTGGGTGGTCGCGCCCTCGGAGGACGGCCGCATCTTTGTGTGGCGGCGCAGCACGGGCGCGCTCATCAACATGCTGGCCCCACCGCCTGGCGACGACGGCGACGGCCACGCCCCACCGCCCGGAGGCGTCGACCCGCCCCGCCCGGGCGAGGCCCCCGCCGGCCCGGCCGTCTGCGCCGTGGCGCCCCACCCCAGCGCGCCCCGCCTGGCGTCGGGCTCGCTGGACGCGGCCGTCCGCCTGTGGGAGCCCGCGGGCACGGGGCCCGGCGACCTGGGCGACGCGGCCGCGGTCGCCCGGGCCAACGCCGCCGCCGTGGCGGCCCGCACCCTGCGCGTTGATCAGGCGGGCGCCTGGTACTCGGTGATGATGACCACGGACGCGCGCGCGTTTGGTGGTGGTGGCGGGGGCGGGGGCGGCGGGCCGCCTGGTGCCCGCGTGCGGGGCGCGGGGCCCGCCCCGGCCGTGCCCGCCGCCGCTGCCGCCGCCTTTGCCATCGCCGCCCGCCGCCGCCTGGAGGACGAGGTGGGCGGCGTGGACCCTGGCGAAGGTGGTGGTGGGCGGGGCGAGCCGCCGGGCTGTGCGGTGATGTGAGAGAGGGAGAGAGAGAGACAATCAAAGAGAAGAGGCGGGTCTCACGGGCCGACCTGTGTTTATTTCGGCAAAACGGAGAAAAAAAAGGGAGCAAAAAAAGAGAAGAAAAAAGAAAAAACTCGTTCCGCCCAGAGTCACACGCCCCGCTCCCGCCACCCGTCACTGCACGTCAGGCTCTTGACCATCAAGAACTGCCCCATTACCAAGCGGAGTTAGGGCAGCATGAACACCCCCTCCACTTCCGGGCGGCCGGCGGCGTCTCGCGTGCCAGCCGCCGCTGCCGCTGCTGGACGGCCCGCGCTCGGCCGGCCTGCTCCTGCTCCTGTCTCGACACGCCGTGGGCGGGCTTCCGCTCCCGTCCGCTCGGCTCCTCGCGCATTGGCAGCACATTACTACCCTGGCGCAACCTCCGCGTCCTGGGCGCCCTCCCCGTCCCGCGTCCCCGGGTCCGACCCCCCGCTCTGGGACTGCGTTGGAATGGGGGAAGCCCTGGTCGACTGCTGCGCGGCGGTGGGCGACGACTTCCTGGCCGAGTTTGGGGTGGCCAAGGGCGGGAGACGGTGAGTCGATGGGGTGCGTGAGGTGGAGTCGGAGGCACGCATTTCCATGGTGTGCATGGGGAGGGTCTCGACGGGAGGAGGGGGGCGTGCGAGGAAAAACAGCACGCGTGGCCGCCGGGGCCGGGGGCCAGTGCGCCCCTCTCGTGACCCATCGGCCCAGCCTTCCCGGACATGTTCCGTCCGCGCCGCCTCGCATTCGATTTGTGGGGTAGGCACAGTAGCCAGAAGTGGAGGCGGAGGAGGCGGAGATGGGGTCGACAGACGCGTTCGCGTGGGCTTTCCTTTCCGCAAGCATGTTTTCCCCATCAGCGCGCCCACCCGCCCCCACCTAGCCGCCGGGCTTTCCCTCACACACACCCCTTCACTTTCCAGTGTCGTCGACGCCGTCGAGCGGGCCGCCCTCCTCGCCCGCCTGGACGACTCCCTCGACGTCGCCGCGGGAGGGTCTGCCGCCAACACGCTGTCCGCCCTGGCCCGCCTGGGCGACGCGGACGCGGCCGCCCGGGGCGGCGGCCGCCTGCGCGTCGCGCTCGCCCCCGTCGCGGGCACCGACGCCCAGGCCGCCTTCCACGCGGCCGAGCTCGGGCGGGCGGGCGTGGACGTGCTGCCCGGGTGCGAGACCGCGGCTCAGCACGCGTCGACGGGCACGGTCTTTGTCCTCACCACCCCGGACGCCAACCGGACCTTCCTGTCGGCCGCCGCCTTTGCGCCCGGCCGCCTCTCCCCCTCCCGCCCGGCCCTGGCCGCGGCGTCCCGGGCCCGCCTCCTCCTCGTGGAGGGCTACCTCTGGGCCGCCCCCGGCGCGGAAGTCGCCATCGCGGCGGCCGTCGCCACGGCCCGGGCGGGCGGCGCGCTCGTCGCCTTCACGGCCGGCGACGCGGGCGTCGTCCGCCGCCACCGGGCTGCCCTGTGGCGCGCGCTCGGCGCGGGCTGGGCGGACGTGCTCTTCGCCAATGCGGCCGAGGCGGCGGCGCTGCTAGATGAGGATAAGGAAGGGTCGGCCCCGCCCATCACCGCCTTGGAAGCCGCCCGCGCGCTGGGCCCGCACGTGGGCCTGGCGTGCGTGACCGACGGCGCGAGCGGTGCCGTCCTGTCTGCCCTCGGCGAGCTCCACGTCATCCCGCCCGTGTGGGTGCCGTCCCGCCCCGTCGACACGAACGGGGCCGGCGACGCCTTCGCCGCGGGCGCCCTGTGGGGCCTGCTGCGTGGCCTGCCCATCCAGGCCCTGGGCCGGGCGGGCGCGCGCGCGGCAAGCGCGACCATCCAGCACCGGGGCGCGGCGTTGGGGGCGGCGGAAGCCGAGGCCGTCGTGGCGGCCATGGAGGGCGAGGCGGCCCGGGGCGGGTTGGTGGGCGGGCCGGGGCTTGCAGGCGGGTCACCCCTGGTGCCTGCGGCGGTGGTGGAGGCGGGGGCGTTGGAGTGTTGAACACAGCGGGGAGGCGTGTAGATTATGAAAAATGAAAGGAGTGAAGAATCTCACTGCGAATAAATTTCAACTAAGGCGGCGGTGCAAACACGGGCTAGCCTGCCCGCGGCCGAAGAATGGGCCCGCCCTTTTTGGGCCGCCGGACTCCCACGCAGCCATCTCGACCAGGACCCTCGCACGGACAAGCCCTCTCAGCCGCGCGTGCGGCCCCTTCTAGTAATAATAACGGCCGCATGCCGGCGGCCGGCGCGCCACCCGCCCAGGCCGCGCCCGCCCACCGCCCTGGCCCTAGTCACCGCAATAGAAGATTAGATTCCCTAGGCACCAAAACGCCAGCCGCGGCGGCGGCGCCCGGCTCAACCCCCTCCTCATCACCATCCCCGCTCGCCTCCCTGCTCTGGCCCCCACCTCGCCCGCCTGCTTTCCCACCGGGCCCGCAAAATGACATTGCCCCGGCCTTCCTGGCCGACCCCCTGGCGACCCTAGACTCCTTGACCGCCCGATACGGGCCCATCGTCGGCGCACGCCTGGGCGGCGCGTGGGTCGTGGTCGTGGGTGAGCCCGGGGCGGCCAGGGACGTGCTGGTCGACCGGGCGGGGTCCATTTTCGGGAAAGCCGGCACCGCCTTTTTCCCAGCCTCCTCCGTCACGGGCGACGGCCTGCTCACCTCCGATGGTGAGTCGTGGCGGCGACAACGCCAGCTGGCGGGACCGGCCTTCCGGAAGGCCGCCGTCGAAGCGTACGGCGGGTCGATGGCGAGCGCGGCCGCGTCCCTGGTCGCGGCCGGCGGGGCGTGGGGCGGCGCGCTGACAGGAGGAGTCGCGAGCGCCGCCGTCCGCGATGTGTACGCTGACTTTAACGCGCTGACGCTGCGCATCGTCACGGACGCCCTGTTTGGTGGGGAGGCCAGCCGCGGCGGTGGCGGCCAGGGAGGGCGGGTGAGCCAGGCCGTCGACACGGCCTTCTCCATCTTTGCCCGCCGCGCGCTGGGTGGTAGCCCGCTGGCGGCCCTGCTGCCGGAGTGGGTGCCCACGCTGGACAATGTAGCGCTGAAGGCGGCGGTGGCCGACCTGGATGAGGTGGTGTACGGCCTGATCCGGGCGGCCAGAGAGAGAGGAGCGACCAGTGGAGAGGTAAGAGAGAGGTTGGAGTGAGCCCTAAACCTCCGCGCGCGCCTTACGCTGCCTTTTCCTTTCTTTAATTTCCTTCTCTGGCGTCCAGGGGACGCCAGAGGCGCCCAGGGGACGTCCCTGGCGTGGACGCTCGCAAGACACAGCCGCCACCATCAAAGGTAAGATGACGAGAAGACTTGCGCGGTGGAAGAGGAGAGTGGCGGAAACGGCGACCCTAATCAACAATATGTGCATATTTGTACAGTGTTTAACATTTGCCCTCTTACCACCTGCCCATCTCTTACTAAAAACACAGCCCCCCCCCCT
>Ga0315289_10001939_pt1 | contig 32079 bp, 22 predicted proteins | sample YL17G11_40_MG_FD_203452 | JGI IMG/M metagenome (GOLD analysis project Ga0315289, IMG submission 203452) | Sediment microbial communities from Yellowstone Lake, YNP, Wyoming, USA - YL17G11_40 | ecosystem: Environmental > Aquatic > Freshwater > Lake > Sediment | place: USA: Wyoming | collected... | reverse complement strand
GCCAAGTGCGCGGGCGACGCGGACGGGGCGGACCGCCTGGGCGTGCGCCTGGCGCTGGTGGGCCTGCAAGCGCGCGCGGTGGCCGCGCTGGAGGGGCTGGCGTCGGCCGAGGCGGCGGGCGCCCCTGCCCGCCGCCCGGCCGGCGTGCCGCCCCCGTCCATCACCGCCGCCGCCCTGGCTGCCGCCCCGCGCTCCCTGGCGGAGCTGTACAACGATGTCGCCGCCCCGTACGCCCTGTGGGGCCTGGCCCTGGAGGCGGTCGCCCTGGCCCGGTACGGGGATGCATCCTTCATCCGGTCCCTGTGGGACGTCCACCTGCGGGCCGGGTGGGATGGCGGGGTGGCCAGCGCGGGGGGGCTGGGCGGGCGGGGGGGCGGCGGCAGCGGCGGCGGTGACGGCGACGCGGCGGACGCGGGGCGGGCGGCCCTGTGCGCGGCCGCGGCCGACGCGGCGGGCCGCCTGCCCCCGGGCGACCCCGCCGTCCCCCTGCCCCACCTCGCCCTGCGCCTGGCCCAGGCGCACGCCGGCACCTGGCCCGCCCCCGCGCCGCCCGCGCCGGGCAGCGCGGACGCGCCGTCCGCGCCGGCCGCGGCGGCCACCCTGGTCTCGTGCGCGCGCGGCGGCGCGGCAGCGGCAGCCGACGCGGCGGCCGCCCTGCTCGACGCCCGCCCGGGCGACCCGGGCGGGGATGAAGCGGCCGACCCAGCCACCCGGGGCGCCCTGCTGGCCATGCTCGCGGACGTGCTGGCCGCCCGGGCGGACCGGCTGGGCGGCGGCGGGGTGCTTGGTGCCGCCCCGCCGCCCTTGGTCATGTCGCCCGCCTCTGCGGCCTCCACCGGCGCCCCGCCGGCCGTGTCGGCCGCCTGCGCCGGGGGCGGCCCGCCCCCGCGCGGGCCGGCCGCCCGCCGAGAAGCCGGGACTGCCGCGGACGCCGCGGAGCGTGGCGCGGCGGAGGCGCGCCGCCTGGTGGGTGGCGGTGGCGGGGGCGCGCGGGCGGACGCGCTGGGGGCAAGGTTTGAGTCGCTCCAGCGCGCTTTGGACGGGGCCGCCGCCCGGGCGCCCGAGTGGGCGAGGTGAGAGATCGGAGAGAGGAGAGGTGTGTGTGTGTTGCGGGGGGGGGGGTGATGTGTGCGTTGTGATCTTTGGGGCGGGCTTTCTCTTTTCTTTTGTCCATCCATACACGCCCTCTTGCTCGCTCGCTCGCTCGCAACCACTCCACCACCCCCCTCTCGCTGCCGTCCTTCCCTGGGCGGGGTCCCCGGGCGCGCACGGAAAATGGCCCCCCTCTCACTCTTTTCTCTCCACGTTGATTGTGATGAAAACAGCCCCGCCCCCTCCATTCCACATCGCGCCTCCTCCCCCCCCCCTCTCCCCTTCACAGCGTCAGCTGTTCCGGGTCCTCAATGATCGCCTTGAGCGTCTGCAGGAAGCCCGCCGCGTCCGCGCCGTAGATGTGGCGGTGGTCAGCCGTCAGGTTGAGGGTCATCTGCTTGCCGACGCGGATGGAGCCGTCGGCCGAGGCGATGACGGTCGGGTTGGACCCGCCGACCGCGAGGATCGCGCCCGTGCCCGGCGGCAGGATGGCGCCGAAGCTGTCCACCCCGAACATGCCCAGGTTGGAGATGGTGAAGGTCCCCGTCGAGTACTCGTCGGGGGCGAGCTGCTTGGCCCGGGCGCGCTTCACCAGGTCCGCCCAGTTGCGGGAGAGCTGGTAGAGGTCAGTGGTGTCCGCATGCTTCAGCACGGGCGTGATGAGCCCGCCGTCCGGCATCGCCACCGCCATCGCGACGTGCACGTTCTCGTTGTAGGCGATGCCCGCGCCGTCGGGCGTGGTGGCGGCGTACATGATGGGGTGGGACGCCAGCGCGACGCCGACCGCCTTGGCCAGGAGGCCGCTCATCGTCACGCCCTTGGGCTTGACCCGCTTGTACATCGCGTCCAGCGCGTCCGTCGTCACTGTCATCGCCACCCGGAACTCCGGGACGGCCAGGGCCGCGTTCATGTTCTTGGCGACGGCCAGCTGCATGGGGGTGAAGGGGACGGTCGTCCCCCGCAGCTGGGCGACGGTGGTGGCGGGGACGGAGGAGGCGGCCGCAGGCGCGGCGGCCGCGACCGCGGCCGGGGCGCAGGCCGCCGCGGGCGCAGGCGCGGCCGCCGCCGGGGGCGCGCGCCCGCCCTTGAAGGCCTCCACGTCGCCCGCCGTGACGCGGCCGGCCGGCCCGGAGCCGGGCACCGCCGCCAGGTCGACGCCCAAGTCTTTGGCCAGCTTTTTGGCGAAGGGCGTGGCGATGACGCGCCCGTCGGCGCGAGGGGCAAACGCCGCCGCCGGCGCCGGGGCGGCCGCGGCGGGCGCGGGCGCGGCCGGGGCCGCCGCCGCGGGGGCCGCCGCCGCCGCCGGGGCCGCCACCGCCGCCGCGGGGGCAGCAGCGGGGGCGGCCGCGGCGGGCGCGGGGGCCGCCGCCGCCGCCGCGGGCGCCGCGCCGCTGCCCTTGGCCTTGGCAGCCTCCAGGTCGGCGTCCGTCTCGGCGATAAAGGCGATGGGCGTCCCCACGCTCGCGACGCCGCCCTCCGCGATGACGATGGAGCCCAGCGTCCCCTCCGCGAAGGACTCGACGTCCATGTCGGCCTTGTCCGACTCGACGACGACGATGGCCTCGCCCTGTGGGGAGAGGAGAGCAGGAGAGAGGGGGGAGAGAGGGGGAGAGGCGCGCGCGCGCGGGTGAGGGCGAGAAAAGACGAGTGGTGGAGCCGGGGCCCGTCTCTGGCGCCTCTCGCCTCTCCCCTGGCAAGACTCGGCCGCGTAGTCCGATCTTTGACACCCGAGCTCTCCAGCGAGTCCAACATGGGAGCCTGGCATCGGAGTTGGAGGGCGCGGGCGTGCGGCCTGCCGCCCAGCAGAGCAGGAAAGAGGCGAGCGAGCGCGCCGCACGAGAAAGCGATCGGCCTCGGCCCTGCCCCGCCTCTCTCCTTCTCTATCCCTTTCTCTCTCTCTCTCCTCTTCTCCTGTCTTTCTTTCCTATACCTTCTTGACCTTGTCTCCCGGGGACTTCAGCCAGGTGACTGCGTGTTTGGGTGAGGGTGGGGAGGTGTGAGGGGTGCGCGGCAGAAAAGAGAGAGACGCACGGGCGGCAAGGAGCTTGCGGCTAGGAGGAGCGTGCGAGCGGCCGCGAGAGAGCGCCGCCGCGCGCCCGCCGGCGCTCTCCACTCTTCATTCTCTTCCCTCCCGTTCTCCACTCTCACCGATCTTGCCCTCCGTCATGGTAGAGGACAGGGCGGGCCTAGAATGTGTGGAGTGGTGGGCGTGTGGTGTGTGAGAGCGCGAGTGCGAGGCGGTGGGCGGCGAAACTGCATGCCCGCTCGCTCGCCGGCGCTCCCCCCTTATTTTCTGCCGCACGTTCTCTCTCAAAAGTCTCTCCCCCCGCGCGCCCCCTTCCAACCCCCGCCCAACTCACATGAACACCTCCTTCACGGCATTGCAGGGCGCGACGGCCCCACCCCGGCGGGAGGGGGCCGGCGCGCGGGCCGGGGCGACGCGCAGGGCGGCGTGCATAACTTTTTGTTTTTTTTTTTGGTGGAGAAGAAGAGACAAAAAAAAAGGAGTGGATAGTGCACTCTTTTACAGAACGGGTTCTCTTTTTTTTGTGGGGGCGTGTGTGCATAGCCTTAGGGTGGGGGGCCGCGCACTGCGGCCCCCCACCACACACAAGGAGGCACACACACACGCCCGCTTTTTCTAACGTAGGAAGGGACTGGGACACATCGGAGGAGGGGGGGGGTCAAAAAAACAAAGGGGCTGGGGAGAGGGAAAAAAGTCATCGTTCAGGTGCCGGGGCGGGCAGCGGCGGGCGCGCAGCCGCGGCCGTGGCCACCGCCGCCCCGCCCGCCGCCGCCGCGCCGCCGCTGGCCGGCAGCTCCCCGCTCTCCAGGCTCTTCAGGGACGCCAGGGCCGCCGCCCGGTCGTCTGGCAAGCCCGCGGCGCCCGCGGAGCGCTTGCCCAGGGGCAGGGCGCGCGCGGCGGCCGGGCCGGCCGGCGCGGTCGCCGGGCGGGCGCGGGGTTGGGCAGGGAGCGGGCCGGCCGCCGGCCCGCCGACCTCCTCCACCAGGGGCGTCGTCGCCGCATCGCCCGAGGCCGGGGAGGGGTGGTCCGCGCCCGCCGCCAGGGAGACGTGGGAGGGGCGAGGGGCCGGCGGAAGGGCGGCCGCCGACGTGTCGGCCACCCTGGCTGGGGGGGGCGCGGCCGCGGCCGCGGCCGCGGCCGCAGCCGCGGGAGGGGCGGCCGCGCTGGCCGCCGCCGCCCCGCCACCCCCGCCTCCCCCGCCCCCCCCGCCCGCCCCCGGTGCGGCCTGGTAGACCGAGCTGATCGTGCGCACCACCTCGTCCAGGCCGCCCTGCGTCAGGTCCGGGCACTGCGACCGCCAAAAGGGGAAGCCGTCCACCTGGGGGCAGGCCCGCCCGACGTGGCCGCACACCTTGGCGACCGCGCCGACGCCGATGAACCGCCAGTCCGCCATCAGGCAGAGCTGGGTGCGGAAGGAGTCGTTGATGAAGTTGAGGCCCAGCTGGACGTGGGAGACGTCCTCCCAGAAGGCCACGGCCTCCGGGTCGGGGCAGGCCCGGCGGATGCGGTCGATCGCCGCAAAGAAGGCCGCGTACGGCAGCTCCAGCTCCAGCTCGAACCCGAGCGCGTACAGCAGGGCCCGCTCCGCCGTCAGGACGGCCTCGCGCAGGGAGGCCAGGTAGGCCGGGTCGGCCAGGTGGGCGGCCGTCTCGGCCGCGCTGGCCGCGGCGGCCGCGCTCCCCTTGGCCGCGGCCTTGCCGGCCCGCCCAATCCCGGCCGCGTCGCGCGCGGCCAGGCACGCCTTGACGACCGCCTCCAACGCCCGGGGCTCGTCCCCGACCTTGGTGGCCAGGAACAGGGCGGCCGTCCCGATGACGAACCGGTCGTTGCGGGCGTAGGAGCGCAGGGCAAAGTAGCGGGCCGCGAAGAGGAAGGCGGTGATGACGGTCGGTGGGGAGAGGCGTAGGGCCTCCTGCCCCGCCACCCGCACCAGCACCTGCACCGTCCGCCAGAACTTTTTCTCACGGGCGTGGGGGACGCCGTCCCGGCGGGAAGGGGTGTCGTCCCGGAGCTGGGCCTCGGTCAGGGTGGGCCAGGGGCAGGACCGGCGGCGGCGTTCGGGGGGTGGGGGCGGGGGCGGGGTGGGCGCGAGCGAGCGGGGGGGGCCGCCATGGTTGGGCGGGGGCGGGCCTCCCGGGCGGGGGGGGCCGCCGGATGACGCGCCGCCGCCGTACGCGCCGCCGCCGCCGCCGCTGCCGCCGTAGGAGGGGGGTGGAGGGCCGCTGCCGCCGTAGCGGTAGTGGTGGTCCATTTTTTCTCTTCTTCCTTTCTCTTCTTGTCCTTTTCCTTCTCTCAGAAATAGAGAGCGTTAGAGCGCCGCGCGGGGGAGGTTCACACACTGGCCACGCACCCGTCGAGGTGTGCGTGTGGAGGAAAGTCCGCGTTGGGGTGAGGTAGGGTATGGCGCTCCGATCCGCTCTCTAAAAATCAGAGGTGAGGTGGAAGAGAAGTGAGTTGTATGAATCAGGGGGAGGCAGGGAAAAAAAAAAAAAAAGAGGCGGCGGGGAGCGAGCCGGCGGCGGCAAAAGCGCAGAATGACCCGCACGACCGGGCAAGCCTCGACCACCCCGTTCATCCGCCGGCCAGGTGAATTGTAACGCGGATCGGCCCCTCGGGTGGTGGACAGGGGGTGCCAGTGGGCGCGTCCCCCCCCCCTCGGCGTGCGAAAAAAAGACGCCGCCAATTTTCGAGCGAGGCGCCGGCGGCGTGCCGCGCTCACCCGGGCGCAGCACGCCCCCTCATCGCACCATCCACCCACACGCTCGCTAGCCTCGGAGTGCGCAACATACACATGCACGCACACACACACACACGACACGTGCCTGGGAGGAGAGTGGGGGCCCTTGGAGGAGAAAGGGCGTGTCTTTTTTGGAGGGACGTGACAGCACACCAAAAGAGCACGTCGACGTCCCGCTCCCACACACGCACGCGCTCTCGCTGCGCTTGCGCGCGCTGAGAGCACACACGCACACGCGCGCGCGCACTCCGGCCCGGGGTCAGCGGGGGGTGGAGGTTAGCGCGGCGTGTGTTGTGTGTGTGTGGTTTTCTAAAAGAGAAAAAAAGTATGACCTGAGAGCACTCTTGTTCATCGACTGTGGCGCGGCTCGCGCCAAGTCCAGACCGCTGCCTCACCAAGTATATGCGCCCCCCGCAGCCCGGCTCCCGCCTCGCCAACCGCCTTCAAATCGACGGGCGCTCAGAAGGCTGGAACGCCGCCGCGCACCCTCCACAAATGGCGCGCGCAGGTGCTCTTTCCCCCCCGCGCTCCCGCGTGGCGGCCCTGGCCGCTGCCACGCTCCTCCTGGTGGCTGGGGCAGTGCTGGTGGTGGGGCCTGCCAGTGGCGGGCGAGGAGCAGCCCTGGCGCAGGGCGCGGTCGTGGACGGCGGGCAAGGCACGCCACCGCTTCAGGCGGCCGACACCACGCCCGCGCTGCCTGCCGCTGCCGACGTGCCCGCCGCCAAGGCCGGGCCGCACAAGCCCCGCTCGGCCGACCCAGCCGTCTGGGTGGCCTTCCCCCTGAAGGAGCTTCCGCACGACCCGGCCGCCTTCACCCAGGGCCTCCTGTACGAGCGGTGGTGCGTCGACGGGAAGGAAAAGGAAGGAAAAAAAGAGGGTGAGGAGGTGGGTGAGAAGGAAAAGGGGCCGCCTTGCCGGGACGTGTTCTGGGAGTCGACGGGCATGAACGGGGCGTCCACCGTGCGGGCGGTGGAGGCCGGGACCGGGGCCGTCCTGGCGTCGGCGGCCCTGCCGGACGTCGACTTTGGCGAGGGACTGGCGCTCGTGCCCCCTCCCCCTTCCGCCCCTCCGTCGTCGCCGCCCCGCCTCCTCCAGCTGACCTGGCAGTCGGGGAAGGCGTACTGGCATGACGCGGCCACGCTGCGGCGGGCGGCGGCCAATGGCACGGGCGGCCGGCCGGCTGCCGTGCCGGCGGGCTTGGAGACGCGGACGCCCCTGGCAGATGGGTGGGGCGCCACCACCGGCCCCTCCTCCCCCTCGCCCTCCGCGCTGCCGCCCCTCATCCTGTCGGACGGGTCGGCCACGCTGACGTGGGTGGACTCGGGCTCACCCGCCCTGGCCGCCCTGCGGTCCGTCGTAGTGAAGGACGGCCGCAAAGCCGTGGCCTCGCTGAACGAGTTGGAATGGGTGGCCGGCCCCGTGCCCTTCCGGCCTGGCCCGCCGCCGCCCACGCCCACCGACGGCTCCGTCCCGCCGATCGTGGCCGACGATAAGACCGGGAGAGTGCCCACTCTGCCGCCCCCTGCCGGCGGCGTCCTGCCGGGCGGGGAGGTGTGGGCCAACGTGTGGGGCACCGACTGCCTCGCGCGCATCGACCCGGCGACCGGGGTGGTGGTCGGCTGGGTCCTCGCCCCCTCCCTGCGCCCGCGCGCGGCGGCCCTGGCCGTGGCCTCCCCGCCCCCCCACGGCGCCGCGATCGACGTCCTCAACGGCGTGGCGGCGGACCCGGCGTCCGGGCGGGTGTGGCTGGGCGGCAAGTACTGGCCCGTCATTTTCGAGGTCGGGTTTGCAGACGCGGCCGCGCCGGGCGGGCCCTTTGGCGGGGACGCGGGGGCGGCCCTGGCGGCCGCGCGCCAGGTGTGCGGGCGGAGGCTGAGCACTTGAGTAGATGAGAAGAGAAGCATAATGTAGAGAGAGAGAGAAGGACGGCCGCCTTGTGTGTTGTCACGCACACTTTTGTCCCACTCTTCTTCAACCTCATCCCTCCCCCCCCGTACGTGTGCTGCCCCCCACTCACGCGGTCGGCGCGACCAGCTCCCGCAGGCGGCGCAGGGCGCCCGCGTCCACGCCGCCGGCGGCCGCCCGAAACGCCTTCACCTCGGCCAGGACGGCGTCGCCAGCTGTTGGGTGCGTGAGAGGAGAGGAGAAGAGCGTGTGAGACATGAAAGAGGGAGAGGAGAGAGCGCACCCAACCTCCACACCCCCATCCTCCTTTCCATGCTGTCCTCTCCCTCTCTCTCTCTCACCGTCTCTTCCGACGTCGGGCGCCGCCGCCGCCGCCGCCTCCGCACGGGGCACCAGGGCCGCTAGCGCCAGGGCTTTGGTCGCAATGGCCGCCGCGTCCGCCGCCGCGTTCTCCTTGCCTGCCCAGCCGCCCGTACCGCCCGTCGCGCCACCCGCGGTCGCGACCGCTGCCAGCGGCCCCGCGTTGCCCCAGGCCGCCACCTCCGCGCCCAGCGCCGCCAGCTCCCGCCTTGCCCGACCCGCGCTCGCCCGTGCCGCCCGAGCGGCCGTCCGCGCAGCCTCCAGGTCGGTGTCGGCGGCGGCCTCGTCCGCGGGCGTCGCGCACGCTGCGGGGGAGGAGGGGGCAGGCTGGGAGGTAGAAAGAGATGGATGGATGGATGGAGAGAGAGTTTGTGAGGACAGCAACCCGTCGCATGCGCTCTCGTTCTGAGGCTGTGCCGCTGAGGCTGGCGTCCCGTGCCGGCCGGGGACGGGAACAAAAACAAAGAGCGACCCCCTCTCTAGTCCAGCAAGATGGGTTGTCGCCCCACGCCACCGTCTCCCTCTTTCTCACTCACCGGCAACGCCCCGACCGGCGGCCGCAGAGGCCCTTCCAGGGATGCCACCTCAAAGGCGGCCAGGTGAACGTCGACGCGGGCTTGGAGGTGGGCGTGGAGGGTGACGGAGCCCTATGGAGGATGGAGCGAGAGAAAATTGTTTTTTTTTTGTTTTTTCCGCCGGCGCTTGTTTTACTCTCCCTCCCGACCACCGCATGCTCTCCTTCTCTCCTTTGTGTCTCACCTTGAGCAATGCGGCTGCCGCGTCCGGCGTCAGCTGCATGGATTTCAGGACGGTCCTGGATGGAGAGGAGAGGTGGGAGAAGAGAGCGGGAGTGTGAACGCGTCGAAAAAGACCCAGCGGCGCGGCGGACTTCGCGTTCTCTCTCTCTCTCTCTCGCCCGCTCTGAATAACTCACGCGTCAAAAGCGTCAAAGCCGTCCGCCACATATTCGTACACCTGGTGAGGACAGAGAGAGAGAGAGAGGCAGAGAGAGGAGAGAGAAGGGCGGGCGTGAGGAGACAACGACGACCGGAAGACACATGCGCGCTCCCGACCGCGGCGGCGCTCGCGCTCTTTCTGCCCCGCCACCGCGCCCCGCTCTCTCTTTGACGCCGCCTTCACCTGGCAGACGGCTCAGGTGAGGGCCGGTCTAGCAGGCTGTACCCCAAAATGGCCGCGCACGCACAGTAAAGCACGCAACACACACTCACCGAGTTGACGACGTCGCCGACCGCGCGCGCGGCCGTCGCGGCCAGGGTTGCCTCCTCGGGCGTCGTCGTCGTCGAGGGGCCAGGCTGCGCGGTGGCAGTGGCGCGGCTTGGCCCGGGCGTGGTGGTGACGGGCGTCGGCATTGTTGTGAATGCGTGTGTGTGGCGCGTTTTCAAGAAAAAATGGAATGGAGAGGTGATATCCCTGTCCCTGGGCACAACTTTTACCTAAACGGCGCCGGCAGGGCGGGAGACTCCGGCACAAACGTCACGGACCGCCCGTACGGGTCCCACGGCTGCTCCTCTCCCCGGCGCCCCGCCCCACCACGGCCACCCATCCCACCTCCACGGATGGCAATGCCCCGGGCGCCACCCGCGCCGCGGGCGGGCGAGGCAGGCAGGGGCGCGGGCAGGCCGCCCCCAGCCGCCTGGAGCGGCGCCCTCGGCAGGCCGCCCGGCACCGCTGCCGCCGCCCGCCGGTGGGGCACGTCCTTGTAGGCGTACTTGGAAGCGACGCCCACAAACCAGAGCGTGTTGAGGGAGGCCAGCCCCGCCATCGCCCAGAAAAACAGGTCCAGCCGGCCCTCATTCAGGTCGGCCGGCAGCCAGCCCGCCCCGCCGTTCCAGCCCGCGGCGGCCGTCCCCGCCGACACGGCCGCGACGACAGCGCCGGACAGGTAGGAGCCGACCGCGACGGAGAGGAGCTGGAGGGCCATGGAGCACGAGCGCATGACGTCGGGAGCCTGGAGGGAGAGAGAAAAACAGTGAGCAAAAGAAAGGAAAAAAAAAAGCGGAGCGGGGCCTCCCCCCCACCCACACACACACACACTCAAAAAACGACGCGCTTTGATCGAAAACTCTCTCTCCGATTTCCTCTCCGCTCCCCTGCCGCCGTCCCTGACCTGGTCATAAAAGAACTCCAGCTGGCCGATGGACGTAAACACCTCGGACGCTCCCACCAGCACGTACGCCGGCACCTGCCAGAACACGGACAAGCTCGCAACCGCGTGGCGTCGGCCCTCGCCCGGGATGACGTCCCCTCCCGCGACGGCGCCCAGGCGGCGGGCCTCCACCACGGCGGCCGCGCCCATCGCGGCCACGCTCACGCCCAGCCCCCACCCGATGCGTTGGAGCAGGGAGATGCGGCGCCCGCGGCGCGCCAGGGCCGGCACCAGCCAGCGGTCGTAGAGCGGGACAAAGATGAGGATGGAGGCCGTGTTGAAGAGGGCCAGCGAGGCGGCCGGGATTTCAAAGGCGGGGGCGGCAGGGCCGGGGGGCGCGGGCGGGCCGCAGCCGGGACCGGCCAGGCAGGCGCTGCCGCGCCCGCGCCCGCGCCCGCGCCCGCCCCCACCGAGCCGCCGGTCCATGCCCTGGCCCTGCACCACGAAGAACGATCCCATCTGCGCGTACAGGGCCCAGTAGAACGCGGTCGTCCAGAAGATGGGCAGCATGCGCAGCACGCACCGGACCTCCTCCACCTGGGCGGGCGAGAAGCGGGCGAGCGGGGATGCGGGGTGGTGGCCCGGGCGCACGCCGCTGGCGCTGGCGGCTGGCGGCGGCGGCGGGAGGAGGGGCGACGCGCTGCCGCCGCCCCCGCCCCCCGCCTCCTCCTCGTCGGGCGCCCCCTCCGCAAAAGACAGCCACCGGAAGGAGGGCACCCGGCGCATGGAGGAGGCGGGCGCCGGCGGCGGCGCTCCCTCCCCCACAGCCGGCGAGGGGGCTGCGCCCGGCGGGAGGTTGACAGGCCCCTCGTACGAGCCCCGGGCGGTCCCGCCCCGCACGGACCCGCCCACACCCCCGCTCGCGGGGGTGGACACCGGCGCCGCCGCCGCCGTCTCCCGTCCCCCCCGCGCCCGCGTCGCCGCCCGCTCCGCCCGCGCGTTGGCGGCCGCCGCCCGCACGACCGCGACCACCCGCGACAGCGGCGACCCGGCGGGCGGGACGTGTCTGTACCGCGCCCGCCCCGCCACGAACACCGCGATCGCCGCGCCCATGGCCGCCGCCGGGATGGCGAACCCGGCGGACCAGGAGATGGCGTCCTGGACGTAGACGACGCCCGTGACGGCGGCCAAGCTGCCGATGTTGACGAAGAAGTAAAACCAGTTGAAGAACGAGCGCTTTTGGGACACGCTGGCCGGGTCGGTGTCGTCAAACTGGTCGGCCCCAAACGCGCTCACGTTGGGCTTGATGCCGCCCGTGCCCAGGGCGACGATGTAGAGCGGGATGAACAGGGCGGCGTTCTGCCAGGGAGAGGCGAAGGTGCGGTGGAGGGAGGCCGGGTCGGGCGCGGCGCCGGGCAGGACGGTCGACGCCCACAGCGCGACGAGGCCCTGTTGCATAAAGATAATGGGGTACGTTTTTTGCGTGTGAGTGGCGGGGTGGAGCCTGGGGTGTGTGTGCCCGTTCGAAAAAAATCGAGGAACATGGCATTAAAAAACGTACCACAAAGTAGATGGACGAAAAGGCGAGGATCGTGCGGTACCGCCCCCACGACGCGTCCGCCAGCCAAGCCCCGAGAATGGGCGTCAGGTAGCACGTCCCCTCCAGCACGCACGTTTGCACGGTGGCGGTGGCGGGAGACTCGCCCATGACCTGGGTCAGGTAGACGACCAGGTTGGTGGAGAGGCTGGGGAGAGGAGAGGACGGTAAAAGAGGGGGGTGAGAAGAGAGCGGACAGGGTCATGGTCGAGGTCGAGGATGGGGAAGAAAAAAAAAAAAAAACGCCCGGACTCGCATCTCCTTCACTCCCCTCCCATTTTTACACTCACCCGTTGTACGCGAGCCGCTCACACAGCTCGTTCACCAAAATGTAGGGACAAACGGAGAGCAAGGGGTTGGCGAATTTCCCAGGCTGCGGGCGGGAGGAGGCGCGTGCGGCGGCCGCCATCGCGCCGCTCCCGTTCGCGGTGCCCCCGCCCCGGCTGTCCCCGGCCGGGGCCTCCTCTCCCTCCAGCAGGGGGCTTCCCAGGCTGAGATCCATGCTGGGCAGGTGCTCTGAGCTGAGCAAGAGACAGAGAAGGACAAACAGGCGCGGGGCGGCGCCCGCTAGTTAGGGCGACGCACGCTCTCTTTTTCCGTGTCAAGGGTCTTGTGACCTGACGACTCTCTCCCTCCTTTCACACCCTTGAACTCTGCACGTGGAGAGACGGCGTGCATCCCCCCATCACGCACGCACGCAAAGACGCATCACACGCACCATGTTTGCCGCCCGCCTCGCCTTGGCGACCCCGGCCGCCGCCGTGCCCCCACCATCGCCCCGGCGAGTACATTGCGCGACCCGCTCCTTGGCCCGTCCTAGTCACCGCTGCCGCGCCGCGCCCGGGACGAATGACCCCGACCTGCCCCCACCGCCCATGGACGCGGATGAGGCTCTGCTCATGGAGGACTTGCGCCGGATGAGCGGGGGTGGGGCCGGCAGGAGTGGAGGAGGACGGGACGCAGCGGCGCGCCCGCCGTTGGCCGACCCGCCTGCCTCTTCGTCATCCTCTGCCAAGGATCTGCTGGACAAGGCCCTCATCGCCGACTTTTTCTTCGTCCTGGCTGCGCTAGGCTGGCTGGTGACGGGCGTGGGTGTGCGGGCGGGCGGCGGGTCGACGGTGCGTTAGTTTAGAGAGGACGCATGCGCCTCTTTTGATCTTCAACCCGACCCTCTACAACTTTTCCACATCACCTCATCTCATTTTCCTCCACCTCTCACCATCCCTCTCTCTCGCTCGCTCTCTCGCTTGCTAGGCCCTCCTCGATTCCTGGTACGGCCTGTGGCCACTCGTCTTCCAGCCTGCCATCGGGGCGTTGATGGCGGGGGCGGTGAGTCATAAGATTGAGAGACGGGAGAGTAGAGTAAGATCTCCATCCCATCCCCACATCCCATTCTCATTCTCGCTCCCCTCGACCCTCGCCGCCACAGCTCATCTCCGGCGGCCTGGGCTGGGTGCGGGGGAAGCAGGGCAAGTGAGAGAGAACTGTTGTGTGTGCAAGAAACTCTGGCCGGGACAGAAATAAGGAACAACAAACAACTCCCCTAACCCGCACTACTTCAACAACAACAAAACTACCCTGCCTTCTGCCCCGCCCCCCGCGCCCCACCATCCCCGCCTTTATCAAATCTCCAGCACGACGTTGACCTCCTCAAAGTGGAGGTGCAGGGGGCCCTCCCCCAGGGAGATGACACCCGGGCGGGCCGCGTGGCGCCCCGCCCCGCCCCGACCGTACCTGTCTGGCAGGGACAGGTCGCTCCCCGCCGTGTACCGCGCCCGGGGCGCGGGCAGCTGGGCGAAGCCCAGGACCTCCAGGCCCAGCCCCTTCGCCACCCGGAACCGGTGGCGGCCGTCAATCCGCCCCCCCGTCCAGACGGCGGCGCCGCCGCCCAGCTCGTACTGGAAGGAGAGGGACGGCCGCAGCGAGTCCACGCCCAGCCCCTCGCCCCGCAGCACCCCGCCATAGCTCACCGCCGCGTGGATGCCCACGCACGCGCCGCCCCCGACGGGCACGGCCTTGTGGTAGTGCACGGACTTAGAGGCCGCGTCCAGCAGGAGGGACCCCCCCCAGACCGCGTCGCTGGCCGCGCAGCCGTACGAAAAGGAGCGGGTCGGCCGGTGGTAGTCCGCGCGCAGGGCCAGGCGCAGCGGGAAGAGCGTCACCCGCTTGATGAGGCGCAGGCGGTCCGGGAAGTCGGCGGCCCAGGTGATGAGACATTCGGGGCGGTCAAAGACCTGTGAGGGGGGGTGGGAGGTGTGGTGCGTGTGAGAGAGAGAGAGAGAGAGCGGCGGGCGGGCGTGAAAGCAAAGGGACACGGAAGGCGGGTCGAGGTTGAAAAAGCGACGGGGTCAGCAAGAGAGTGCCTCTTTTCATTTATTCCCTCACCGTCTTCCTCGCCGCCACCCCCGCCGTCCCAGGCCCGATGACCGCCACATCCCCTCCGGCCGCCACGTGCGGGGGCAGCTGGGTGGAGGCTGAGCGAGCTGGGGCGGGGGCGCGGCGGGGCGCTGGGGCCGGAGTCGGGCCGACCGATGACACACGGTCCAAGCTGATGGGCGGCGGGGAGCGGGGTGAGACCGCGGCTGACGGTGAGACGAAGGGCGTGGACGAGGTGGACCCGGCCCGGGAGAGGGAGACGAACTCGTCGTCGGACATCTCGAACGAACGCGCCCGGGAAAACAAACTCGCCCAGGAACGAACGCGCACAAATAGAAAAAAAAAAAAAAAAAACAGAAAGATGGATTGACAACTGGAATATGCATGCCTTCCATCCACCTTCCCCAGCCATTCTCCTCTCGCCAATATGAAAGGCCCCGTTGCGTCTCACACCCGCATTTACAGGACGCACAGCCACACACACACCACTTGCAATAAAAGCCTTTCTCACATGTTTCCTCCGCGGGCCAGCCGCCGGGCATGCCTAGTTGCCACGGCCGCCGCCGCTTTCGCCCTGTGCCTGCTGGCAGGGGAGGCCGAGGCCCTTTCTTTGTCAACCCCGCCAGCCCCGCCTGGTGCCGCCTCCCCTCCCACGCCGCCCGCGCCCTTCCGCCGATCCGCCCGCCGCCTGGCCGACTGGAATGGCGATGGCGGAAGCGGGTGGCGGAACTCCTGGCAGCAGCAGGGTTGGAGTAGGGGCGCCAGAAACAAAAACAAAAATGACCAGCAGCAGCCTAGCTCACTCAGCTCGGCACCTGCGCCCGCCCCACCACCGCCACCTCCGCCACCTTCCGACAAATCCGGCGACTCTGGCAACGCCGGCGGCTGGTGGTCTCCCGGGCGCCGGTCGGACAATGACAACTCCAACAGCCGGGGCTGGGGGTGGGGGTGGTGGGATGGCGGGCGGTGGCGGCAGGGCGGCGATGGAGGGAACGGAAACGGAAACAGCCCGGCACCTGCCTCCCCTCCCTCCCCGCCTCCGCCGTCCGCATCCCCGCCGCCACCGCCTCCAGCCAACCAGCAGTCAGACGAGCAGGGCCGGGTGCGGGGCACGGCGCCCGACACGTCCGCGTCCTCAGCGTCCGCGGCCGCCGCGGAGGCAGCCAAGGAGGCCGCCTCGGCCGCAAGCGCGGCCGCGTCCGCGGCCGGCACGGACGGCGCGGCCTCCGCCGCGGCCGCCGCGTCGGCGGCGGCGGGCAAGGCCCGGGCCGCCGCGGCAGCGGCCGCCGCGGCGGGCGACTCCAGCACGGCCCAGCAGGTGAACGTGGCGGCGGACGGGGTCGCCCTGGCGGCCGCCCGCGCGGTCGCGGGCGACCGGGGAGGGGCCTCCGTCGCGGCGTCCGCCGCCTTTTCCGCGGCCGGCGCGGCGTGGAGCCTGAGCTGGAGTTTTGGGGGGGTCAGTTACTCGTGGAAGCAGGCGACGGGGTGATGAGGAGAGGGGATGAGCGTGTGTTAGACAAAAAACGTGTGCAGGCGGGGGCCTTTTTTTCTCTCTGTCCAGGCGCTGGCCAAAAGGTTGCTTAACTTCTCTTTTTTCGTCTCTCTTTTCCGCGCGCGCGCCCGCGATCCAAGGCTCCGAGGGTCGTCCCTTGCAACGCACGCCCACTGGATACCTAGCTTGTTCTGGTACACGCCGGCACCCTGAAGCCTCCGACTTGAGCCCGTTTGGATTACTTGTTCGCAGAAACGCGCATCGCGGCAAGCTCTCCATTTCTCGACCCCGCCCCATCCCTTCAGCGCCCGCGCGCTCTCCCACACCACGACCATGCCGCCCACCACGACCCTCCGCATCGCGCTCGTCGGCCCCGGCCTGGTCGGCTCTGCCTTCCTCGCCCAGCTCGCCGCCGCCGCCCCGGCCCTGAAGGCCCAAAAGGGCTTGGACCTCCTCCTCGTCGCCCTCGCCAACTCCACCCGCGCGGTGATCGACGCGGCCGGGCTGGACCCGTCCCTGGGCGCGGCGTCCCTCCTCGCCGCGGGCGCCTCCACCCCCGCCTCCCTGCCGGCCCTCGCGGCCTTTCTGGCCGCCCTGCCCCGCCCGGCCGTCCTGGTGGACTGCACGGCGGGGGGCGCCATCCCGGACGCCCTGTACGGGCGGGCCCTGGGCGCCGGCGTCAGCGTCGTCACGCCCAACAAGGCCTTCGGGTCCGGCCCGGGCGGGGCCTTCGCGGCGGGCGTGGCGGCCGCGGCCGCGGCGGGCGCTCGGTACTGCGGGGAAGCCACCGTCGGCGCGGGCCTACCCGTCCTGTCCACGCTGGCGTCCCTGGTCGACACGGGCGATGTCGTGGAACGCGTTGAGGGCGTATGGTCGGGCACGCTGTCTTACCTTTTCAACGCTTTGGAGGCCGACCCGGCCCGCCCCTTCTCAGCCATTGTCGCGGACGCCAAAGCCGCCGGCTACACGGAGCCTGACCCCCGGGACGACCTGTCCGGCACGGACGTTGCCCGTAAGGTTGTCATCCTAGCCCGGAAGGCGGGCGTGGAGGTGGAGATGAAGGACGTGCCCGTGGAGAGCCTGGTGCCGGCGTCGTTGCAGGCCGCGCCCGACGCGGACGCCTTCCTGGCGGGCTTGCCCGAGCACGACGCCGCGATGGCCGCCAGAGCCAGGGCGGCGTGCTCCAGGGGGGAGGTCCTGCGGTACAGCGCGTCCGTGGACGTGGCGGCCAAGACCGCGACCGTCGGCCTGGTGTCCATCCCGGCCACGGGCCACCCGCTGTCTGGCCTGAGGGGCGCCGAAAATGCGTTTGCCTTTGTGACGCGCCGGTACCCGGGGAGTGGGCCCTTGGTCGTGCGGGGCCCGGGGGCGGGGGCGGACGTCACGGCGGCGGGCGTGTTTGGAGACGTGCTGGCGGTGGTGCGGGCGGCGGGAGGAGCGGTGTGATTGTGATGATGGAAGAAAAAGAATGAAAATGAAAATGAATAGGTTGGTCAACCTCCTCCGCACGCCCCAGCCGCGCAGCACCCGTCCTCTTCTGCCACCCTCGCCGCCCCTTCCACCCGCTCTACCCCCCCTGCCTCTTCCACCGCTTCCGCCTCCGCCGCGGTCGTGGACGTATCCTGGAACCACCGGTGCGTGGAGAAGGCCTCACCCAACAGCGCGTGCGTCACATCGCCCGTCTCGGCGGCCGCCGCCGCGTCCGCCGCCGCCGCGTCCACGTCCGCCACGCACGTAATCGGGTGCGTCACTTCCTGTAACAGCCCGTCCGCCAAGGCGTACACCAGCCCATGCACGGCCAGCGCCTGCCCGCGCGCCCAGGCGGCCTGGACAATGGGGGCGACGACGACGTTGAAGACCTGGTGCACCACGTTCAGTTCCACCAGGCGTTGCCACCGCGCGTCGGGCCCGCCCGGCAGCCTCCGGAGGGCGGCCGCGTGGCGGTCCCGGGTGGCGCGTATGTCGGAGACCCAGTGCGAGACAAAGCCGCCGGTCGTGGCGGGCATGGTCAGCGCTGCCTTCACGGCCCCGCACCCATAGTGACCGCACACGATCACGTGCTTCACCTTCAGCACGTCCACCGCGTACTCCAGGCAGGCCATGGCATTCATGTCGCGGGGGATGGCCAGGTTGCCGACGTTGCGCTGGACGAACACGTCGCCGGGGGCTAAGCCCAGGATTTCGTTGGCCGGCACCCGCGAGTCCGCGCATCCGATCCACAGGTACTCAGGGGTCTGCCCGTTGGCCAGGCGCTCAAAGTAGTCCGGCCGGGTGGCCCGCATGGCGTCCGCCCATTTGCTGTGTGTTGTGAAAAAGAGATGATTGAGAGAGAGAAGTTTTGAGGGCGAGGTCGGCCAGGGTCCTCTCGCGTCACCCTTTTCTCCGCCACGCCCGTCGCCCCCGCTGCACCACCCGATTCCACTCAATTCATCGCAGGATTGTCCCACACTTACCGGTTGCTTTCAAGCAATGTCTCCAAAGAATGTCTCTGGCAGCAGGCGGCCTTTTGTTTTGGTTCTCGATCATCGCCCATTTCTGACGAAAACACCCACGTTAGTGCGGTCTTCATCTTTTTCAACCTCAACCTCAACTTTTTTTTCTAAGGATTACACCGCGTCCCTTCTAAGCTATCCCCGCCAGCCGCTTCAGCTTGGCGGGCGTCCTCTCGAGCAGGAGGTCGCCCGCCTCCCGCGGCGGCGACCCCCCAGGCGAGCACAGCAGGGACAGGCCACCACCGCCGCCGCCCTTCTTCACTTCAACCCGCCCGCTCCCGCCGCACGCGCCGCACGGGGTGGCGGCGCTCCCACCACCACCACCCGCTGCCCCGCCGCCCGCATAAAATTGGTGGGTGGCAATGCCCAGGATGAGGGCCGCCACGCCCAGGCTGGGCGACAGGGAGGCGTGGCCCAAGAACGCCGCGCTCAGCAAGGCTGTCAGCGCGGTTGCGCCCACGGACGACAGCTTCTTGGCCACCGCGTCGACGTGCTTGTAGAACACGCCCGCCAGCACGCCCTGGGCGGCGGAGACGGCGACAAGGGCGAGGACGGGGGTGGAGGTCGTGCCCGCGAACAGGGAGCGCGACGACGCAGCAGACACAGCAGCAGCAGCAGGCGCAGCAGGCGCAGCACCCGACCATAGGCACCCGACCACAGTCAGCACCCCGTTCCAGGCCAGCCCGAACGCGCACAACCAGAACGTCTGCTCCTGGACGGCCGACGCCGGGTCGGCCTTCATGCCCCGCTCGGCTAGGACGGCGGCCAGGGAAGGCACCAGGATGGCCGCGGCGACGGTGGCGGCGACGGAGGAAGAGGAAGAGGAGGGCGTGGGCGTGGGCGTGGCGGTCGGGGCAAGCGCGCCGGCAGCGGCAGCGCCGACGGCACCACCGCCTCCTCCCATCCTCCCGCCCACCCCGTGCGCTGCCACGCCCGCCGCCATCAGGGCCAGGGCCTGGCACTGGACCGTGCTGAACCGGCGCCCGCTCAGGGCCCGCAGCAGGAGGGCGATGGCGACGACCTTGAGCGATCCCAGCACGCGGGAGGTGGTCGGCGAGAAGTGGGCTTGGAGCGCGAACTTGAGGTAGCCGTTCACCGCGTACAGGGCGGCGGGTAGGGCCAAGGCACGAGCGCGGGCCGCCCGGGCGGCCAGGGCGGCCCCGCCCCAGCCCCGCCCCAGGGTAGGCTCCCCAACCCCACCACCACCACCACCCAGGGACGCTCGCCGGCGCGCGCCCCGCCCCGCGGCGGCCAGGGACGCGGCGGCGACCGCGGTCTTGGCGGCTTCAACCAAGAAATTGACGGCGGCGGGCTGGTACGGGTAGTGGCCGGTGGCGTCTTTGGAGAGGTGGACCTGAGTTGAGGGTTTGGAGAGAGTTGAGAAAAACGCGCAGCGCGAAATGAGAGAAGAAGAAAAGAAAAGAAAAAAGGCAAGGGGAGTTTGTTGCCGCGCCTCCTTCTCTCCATTCTCCTCTCACCAGCACGGGCATCATGGCGATCAGCCACATGTCCGTCCCCACTAGCCACCACCGCCACAAATCGCCCGAGGGGCGGAGGGCCCGTCCCAGGCGGCGGCGGCGGGAGGAGGCGGCGCCGCCGTCGACCGAATGAAGCGACCGAGGCAGGTGGTGGTGCTGCGCTGTTGCCTGGGCGTGCCACACGTGCGCCGCATTGCGATGTGAGGTGGGCATAAGAGTGCGTGGGGCGGTCCAGATGACCCTTCTGAGCGGGAGGGGTGTGCGACAAGTTGCCGCGGGCTGAGCTGCAACTCTCTGCTTTCGAAAACGTGTGTGCTGCGCTCTGGCGCCTGTCTTTCTCTCACACTTCCCTTTTTCTCGCCGCCCAGCGCGCGCCCTATATCCCCACCCAGGCGCCCAGTTACCGGGAGCAGAGGCGTAGGGAGAGACGGGTGCACCCCCATGGCCCCACAGCCTCAGCGTCGCCGCCCCGGCCGGCTGGCGGTCGCATGCGCTCTAGTGCTTTGTGTGCCCGCCGCGGCCGCGCCAACCTCCACCTCCACCTCCGCCCGCCCGACGCCCGACTTCCTGGTGATGCCCTCGGCTACCGCTCCGGCGGACCTGGCATCGGCCACCCCTGCGCCGCCGCCCACGCTGACGTCCGCCATGGCGTCCATCACTGCTGCTGCCGCCGTCGCGGCCGCGCCGGCCATCCCGCTCACCCGGGGCGGCGCGGCCACCACTTCTTGCGCCGGCTGTTCCGATTATGACCGCCGGGACGGGTTCACCTGCGCCCAGCAGGCGGCGTGGGGGTGCGACCGGTCCTGGATGCAGGGCTTTTGTGATAAGACGTGCGGACGCTGCGGGTGCGGGTGCCTGTGCAACGACGCGTCCCCGCGCGCGGACGCCAACTGCCGCCAGCTCGCGGACTGGGGCTTCTGCCCGCTGGATGAGAACCCCTGGATGGCGGGCGCGTGTGAGGTAACGTGTGGCCGGTGTGCGGTGGCGCTGGGCGACGATGGCGCCCGCGCTGCCTCCCCTCCAGCGGCCCCGACCTCCACCACTGCGTCGCCTGCGCCTGGCGACGAAAGCCACGCCCGGTGCGCTCCGCCGGCGCCGTCCTCGGGCGCCAACGTGTGCGAGCGCCGGTGCTACAACACCGTCGACGTGTCCAGGGCTTCCCCGTCCGTGCTGGCGGGGCGGGCGCGGGCGGCGGCGGGCGCACAGGCGAGCGCGTCCACCCCTGACGAGTTTGTGACCGTCTCCAAGAGCGGTGCCCTCACCCTCCACGGCGCGCCCTGGGTCTTCTCCGGCACCAACTTCTACTCCGCGCTCTACCCCTGGTGGACGCAGGAACAGGTTAAGGAAGCCCTGGTCGCCCACGCCGCCCGCGGCGCATCCGTGATTCGCGTGTTCGCTTTCACCAACGGCGAGAACAACACGGGCTTCGACATGACCCTCCAAACCCAGCCCATCCAGCCGTCCATCGGCGTCTTTTCCGAGGCCGCCCTGCGCCGCCTTGACCGCCTGATCGCGGATGCCGGGTCGACGGGTCTGAAACTCATCCTGGCCCTCTCAAACGTGTGGGATGAGGGCGGCGGGGCGCAATGGTACGTGGATAACGTGGATAACGCGGTCCTGCGCCCTGGCCCGCCCTCAACCTCCTCCTCAACCACCACCCCTAAATCCACGCGCCGCCCGCGGGAACTCTTCTTCTACGACCGCCGCATCATCGCCGCCTTTAAAGCGTACGTCCGCGTCATCGTCACCCGCACCAACACGATCACGGGCTTGCCCTACGCGCACGACCCTGCCATCATGGCGTGGGAGCTTTGCAACGAGCCGCAGACGGTCAGTTATTACGAAAGCGAGCGGGGCATGGTGCCGGGCGCGGCCCTGACGGCCTGGGCGGCGGAAATCAGTGGCCTCATCAAGTCCCTGGACCCGCACCACCTGGTCTGCATGGGCGACGAGGGGTGGCGGGCGGATGGCGGGGACGGCTCGAAGCCCGGCCCTCCTTTTCCTGCTACCGGCCTGACCCCGGCCCCGCCGCGCTCCCTGCCCGGGTACAGCTGGATGAATGACGGCGCCAAAGGCGTTGATGCGGTCGCGCTGGCTGCCCTGCCCACCATCGATTTCTTGACGGTCCATGTCTACGCCCCGAACTGGGGCCTGGGCGCGTCCTCGTACCTCGACCTCTTCACCCCCTTCCTGTCGGACCGGGCCGCGATCGCCCGGGCCGCGCGCAAGCCCATCATCCTGGAGGAGTTTGGGGCGCCATTCGGGTACGTCCCCGACCGGGATGCCTTCATCGCGTCCTACGCGGCCGCCGCCGCGGCCCTGGGCTACAGCGGCGCCCTCATCTGGCAGGTCTTCCCGTGGAGGACCCGGTCCTCTGCGGGCGCTGGCTTCGATTTCGACTACGACAAGGCCGGCGGCGCGGGCGTGAGCGCCATGTATGAGAGTTTCAATGCGCGGGCGCGGCTGGAGCGGGGCGAGTTCTGGAAATGAAAAAATGAAAAATGGAGGTCCAGCACGCAGTCCGAGTTTCGCGCCGGCCGCTTCTTTTTTTTTCGACACGCCCACACACACACCAAAACCCGCCGCTCGGCCGTCACTGCCGCCCTTGCGGCTCCATCCTCGCCGCATAAACCACCCCTGCCTGGGGCGGGTCCGTGTGCTGCACAGAGAGGAAGTAGGCACAGCACATACGAAAAACAAAAAACAATGGACGCGCCGCGCCCCACGAAGACCCGGTCCTCCCTCAAGCGGACCGCCCTGGACGCGGCCGACCCGGCCGCCGCGCCTCCCGGCGGTGGTGGGGAGGACTCCCTATGCCGGGCGGTTAAACGGCTGGCCACGCACTCGCCGGGGCCGGGCGGAGGAGGGGTGAGTTTTTTTTATGGGAAGGAGAGCATTTCTCTCGCTGTCCCCCCCCCCAGAGTCTCCAATCCATCCTCACGCCCCTCGCTGCGCGAGCTCCACGCACACACACACACACACACACACAGCCCGCCCCGGCCGCCACCTACCAACCCGTCCCCTTTGCCCTGGGCTGCAACCCGACAGATGTAGCAGCCGGGCTATCGACGGAAGCCCAGATGCGTGGTGGTGGCGGTGAGGCCGCAAGCGCCTGCCAGCTCCCACCACCCTTGACTACCGCAGCCGGGCCGCCTGGTGGCCTTGGTGGTGCCCTGCCGCCGCCTCTGCCCGCCGGCCCGCCGCCCAAACTACCCCAGGCCGACAGTCCTGGCTTGTACGGCACGCCCCGGCACGTAGGTCACCACCACCACCAGCGCATACCGCCGCCGGAACAACAACAACACCCACAAAATCACCCACCCTGCCTACCACCCCCGCCAGACACGCCCTACGACCTCGCCAATGCCCTCCTGCGCGACCTGCACTTTGACCGCCTGCGCCGGGTGGGGGTCGGGGAGGGTGGTGGAGAGGGACAGGATGAGGATTAGAGCGATAGAGCAGAGAAGAGAGTGGGGCTTGCGTGCACTTGTTTTTTTACCGAATGAGCACTAGAAAACAATCACAACCCCGCCCGCTCCTTTCCTACGCCTCCGTCTACCCCCTCCAACGCCTCCAAATCCCGCTGCCTCGCCCCCGCCGCCCGTAGCTGGCGGGCGATGAGCTCGTACGAGGTAAAGGTGAGGGCGGCGGCGGGCGTCGTGCGCAGGAGGTTGGTCCCACACCCGCGGTAGAAACCCACGGCGCCCGCATCGGCGAAAATGGCCCGGCAGGTCCGGGCGACCGCAGCCGGCGAGACCGACCCTTCCACGTGCATGTGCGAGCGGACGACCTCGTGGGGGTAGGTCAGGGCGGACGCCGCGACTTTGGAGGCGGCGGAGGCGAGGCCCAGGCCCGCGGCGCCCAGCTCGCCTGCCGGGGTCACAAGCCCCGGCGCGCGCTCGGCCAGCCCGGCCTTGAGCCGTTCGTACAGGGGGAACTGGATGGCGACGTGCGTGACGCCGACCAGGGAGGGCAGGAACCCCGCGTACAGGCCCCGCAGGCCTTCCTCGCGTGCGATGCGGAGCAGGGCGTCGGCCGCGCCCGTGTATAGGATGCCGCCCCCCGCGCGCACCGCACCGGCCGACCCCGCGCTGGCCAGGGTCTGCGTCTGCAGGCGGGTCTTCACGACCCACAGCGGGTTGGTGACGGCCAGGGTAGCAATGCCAGCCCCCGTCGCGGCGGCCATGTGCGAGAGCGGGCCGGTGCCGGGGGCCGGGTGGGAGGCGGAGGGCGGCGGGAGTGGCGACCCACCACCAGCACCAGCCTGCGCGCGCCGCGCGCGCGCAGCGCCCCGGGCGGCCGCAACCGCCTTCAGCCGGTCGTACACCGAAAAGTATACCGCCCAATTGGGGAGGAGGGCTACCAGGGTGGGGGTCAGGCCGCGGTACAGGCCGCGGACGCCCTCCTCCGAGACGATGGCGGTGAGGTTGACTGGGGGGAATGGGTGGGCATGGAGGAATGTGAGCATGATGATGGCAGAGGTTGGGAGGGATGGGATGGGATGTGAGAGAGTGGTTACTGCTTTTCTCTCTCGCGGCACGGCCTTTGAATGAAATAGAGCGAGAGAGAGGGAGGACACACACACACAGCGGCGCACACACGGGAGCACAGCAGCACACAACCCTCCTCAAATCCCTCCACCCTAAAACAATCACCTCCTATCCCCGTGGGCGCGCCCCGCTGGACCTGCAGCCGCGTCTTCAGCACGTCCAGCGGGCAGACCAGGGTGGCGGTGAGGGCGCCCGCCGCCGCGCCGGCGACGGCGGACACGATGTCCGGGTCGTCCCAGTGGCGGCGGCGGCGAGGGGCACGGGGCGATGATGATGATGATGATGAGAGCGGGTGGCCAGGCGGAGGTCGGGCCGCGGCAGTGGCGGCAGCGCCAACACCTGTACGCTTGCCTTCAGCTGGGCTGGCCAGGGTGAAAAGCGGGTGCGTGTGCGTGCGTGCGAGGCGAGGCCCAGCCCCTGCGGAGCTGACCGCGCGGTCCGGGTCCGGGCTGAGGGGGTGTGGTCGCCGGGGCGGGGGCATTGCAGAGGGGGGGCGAGCAAACGAAACAGCTAGGCAGTGCAGCGCCGCGAAAGGGAAACGAGAGAGGAGAGGCTGCGTGCGCGGCTAAAAAATCGAGGTGGGATCCCTGGCCAGCTATAAAGGGATGACCTCTAAATACGCCTGGGGTGGGGCGATGTGTGATCAGGAGCGCAGTGCCCCGCGGACCCGCCCCCCACACGAGGAAAAAAACGCAGAAATGAGGGCTAAGAGAGACGTTAGTTTTTTTTCTTCTTCTTCACAACCGCCTTGCCTTCTGCGGCAGGGAGAGCGCTGCGAGTAGAGTCTGCCATTTTTTTTCTTCCTCTTGTTTTATGGCCGACGGCGTCGCCCGCGTCCGCCGTGTCCTGCGCCACCGGGACGCCGCCCCGCCTGACCCCAGCCCTAGCAGCAGTGGCAGCGAGGAGGAGGAGGCCGACGCCGGCCGCGCCTCCCCTCCCATCAATGTCAAGCGCCGGCGCGAGGCGGCGGGTGGGGGCCGCGCCGCGTCTGCCAGCGCCGAGGTTGAGGCTGAATATGACGCTCCCCGCATCTCGGCGGGTGTGACGGACGAGGACTTGCGGCGCGTGGCGGCGGAGGTAGGATGAAAAGCGAAAAAAGAAAAAAGAAGAACGCGTAGCTGTTTTCGTTTTGCTGCGCTCTGACCCTCTCCCCGCCACCTTCCAAACAGATCGACGCACGCGCGAATGCCGCTCGGGAACTGCTGGACCGCATACACAACCCGCCAGCGCAAGTGGTGAGTGAATAGAACGGGGCAGAACGCTCGTGTCCGAGCAAGCTTCGCGGAAAACTCGCACAAGATGCGAGCGAAACTCTCTGCCTCATCAATTTCTCATCTCACAGCACCTCGACCGCATGGTCCGGGCCGTGATGCGGACCATGCTCTTCCGGGCGGGGCGCAAGCCGGGTGCCCCCGTCCGCCGGGCTGACCTTATCGCCGCCGTGGACGCGGCCCACACGTCCGCGGCGGCCGTTGCCGGGCCGCGCCACCACGCTGCGACCTCCCTCGCCCTCGTCCTCGCCCGGGAGAAATTCGCCCGCGACCTCTGCCTGGACCTGGCCCGGGTGGACCTGATCCCGGTCGGGCGGAGTGGTGGTGGGTCGGGCGGGCGCGGTGGAAGCGGCGGAGGCGGAGGCGGGACGGGGCAGGAGGCATTCTGCCTGCGCACGCTCCTGCCCCCGCCTGCCGCGGCTGTCGCGGCAGCGGCCGGCGGCGCCGGCACGCGCCCGCCCTTAGCGCCCGGCCTGGGCCTCCTGGCCGCCGCCCTGGTCCGCCTGGGCGGCACGCCCGCCTCTGGAGGCCCGGGTGGTGGGGGCGGCGGTGCGCGCGGCCCTGGCGACGCGGGCAGCGGCGGGCCGGGCTGGATGGAGGAGAGCGAGCTGTGGTCCCTGCTGGGCGACCTGGGCGCCCGCCGCCCGTCCGACGGGCCGGGTGCGCTGGAGGCCGCCTGGGCGGGGCTGGGAGGAAGCGCCGCCTCGCCTCCTGGCAATGAGCCGGCCCTCGTCATCATCCCGGGCGTGGGCGACCCGGCGGCCGCCCTGAAGGCCGCGACCGAGGGGCGCTGGCTGGTGGAGCGGTGGGGCCCGCCCCTGGAACCGGGCGCGGGCAGCGAGCGGGCGCGCTGGTATGGCGTCGGCGAGACCGCCCTGGGCGGAGATGGCGGGGCTCGGCTGGACGCTTTCATTCGGCTGCTCTTTGAGGCGCCGGACCCGGCGGCGGAGCTGGCGGGGGGCGGGCGGGCGCGGGGCGAGTGAGATGGATGGATGCAAGGTAGGGCCCCTCTCATTTTTGCGCCGTTTGCCTTGCTACTGACCACCCGCTGCGCCTCCTCCTCCACCACCACCGCCGCCGAACCCGGGCGGCAAGGCTGGCCCCGCCGGGGCTGCCAGGATGACAACGCCCGCTCCCTCCCCCTCCTCCCCCTCCTTTTCTTCCTCTGCTGGTGCTGCTGGCGGCGGCCCGGCGCCGCCACCGCCACCCCCCTCCTCGTCCTCCTCGTCCTCTCCTTCGAATGCAAGCACGAAATGCTTCTTCTTGGCGGGCGGTTCAGCGGCGGCAGCGGCGGCAGTGGGCGCAGGTGCGGCCGCACCACCAGCAGCAGCAGGCGCGCCACCACCTCCACCTCCTTCCTCGTCCTCCTCACTCGCCGCCCGCTTGCGCGCCCCCGCCCGCCCACCCCCCGCCGCCGCCTTCTTCGCGGCTTTGACCTTCGCGTCCGCCGCCGCCCGGGCGCCCACCTCCTCTGCCGCGCCCACAATGGCGGCCCGCACGTCCGCGTCGGACGCCACCTCGACTGGCGTCTTGCCATCCCCGCGCTTTGCGGCCACGTCAGCTCGCCGCTTGATCAGGTAGACAGCCATGGCGGTGTGCCCACCAGCAGCCGCGACGTGCAGGGGTGTGGCCCCCTTTTTGTCGCGAGAGTTGGGGCGGGCACCTAGAGTCAAGGAAGTAGGAGGCGTCAGCCTAGAGGAGAGAGAGAGAGAGAGAGAGAGGACCCGCCCGCCACCTCAACCCACCATCCATCCCCCTTGCGTCTCCTTCCGCAGACCTGCATCGATCAGGGCTTTCGCCACCTCCACGTGCCCTTCTGTGGACCCACGCATGGCGGCAAAGTGCAGGGCGGACTGGTCTCCCTTGGCGGCCGCCGTCGGCGCGGCCCCTGCTTTCAGCAGCACGCCCACCGCGTCCGCGTGCCCGCCCCACGCCGCTAGGATAAGAGGCGTGCGCGAGTAGTGGTCCCGAGCGCTCACGCGAGCACTCAAGCTGGCGCCGGGGAGTGCCAGGGAGGCTGCTAGGGCAGGAGCATCCCCGGCCCGGGCGAGGTCGTGCAGGGAAGGCGGGGCGTTTGCCGTCATCTTTCGTTTGCCAATGTGGAAAAAAAAAAAAAAAAAAAAAAAAACTCTAGCTCATTTTTCCTTTCTTTTCTCTTTCGCGATGGCGACCAACCTCGCCCGCTTTGGGGTGAGTTTGCGCGAACCAGGTGTTAGAGCAGGAAATGTTGCATACGTGGCCATGCCGTGCTACGCAAAATCAGGGGCAAAAGGGTGTGCGCGCTTTGCAATCAAACACTCGCCCCGTCAAACGCTCGCGCGCCCTTTTGTCAACTCTCCCTTCAACCTCACCTCGCACCCATCTCTCCACCAGCGCATCGCCGCCCTCGCCACAGCCACCGCCACCGCGACCGCCGCCTCCTTTGGCTGGACGGACGCCAAGTTTGAGGCCGCCTCCACAGCCGCGGCCATCTTGCGGCATCTGACGGACCCTGAGGCCGGGCACAAGCTCGGCATCCGGGCAGCGGCCGCGGGCCTGCTGCCGTCCGACCCCCGCCCGGACCCGCCGTCCCTGGCGACCAACCTGGCGGGGCTGCGCCTGGCCAACCCGCTGGGCCTGGCTGCGGGCTTCGACAAGGACGCGGAAGCGATGGGCGGGCTGCTGGGGTTGGGCTTTGGCTTTGTCGAGTGCGGGTCGATCTGCCCGCTGCCCCAGCCCGGCAACCCGGCGCCCCGCGTGTGGCGGCTGCCGGCCCTGGGCGCCATCATCAACCGGTACGGCTTCAACTCAGCGGGCGGGCCGGCGGCGGCGGCCAAGCTGGCGGCCTTCAGGGCGGCCGGCCCGGCGCCCCGGGGCGGCCTGGTCGGCGTCAACCTGGGCAAGAACAAGCTGTCCCCGGACGCGGCGTCCGATTACGCGGACGGCGCCTCCCGCTTCGCCGCGCTGTCCGACTTCCTCATCATCAACGTGTCCTCGCCCAACACGCCCGGCCTGCGCGACTTGCAGGGCCGGGCCGCGCTGACGGGGCTGGTCAAAGCGGCTGTCAAGGCGAGGGATGAGGCGACGAGGGGGTGGGACCCGGCCGCGCACGGCGGCCGCTGCCGCCCGCCCCTGTTTGTCAAGGTCGCGCCCGATGTGACTGAGCCCGAGGCGGCCGACATCGTGGCGGCCGCCCTGAGCGCGGGCGCGGACGGGCTGGTCGTGGGCAACACCACCATCTCGCGCCCGCTCGCCGTGGCCGCGCACGCGCACGGGGCTGAGGCGGGCGGGCTGTCGGGCAAACCCTTGGAAGCCCTAGCCACGGACCGGGTGGCCCTATTTTACAGGCTCACCAAGGGCAAGCTGCCCATCATCGGCGTGGGCGGGGTGAGCGACGGGGTGGGGGCGTACGCGAAGGTCCGGGCGGGCGCGAGCGCGGTCGAGGTCTACACGGGGTTCGCGTATGAGGGGCCCGCCCTGGTGCCGCGGTTGAAGGCGGAACTGGCGGCGCTGCTGGCGAGGGATGGGTTTGCGAGCGTGGGCGAGGCGGTGGGGGTGGACAGTGCAAAGAGGAAGTGTGAGTGAGAAATGAAGAAGGTTGAGTCCTCATCGCCCCCCCCCTCAACCGCACACACCCCATCGCTTCTTGAACGTCTTTTTCACGCACAGCCACCCCCGCTATAATGTCCCAACCCGCCGCGGCTCCTGGGGCGATGCCAGCGCCCGTTGTTCGCAAGGTGTGATGAGTGGGGAGGTTAGGTGGAGCAGAGGAGGGCGAGGCGCGGAAAACGAAAGATGCGCCCGCGTCGGAAGAGACGCACCTTCTCAACGGCTCTCTCTCAACCTCGCGCTGTCGCCACCACGCCCGCACCCGCGCCCGCGCCCTCCTCTACATCAGCGTGCCTCCTTGCAGCCCAAAGGCAAAGACAAAGGCAAAATGAAAAAGGCGCTGGCTGCTCTCTCACCCCTTTTTTACGTCACATCAATCAAAAACTCAACCTCAACAGTACGACGTCGGCCCCCTCCTCCTCCCCCGGCTGGGCCTGATCGCCTCCTTCATCGCCCTGGTCATTGTGAACGTTGCCGCCGGCGGCCGCAACCGGGGCACGAGCGACCAGTACTTCACGCCGATCACGCCCAGTGGCTGGGCCTTCTCAGTCTGGGGCCTCATCTTCTTCCTCCAAGCCATCGGCGTCGTGTGGGCGGCCATCCCGTTTGGATACGGCCGGGACGGCGGCCTCAAGGAGCGGGTGGTGACCGCGCTCGCCCTCCCCTGGCCGCTGGGCTGGCTGTTCCAGTGCCTGTGGCAATTCTCTTTCCTCGCGCGCTCAAAGGTGGGCATGTGGTTCGGCCTGCTCTTCCTCATCGGGGCGTTTGCGTCCATGGCCTGGGCCGCCCTGCGCCTGAAAACCAGGTTCACGCCGGTCCCGCGCTCCTGGCACGGGGCCCTCACGCACTGGGCCTTCTGGGTGCCAACCTCCGTCAACGCGGCATGGCTGTCCGCCGCGACGATTGTGGGGGCCGTGGTGGTCGGCGTCGCGCACGGGGCGGGCGTGACCCCGCTGCGCTGGGTCGGCATCGCCCTCGTCGCGCTCGTCACAGCCCTGGCCGCCGCCGTCGCGGGCTGGAAGCCTGACATTGCCTGGCCCGCCACCCTGGTCTGGGCCCTTGCCGGCGTCTTTGCCGCCCACCGGGGCGACGTGGCGGTCGCCATCGCGGCCATGGTCTGCCTGGTCGTGTGCGTGCTGGCGACCGTCGGCGCGTCGGTGCTGGTCTTCCGGGGCCGGCAGGCGGCCGCCGCCGCGCGGGCGGGGGCGCCGGTGAGCGCGCCGCCGGCTGGTGGAGCGGCGGCGGTGTGACGCAGTGCGTCTTTATGGTGTGCGTCTGTTGTGTAAAAAAAAAAAAAAAAAAAAAAAAAAGGAAAGGAGCCTGGGGCGTTGCTCCTCTGGTTCTTTTGTCATCACAACACCCCCCGCTTCTCGCCCCCACCCCCACCGCCGGCCACGCTCACCTCCACGACCGCCCCTGCCGGCGCACCACGCCCGCCCGCGGCGGTGCCTAGCACCGTCCCCGTCAGCATGGCGCTCATGCGGCTGCCCTCCGCCCTGCGCCCGGCGCGGCGGCGGTCGGTGGCCACGAGGGCGAGCGCGGTACCGAGCAGGACCAGGATGACACCCGCCGCGATGAGCCCCTTGGCGCCCGCCCCGCCGAGCCCGCTCCCGTCCAGGCAGGCAGAACCCAGCCGGGCGCGGCACCAGTCATCCGCCGCGGGCCAGGGGTCGCCCGGCCTGGCGGCGGCCGCCCCCGTGAGGACGACCGCCCACGGCCAGCCCGCCGCCCGGAGCCCGCCCTGGAGGGACCCGGCGTAGGCGGCGGCCCGCGCCGCGTCGTACGCGGCCTGGACGCCGGCTTCCCTCCCGGCATCCGCCTGGATGAGGATGTCCACCGTGTTGGGCAGGGGCGTGCCTTTACCGGTGGCATTGTCGGTGTAAAGCAGGCGGCGGCGGGTGGAGGCCGACGGCTTAAGGGGGACAAACGCGAGCGCCGTCCGCAGGGCGGCCACCCGCCCGGCGCCCAGCGCGCCGGGAGGGCTGGAGCCGGACACCAGGGCCGCCAGGAGGTCGTCGACCGCGCCGGCGGGGAGCGGGGTGGTGGCGCCCGTGCCGATGAGGCGGTAGGTGGCCTGGGGAGAGGGGTGAGGTGAGGGTGAGGGGAGGGGGTGCTCCTGGTGCCTTTTTTTGTGTTTTGACCGCGCGCGCCCCCGCGCCCCTTTCTCTCCCCTCCCCTCCCCCCTGCCTCCCCTCTCCCGTCCTCACCCGGACCACCGTCTGCCCGGCCTTGACGGTCAGGATGTCCAGCGGCGCGCCTGCGGGCGTTTCCAGGGGCGTGGCGTCGTCGCCATCATCGTCCACAACGGGCAGGGGCGGGGGCGGGGGCGGGGGCGGGGTGGTGGCCGAGGCTGGTTGAGTCGCGGGCGCCGTCGTCGCCGGGGGCGTCGTCGGAGGCGGGACGGTCTGCTGGGCCCGGGCATGGAGGGCCAGGGCCAGGAGGGTCAGCAGGCGGAAGGAGTAGCGGGCGCGCATGGTCGTGGGGGGGGGGAGGTGGAAGGGGAGGGCGGGGTGGCAAGTGGTGAGAGGCGCACGCCAGCGACTCTTTTGGGTCACACTTTGGTCGGGACTCTTACTGCCCCGCGCCTCTTCTCTCCCTCCAAACCCTCACCCATGCCTCCTTCCCCTCATTTCCGCATAGCCCGGGACGGCCAGGCCGGCGCATCCAGCTCGCGTGGGCCGGCGTCCGCACCAATTGGACGCCCCGCGGGGCAGCGCGGGCCGAGGCCGGTGACAGCCCGCGCTCCGGCGCTCCCCGCCCAATCCAGTGGCGTTGCGCCGCCCTCCCCACGGCGAGGGCCGGCCGCGCCCGGAGCCGCCGCGACGGGGCCGGCGGGAGATGACAGGTGAGTGCCAATGTGGGGTGAGGAGGCGGCGCAGGCCGGTGCCAGCGCCCGCATGCGGGGGCCAAGCAGTGCCGGCGCGCCACGACGCCCCCCGAGCGAATAGACGCTTACTTGGCTTGGCCGACGTCGGCTTCCCCCTCCCCTCACTCTCCTCCATCTCCCC
>Ga0315289_10001937_pt1 | contig 32086 bp, 53 predicted proteins | sample YL17G11_40_MG_FD_203452 | JGI IMG/M metagenome (GOLD analysis project Ga0315289, IMG submission 203452) | Sediment microbial communities from Yellowstone Lake, YNP, Wyoming, USA - YL17G11_40 | ecosystem: Environmental > Aquatic > Freshwater > Lake > Sediment | place: USA: Wyoming | collected... | reverse complement strand
GAGGGCACCTCCGAAGAAGGTCAGGAGACTGGCTACGAGGGCTCCGAGGGCGGCGCGGAGACCCCGCACGTTGGGCGCGCGACTGGCTCCGGCTCCATTCCGGAGAGCAAGAAGATCGAGAAGCACCTTCCAGGCAAGCATGATCAGAAGAAGCACGGGCGTGCGCGTGGCCACGCAGCAGCGGGGCGCGTGGGGGCGGCGGACTGGCTCGACCCCTCGGAAGCACGTGACCTTTATCGGGAGATTCTGGAGAGAGTCACTCGTGGCGATATTCCAGAATTTTCCAACCTCGGCGACGGCTTGCTCGAGACCATTCGTGATCGCCTTCACGCGGCGCTTGCAGCGATGATACGCAGGGCGAAGAAGGAGGGTGGCTACGAGAACTTCAATGCTGCTGTGCGTATCAGGGACGCATTATTCTCGGTGGACGGCGTGCTCAGCCAGCGGGCAAAGGATAGGAGCTTCGGTGCGAAGCTGGAAGAGCAGATAGGTATCCTGACGGCGGGCAATAGTATCGATGTCGAGGACGATGCCGCCCGCGCTGATCTGAAGCAGGAAATCATGGAGCGGACGGCGAAGGGGATGGAGCGGAAGCTCGGCGTAACGCCTGAGCAGGAGTCGGAGAATCTTGACAAGCTCTCCTATGAAGCGGCTCGCTTCTTGAATGACTACTATGAGAAAGTCGGCTCGCCTGTAAGGATTTATCGGGAAGGGGATAACTATCGGTTTCGGGGAGGCAATCGGGACGAGCTGACGGGTGTCCGTCAGACATTGACGATGGCCCTTGCTGAGGGGTGGGCGGATGCCGAAGACAAGATGGCCAAGGCAGCCCCCTTCTGGGCGGCGGCACGGACGCTCGCTCCTCACTTCCGCGATGTCCATGATCAGGCGAAGGGGGTAGAGCTGTCCTCGTCGGAAAGGGTCGCTTATTACTTGACCAAGACGTGGGCTATATCTAGTTCTGATCACAGGGCACCGAGTGTTGCACTGCAGCGGGTTGCATCAGAGGCGTTTGGCGTGGAGGATACTACGGTCGCATACGTCGAACAGGGCTCCGAGGACATCGACCGTATCGTCTCCAAGCACGGGCAGGTGCTGCGGGCGTGGGTGGACTCTGTATATGAGGATACGCAGGCCCTTCTCAAAGAGCTGGAGATGGACGAGGTCGTGCTCGTGCGGGGTATGGGATGGGACGAGGCGGCGAAAATTCCGGATTGGGTATCTGCACTGCCGGAGGATGAGCCGACGCGCACTCGCGCGAAGCTCAATCCCCTATCGTCCTTTGCCAGTGAATACTCGGTGGCGATTCGCTTTGCTACACGCCATGAGGAAGAGCAGATGCTGGTTGCCGCCCGCGTGCCTCGTGATAAGATCTTTTCGACGTTCCGCACAGGGCCTGGCTGCGCCGAAGAGTATGAGATGCTAGTCATCGGCGGGGAAATTGATGTCGTTGCTCGGCGCGCTGGAGGGCAGGAACTACCGGCGTGGGAGGAGCGCGCCGAGCAGGATATGCGGCATCACAATATCGAACTCGCCGCACAAGAGGCCGTGTGGCTGGACGAGGACATGCATAATGCCGACTGGACAAAGCAGACGCATGATGTGTTCGCGTTGCAGCCTGCGAGTGGGGTCGAGAAGCTGTTCAAGGGCGCGCCTACCGAACCGATGGACTCCCGTGCCCATACCGGCAACGCGCCGGAAACCACAACGGGGATAGTAACCACGAACCAGGGTGTTGCTGGTTCTCAGGACGTGCAGGACAGCCGGAATGCGCCTATTACCCTGGCGGAAATAGCGCATGCCGAGATGCTGATGCGCCTGGCCGCTATGGGCATCAACAAGATGAAGACCAACGCGGCGTCTGATCTTCCTAGCCGCCTGGACAAGCGTGGCAAGCGCCGCTGGCCGTCTCCGCTCGAGCGCGTCAATCAGGAAATCGGGCGCACGAAGAAGGCGATGGAGACCGCAACGCGTGCCCTGTGGCGCGGCGAAGGCGACGTGGATACCTGGCACGCTCAGATGCGCGCGGCGGTTGATGACCTCTACGGCAAGTCGGCCTACGCCTCGACGCTGCGGCTCAAGGAAACGCCGGACGCTCGGCAGCGGGCACGGGATAATCTCATGGCCGAGTTGAGACATCAGCGGCATTATCTCAGTCGTTTTCGCGATGATATTGCACTGGGGCACGTGAAAACGGAAAAACAGGCGGTATGGCGCGCCAAGCTCTACGCGGATGGCTCCGCCGGACTATATCATCAGACAGTTTCGGAGGGCTCTCCCCAGATGAAGGCCCACTGGAAGCTGACCCTTGGCGCTGAGCACTGTGCCACGTGCCTGGAGATGGCTACGCAGAGCCCCTGGCCCGCCAACCGGATGCCCCGCCTACCCCGAGACGGCAGCACGATCTGCCGGTCTAACTGCCGCTGCTTTCTGATCTATCGGAAGGCACGGCCCACATTCCGGCCCGTCCGCCGGAAGAAAACTAAAAAATCCCCCGAATAACCCGTAACACTCCCCCTAGCCGACCGTCTCTATCAGTGAAAGGCGGTGATAGAGGATGGCGACGCGAGACGAGATCAGCGAAGCGGTGCGGAGGTCTCAGCAAGAGCTAGACATCGCCGCGCCACGTATCGCCGAGGTTCTCGGTCTGACTTCGACGGCTACGCCCGATCTACCACGAGGTACGTGCATGTGGACGCCTACCCAGATGGCGACGGCGACTAAGATCAAGGCGCTTCGCACGGCGGGGTTTTCGAACCTTGATATGATTCAGGCCTTCAAGCGCGGCGAGCTGGACGCGCTGTATGCACTGCTGGAGGAGCCCGATGCCGAACACGGAGCCGATTGACCTTGCACTATACCGCTTTTTGAAGTTCATGGGTGAGGCGAATCGCTTCATGGCGGCATACCGACAGCAGGAGCGGGAGGAGCACAAGATCATCAAGTTCCCTGTTGCGCGGGTGCGGGGTGTGACCGAAGACCCCGCCGGATCGTCATAGTAAGCAGAAAGGGAGGTTGCATGTGGCTCGGCAAGGCTTGGCAGCGGGCACATCATTAGCGGCTCGCTATAAGGGCCACACGTACAGGGCTACCGTCCTTGATGGGGGGCGCTGCCGCCTGGAGGACGGGCGGGAGTTCGGGAGCTTGTCAGCAGCGGGGAGCGCCATCACGGGCGGCGCGGCCTGCAACGGCTGGCGCTTCTGGCGCTTAGCTGAGGGCGGGTCGTGTGCGGCAGTCGCGGCGAAGGTAGCCGACACTCCACCCACACGCGTCCCTGTTGCAGGCACCACCAGGGCCGTGCGCTTTGACGCCAACGCCAAGAGCGACGAGGCCATTGCTTGGCGGATGCAGTTTCACCCGCCTATCCCGATTCATTGGTGCGACGGCACTATTTCAACTGTGCCTTTTGACAGATTGGACGACACCCTGGCGCAGCACAACGAGGACGTTCATGGGAGGAGACGGCGGGATGCAGTCTAAGGAGGATACCAATGGCGAGGCTCGGTGAGCTAGCAGAAATCCTTCACACGGCTGACCGTAGGGCACTGCGGGCGATCGGGCTCATTGTCGCTGTTGAGCGCTACGCCTTTGGGGAGCACGCGTGGGAACTCGTAACCATTCGTGTGTCGCTAGGTCGGTTCGGCGCGCTGGACGTCTACACGTTCGCCGAGCATATCCGGCCCGCCTATACATTGGCGCAGGAGATGCGCGAGCGCGCGGAGCAGCGGCGAGACCCCGAGGAGAAGAGCACTGACCGCATTCTGGGCCTATCTCGCACCGATCCCGTGATCAATACCTTGCCAGATGCGAATGCTCAGGAGCGCCTAGCAGCGGCGACGGGATGGATACGCGGTGGTTAAGCGGTCGCGACGGGTCAATATCCGTGGCGGGGACTTGGGCTGCGTCCATCATTACGTCATGGAGCGGCCCACATGGGTTGTAGGGAGTCACTATTTCTACGAGCGCGGCGTCTGTAAGAAGTGCAGCGCGGTAACGGAGTTTCTCCGCGCTGAGCACCCTGAGTTCGAGGATGCGATTGTGCTTGCGGCAGATGCGCTATCGGAGGAGGTGCCCAATGTCCGAGACGAAGACGATCCGGACTGATCTCGAGGACGCCTGGGCGCTACACGAGCTGCTCAGGAGTCAATGTGATCCCCTGCGGCTGGGCGAGGGCAATTGCTGCCTGCTGCGTAAGCTGCAGGATGTGATCATGTCCCTGACCTTCCCGAATGGCGTGAGCACGACGGAGGAGACTGCCAAGTACGGTGTGGCATCACATCCTATCGCTGCTAAGAAAGAGCTGGCCCTGACGTTGGAGGAGGCCTGGCTGATCACCTCGAACATGGGACGGACGGCCTACGGTGGGGCACAGCAGCTACTGTTGCAGGTCTTCTTCGTCTTGCAGCAATTCAGCGGCCTCGTGCCGGAACCAATCACGGAGCTGCCTCCCTGGATGCAGGAAGTTCAAGAAGGAGAGTGAGCTTATGTGCCTCGAGCAGAACCGACAGATACTGGAGGAGATGCGGGGACTCCGCAGAGCGACGGAGGCCATCGCGAAGGCTCTGCGGAAGGAGACCACGTGGACTCCGGCGAAGATCACCGCACCTCGCGTTATGCGGTTGCCTCAGTTTCAGGGCAGGCCCGTAGACCTCGACGACGTGGCACGCGAGCCCGACTGGGAGCCAGGCGTCTATGGCCCGTCGGAGCATGACATGCGCGACAGCGGCCTGCCCACGGGCGAGCCGCCGGAGGACTCATTTCTAGACGACGGCGAGCTAGGCTATCTGATCGCGCAGGACGAGTCTTGGTGATGAGCAGGCCGAAGGCCAAGCTACCAGCCTGGAAAAACGACGCGGAAAAGCTCCGCTACGATCTGATTCCCCCGATGCCCTTGGGGGCGGTGGCGTTCGTCTACACGATGGGTGCCCACAAGTACACCGATCACAACTGGCGCAAGGGCATGGCCTGGAGCCGTGTCATCGGTGCGATGATGCGGCACCTGGAGACGTTCCGAAAGGGCATCTCGATCGACCCCACGGACGGCCAGCATGTGCTTGCATCGGTTGCCTGGTGCGCGCTCACGCTTATGGAGTATGAGCGGACGCATCCTGAGCTTGATGACAGGGCACTCGATGGTCGCGACATCGAAGCGGTCGAGGCTATTCGCGCCGGAGCGTTCGCGCTGAAGGAATCAGAGGCCGAGTGATGGATGTGGGCGAGTTCCCCTGCTGGTTTTGCAGCGCGGAGTTTCCGGAGCATGAGTGCGAGACCTGCGGGTTGGCGGTCTGCTCAGAGTGCGTGCACTTGATAGACGACGGCTGCTACTGCGGAGGCTGCGCCGAGGATGTCATCGCGAACTGGACGGTCAATAGCGATCAAAAGGAGAGGAAGGGCTAGCATGAGGACTCAGGACGACGCACCTCGTCCGGCTCTCGGGCCGAAGCTTGATACGGGCACACGCTATGGTGATGCGCTTAAGTTCTCGGCGCTGCAGCGGCGCGAGGTTTACCTAGACTCCTATGTTGGTGAGGACACGGCATCCATTCTCGTTCGCGAGATCAGCTTCCTGGCAGAGACGCCTGCGCCGATCACCATTCGCATTTCCTCGAACGGCGGCAGCGTAGAGTCCGAGCTAGCCATCGTAGACGCGCTTCGGGCGGCACAGCGAAAGGGCTGCAAGGTGATCGGAGAAGTCTACGGCCACGGCATGAGCGCAGCGTTCGAGGTTCTCCAGGCCTGCGACGTCCGGCGGATGGGCAAGAGCGCCATCCTAATGGTGCACGGCATCACAGCATGGACGGTAGGAGACCTGCGCGACCTCAACGCCGAGCAGAAGCTGCTTGCGCGGTTGCACAAGGATCAGGCCGCGTTCCACGCCGTGCGCAGTACCGCGCCGGAGGGCAGCAAATACCGAACGGTCGAGTTCTGGCTGAAGATTTTAGAGTCTGCGACCCCCGTCTACCTATTCCCCGATGACGCACTGGAGTGGGGTGTAGTGGACGAGGTTGAGGAGTAACTATAATCATGAAGCAAGTGGAGACAAGCACCAAGTACGAACTCTCCGTGAATGGGGAGCAGGTAGACGTGTATATCGTCGAGAAGCCAGGCTCCACTGACCCACACTTGACCATCAGCGGTGCCCGCAGTGGCTACCTCAAGTTGCACTACTCCCACTTGCGGGCGTTGTACAACGAGATAACCGACCTCTTGAGGGCACGATAATGGGCGGAGGTTCCGGCACTGGCGGCGGACACACCACGCCACCGCCGACCTGGGTTCCTTGGGCATTCGGAGGGGTCTTCATTATGGTTTATATCCTGATTCTGGCCCTGGCGATTGCAGGGGTTCTGTAAGAGGAGGTCGAAAATTAGCTACCGCATCGGTTTCGACGTTGACGGGGTAGTAGCCGACTTCATGGCTTACTGGGCGCGGTTCCTGCGGGACGCGGCTGGCAACCCCGTCACGCCGATCCGAGGTGGGGACGCGACCGTGTCCGACTTGTCGGTGCTCTACGGTGTGGACAAGAAAGCCGTCAACGCTGCTTGGCGGGAGTTCGATAAGATACCTAACTCCTGGGAGCGGGTGCCAAGTCTGCTGACCAACGAGGAATGGTGGCGGTTGCGCTGTCTGATGGACACCTGGGAGGTGACCTGGATCACGGCGCGCGGGCGCGTGACGGGCAGGCCCGCAGCGGAGCAGACGGCGCGGTGGTTGCAGGGGCACTTGTTGGTGCAGCCTACCGTATTCACCGTCGAGAAGCCGAGCGACAAGCCTGCCAAATGCGAGGAGTTGGGCATCACCGTTATGGTGGACGACCACCCGAAAGCTGTGCAGGCCCTGGCCGATGCGGGGATCACGGTCTTCACGATTGACTGCCCCTACAACCGGCATCTCGAACACCCGAAGATCGTGCGGATACCTGGCGTCGGGGCGCTGTTAGACATACTGGAGATACTGTGATGGCAAAGCATATGCCAGCAATAGCCTGGGGACTACATAAGCCTGGAGCCAGTCCTAATGGGTATGTGTCGACGGCGAGCCCGAAAGAGCTGCGCATTGAGCTGTACCCGATCTACATGGAGCCTGGCTTCGCCTTTAAGCTCTCGCGTAGGGAGGCGAAGCTCCTAGCGCGCCGAATCATGCAGTGCTTGGAGAAGACCAAGTGAGGCGCGGAACCCGCGTTACCGTCATCAAGCCGCCAGACCAGCGGTTCCAGTGTTTCGCTGGGAGCGGCGGCATCGTCATTATGAGTGGGCAGAAAGATATTGACGGGTTGTTTGGGCGCGGATGGTTTCTGGTGAGCGTTGACGCGGCCCGTGGCGCGAAAGCCTGGTTTCACGAGGATGAGCTACGTGTGGACTGAGATGGATATGGCCCTGGCCTTGACCTGTGTTGCCGCCCGTAGGCTGACAGGCCTGCCAATTGAGCGTGTTGACGCTGAGCTGGCACCCTGCTGGACGATTCACAACGCCGAGAACGCCGAGGGCTGGCGCTACATCGTTGCGACCTGTACACGGGTGTTTGCGACGATCGAGGGCATCCGGTTTCAGTTTGCTGAGTACGAGGGCACAGCAATCGTAGATCGGTTGCTGGACGATCTACCCTACGCAGACGTGGTAGAGCTTAGTTGGAACGCCTACCTGTTGGCGCGGGAGAAGGAGGAGGATGCATGACACACGCCATGTTCTTCAACGACACAGGGGGCGAGCTGAAGGTTCACGCGGCTTCGGCTGGCGTAGCTTTCAAGACCGTGCCTCCAACTCACCGATTCTGCATCGAGGTGCCGGATGGATGTTACCCCTTCTTCAAGGTCTGGGGCGACGGCGTCATCCTGATCGATACGTTGTCGGAGCCTGTTTGCCCGCCCCCGCCCCTACCGAAACCTGCTAAGGGGTCGTGCTTCCTCTGTGAGCGCCCGCACAAGGGCTACCATTGGTGGTACGAGGATGTGGACATCTGGGTGGCGGACTGCCCCTACTGCGGTGATATCGTGATCGCGGTGAAGGAAAATACCGACGCGCGACACGGTGTGTGGCCCCGCGAAGGGGAGACTCTACTGAGGATGGTTCGTCGCGGTCTCAAGCGGTATCCAGACTTGGTGCTTAGCGCCGACCGGAGCTGCTTCCCGCATCACCCACATATACACCTGGTGAAAAAGGCATGAACGCGATCCTGATTGGGGTGCGGTGCGGCACGTGCGACCGGCCCTACGGCTACCGCCCGTCCAAGCCACAGGACTTCCCTCACGGGCGGTTTCGCCCTGCGCAGGTAGTCAGGTACTGCCCGCGCTGTGAGGGGCCGACAGTGGCCGTCCAGTGGGCTCTGGCAGCGGATTTGCCGGTGAGTCCGGTAGTAGGGAGGACTGTATGATCGAGGGGACGTTGGAGTGGCGGGGGGACTCGGTTCTGCTCCGCAAGTGCTGCGGCACCGAAGTCTTCATCAAGCGATACCTGGAGCCCTTGTTCAATAAGCGGGTGCGCCTGGAGCAACACTGCGACGGGAGCTTCCATATCGTGCCAGTTGACCGCGACGCGGTTCGGGTCAACAAGTCGCCGCTGCCGGTGCAGCACGGGGAGCACATAGTCGAGCGCCGACCCACGACCGCGCAGTTCTTCGAAGAAGTTGTGGTGTGCCGCGTCTGCGGGCGGCCTGTAGGAGGGATGTAGAATGCCACACATCGCAGAGACACAAAGGGATGGCATCGACTCAGCAGTTGAGGAGCTGGTTGTAGCTCTATATGCTGTGAACGCCAAGCGCCCGAAGGACGGCGGCTCAGAGGCGGATATCTTGACAGCAATGGCGGGGCCGCTCAATTACGCCATTACACGGCTCCTCTTGCGCGTCTGCGGCCCGCCGCGATACTGGAAGTTCGTGATCGTCGCGGGCACGCTCCAGAAGGTTATGGCGGAGTACGACCGCCTGTGCGTCGCGCCATACGAAGACCAGAAGATTCTTGAGAACGGAAACGCGTACTGGTAGGGAGGGAGTCATGAAGATAGCAGTATACCTTTGCGGCCCCATAACCGGCCTTACATATGACGAGGCGATCGCTCACCGCGAGGAGATCGCCGTGCCACTGGAGAAGCGCGGAGTCGAGGTTCGCTCGCCGATGCGGGGGAAGCGCAGCCTGTCCCATCAATACCACAACAAGCCTCTCCCGTCCGGCCACTACCGCGCAGCTATGTCGACGGACTCGGCCATCTTCGCACGAGACCATCACGATGTGTCTACCGTTGACGTGATCGTGGCGGACTTCCTCGGCACGACGCGGGTCAGCATCGGCTCGATGTTTGAGCTGGCCTGGGCGTCGACTAAGCACAAGTTCGTCGTCCTCATCATGGAGAAGGAGGGGAACCCGCATGAGCACGCCTTCGTTCGCGAGGCCGCGAGCTGCCGTGTGCACAGTCGCGAGGAGGCCGTCCGCGCCGTCCTAGAGTTCGCGGGTCTGGATGTAGAAGAAGCCGAATAATCGCGCAAAAAGGCGTAACACTCTTCGCCTCACATCGTCTATATCAGTGGAGGTGGATGACTATGGCGAAGTTGACAACGAAGGGAACCACGATCCTGGCGCGCTGGCGCAAGGATGAGAAGACGCCGGACGACGAACTCGTCAGCGAGCGCACCAGGGAGTACGCCGTGCGTAGTAATGGCGTTCTCCTGCGGCGCGACGCGGTTCGCTTCCGCAGCGATACGGGCTACCACGACTACGGCTGGAAGGTCTACGGCAGGGCTGCAGGCAACAAGCCCGACCTCGATGACTACCTCCGGCGCACGGGCGAGAAGCTTGAGGCTAGGGGTTTCGCACGGGTATAGAAAATGCCGACGACACGATTCCTATTCGGCAAGTACCTCGCCTGCGTGCTGCACGAGAAGCTGCCCAACACCGACGAACTCACGCGCGACTTCCAGCGCGTCTTCCCCGACGGCGGCGTCTCGGTCAACACGGCGCGCGACGAGTCATGGGTAACGGGAGTCACTGTTGGGTGCGCCGTCGAGAACGCGTACAAGCTGGCGCAGATGCTCCGTGAGTCCGGCTTCGAGGCGGAGGTAGTTTGAGCGACATCCATCTGGGGCGGGCCTTCCTGCGCCAGGGGCACGGGGAGATGGTGGTGCGGTTCGCTACCCTGTGTGGGCAAACGCTCCGCGACCCCGTTCATGTTACTAGTGATACCAACAAGGCGACGTGCCCAACGTGCTGCGAGGAAATCCGTGCGACGATTACTGACGAGACTTTAAAGGCGCTCATTCTAGGCCGGATTCCGAGCCAGCCTGCAGGGGCTGCGTTCGGGGTCGAGGACGAGTGGGCGCTATGCAGAAAGGGGTGGCGAGATGCTTCTTGTGTGCTCGGTGTGTGGTACTAGGATGCGCTGCCAGGAGATCGGACTATTCGTTAAGGATAGCTACGCGATCCACGCTATCCGGCAGGGCGATCTCTACGCCTGCGGCGAGGGGCGCTGCTCTAGCGTCATCGCGGACTTCGGGGAGCCGTTCGGCGAGGCTGAGGCTCCGCAGCTCTATCGCCGCGTCATGGCGGCGATAGACACAGGGCTGCCCTACGTCTCGCGCAAGACCCTGCAGGAGCGGTTTTAGGATGCCTGACCCAGCGAACTGGCTGATCCTTCTAGGGCTATGGGGCATGGGGATGGCGTTTATGGTGGCCTTGGCCCTTTGGCTGGAGACACGATAAATGGTGCAGTTGGCTACCATTAGAGTGGGGGAGTCCTATCTGCTGGCTGACCCCGACTGCCTGCTGATCAACGATCACCTGGTCAAGGTGGAGGCCGTTCTGGAGGGCCGGTGGCTGCTCGTGTCGTTTGACCCCCGCTCAGTGCACGTTCTGCAGGCGTGGGGGTTCCCCGTTGAAGGGGGCATCTGGTATCCGTTCCGACCCAAGCAGCTCCGACACCTGACTGGCAGCCAGCGGGCGCGGCTCGGCCTGCAAGAAAAAGTGAAAAATCCCCCGAAAAGGTGTAACACGGGGCTACCTGCACCGTCTCTATCTACAGAAGGAGATGATGCAGGATGCAACCGATAATCAACAACCTGGCGGACATAGACCTGAAACAAGGAGGGGCACGGTAATGACACACTGGCTGTTCCTGATCGTTGCCGCCATCGCTAGCCTGTTCAACCGGATGCAGGCCCTGGAGCCGCCGCCTACGCCGTCGCCCGTTCCTGTAGTAGAATCTAGCAGGGAGCAGACCGCGCCCGCCGTCGTAGAGTTCCGCGAGCCGGTAGTCGAGCCTGCGCCGCCGGACGCGACGCTCCCCCTCAGCTATTATCAGCCGTCCTTAGCTGACGGCAATTACACGTTCTGTCTAACGGACGAATCTGGCCTGGGGCTGACCGACGCCTGGGTCTCAGATAACGTCAGCACCTACTGGGGCGCGGCGGGGACTGCCGACTGCGCCGCCCCCGACTTGACCATCACTGTTCGGGCCTTCTTCAAGGGCTCCGCCGTCGACTACTGCGGGTGGGCGTTGAGCAAAGATGGTATCATTGAGCTAAATGCACGATGCTTCACCACTAGCGGGTTCACATGGGACGGGCACGACCTGTCCGGCGACTATGTAGGCTTAGCGGCGTTGCTCCACGAATGGGGTCACTTTGCTGGATTCGGTCACGCCGACGCGCCGAGCACGATGTACCCTATCGCCGTTTACTTGCCCACTGACAGCGACCGCGCCTCCCTTGCCAAAGGGTACGGCTGGTGATGACGTTCGACCCCTTCGACGCGACGACGTGGCGCGACGACCTGAAGACGGACTGCGTGATCCCGCCGCACGAGGTGCGCTGGCACGATAGCGCTCTTTATCGGATGCTGTATTCTGCTGGCGAGGAGCGGGCGCTCCAGCTCGGCGATGCAGTTATGATCAGCAACAAGTCTTCTCAATTCTTCGGGTGCTTCGGTACGGTGCTGTTTGTGCGCAAGGACGGCGCGATAGTGCATCTCATTCTGGAGGAGGGCAATCCCCTGTGCGACGAGTTGCACTTCCACCTGGACGAGCTGACTCGGCGCAATGTGCCTGCCCTTCCCCCAGAGCCGAAAGACCCGCTTGCTCAACTCTTCGTGGACGACCCTGCGCCGACACAGGCCGCGCTGGACAGCGTGTTCGAGGCGCTAGGCTGTACGGGCATACCTGACGCGCGGCACGTTATGAGCTATGAGGCCGCCCACCAAGCATATGAAGATCACTTTGACGCGATCATACGTAGTATGCGGCAGCTTGCGGGGGAGACTGGCTTTCTCGCCCGCGACGAGGCCGCTGAGGGCATGTTTGCGGCCTTCCTGCAGCGGGCGGAGGGTCGCACGCGGAGCGGCCCGCCGGAGGATGAGGCACTCATCAGGGAGGCGGACGAGTGGACAGATCGGATGCTGGAAGACGCGCGATCCGACCCGCCCAACACCCCTTAACCTAGACAGTTTCTGCATCTCACCTTTCCGCTTTGCGGCCCGCTTCGGCGGGTCGCGGGCGTTTTTGTGAGCCCTTCGTCTACAGCCCGTGTTGTCGTATGATAGCGACGCAAGGGTAGCAAGAAGACGTATCCGGTAGGAGGGACACAGAATGGTTGAGCGGGCACGCTGTAGGGAATGTGGTCGGCCAGGGTGCGACGGGGTGCACGTCTGCGAGGACGACTTGTGCAAGCGCGGGGTGGATCATCCCATCACGGTGCTCGGCAAGGTGTATTGCAGCGCAGAGTGTGCCTACCTCGCCAACCCCGACCATCCGGCCCTTCGGAACGTTCCGCCACAGGTGGCGGAGCAGCGCCGACAGGCAATCGATCTGGCAAACCGAATCCGCGCGCTGAAGCAGGAAGCCGAGGAAGCTGGGATTCCGTGGCCAGCATAGTTGATCGCGGACGAGCAACGGGGGAGAGCGCAGGAGTGAGGGCAATTATGGAAGTCAAGGACAAGGGCACCTGGCGTGCACACTGGCGGCTGGAGAAGCGGCACAGTGAGTCCGATCCGGAGCCATACGACATCTGGGAGCACGACGGCAATCTGCTGTGCAACGTGGGCATCAATGTTCTGCTAGACTTGCTCATGGGTGCTGCAGGCACAGCGTTCACCAACGGCGCTACCTACCTGGGCGTAGGTAACGGCGCGGCTGCAGCGGCCCCTGGTAACACTGACCTGAGCGGCGGCAGCAAGACCTACATCATAATGGCAGCGACCTATCCGATCGTGGGCACAACTGACATCACCTTCCGGTCTACGTTCGGCGCGGGCGACGCCAACTATGCGTGGAACGAGGTCGGCTGCTTCAACGGGAACGCGCCGCCAGCCAGTGCGATGCTCAATCACTTGGTTCCTGCCGGTGGTTTGGGCACCAAGGCGGCGGGAGCTTCATGGACTCTTTCGCTTACAATCACTATCAGCTAGGGATTAGCTAATGGGAAAGTGGCGTGACCGCACCAGTCATTGGACACGCCAGGCTGACGCAGAAGAGATTAAAAAGCGGGTTGTCGCTACTAAAATAGAGCGCGGAACTCTTCGCGGTAAGCCTCGCGTCTCGTTCGATCAGGAGTAAATTAGCATGCCAGCAGCGACTCCGTTCCTGCAGGTAAGAAACCGCGCATCTAGCACGACGGCGGGGGTTGTCGATGGCATCTCCGACCCCGTAGTGGTGGCCGTCCAGCCAGGAGACGGTGCCAACTTTCCGTCTTTCCCTGGTAACCCCTTCCACATCACCATTGACGACGAAATCCTTGCGTGCACAAACCGCGTCGTTGACGCGCTGACGTGCACTCGTGCGCAAGAGGGCACCGTCATTGCCGCGCACGGCACACCCGTCGCTGTGCAGCTCCGCGTGACGGCACAGCTTCTTAGCGCCCTGGACACCGCCGTCAACGCGTGCGAGACCGTCGGTGCCTTTACGAACGAGGCTGAGACCATCACCGCTAAGTGGACGTGGTCGCTGGTAGCAGGCATCTCCATTGCTCGCCGGATTCCGGCGGACGCACAAGACCGTACTTACTGGAGCGAAGATCGGATCGCCTGGGGTACGGGGGCCGTTGCCGCCGACACAGAGATCGGGCGCGGTGGGGCAAACCTACTCACTACGCCGGATGATATCCAGTTTGGTGCTGGCCCTGCAACAGCGGGGGTTATCCGTCTGTCTAATGCAACCTACATTTATGCGCGGAACGGGGCGGGCGCAGCCAACTATCGCATCATCGGCCTAGACGGTGCGAATAACATCTCGATGCAGGCGCACATCCTGCATGCGATGGCTGCGGGCGCGGTTGCCTTCAGTGCCTACGTGTTGGGCGAGGCTAATCCTAAAACTACGATCGAGCACGGGCAGATTCAGTTTGGCCCAGGCGGGGCGGCAGCAGTCGATGTGAATCTTTATCGCGGCGGCGCAGACATCTTGCGGTCTGACGACGCCTTTCGTGATGACGCCGGTTTCTTCTCAGGCGTTGCCCCTAGTGCAATCCGTGTAATCGATGTCGAGCACACGTTTACTGATCTAGCGGGCATTCTTACGGGCGTGCGATCCTCGCCTAACGTTAATCCTGGTGCAGGGTCTGCCGCTGAGCTTTACGGCTTCCGCTCCGGAGCATCCGTCAATGCGGCATGCGCACAGGACATCACTGGTTCTGTTACTGGTCTATACTCTACGGCGATTCATGCCGGAAGCGGTACACTATCTCTTGGAGTGGGCGTGAATGCATCGCTGATTACTAGCGGCGCGGGCTCCATAACGCTGGGGTACGGAGTTTACGTTCAGGCAGTAAGGTCGGCAGGGGCAGGTAACATCACTACCCTGCGAATGATCGATATTGAGAATCCGTCGGGCGGGTTGGCCCCTACCACACTCGTAGGACTTTATATCGCTGCGTTGACTGCGGGCGTGACTAGCATCAGCCTTCAGTCGCTTGGCGGTCACATGCGGCACGTGGGCGCGGCAACGTTCGGCGCGAACGCTACCCCAGCAGTAGGTAGTATTATTGACCTGGCCACTACTACCGGCGCGCTCTTGCTGTCTAGGCTGACTACCGGTCAAGTTGCTGCTCTACCAGGAGTAGCGGACGGAATGTTCCTTTACAACTCAACCATCCCAGGCGTTCAGGCGCGAGTTAACGGCTCGTGGATAACCCTTGGCATCGGAAACACACCAGGGCCAAGCATGTCCTCGTCTCACCTCTTCGAGGAGTTCCTTGGCGGGAATATCACCGCCGGTACTATAGGAGAACTTGGCTGGCACACACTCGCCTCCGGCACCGCCTTCTCTAAGCTGGTTGGGCTGGCCGGACATCCTGGAGTTCTCAGAGCGACAACGGGGGCGGGGGCATACTACGGCTACCTTTATCTGGGCTATGGCGCTGCATTTGTGGCACAGATAGACCCTGTTGATTACTTCGATATAACTAAGGTATTCCGCGCGGGCGCGGCATCAACGCACACCTTCCGCGTTGGCTTGTTCGGCACCTTGGCGAATCCCCCAGCAGACGGTCTCTACATCGAGAAGACGACTGGCGATGCTAACTGGTTCTTCACTACTCGCTCAGGCGGCGTAGACCGGACGCGGACAGACACGGGGATTCCTGTTGACACAGGCTGGCGCAAGATTAGGATTTGGCGCACAAGCGCCGCAGATATAAGCTTCAAGCTTGACGCGGGTGGTATTACGATCCACAACACATCTATCCCGACAAATCCGCTCGGCCCCGTTTTCTACGTTCTGAGCACAGCGGCGGTGACTTTCGACGCGGATGCTATGGATCTGTACGTCAACAGCCTAACACGGTAGGCTATACTAGAAGCAAGAGAATCTAAAAGGAGGGTTTACTACAATGGCGCAGAAAAAGCGTGACGAGATTCCGGTTCCCCCGCAGCCATTACCCGAACCGCCTGTGGGCTTTGGCGGCCTTCCGCCGGTTAGCCTTGAGGAAGTTCAGATGCTGCTGGGCAATCAGGCCATCCTGCTTTTGCAACAGCAGAAGGAGATTCTGCGGTTGCTTAACGTGATCACAACTCTGCAGAACCAACTCCACAAGACGGAGGGTTAAAGGGGGGACACGTGAAGACACGCTCGTGGATCTGGCAATTCGACACAGACTATCCAGGGGTAGAGCCGGACGACTCCAAGTTGCCCATCGGTGAGGTATTCGTCAAGACCCACGATGGGGTTTCTTACATGTCGGCCTTCTGCGATCACCCTGCCACGCCGAAGAATGCTGCCTCTGTTGCACACCTCAACTCCGTCTATGCGAATCAGGGCATCATGTTCTCCCCGTGGTGCGTGCCGAAGGGCCTTAACCCTGCTGCCGAGGCAGCAATTGCTATCGAGGTAATCCGCGCGGGCAGCAACCGTCTGATCCTTGACGTTGAGCCCTACCAGTACTTCTGGACGGGGCCGTGGGCAAATCTTCACCCCTATATGCAGATGATCCGTGCGGCATGTCCCGATGCGTGGATTAGTCTTTCCTGCGACCCACGTTACGGAACCTACGGGCACTACACCGTCGACCACTTGGCCGAGATACACATAGACGAGTGGCTGCCCTATATCAACTGCCTGGTGCCGCAGGATTACTGGAACACGTTTGACACCGATCCTGTCTGGGAGGTGGAGCATACCTGGGAGCGGCTGAAGGATTATGGCAAAACCATTATCTTTGCCCTGCCAGGGCACGACGATGACCCCGTGCGGTTTCAACGGGGGCTAGAGCGCGCAACGCAACTCGCGGGAGCGCAAGACCCGATGGGTTGGGGCGGTACGTCTATCTGGCGGCGCGGCGAGACCAGGCGCGCGAACTGGGACGCCATCACACAAGTCGACCCTGGTGTGTTGATCGAGACTTGTGAGCAGAAACTAGCGAAACAGAGCGAGGAGCTGCTCGCGACCTACGGCAGACTTCGCGGGGCAAGTGATCAAATTGCTAACCTGCAGCGGCTGATGGACGCGGCAAACGAGCAGGTCGCACGCTTGCAGGCTACGGCGGATGCGCGTCTTGGTCGGATTCGCGGCATGGAGAGCAAGGTCGGAAATCAGACCGTGAAGCTGCAAGAGGTCATCAAGTCGCTTAGCGTCGGTATTCCTTACAGCGACTAAGGGGTCAGCGGATGATGACAAAGGGCGAGCGGCGGGAGGCGCGGTGGCAGAAGGTAAAGGCGCACAAGGAGGACGGGCGCTCGATAAGGCTGCTTTGGCAGCTTGCGCTAGACAAGGCGCGGAAGGCAGCAGCGCGTGTTCGACTTCGCCATACATGATTTTCTAGACTTCTTCTTCGACGCCGACGTCCCGATGGACGTTCGCGCCGCTGACGCCGGTGTGGGCATGGAGATGGCCGTTAGATGGGTTCCCGCGCTGCTTGCGACGGTCGACACCTCTACAAACGCGAAGCCTACCGCACATCCCTATTCGTCTATCTGCGTCGTTCTACCGACAGCCCTGGTGCTGTTCTACCAAGAGGGCGCTGCAGGCCTGCTGTATGCTTACTCCTTGGACGGCGGGGTAACCTGGTCGGCCCCTGCTGTAGTCAGCTCGCGCACGGACGTTTACGCCTCCGCCATAGTTGACCCGCTGACGCGGGATATCCACGTCGTCTACAGTAGATGGGGCGATCCCGCCCTCGGCGACGACGTATGGTATCGAACGCTAACCTACACGGGGGCAGGAGTTCCCTGGACGGTCAGCGCAGAGATTTCGGTGTCCTTCGCCAGCCCTGCGGTCGGCTACCGAAACGCCGTGGTCTCGGCGGCAAACGACGGGAAGCTGCAGGTTCTAGCCCTTCGCGCGACTACTACGACGCGCGACTGGGCACACTTCACAGCGCAGGCCGCCTGGACGCTGCAGAACGCGACGGAGACGCCAAACGTCCTACCGGCGAGCGGCAGCGACAAGGTGTCGATGCTGCAGCTAGGGGCCTACACCCTCGCCCTCACCCGCGCGGGTGGCTCCCTTATCCTGTATCGGGCGAGCGGGGTGGACTGGGGGGCTGTCGACGTCGTCTACGCTGTTCTGGATCAGTGGATGGCGGACGAGGAAGAGGGCTTCTCGCTGGCTGGCGATGACTTTCACAACGACGACCTGGGCGCTTGTTACATCTACAACACCTACCCTTACTTCCGCAAGTATAGCATTGACGGTACGCTCCTGTCCGGCCCGACGCAGATCGGCGCGCTGACCAACACGGAGTCGGTAGACATCACCTGGAGTGGGCTCTACTACCAGATGGCGTGGATACGCAACGCGGGCGCGGGCACTCGGCATATCTACTGGGCTACCGAGGAAAACTGGGGCATCCTGTTCTTGCTGACCTCCAACACAGGAGAGAACTGGGACTGGATCAACCTGCCCGCATCTAGCATGGCAGGCCCCGCGCTGATGATCGCGTGGTGTGAGACTGGACTAGGCGGCGGGTCTAATAACGTCTATGTCGGCATCCTGCCACTGCACGTTGACCGGATTGCTGCGGATACTGGCGCGGGCGCGGACGCCCTGGCTCTCCGTCTCATGCCTACTGATACTGGCGCGGGCGCGGATGCGGTGCTTATTACGCTGCCCCTGACGGAGCCTGGCGCTGGTGCGGATACCCTGTTACTGGTGCTCCCGCTGACGGACGACGCCGTGGGCACGGAGATCTACGAAAAGATATTCGGCATAGAGGAGACGGGCATAGGGGAAGAGGAAACCCCAGACGTTGCACAGGCTCTCCTCGACTACGCATATGGCCTGGAGCCGGACGTGGTGCCTGTCGTCGCGCCGATAGATGATGTGACGGGATTCCCCTTTGACTCAGGCCATGGGGTGGATATCATCCCTGTACCAGTCGTCGTGGGTATCCTCGATCTGGGCGCGGGTGATGATGAGCTGTTGCTGGTGCTTGCTCCAGCGATTGCCGAGGCAGGTAGTGGGCTTGACACCTACGGGCTGCTGCTCGCCCTGTCCGATACCGGCGCAGGCGTCGACGCGACGATCGTCGGGATTTCCCTGGCGGACATGGGTAGCGCCGCAGAGGTGATTAACTTCCCTGTCAAGCAGGCGCTAGAGGCTGGCGGCGGTGCGGACGCCCTCGCCCTCGTCATCAACGCACTAGAGACTGGCAGCGGGGCGGACGCCTACTATCTGCTCCTGCTGCTGACAGAGACTGGCGTAGGTGTAGACGCGGCATCGAAGTCGGTTGCCGCACTGGTTCTGGCCGCGCTGCGGTTGCTGGTGTCGGGCGGGAAGCTTCGACTTCGCGTAGGTGGGCCTGGAGGGTAGTATGACAAGCCAATATCAGCCCGTAGCAGCGCAAGAGATTCTAGCCACTTTCGCGGGGCCAATCACGATCTGGGTCGGCGATACGCTGCCGGACTTGGACATCTACCTATCCTACGATAGCGGAGGCTACCTTGACCTTATGCCTAGCGGTGTGGCAGCACAGTGCACGGCCTATATCTCGCGGTATGGCGGCACCAAGATGGTGACTAGCGGGATTTGCCTGGTGGTTGAGGCCGCGAAGGGGCACATCGCACTGCAGTCCCCCTACGTGTGGCGGACGCCAGGGCTCTACGAGGGTCAGGTGCGCATCCGGTTCGGCACCGATCCCCCAGGATACGACTACCTCAGCTCACAGAAGTTCCTGATTCACGTTCGCAAGCGGACGCCGGACACCTAGCGGCTAGGGCCGATCCTGCCGCGCTGTGGGGCAAATCCTGGCCCCGTGACGCACGAAGGCGGGGGAGAAGGCATCCTGTCAGGAGAGGAGGCGCTGTGAGGCTACACGACCTGGAGACTCGCGTCGCACTGTGGGTGTCCCGCTTCGCGGGTAGCCCCCCGTTCGTCTACCTACATATCGTGGGGTTTACTCTGTGGCTAGTACTGGGCGGACGCCTCGGCGATCCCTGGCCTTATAGCCTGTTGACGATGGCGGTATCCCTGGAGGCCATCTTCCTCGCGGCGTTTATTCTCCTAGCGCAGCACCGTCTAGAGGAGACCATCGAGGAGCAGGCTGAGGAGGAGCAGCAGGAGGACAAGGAGTTCGACGAAGACCTGGACGAGATTCAGACTGACCTCGATGTCCTGCGCGCCGGTATGGAGGCCCTACAGAAGTCCGTTGCGCGCGTTGAGAAGCGTGTGCGGAAGGCCGACGAAAAGCCCTTGTAGGTACCGGAGACTGTGGTATACTATCCGTTGCGGGGGTGGGCTAGTTCCACCCTGGCAAAGTCAGAGCGCTAGACACGGGGGCGGCCCTCAACTCGCGATGAGACCCCGACTGGTGTGCTTTTAGGCCCCGTAAGGGGTCGCCACCTGCGGCGACGGCTGCGGGTAGTGCGGGGCCATTACTTTTGGGGGCGTAGCCAAGCGGGAAGGCACCGCTTTTGCACGGCGGAAATCGGGGGTTCAAATCCTCTCGCCTCCACCACGGGGAGCGGTGTGTTGGTGGCATCCCTGGTTTGGGGCCAGTGCGCAGCAGGGCTGAAAGGAATCCACTATGTGGCAAGCAGTATCGCAGATGATAAAGGACGTTGCGGCCCCGTTCGGGTCGATGCTGGTCGGCTACGCGGCGCTGCTGTTCGCCCTACACGAGGGCTACCCGATACCAGAGGAAGCCTCGTTGCTGTTGTGGCTCATGGCTCCTGCCCTGGTGGGTGTGACCGCGTGGCGCAACAAGCAGCCGCCGACAACCTAGAAGCTTCGCTACAGGGCTGTTCGGAGTAGGCGGGTATAGCGCCTGCCGAGGGTGGGTAAGGGGAACAACTACATAATGTAGGTCGCCTTCGGGCGGCCTTTGTTGATTGTAGCTCTGTCAGAACTGCCTCCATTATGATATGCTACGCATCGAATAGCTGGGAGTGTAGCGCAACGTTGGAGGTTGTTTTCGTATGACTAAGAGACTTCTACGTCTGGCAGACAATCCCGAGGGCGATGACGAGGAAAGCCTGGAGTCTCTCCTGTCCGAGGACGAGGGGGACGACGACGAGGATTCCGCTGAGTCGCTAGAGACCAAGGTGAGTTCACTCAGCAAGGGGCTGCGCGAGCAGGCAACGCTGATGCTTGACCTCACCCGTTCTATGTCCGCCCTGACCAAGCATGTCATGGCGCTCGACAGCGACGACGACTCTGAGGAGGAGGAAGAGGCTCCCGAAGAGGACGAGTTCGAGTTGGGCGAGTCCGCAACCGAGTCCGACTTTAGTCCCTACGGCGACAGCGATCTAGGGTCGCCGGAGAGCTACAGTGGTTCGGAAGAGGACACCAAGAACGTGCCTGGCCTGGTCAGTATGGCTCGCAAGGCCAAGGTGAACAAGGACGACGCCTCTAGCAACTTCGGTGAGAAGGACTCGGACGTGCCTGGCAACCCTCCCATCACTCCCGACACCAAGGACTGGGCTGCAGACGCCACAATCATCCCGAAGAGCAAGATGGGGCCGACCCTCAAGAAGCTCTTCGAAGAGAATGCAGAGATCAAGTCCGCTCTCGTTTCGGCTGGCATCATCAAGAAGGCCGCAGGCCCCGTGGTGGGGAAGACCTCATCGGAGCCAGCGCCTGACTTGGGCGAGCTGGAAGATCGGGCGCGCGGCATGAGTTTCAAGGAGATCAACCGCTTCCGCGTCGCGGTCGGTGATCTGCCGGATTCGATCATCTAGGGGAGGGGCAATACCGAGATGGGAAGCTCTTACCGCAATAGTCAACTAAACAAGTCCGTCAACTGGAGTCCGAGGACTCTAGCCGACTGGCTGCAGCGCGTTCCTGGTGGCTCTAGCCCCCGCGAACTCCGCTACGGCTACTTCGGCCCTGGTTCCGGTCTCCTGCAGAAGGACATCACCTCGTCCCCGCCTGCTGATGCCTTTATCGCCGGTGACTTCTTCGTTAACACTTTCGGCGCGAAGGTGTGGGACTCGCTGAACTCCCAGACCAGGGTGTTCAACCTGCTCCGCAAGGTGGCGTGGGGGCCAACCACAGGTTACAGGATTCGGTCTGGTCGTAACCGTTCGACTCGGCCCGTGACGGAAGTCGCGGCCCTGCCGGACATCGACAGCCCTGACCTGCAGACCGTCTACATCCAGCCGAGATTCATCGTGACGTCCATCGGCGTTTCTGCTCTGGCACAGTTCCTGGGCACCCTTGAGGGTGGTATCGGGGACGCCTTGGCGATAGCGCAGGAGACTGCGATGATCGACCACACGAAGCGCCTCAACCAGATGCTTCTGGCATCTAGCGATCAGCGCATCGTGCTAGGCGCTGCTCCTGCAGGCGCGGTCACCTTGATCGACACCTCGTGGCTGAACGTGGGCGACACGTTCCGCGAGGCAGGCCAGGCCGTTGACATCGTTTGCACCGGCATCACCTCCGACACAGTGGCAACGTTTGACCAGATCACCACGACCGACCGCATCCTCTACGCACGTGATCGCGGCGCTTCCTATAGCCTCGACGACGTGGTCGACCAGACTAGCCGAATCCGCAACGGCGCGACGTTCACCAACGCCGAAGTTGCTGGCTACGGCTCCCTTGTCCTCGCCGACCGCGACGCCCTGAACTGGAACGCTGGTAACGTGTTCGATGGCAACAGCGCCACGGCCCCGCTCCGGCACCTGAGCACTGTCCTGCTAGACCAGGCCATTGATAGGGTACGTCGGAACGGCGGCGAGCCCGACCTAGTCACGACCGGCATCGAGCAGTTGACCCGATTGGGAACCATTCTCCAGGCCAACCAGCACTTCATCGGTGAAGGCGAGTTCCAGGTCAAGCTCGGCGGCGAAGGCACGCTGAAGGGTTACCCGACCGGCTTCCAGGTGGCAACCTACAAGGGCATCCCAGTCTTCCATGACTTCGATACCCCGACTAGCTACCAGTTGGCGGCTGCCGGTGACGCGAAGCGCGGCCCGAACGTGTACGTGATGGACACTCGGTTCCTCGAGATTCCGGTTCTCTTCACCACGCAATACATGGAATCCCGTGACTACCTCCAGAACAACATGCTCGGCATCAAGGCCATCTACCTTACCGCCTTCAACCTCCGCTGTATGGACTTCCGAAAACAGGCCAAAATTGTTGACCTCTCAGACGGAGTCAACCTGGCGTAAACAAGGACAACATAGTAGGGACGGGGTTACGGCATCCGCCTAGCCCCCTTCCTTGGTTAAAAGGACGACAGCGAAAGCTGAAATGGCGCAGGCCGGAGTTCGCCTCCTTTCTCCGGCCCTGGCGCTCACACGGGAAGAGGCGAATAGAATAGGCGGGGAGTCCCATAGCCTCGAAGCACGAGGCAAGAAAGGCGAGGTAATGCCGAGGGGACATCAGTTTGGAGTTCCTCTTAGTGCCGCGCACAAGCGGGCACTCTCGGAATCTCTCAAGGGGCGGCCTAATCTGGCGCTCGCGGGCATGCCGAAAAGCGAAGAGCACCGACGTAAGATATCGGACACCCTTCGTGGTAGGCCACGCCCGATCGAGGCAAGCCGGAAAGCGTCTCAGACCATGCGGCGAAAGATTCTTGACGGCAGTTTCAAGCCTACGCCTAACTACAGCGGGCGCAGGGTTGCAGTTTGGTGTCGTGAGACCCAGCAGCCCGTTGTCCTACGCAGTCTGGCCGAGGCGACCTTCGTGCGCTGGTTGGACAAGCAGGGCAAGCGCTGGCTCTATGAGACGATGCCTATGCTTTTGGACGACGGGCACACTTACACGCCCGATTTCTACGTGCTAGACGATATGGAGTTTGTGGAGATCAAGCGGTTCATGCGGGAGAAGGACTGGCTACGAGCACAGAGCTTTATCACCAGCTACCCCTGTCTTCCCTATCGGGTAGTCTGCGTCCTCGATGACAGGGCCGAGGGCACTAGTTTCGAGGAGGTAACTTCGAATGGCGTATCCAGCAACTAGACGACAGCGCGTGCTTTACAGCACGTCAAAGCGCGTGGTCGACGAGGCGGGCAAGGGTCAGGAGTCCCTGCGCACCTTTGGGCCGATCAAGATCACCCAGGCAGGTGCAGGCACTATTCGCGCAATCGTGGGTGTTCCTACCGTTCCGATCCGCATCGTTGATGTCAAGGTCGTGGGCAATGGCATCGCCAACCTTACCAGCATCAATGTTCTGGCTCCGGCGACCTACGCTGAAGTCGCAGGCGCGACTAACCAGTTGATCACTCAGCTCGCGGCGGCGGCAGACAACACCATGGTCTATGGCGAGGTTCTACCGCTGGCCTATCGGGTGGCGGCTGAGCAGCCGATCAACCTTGTTGTGATCACCGCTGGCGCGGCCACGGGTTCCGTCGAGGTGCAGGTCGACTATATCCTCTGCGACGAGGAAAGGACTTACTAGGGTGGCGTACCCAGCAGCTAGGCGACAACGGGTTCTTTACAGCACTGCCAAGCGCGTTGTGGATGAGGGGGGCAAGGGGCAGGAGATGCTCCGCACCAGCAATCCCGTCAAGGTCACGCTGATCAACGGCGAGGTTCGCGCTACCTGCCTGGTTCCTACCGTCCCGATTCGGATCGTTGACGTTAGGTTTCTGGGCGACCTCGTCGCGGGCTTGGATGATATCAACTTGATCGTTCCGGCGACCTACGCCGAGGCTCCGGCGGCGGGCAACCGCCTGATCACCGAGATCATTGTCGCACCCGCCGACGACACCGTGGAGTATGGCGCAGTGCTTCCGCTAGCCTATCGAGTAGGGGCCGAGCAGCCAGTCATCCTTGTGGTGGACGGCAACGGCGTATTTGCGGGCACGGTCGAGTGCACGTTTGACTACATCCTCGCGGATGATGAGAGGACTTATTAACAATGCCTATCACTAAACTAACCCTTGATCAACTGGCGGCGCTGGCGCGGCCTGTCTATAAGCAGGTCGTCTACGTCAACGACGCCACGTTGCCCAACGCGGTTTACTACATCCAGGGTAGCCCCGATACCGTAATCATCAACCTGGCTGTGTGGATGGACTTGGCGGATACTGGTCTGCTCAAGGGCGAGGCTATCGATACCGCCTCCATCGAGGCACTGCAGATCGACGCGGGCGCGGTGGACACCGACGAACTCGCGGTTGGGTGCATCTCGGCTGACGTGGCGGGCCGCGCGAAGATGGATACCGCCCTCTTCGACGCTGCTACCGTTCTTGACAAGTTCGTGGCGGGGGCAATCCCCGCCTCCGTGCTTTCGACCCTTGCACTTAGTGACTTTGCAACTCCCACCGTTGCTGTTGTGGTTGCGAGCGGGGGTGCCGGTCTTCAGCAGATCGTGGCGGCGAACGCAACCGTTAACCGTGTTGTGATCGTCCAAGGCGTCGCAACTGTAGCTGCCGCTGGCGGCCCCGACATCGACGTAGGCTCCCCTGGCGACCCCAACGGCGTCTTCGACGACATAGGCGCAGGCGCATGGGCCGTCGGAGACCGGTGGATTGGCGCTTATGGGCTTCCAGCAACTGAGGCGCTCAACGCCACCATCATCGCGGCAGGCACGGGAGGCTCGATCGAGTTCCGCGTCATCGTTCTGACTCCAGTAGCCCAGACCGCAAACATTGAAAACCTGGCAGTCACCGGCGCGAAGATCGCTGCTGGGGCTATCGACGACACTAAGATGCTCTACCCTGCTCTGGATGATCCTGGAGACTTCGCGACGGCTATAGGCCGAGCCGCTGGCGTCTGGACGGCGCGCACCGGCGTCCCCGTCGCAGGCGACACTGTCACCATCGGCACGGACGTGTTCGAGATCGACCGGATCGACCTGGACTCCACCGACGATACGGCCAACAACGACTTTAACAACATCACTAACCCGTTGACCGTCGCACTGACCCCTGTACGCGGCTATGCCCAGTGCGGCATCGGCGGCGTGGCTCCACTGGCCGTCGGTCAGCTTGTCTTCATCGGCGCGGAATACCTGCGCGTTACGGTCATTGCTGGCAACAACGTGACCTTCGGGCGCGGGCGCGGCGGAACTGCTGCTGCTGCTCACGCCAACGCTGTCAGTATCTTCTGGAGTGCGTCTCACATCACTGGCGCAACGGCTAACATCCCCGTCGGTATTCAGGGCGCTAACGTGCCTGCTGCTGCAGGCACGCCGGTTGTTGCAGCTACCATCCTCGATGACGATGGTACGGCGGGTCAGGCCGACTCTGTTCTCGCTCAGAGCCTGAACGCGGGCGCAGACCTCTTCATCTCGGCTGATACTATTGGGGTCGTAGCACTGGACACGCTTCAGGTCGCCGCTAACTTCACCTGGGACGGCGCAATTATGTGGCGGGGTGAGGGGCCAGGCCGTCATCGGATTTACCAGAGGACGCTCTTCCCTTCCGCAGGGGAGGCCGCCGCCGGGCCTGGAGGCTTCGGACAGATCGTAGTCGCAATGCCTTTCGACCCTCTCTCTGCACTCGTGACGCTCGAGACCGGTGGCGTGGGCCTCGCATTCGTGGGCGGGGTAGTATTCACTGGGGCGATTGGCCCTCTTCCTGGCCTCATTACTATCACGGGCGTCGCGGCCAGTCCTCTTCTGGCAGCCGACCGCGTGAACGTGATCGCCTGGGGTGCCGACTAGAACCGAATAACCATACGGGGCGGGGCAGACAAGGCGAAAGCCCCAGCGACTCCCCCGCCCCAATAACCGAGTGAGGCCGGATATGGCAAACGGCAACGAAACCTATACGGAAGTCCTGGCCGGTATTCGTGACCGTCTTAATGGGATTGATGACCGCCTGACCTCAGTAGAGGAGCGCATCACATCGGGGGCGTCGAGTGACCGCGCCGATGCGGTTGGCAGTCGTAAGGACTTTGAGGCGCTCCGCAACGTTGTGAATCACCAGCAGACGGCGGCGGCTAGTAACTACAGCAAGCAGGTCGCGGTTTGCGACGGGCGGTTCATCGGGCTGGAAGACTTCAAGAAGGGCGTTATGACTATTCGGGCTGCACTCCTCTGGTCAGTGGCGACTGCGATATCCGTGGCGGGCGTGTCGGCAAGCATCGCATCGATAGTGGTGAAGGTGCTAGGGGGTTAACCTATGGCGATTGTAACAAGACAAGACCGAGTTTCCAGAGTTGACACTCGGCTGGTGCGCTACACCGATCGCGCGGTAGCGGCGATCCTAACGATGGCCTGCCCACACGGTGGCGCGGGTTTTCGCCTGGACAAGGTGACCGTCCACTACAGCGCCGCCGTAACACTCAATGTTACCGTGTCACTGGATTCCGGCGAGGGCGCGGCATGGGATTGCACCCTGCGGACGATAGCGCTTAACGTCAACCAGGACGGCGTATGGATTCCCGAAGAGGAACTCCTCTTCAGCGCGGACGACGCGATCACCGTTGTTGCCCCGTCCGGCGGAGTGGGCGTGACCGGCGCAGTTTCCGTCTACCTAGAAGAGATGGGGCGGTAACGTGGCTGTTATAGTAGACGGTAAGACCAACGCGATCAAGGAGTCCTCTTATATCCCTGGCATTCAGGACTCCGGTGACCTATCCGGCGGAGCCCTTGTTATCGTGGCCGTGGCAGAACCTGCTGCTGCCGATTTCACGGTGCCTCTTACTATTGTTGCACCTACCGATGCTAGGTGGGCTGTGGCGTCCTTTGCTGCGGTAGTAGGCTACAACGTTACGGCTGCTGACGGCAACTTCCGTTGCCGCGTCTACGTGGACGTTCAAGACCCCGCTAATCTGATACTTGACCGAACAACAGCAGGAGCCGTCCCTGACTTCGACGCAGCGACTGTTTCGGGTGTATGGATTCCTGCCGTCTTCGCTTTGCTATCAGATGGCCTCCCGCACGATTTCCTCTTCTTCCTTTGGAAGGACGGCGCTGGCGTGGGCACAACACTAAATGCTCTGGAGCTGTTTGCAGGCGTAGGTTCGGGCGACGGCGTCGGCGCGTTCGAGAGCCTGGCTTTTGCGGGAGCACGTGGTCTAGCTACAATCAGCGGTCTCTTCGGTGTTCGTTTCGCTGGCTTCGGGGCTACTCAGACCAACATCATTTGCACGCCTGCGGGCGCTGGCCTAACTGCCGACGTCGCCGTGGTCGGCCCAACCGCAGGTGATCAGCCGCTTTCCCTGGTCGAGGGCGGGGGCAACTGGTTTAATACCCGCCCTGTCCACTTGCTAGGTAGTCTAGGCGTCATCACTGAGGCCCTCGTACCAGACACTGCAACTTTCGTTAGCTACCTTCGCATTATCTGGAACGATATCGAGTAGAGCATGAACACACGTGATATGGCCTTGCTGGAGGAGGCCCAGCGGAGCCACCTGAACGCCCTTGCGGGCGTGTTCGGGCGCAACCTGATCATGGAGGCTGGTGTCGCTACGCCGACGCGCAGCGCGCGCAGGCTTGGTCGACGTCCGGTGCAGACGCGGCGACCCACGACCAAGACGGTAGCCGAGACTCAAGTAGTGATCAAGGTCGACGCCAAGGGCAGCGCCGAGGTAGAGGTAGACGAGGACTAGGTCATGAAGCTTTTCGCGGCGGTGTGGCATTTTAGGCCAGGAGCGCCTGGCACCTGGACTGACAAGACCGCGCTGGCGGACTCGGATATGGCCCTCACGATCCAGACGGACGACGAGCTATACTTTGGCATGGACGACTGGACTTCGGGTATCCTGTTCTTCTTGTCCGCTTACCCATCCGCCGTTGGCTACACCATCTCGCTGTGGGATGGAGACGATTGGCGGGCCGTGCACCTAGAGGACGTTTACCAAACGATCATGACTGGCCACACGTTCGACCGCGCCTTCACGTTCAAAACCGACGGCGCGGCCTACTGGGGGCGGTCGCCCTACGCTTGGGGGCTCGACACGCCCTCAGCGGCGAGCAACTGGCCGAAGACCGAGAATCCGCCGAACGACGTTACGACGGAGTTCTGGATTCGCGTTACCTTCTCAGCGGTAGCGGGGACGATGACACTCAAGATCGCACGCCCGCTGATGTATAACACCTACACCTCCTACAACCACGTGGCGCAGTTCCTGAGCCTGTCTTCGTTTACGGACGTGACGGCACCGGAGGTATCCGTTGTTCGGCACGCCATCCGTGACCAGGAGGACTGGCTCGATCAGTACTGCCGTCGGACGTGGCGCTACAAGATGGTGTGGGGGGAGACGCACGACTTCAACCCCTACGGTATGCGGCTACGCATTCAGCCGCCGCAGATGGTGATGAACGTCGGGCTCTGGCAGGGGACGGCATTCGAGGCCATGCGGGAGGGGCGCGGCAAGGACTGGTTCCTAGACCCCTACTCGGGGATGTTCTACTTCATGCTCCCGTCCTTCCGACTACGCTACTACAGCTTCCTGCTGAGCCGCTACCTGCGGCAGCCACGCAGCGTGAGCATCGACTACCTCGCAGGGCAGGACTTTGAAACTAGCCCTCAGATGGCCGAGGTGCAGCACATCATCCTTCGGCTGGTGGGGGCCGACCTCGCGCGAAACAGCGACCAGACTGGCTGGCTGTCTAGCGGGCTGAACGAGCTGAGCAAGAGCGAAAAAGTGAGAGAGTGGTACGAGGTCGCCTTGGAGCGAGCAGACCACCTGCGGTATGTAGTGATTCTGTAGAATGGCAATCGTTAGAGCGCGATACGCCGACACCGTCCTCGACCCGAACGGGAACGTCATCCCTACGGCGACCGTAACGGCGCGCCAGCCAGGAACCACGACCCCGATTACCGAGTCGATGTACGGGAGCACCACTACGCCCACGGCGCTGCCGAATCCGTTTCCTGTAGATGGCTACGGGCGCTTCGCTTTCTATATGGACGAGCCTGCGCGCGTAGACCTCTACGTATATGCTCCAGGCCGAATCGCCTACACGCTCTCGAACGTCGACGTGACCCGCGCGGCTGACGCAGCCTACTTTATCGCTGCGGCCAACGCCTCGGCGCAGAGCAAGGCACTCGCCTGGCGGGTATGCACGGGGGTCGCTGACAATGTGGATATCCAGGCGGGGATCGACGCGGTCTACGCCCTGGGCGGCGGGGAGATAGAACTGAGCGAAGGCCTGTTCTCCCTAGTTGCAACGGTCACACTCAAGGACGGCGTGACCCTTAAGGGCAAGGGGTCAGACGCCACCACACTGCGGTGGGCGGGATTGGCCGTTAACAACGTGGTGTCCTCCTCTGTCGTGTCTCCGCTTACGGGCGCACAGCTCAAGGGGATGACCGTTGACGCGAACAGCGTTGCTACAGTCACACCGCTGTTTCTGAACTCCTCTCGCTGGTGCGTCCTTGACGACGTGATCCTGGCCAACACCGGCGCGGGTGCCCCCGCGCTCCGTATCGAGGCGACGATCTTTAGCGAGAACGCAGCCTTCAACACCTTTATCAACGTGGAGATTCGTGTGGCGGGGACGGGACTGCAATTCAACGGAGTGGACGGGAGCCAGTGTGTTACGAATAACTACTTCTACAACCTGCGCCTGCGGCAGATCACGATTGTTGGCATCCGCCTCGCGGACTGGACGGACAACAACTATTTCTACGGAACTCACATCGGTCTGACGGGTAACGGCGCGTATGGTCTTGTCTTCAACGACAGTACCACGCCTGGGGGCGATGTTGGGGTGTACGGGAATCAGTTCTACGGACTATCTGTAGACTCCTTCGGCATCGCGGGGGCGACGGGCATCCTGTTCAACAAGAGCAAGCAGAACGCTGTCTGGGGGTTTTTCCATTCGCCGGAGGTGTTCAGCGGAACCTTGATCAACGATAACGCGGGCAGGGCGGACAGCTACTACATCGTCAACCTGCAACAGAACCTGGCCGCAAACGGTATCGAAATCCTCACGAAGGGGGTCGTCAGCGAGCGCGGTGGGGCGGCTGCTGCTGTTGTGGATGGAGGGACGATCACGCACGGCCTGTCGGCGACGCCGAACCATGCGGTCGCCACGGCGAGCGTCGCAGGCGAGTTCGTGAGCATCACCGCTAAGAGCGCGACCACCCTTACGGTTGCTATCAAGACACACACTGGTGGGGTAGGGACACAACAGACCATCTACTGGAGGGCTTGGGTCTAGTGCCTATCATCCTACCGCCAGGGACTACGCCGGAAGCGGAGCAGCCTACCTATGGCCACACCGTGCAGGACGCGCTACTCACGCTGCCGACGCCGTCCTTGGTTACGTTCGGTAATGAGCCTGTCCCTGCAGAAATCATGCGCGATCTGATAAGCTGGGCATGGGTTCAGGCGGGGACGCTACCGCGTCCGGAGTTCCGCATCAAGGATGACGTTCAACAGGACGCCGAGCAGATGTGGCTCGGACGCGCGGACTGGGTGGTAATCGGAGAGACCCGCGTCGACGAGCGCCAGCATGGGTTCACCTACGAGTTCAAGGATATCGACATAACCGTCCCGATCGAGATTCATACGAAGAACAGTCGCCAGCGCCTCTACAACGTGATGGCTGAGGTTCGCCGAATCATCTATACCTATCAGCGAGTGCTCCGGCCTTATCAGCAGCTCTACTGGGATAGCTTTCAGGAGCAGTCCGAGGGGCTGCACAAGTACTGGCGGGGCACATGCACTGTCCGGCTGACGAGTCGCATCGTGCCGGTTGTGACAGGCATCGTGACGGGCTACGAAACCCCGTCTAGACCGTCGGCCTCTGAGCCGGTGCCACAGCGCCAGCCGAAGGACGAATTCGTGCACGAGGAGCCAGAGATTCCGGTGCCGCCACCGCGTGCGCCGAGACCAGACGCATTCTAGGAGAGGTGAAGTATGGCAATAATCAGAACGGAACGCGCTAGCGTCCTCTGGGCGGAGGAGTCCGCGTTTGGCTCTCTGCCTGGTAGTGGCTGGAAGCGGTTCGGTATTCATGAGGCCGTCAACGTGGCCGACCCTGAGTACGAGTGGGCTCCGTTCTTCGGTATCTTCTCGACGCGCGGACGGCAGACGATCCTGCGCGGGCGCGAATCCTTCAGGGGGACGGTGCCAGATATTCGCCTGCAGGGAAACAACACGTGGATCATGAAGATGATTCTGGGTCGTCGCTCCGGCAACGACTACGTGGATGACTACCGGCAGGTGTCCATTCCCTTCCCCTCGTTCACTATGGCGGTTGGTCTGAAGGACTCGGACGGCAACTGGGCGCTGATCCGTGACTACCTTGGCGGGCGCGTCAATCGCGCTACGCTGTTCGCTAACGAGGGCGAAGATCTGCGTCTCAGTCTGGACGAGCTTCTGTT
>Ga0315289_10001936_pt1 | contig 32092 bp, 23 predicted proteins | sample YL17G11_40_MG_FD_203452 | JGI IMG/M metagenome (GOLD analysis project Ga0315289, IMG submission 203452) | Sediment microbial communities from Yellowstone Lake, YNP, Wyoming, USA - YL17G11_40 | ecosystem: Environmental > Aquatic > Freshwater > Lake > Sediment | place: USA: Wyoming | collected... | reverse complement strand
CGAGAACGCCATCGACGCCCAGGCCACGCGCATCGTCCTGGAACTCGAGGAAGCGGGCAAGAAACTCATCCGCGCCAGCGACGACGGCGTCGGCATCCCCGCGGCGGAACTCGCCCTCGCCCTGGCAGGCCACGCAACCAGCAAACTCGCCTCCGCCGAGGACCTCGAAGGGATTACGACGCTCGGGTTCCGCGGCGAAGCGCTCGCGTCCATCGCCTCCGTCGCCGACGTCCGAATCGTGAGCCGCATCCGCGACACGCTCGAGGCCGTCGAAGTCTCCTGCGGCGCCGGCAAGGCCGCCCCGCCCCGCCCTGCGAGCGGGCCCGTCGGCACCACCGCCGAGGTCCGAAACCTCTTCCGCTACGTCCCCGCACGACGAAAGTTCCTCAAAACCGACTCGACCGAGATGGGCCACATCACCGAACAGGTCGCCCGCATCGCCCTGGCCTATCCGCGGGTCCATCTGACGGTGACGCACAACGGCCGGAGCGTGTACGAGTTGCCCCCGACGGATTCCGTGCGCGACCGCATCGCGGCGTTCTTCGGCTCCGAACCGGCGGGGGCGCTCATCCAGATCGAGTCCGACGAACCCGCGGGGCGCCTCTGGGGCCTCGTCGGGCCGCCCCACCTCGCACGCGCCACAGCAACGATGCAGTACCTTTTCATCAACGGCCGCTATGTCCGCGACCGCGGACTCCTGCACGCCGTCCGCGAGGCGTACCGCGGCATGTTGGAAGGCAACCGCCAGCCCGTCGCCTTCCTCTTTCTCGCCGTCCCGCCCGACCGCGTGGATGTGAACGTCCATCCGACGAAAATCGAGGTCCGCCTCCGCGACGCGCACCTGCTCTACGGCCAAGTGCTGGCGGCCATCCGGGAACGCCTCCTGGGGCCCGGCATGGCGCCGAGCCTTGTCCCGCCTTCACCGCCGCTCGCCGTTCAAAGCCCGGGGATGAATCCCGACGAAGTCGGGATGAATCCCCGGGACGACGACCGCGCCGCTCGCGTCCGTCAGGCGGTCGCCGATTTTCTCCGCAGCCCCCCGCCGCACGCGCCGCGACCGCCTGGTTCGCCGCCCGCCTTGGCCGTCACGTTTAGCCGCGAGCCGACAGGCGAGCGCGTTTCCTTACCGTCCGTCACGTTTAGCCGCGAGCCCGCCGCGCCTCCCCGCGACGCCGCGGGCGGCTTGGCATCCGTCACATTTAGCCGCCGCGCTTGCGCGGCGCTCGCCGTTTCCCCCCGCCCCCACGCCATCCAACTTCACAACACCTATCTGGTGGCCGAGACGCCGGACGGCATCCTCATCGTGGACCAGCACGCCTTGCACGAACGGGTGCTCTTCGAGCAACTCATGAGCCGCCTGGAATCGGGTCCGCTCGAAAGCCAGCGGCGCCTCGCCCCCATCACGGTGGACCTGACGGATGCGGAGATGGCAGCGGCGGAAACGCACCAGGAGGCGCTCGCGCGCCTCGGCATCGAGGTCGAACCGCTCGGCCCGCGCTCGGTCGGCATCCACTCGTTTCCGACGCTCCTGGAACGCGCGGACCCGGAAGGAACGCTTCGCGATTTCCTCGCCTGGGCCGTCGCATGCGAGGCGCCGCCGGGCCCGCGCCAGGTGCTGGAGAAACTGGCCCACGTGGCCGCCTGCCGCGGGGCCGTCAAGGCGGGAGACCCTCTGGGTCCCGCGGAGATCGAGGCGCTTCTCGCGCATCGCGAATCGGCGGACATGGCCGCGACGTGCCCCCACGGCCGCCCGACAGCGCTGGTGCTCAGCCGAACGGACCTCGAAAAACAGTTCGGCCGCGATTACGCCGCCTCCCGCCACCCTCGCCCGGGGATGAGCGCAGCGAATCCCCGGGATGCCGGGCCCCCCGCCCCGGACGAGACCCTGCCCTTCTAGCGCCGCGCCCTTTTTCGCCGCCGCCCACATTTAGCCGCCCGCCTTGGCGGGCGCTCGCCGTGGCCGTTGTAAGGTTGTCATCCCGAGCGGAGTCGAGGGGTCTCGCCGTGTTTTGTTTCCTTTGCCGTTTACTCCGCATTCCGCACTCCGCACTGTCGACCTCCCCCGCCCCGCGCTGTCACCCCGAGGGAGCGCAGCGAGTCGAGGGGTCTCGCCGTGTGTTGTTTCCTTTGCCGTTCATTCCGCGTTCCGAGTTCCGAGTTCCGCCTTCCGCGTTGATACCTGGGATCTCGCCGTGAATCCTTTGGCTTTCCATTCCGCGTTCCGAGTTCCGCATTCCGCATTGGAAAGTTCCCCTTGCAGTTCCCCAATCCACATGCCAAAATGGACCCGGTCTATTCGAGGGGACGCCATGACCTATTGGATTGACCTTTTCACCGGGAAGTCCTGGGAAGAGTTCCGAAAGGCCGGGGGCACGGTCAGCGGGTTTCGCGAGAACCAGCGCGCCCGGGCCAGAAGAATCCAACCTGCCGACGTGTTCCTCTGCTACGTCAAGGGCGTCTCTCGCTGGGTTGGCGCCCTCGAAGTCAAGAGCGGCCCGTTTGAGGATAACACCCCGATCTTCTCCGACGCAGTTTTTCCCATCCGCTTCCGGGTCGAGCCCATTGTACTTCTCGACACCCTAAAGGCCGTCCCAATCCACGAAATCTTGAGCGACCTCACTTGGGACAAGGCCACGTGGAGCGGCCACGTTCGCGGTTCTCCCGCCAAGATCGGCAAAGAGGACGGCGACGTTATCCTTGCCGCCCTCAAGGAGGCCCAGGCCAACCCCGTGGAGCGGCCCTTTGACCCCCGCAAGTTGACTGGTATCAAGGCCTATCCCGTGAAGTCGCGGAAGGGACAGAAGACCACGGAAACCCTCGTCACCGTGCCGGAGCGCGACGAGACCGAGCAGGAGGAAGCCGGGCTGCCGGACCACGCGCACATTCAGGGTCTTTTGCTTGACCTTGGTGCGAAGATGGGTCTGGGCCTTTGGGTGGCACGAAACGACCGGACGAGGGCGACCGAAGCGCTCGGCGCACTCGCGAACAGGCTGCTGGACCGATTGCCCACCCAGTTCGACGAGGCGACCACCCGGACCATAGAGATGATTGACGTGCTTTGGCTCAAAGGCAACTCCATCGTGGCGGCTTTCGAGATCGAGCACACGACGAGCATTTATTCGGGACTGCTCAGGATGAGCGACCTCTTGGCCATGCAGCCGAACTTGGACATTCAGTTTTACCTTGTGGCCCCGGACGACCGTCGGGAGAAGGTGCTGAAGGAGATCGCCCGGCCGACGTTTTCCTTCCAACGGAAGCCGCTGCACACGCTTTGCCGTTTCTTGCCGTATTCGCAACTGGAGGGGGCCGCGCGGCAATACAAGGCGGTGGCACAACACTTGAAACCAGAGTTTCTGAACGACATAAGCGAGGATTGCTCGCCGGAAGAGTAGACAGAAGGGGGTGAACCATGTCCGACAATATGAAGCAAATCAAGAAGCGAAAGTTTCTTGCTGCTGTCAGCAAGGAAAGGAAGGCTGCTCAAGATGCTGTCAGACAGGGGCAAGAATTGGTGCGCCATGGCACGCTTCTTAATGCATTAGGAGAATGTGTAGAGGATTACGCTTTAAGCATTCCGGACGATTCTTACGTTAATGACCAGACGTGGAACCGGGCGACAACCGCGTTCAGTGACCAAGCGATAATGATCTATAATCAGTTGCCGGGAGACACAAACACATTGGAGTTCACCGAAGCCAATACCGTTTGGGCAACTAGCGATTTCGTGTCTCCGACGGTCTTCCTCCGGCCGCTGCCCACAAAGACGGAGCAGAAACTAAGTAGGAACGCAGAATGATTTACGCAAAACGTCCCCCTCTGACGACCTTCTTAATGGCGGCGAGGCCGCCGGGAGGTCGCCATGGGACACGGTATCAAGTTGACGCCCGATCAATGGGACGAACTGGATCGGGTCCGCTTCAGCACGTCGTCGGCCGACGTCTTCCGCAACTGTCTGATTATCCTGATGTCCGATTCCCGCGATACCATGGTCTCGATTGCCAATCGCCTGGGCTGTTCGACCGAGACGGTCACCCGCATTCGCCGATTGTATCGCCAGGGCGGCGCGGCGGCCCTGCGCCCGATCAAGCCGCCTGGCCGCAAGCCGCGGGCCACGGCGGAGTTCATCGCCCAGATGAAAAAGGCCGTCGGGATCCGTCCGCAAACGCTGGGCTATGGCTTCTCGGTCTGGTCGGCCGCCCGCTTGGCCCGGCACCTGGCCAAGGTGACCGGCCTGTCTTTCAGCGACGACCAGATGCGCAGGATGCTCCACCAGCACGGTTACTCCTTTCAACGGCCCAAACACACCATGAAGGGCAAACGCAACGAAGCGGCCTACGAAAAAGCCCGCCAGCAACTGGCCCGTCTAAAAAAAACGCCATGAGGGACGACGCCGACGAGGCCCTGGTCTTTCAGGACGAAGTCGAGGTTCACCGTCATCCCTGCCTGACCCGCATGTGGGCGCCCGTCGCCCAGCAACCGGAAGTTCCGGCTCCGGGTCAGAACGAGAAGAAGGTCGTTTACGGCGGCATCGACTATGCCACCGGGGCGATCACCTACACGGTCGCGGCCACCAAGAGCGGCTGGACCTTCCTGGCTTTCCTGGTGGCCTTGGTCACCGCCTACGCCGGACGCAAGATTCGCCTGGTCTGCGACAATGGCCGATTCCACCACACCCAGGCGGTCCACGAATGGCTCAAAGCTCATGCGGACCAGATCACGGTATTTTGGCTGCCGCCCTACTGCCCCAGCCTGAACCTGATCGAGCGACTTTGGGGCCACCTGAAACGGACGGTCCTGGCCAACGTGCTGTTCAAGACGCTCGACGATCTGATCGCCGCCTTCCGACGAGGCGTCGGCTGTATCAACGGGCATCGCAACCGCATGAACTTCATCTTCGACCATGATGATGTCGCCCAAAAAGCTGCGTGATTCTTTATGCGTTCCTACTTAGTAGAAGTGCAAGATCGACTAGCCAGTATCGCCGGAAGTACTGCTTGGGACTCGGAGTTGGAACAACAATTTCTACGCCTTGGACTGCAAGTTACGGGAGTTGACCAGAGGAGCGCCTTACAACTTCTAGGCGCATCACAGGACGCCTTGATAAAGCCTAGCGGTGCGGCGGTTGATCCTGTGGCTGTGCTAATACCTCTTCGTGAGGCAATCAACCGCAGTTTGGCAGACTTACTTCAGCGCCGACCACGCCAGGAGCCGACGCCGCAAATGGGCGACAAGGTGCAATCCATATGTGAACAACTCGGCCGCCTGGACCTTCCACCTAACCAGATCGTCCGTCTCGCAGAGGAGGCGCGGAGGTTGAATGATGATCTTTCTGCCGCAAAGCAACAGCCCCTTGTCGCTGCGGAAGTCCGGGCACTTTTTGTGAAGGGAAAGGCTTTCTTGAAGACCCTGTTGTGTGCGGTTGACGAGACACGTTTTCGACGATGAGTTTCGGGGACACGGAGTTCCGGGGATTTCCGGGGGACCACATAGTGATTTCGGTTTTCCGATTTCCGGCGGGGAAAAAGGGGGGAAAAGGGGACATTCTACTTTTTCAGAGGGATTCCCGGCGACAGGCATTTCCGGCAACCATCCTGTTTTTTTTCCGCCCGCGCGTTGCCTGCTGGATTGGGAGACAGTTTTAGCGCGGCCTTGCATCAGAAAGGAACTTCTGTGTGGCCTCATCCACAAATATGATCGCATCCTCGAGGTGCGGCATGACAACCGTATTAACGGCGAGGTTAATTTTGACTTGGGGAATTCCGGGGACACAATACGGTTTTTGGGAATTCCGGGGACACAATACGGTTTTTTCTGACGGAATTCCGGCGACAGGCATTTCCGGCTCGACTTTGGACCTTGGACTTTGGACCTTGGACCATTTTCGCCCCCCCATCCTGCTTTTCCCCCGCCTCGCCGCCCCAAGAACCTTGCCGGCTTATCTTTATTCCATCGATGGATATGTCGTTCGGCTCCTACTCCCAGTCATCGGGAGCGACATCGCGTCGGTGCAGTTGGTGCCGCTTCCCTGAGTGAACAAGGACGACCTTCTTATGACAGTTGAGCGGCGGGCGTTCGGTGATCGAGTTGCTGTTGTAATGGGGTGAGTACTTGTAGATTATGATTCGCTCGGCCAGCAAGACATCGGCCTTCCAGGTCGCCCAGCCATCCCGGTCGGTGTGTCGCCGGGGCAAATAGATTCGCCCGACGTAGATGCGCACGGGCCACTCGTGAACGAGCCAGGACTCGTGCTGTCGAAGACGTGCCGAGAAAGTCTGCTCGGTTGCCTCGCCGATGTAGAGCAACGCGTCACGATTACCGAGGATGTGGCGCCCGTAAATCTGGTACAGGCCGTAGTCCTCGCCGTCATAGTCCGGCGCTTCACCACCATCGGTGAACCGCTTCACCACCTGGTGCCGCGTGAACGGCCCATCCCACGAGATCGACAGATGGAGCATCAAAGTTCCAATTCTTGGAGCCGCCTAACGTCCAAGTTCAGCCGCCAGGGCCGCTGGCGGGACTCTCTACCGCGGAGGTGACCGAAGAGTCCAGGCCCCTGCCCAGCCGGGGCGTCGGACACGCCCCCGTCGGCCGGCCTCAGAGTGTCATGCGCTTGCCGCAATGGTGCTGCCCCCCCGACGGCGTCAATTCAGCCGTCTGGAACTCTAGGCTATGGGTCGCCCAGAAGCATACCCGACGAATTCGGCCTTTACCAATCCATTCTGACACGGAATTCGGGGGACACTGATTTCGGTTTTCCGCTTTCTCCCTGTTCGCCGTTGGACCCCCTTGGGGTCCCTGTTCGCCGTTGGACCCCCTTGGAGTCCCTGTTCCTTCAAAGGAGCCCTTCGGGCCGGCGACAGGCTTTAACGGCAGGCTTGAGGCCGCCAGGTCGCCAGACCTTGCGGTCCGTCGAACCCGCGGGCCTCGCGGCCTGTCGAGCCCGCGGGCTGGAGGTCAGGCCGAAGGCCTGAAATAATATAGTCCCGGCGCGCCGGGATGATCGGCGCCCGTAACAATTCAATTTTATATTTTGTTTTGAAGCCCCGAAGCCCCGAAGGGGTCCTTTCGGGAGGGCGCCACAAAATCAATCCTTCTTGCGCCCTTTCAGGGCTGCGCAATAAAAAAGGATTATAACCGCTTCCCTCCTGCCGGCCCAGGCCGTTGGCCTGGGCTATTTTGTCTCAGGCCTTCGGCCTGCCGGCCCGGCGCGTCCGCCGGTCATTCCGCACTCGAAAATGCCGTCCCTCAGGCACTCCGGCACTCAGGCACCCAGGAACTCCGGCACTAGCCGTCAACCACTGTTTCTTTAGAAGCGCGAGATTTGCCACGCCCAAAACGACTTACGCGCGTCGGCGGGAAGTTATGCACATAAAGGTATGCACATGGCATGGATGCGAAAAGCCCCCAATGGCCGCAAAAAGCCTCCAAAACGGGCCAAAAACGCGTCAAATTCCTGCAAAAAGTTGCAAATGCGCGCCTGTTTCCCCGCCCGCCGCCGACGCGTATAGTGAAAAACCGCCCCGGCGCTATCGCCAGGGCCTATGGGTTCCAAAAAATCGCCCCAAAATAGTTCCGAAAACCCGCGCGAAAATTTTATCCACAATCGCCGGTTGATGTAAGTCGGGGTGTGTCTTAACCGCAAAGAGCGCGAAGCACGCAAAGGAAAAGATAGGATCGGGGTAAAACCAAAACGGCGGAAATCCGTTGGTTCTTCCGTTGGCTGTGGGTCGTCGCCCTATTCCCGTCGTCCTTTGCGCTCTTGGCGTCCTTTGCGGTTAGAAGCGCCTTTGCGGTTAGGCTGTGCCTTACGCTACGGCGAAATCGTCGGCGCGGTCAGTCGGGTAGTTCCAGCAGTTCGATCTTGCGGAACTCGACCGGGTGGCTCTCGGACTGGACGGATATCGACCCGCCGCGCAGCATCTTGTCCTGGCCGGCCTCCAGGAGCCTCTTGGCGTCGGCGTCCTTCTCGTCGAGTTGCGGGTCGGTGTACTCCAGGACCGTCTTCCCGCCCACGATGTGCCGGATGGTGTTGCCGCGCGCTTCCACCTCGACCGTAACCCACTGGTCGCCGTGGTAGGTCTCGGAGGAGGAATTGATGACGTGCTGGGTGATGAGTTTGCCGTTCATGACGACGTTCGTTCCCGGTGTGCAGAGGTTGGCGGTGGACCGCGGGTTGGTGCCGTCGCCGCCCAGGAGTTGCACCTCGATGGAGACGGGGAAGTTCTGGTTCTTCCCCATGCTCTCGGGCGACTGGCCGTGGATCATGGCGCCGCTGTTGCGGAATGCCCACTCCGCGCCGCCGGGGGTCTGCTGGCCCACGAAACGGTACTCGACGCGAAGGCGGTAGTTGGAGAACGGCTTCTCGTAGAAGAGGTGCCCGAACTTGCCCTCGAAGTTCTTGTACTGGTCGTAGCAGACCTTCAGGATGCCGTCCTCGACGCGGAAAGTGTTGCCGTAGTTGTCGCCGAGTTCGTGGCCGGCGATCTTGACCTTCCAGCCGGTCAGGTCCTTGCCGTTGAAAAGGGGCATCCACTTCTCCTGGGAATCAGGCTCGGCCGTCACGGCGACGGCCACAGCCACCAGAAGCGAGGCGAGCGCAGCGACTGCGATCCTTACGGTTGTCATGTTCCGGTCTCCTGGCATAGGTCCAAGGCGTTCCGCACTCGCGGGCGTCTTCCCGCCCGGAGTCTGCCCCGCGGCATTCGCGTGGCACCGGCAGCCATTGTACCCGAACGGGGCGGGTGCACAAGGAGATAGCGAGCGCGGGCGTTTGGGGTTGCATTCGCGCGCGGCGGGTCGCTAACATGGCAGCGCCTGTGCGCGAGCCAAAAAGGGTCCGGGAGTCTTTTGCCGGAACGGCCCTTCGGGTGCTCCGCACAAAAGACTCCCGGACCCTTTTTGGCCCGGCAAGGAAGACGCGCCGACGCCGCACGACAGGTGGGCGGCGACCGAGGCAGGAGGAGAGGCGACAAATGGGCGTAACGAGAAGGGACTTCCTCAAGTCCATGGCCGTGCCGGCCGGCATGATTCTGCTGCCGGGGGCGCTCCGCGCGATGGCCGAAACAGCCTCGCCGCGCCGGCCGAATTTTCTGGTGATCGTGGCGGACGACATGGGTTTCTCGGATGCGGGATGCTACGGCGGCGAGATCGCGACGCCCAACCTGGATCGCCTCGCAGGCAACGGCATCCGGTTCACGCAGTGCTACTCGACGGCGCGGTGCTGGCCTTCGCGGGCCTGTATTCTGACGGGCTACTATGCCCAGCAGGTGCGTCGCGATTCGCTGCCCGGCCTGAAGGGGGGCACGACCGGAAAGCGTCCGGCCTGGGCCCGGCTGCTGCCGGAACTGCTCAAGCCGCTCGGCTATCGCTCTTATCATTCGGGCAAGTGGCACGTGGACGGCAAGCCTGTGGAGGGCGGATTCGACCGCTCCTATTGGCTGGCAGATACCGATCGGTATTTCTCGCCGAAGAAGCACCTGGAGGACGACAGGCCGTTCCCACCCGTGGCGCCGGACAGCGGTTACTATGCCACGACGGCCATCGCGGATCATGCGATCCGCTATCTGAAGGAACATGCCGATAAGCACGCGGACCAGCCGTTTTCCCAGTATCTGGCGTTCACGTCACCACACTTCCCGCTCCACGCCCCGGCGCAGGACGTCGCGCGCTACCGCGACCGCTATCGGGAAGGCTGGGATGACGTCCGCGAGCAGCGGTGGAAACGGCTGCGGGAGATGGGGATCGTCAACTGCGCCCTGTCGCCGCTGGACCCCAGCCTCACGCCGCGATACTTCAAGCCGCAGGTGATGGAAACGCTGGGTCCGGGCGAGGTCAAACACGCCGTCCCGTGGAAGGACCTGACCGAGGAACAGAAGCGATTTCAGGCCGCGAAGATGGCCGTTCACGCGGCGATGGTCGACCGCATGGACCGCGAAATCGGGCGCGTGCTCGACCAGGTGCTGGCCATGGGGGCCTGGGAGAACACGGTCGTGATCTTCGTCTCCGACAACGGCGCGGATGCGTCGTTGATTGTCCGCGGCGATGGCCACAACATCCTTGCCGATGCGGGATCGGCCAAGTCGTTCCTGTGCCTGGGTCCCGGATGGGCCAGCGCCAGCAACGCGCCGTTCCGGCGTCACAAGGTGTGGGTGCACGAAGGCGGCATCTCCTCGCCGTTCATCGTCCATTGGCCTGCGGGCATCGCGGCGCGCGGCGAGTTGCGCCGCGACGTGTGCCACTTCATTGACCTGGCGCCGACGCTTCTGGAACTGGCCGGCGGGCGATGGCCTCAGACGTGGAATGGGACGCCCGTTCCGCCGACGCCCGGGCAGAGTCTGGTGCCGGCCTTCGCGCGCGACGGCGCCGCCTCGCACGAATTTCTCTGGTGGTATCACGAGGGCAATCAAGCCATCCGCACGGAAAACTGGAAACTGGTCTCGGATCAGGAGGATCACAACGTCTGGGAACTGTACGACCTGAGCACCGACCGCTCGGAATCGAATAACCTGGCCGAGAAGCATCCCGAGAAGGTGCGGGAACTCTCCGACCGCTGGACGCGCATGGCGGAGGAGTTCATCCGCACCGCCACCGCCGATAGCGCGAAATCCAAAGGGTAACTGCGATGCTGAACCGACGCGACTTCCTCAAGATCGCCGGCGCGGGCGCGGCGGCGCTGGCCTTGCCCCGATGGCAGCGGGCGGCCGGGGCGGCCCCGCCCCCCGACAGGCCCAACATCCTCTGGATCAGTTGCGAGGACATGAGCCCGGACATGGGCTGCTACGGCGACGCCTATGCCGAGACGCCCCACCTCGACCGGCTGGCGGCCGAAGGCTGCCGCTACACCCGCGCGTTTGTCACCTTCCCGGTCTGCGCTCCGAGCCGTTCCTCGATCATCACCGGCGTGCACCCCGGCACACTGGGCACGATGCACATGCGCACCGGCATGAAGAACTACGAGGCCGTGCCCCCGCCGGAGGTGAAATGTTTCACCGAGTACCTCCGCGCCGCGGGCTACTATTGCAGCAACCACACCAAGACCGACTATCAGTTCGCCCCGCCGTTGACGGCTTGGGACGCGCCCAAGGGCGACTGGCGGAACGCCGACCGCACCAAGGGCCAACCGTTCTTCTGCGTCATTAACCTGACCGTCACCCACGAGAGCCAGTGCTGGGCCATCGACAAAGTGAAACATGACCCCGACAAGGTGGTCGTGCCGCCGTTTTATCCCGACACGCCGGTCGTCCGCCGCAACCTGGCGAAATACTACGACAACTGCACCACGATGGACGCCCAGGCGGGCGAGATTCTGCGCAAACTCCAGGAAGACGGCCTGGCGGACAAGACCGCCGTCTTCTTCTGGGGCGACCACGGGCGCGGCCTGCCGCGCTATAAGCGCTGGCCGTACGACACGGGCCTGCGCGTCCCGCTCCTCGTCCGCTGGCCGGGCCGGATCAAGCCGGGCAGCGTCTGCGAGGAACTGGTCTCGTTCACCGACCTGGCGCCGACGGTTCTCTCGATGGCCGGCGTCCCAATCCCGCCGTACGTCCAGGGCCGCGCGCTGGCAGGGGACCAGCAGGCCCCCGAGCCGCCGTACGTCTTCGGCGGCCGCAACCGCATGGACCTCACAAGCAACGACTTCATCCGAACCTGCCGCGACCGGCGGTACCGCTACATCCACAATTTCACGCCCGATGTCCCGTACGCGCAGCAAATCCCGTACATGGAGAAGATGCCCATCATGCAGGAGTGGCGACGCCTCGATGCCGAGGGCAAACTAGTCGGCCCGCAGCGGCTCTTCTTCCAGCCCACCAAGCCGCCGGAGGAACTCTACGACACCGAGAACGACCCGTACGAGGTCAACAACCTCGCCGGCTTGCCCGAGCACCAGGCCACGCTGAAGCGGATGCGGGCGGCCCTCGACAAATGGATGAAGGACATCGGCGACCTCGGCGGCGTGCCCGAGGACGAACTCATCGAGCGGATGTGGCCCGGCCGCACGCAGCCCGTGACGGCCGACCCCGCGATTGAAGTCGCCGCCGGCGCGGGCGGGACCGTGACCGTCCGCATCGGGTGTCCGACGCCGGGCGCCTCGATCGGCTATCGACTCGACGAGCAGGGCCGCTGGCTCGTCTATCACGAGCCCTTGCGCGTGAAGCGCGGCACACCGATCCGCGCCAGGGCGATCCGTCTCGGCTACAAGCCCAGCCAGGAAGTTGTCCGGCCGGCCGACCCGACCTGACCGCCGCGCTGCGGCCCTTTCTGCCGGCAATCGAGGGCAGGCCTATTCCCCTGCCACCGAAACGGGCCGATATGGATAGACCTTCTCGCCCCTGAGGATGGCGGCGCGGACCTCGGCCTCGATTCTCGCGCGCTCCTGGTAGCGGGCCTCGCGCCGGGCGTCGAGGCCGTCGAGTTTGCAGCCCGGCATGTCCTCCCGCGGACGCCGGGCAAGCATGTTTTTGCCGGCCTGGATGATGGCGAGGGCCTCGGCGTACTTTGGATCGGCCCTGTCCTTGAAGGCGGCCACGCCTCGCGGCGATGCGGGCAGGCAGGGGCTCAAGTTCGGCCGGGCCAGATTGACAAGCGTGTCGCCGCCGTGCCCGGCGAACTCTATCCCCGTCAACTCCGCCAGCCGCTTCAGTTGCTGGTCGCCGAGGGGGCTGCGGCCATAGAGGTTGTCTGGGTAGGCGCTCGAATAGGAGGGATAATAGGGGGCGTTCAGGTCGATCCAGGTGACGAGGCGGTCGAAGGACTCGGCGTCGAGTTTGAGGCCGTTGTGGCCCGCGCGGAGGACCTGGACGATCTTGGAGGCGTGGGAACCCCATGAGTAAGGCGCTTGGATCTCCGCCGGGCCAGCGCCGACGACTTTGATGTAGCGTTTCTCCCAGAGTTCGTGATAGGCGAAGTTGAAGGCGAGACTGCGGTCGCCTGCGAGGATGAGTTTCTTCGCGCCGGGCTTGTCGAAGTCGTGGCAGCGGACGCAGTAGCGGTCGAAGACCGGCTGAACCTCCTGCTGGAAGGAGAAGAGCCGCTCCGGGCCGTACCACGGATCGAGGCGGCGGAGCGGGCGGCGGAGGGCCTCGCGCGGCTCGTTGGGGACGGAGGACAGGCGGCTCTCGTGGCAGCCGACGCACCCGGCCGTCTCGCCCGGCCGGAGGAGGGTCCCCGAGCGCATCGACTGGACCATCATGCCGTTCTCGTCAAGCAACTGGAAGTAGACGAACCTGTCGGCCGGGACCGTGAAGTAAGCGGAGCCGTCCTCCTCCACGGGCACCGTGCCGAGGATGCGCTTGTTGCTGAAATCGTGCCAGTTCATGCCGGGGCACTCGACGCCCTGGCCGGGCCACGAGGGGTGCGTCCAGAACCGTTTTTCGGGAGACTCGACGACCCGCAGGCGCTTAACCGTGCCGCGCGGCAGGCGCTCCATGCCCGTGCCGCGGTACACGTCGTACACGTAGAAGTGGCCGCTCGCGAGGTCAAACCGGACGCGGTCGGGAAGGATGGGGGGCGGTGAGCGTGCGGCCAGGGGCATCGGGTCGAAGCACCCCGGGGGCTCGGCGTGCACGAGGACCTCGTGGCCGAATGTGTCAAGGAGATAAAGGGCCATCTCCTCGCCGTTCCCGACCTGGCGCGAGCAGAGGAAGTGCTTGTCGCTCAAGGGGTACGGGTCCTCGTAGCGCGGGCTGACCTTCTTGAACGTATCGAGATCGCCATTCATGACGAGTCCGACGGCATCGGGCGGCCAGGTGCGGAGGACAGACTCCCGCCCGTCCACGCCCAGGCGGCGATCCACGATGGCCAGGGCCCCCCACGGCCGGTCGTGGCAGGAACCGAAGACGGCGATGACCGACTCGGGCCCCTGGCCGGGCAGGACGTGGCCGTCCAGCACGGCGCCGGGACACCGCGTGTTGTTGCCGTAGAAGACGGCGTGGTTGGTGCCGTCGGGGTTGCAGGTCCAGAGGCCCTGTGCGTCGCCGAAGTTGCGGTCGACGTACTCCCAGCGGTCGTAGAGGATGCGGCCGTCGGGCATCAGGGCGCCGTGGCCCTCGTGGAGGGTGCTGCGGCCGATCTGGTGCGGGTTGGCGCCGTCGGCGTCCATGCGGAACAGGTTGCCCATGATGTGGCGATTGCACATGCAGTACTTGGGCTCGCGGGTGGAGGTGAAGACGATGCGGCCGTCGGACAGATAGAGCGGGTCGATGTCCGACAGGCCCGAGCCGAACGTCAATTGGCGCAAGCCCGTGCCGTCGGCGTTGATCTCGTAGATGTGGTAGTCGTCACGGATGTTGCGGCGCATGGAGAAGAGGATGCGGCGGCCGTCGAAACTGACCTCCGGGTCGCGGAGGATGCCCTCCGGGGTTTCGAGGATCGTGGTCACCCGGCCGCCCGCGGCCAAGTCGAGGAGTTTCAGCGCAGCAGGGCCGCAGAAACTGGCGGTGTTGATCTCGCCCGTTTGGAACATCGTCTCGGTGTTGTGGTGGTCCTCGCGGTACTGGGGACGGCGGACGTAGACGATGGGCCGGCCGCTGACGAGGGGATTGGCCAGAAGGGCCTCGCGCGCCAGGGCGGCCAGGTCGGCCTCGGCGGCCTTCTTCTCGTCGGCCGAGGCCGCGGACGAAAGGCGCCGCTCAAGGTCGTCCAACCGCGCCAGGTACGCCCGCCCTTGAGGATAGCGCTGGCCGAAGGCGGACTGAAGATCGAGGATGGCGGCCTGCAGGGCGCCGTGGTCTTGCGCACGGGCGGGCGCGCAAAACCCGGCGAGCAAGAACAGGAGGCACACCAAAGGCCGCCTCATCGCAAAGGACTCCTCTCTCCTCACCCCGACAGCATTGTAGTACGCCTTTCGGCCAGAGCAACTGCGAGGTCGGCGATTGCCCCGGGGAACGGCACCCCCCTTACCCACAGGGCAAGCGGTCGGGGGCTGGTTGAGGCGATGGCAAGCGCGTCGAAACGGAGGCCACCGGCGGGTCCGCCACGGCAACTCTGCGCTGCGCTCCGGTCGGGCGGCCTGGGGGCACCGCGCCCCATTGTTGTCCCATGGAGCGGGCGAAGGGATTCGAACCCTCGACGTCCAGCTTGGGAAGCTGGCACTCTACCACTGAGTTACGCCCGCCTCATCGTCCATTTTATTATGGAAAGGAAGCCCCGACTGTCAACGGGATTCCACGGGGCCAAAAAGGGGACGGGAGTCTTTTGCCGGAACGGCCCTTCGGGTGCTCTGCACAAAAGACTCCCGTCCCCTTTTTGGCCCGGCAGCCAGGCCGCTGACGGCGCGTGTTTAGAACCGGTTTTCATAACCTCTTTTTGCGCGGCGGTTCTCCTGAACCGCCGCGATTTCCAAGACGTTTGGGAGGGTGGCGGGGCAGCCGTCAGGCCACGGCACGCCTGCCGTGCCAGGGGAGACCCGCCACCCTTTAGCGCTTGGGGCTTGACAACAGGCGCGCCTCACGTTAAAAATCTTGCGCCGGTCGGGGGCGTAGCTCAACTGGTTAGAGTACCGGACTGTCGATCCGGTGGTTGCGGGTTCGAATCCCGTCGCCCTCGCCATCCTGAACCCGAAGGCCGCCGGAGACGCCGTTTCCGGCGGCCTTGTTTTGTCCGGCGTTATGCGCTGTCGTTCCGCGAATAGGGACGTTCTGCCGCTTATTTTTCGCTTGACCTGTCGGGTGACGCGGGGTAGCACCATTCACTATGCGAGCGACGGAGCGTACACGTCAGCGGTCGGGCCGATCTTTCCAACAGTGGAAAGAGCCTGCCTGACACGCTGGGCACCATCACCTCTCTTGGGAAAGGAGCGGACATGGCCAACGGGAAATTGCCAGGTTACCTAGCCTCAGCCTCGCCGAATCCTTCCGCAAACCGGGCCCCGTGGTACAAGAACACCGCGCAGACGTACGCGGGGATCATGCTCTGGTTCGTCTTCTGGCACGAGGTCCCGATGGGAAGTGGCCTTGGCACGGGTGGGCACAGCGCCTCTGCCGGCGGCACGCTGGCCCAGGGGCTCGCGGTCGCCTTTCTCGGCCTCATCGCGGCAGCCCTGATCTGCCACTTCCTCTTCTACCTGGTGCCCGGCATGTTGGGAATGAAGACCGGGCTGCCCCTTTACATCGTGGGGACCTCGACCTATGGCGCCCAAGGCGGGTTCCTGATGCCCGGCTTCCTGATGGGCCTGCTTCAGTTCGGCTGGCTCGCAGTGAATGCCTTCTTCGCGGGCATTCTACTGTGTGCGCCGTTCGGCTACGGGTTCCCCTCCGTCCCGCATGCCATCGTCGCGTCGGCGTGGGTAGCGCTCGGCGCCTTCATGGGCCTGAAGGGGATCAAGTACGTGGCGCGGGTGGCTACGTTCCTGCCTTTGCTTCCGTTGGGCATCCTGGTCATCCTGCTCGTCTCCACAATCGGCGGCCTCGGCAGTTTCGAGCCCAAGATGGTCATTGAAGCAGGGGAGAAGGTCGTTGTGGATGGCCAGACAGCGGCCGCGCCGCTCGGGACATGGGCGATCATCGTGCTGCTCTGCACGTACGTCGTCGGCTTCTTCGCGACGGCCGGTGCGGCGGGCGCCGACTTCGGGATGAACAACCGCAACGCGAAGGACGTGCACCTCGGCGGGCTGGTCGGCGTCGCCCTGGCCACGGTTGTCGCAGGCGGGCTCGCCCTGCTGGTCGTCGCGGGGGCCTACGGCTCCGGGAAGGCCGGCGATGGCGGGGTGATGCAGACCACGGGCCTGATGGGCAACATCATGGGCACGCATACCATCATGGGCATACCAACGGCTTCCATCTTCTGGTATCTGCTGGCCATTGCGGCGTTCCCGCCGGCGTGCTTCTCGTCGTTCATTGCGGCCAACAGTTTCAAGACCACGCTGCCCAAGGTGAATCCCTGGATCTCGGTCGGGGCCGGGGCGCTCCTGGCCATCGTCCTGGCGGTCACGGGCATCGCCGGGGACGCGATCGGGATGTTCAAGATCATCGGCGCCTCGTTCGGCCCGGTGTGCGGCGCGATGATGGCCGACTACCTGCTGGCTGGCCGCAAGTGGGCCGGGCCACGGGCCGGGTTCAACCCCGCAGGCTGGATTTCGTGGGCCATCGGCTTTGCCGTCGGAGCGGACTTCATCCCCGGGCTCGCCGGGAAGGTCCCCTGCCCGCCTGTGGCCGCCTTCGTCGTCGGCTTCGTCCTCTACTTGATCCTGGCAATGGTCGGCCTCCAGAGCAAGGCCCTCCAGATGCCCGCGGCTGAAGCACCGCAGAGAGCCTGAACGACGGCTCAAGCGCCGTCTTGTGCAGACCGGAACCGGGCCGTGGCCCGTCGAAAAAGGCGGGCCATGGCTCCGGTGAAGAGTGGACCCCGACCGGGCAAATGGCCAAGGACGGTCAGGCGGGGCCGCTCAGAGCTCGGCAACTCCGGACGCGGCTTCGATGCGCGGGCTCTTGGGGCTTCAGGCCTACCGAGCATTCCCAGAAATACCGCGAAACGTCGGACGGCAAACGGGGTTAGAAAAGTGAGGCCGCCGCGAACCCGGAGAGCCGGCGGCGGCGCTTCTTCATCGGGCGCGATAAACTGCTTAACACGGGCGGCCCGATATGGCATAATCTTCGGCCGAGGTGATGGGCGCAGCCGCCCGCGCAAACCGCCGGGCGCAAGGAAGGGAACAATGACTCGCAAGCACGGATTGACCCGCAGGGAGTTCGTGAAAGGCGCCGCGGTCGCCGCGGTCGGCGGACCGTTGGCCCTCGCCGCCGCCGGTGAGGTAGCCCCGAGCGCCCAGGCGCTGAAGACCCCGGCTGCGGCCTCTCGACCATCCTCGGGCCGCCCTGAGAATGGTCGAAGGGCAGAAGCGTTCGGCTGGCGTCTCGGCATGCAGGCCTACTCCTTCAACCGCTACACGTTCTTCGAGGCGATCGAGAAGACGGCCTCGCTCGGCCTCCGTTATATCGAGGCCTACCCCGGCCAGAAGTTGAGCACAGAAAAACCGAACGTCGTTTCCGACCACAACATGAGCCCCGAAATCCGCCAGGAGGTGAAGCGGAAACTCGAGGCGAGCGGCGTCCGCCTGGTCTGTTACGGCGTCGTCGGCCTCGGCAAGGACGAGGCCGCGGCGCACAAGGTGTTCGATTTCGCCAAGGACATGGGCATCGAAACGATCGTCTCCGAGCCGCCCAGGGACGCCCTGCCGGCCCTCGACAAACTCTGCGGCGAGTATGCCATCCGCATCGCCATCCACAATCACCCGAAGCCGTCTCCCTACTGGGACCCCCAGATCGTCCTCGACGCCTGCCGCGACCTGAGCCCGCGGATCGGCGCCTGTGCCGACACCGGCCACTGGATGCGCTCCGAAGTGAATCCGGTGGAGGCGCTCCGGAAACTCGAAGGCCGGATCATCAGCCTTCACTTTAAGGACCTGAACGCGTCTGGCAAAGGCGCCCACGATGTGCCGTGGGGAACCGGCCAAGGCAACGCCCGCGCGATGCTCGAGGAACTCGCGCGCCAAAGGCTGAAGGCCGTCTTCTCCATCGAATACGAGTACAATTGGACCTCGTCGCTGCCCGAGATCGCTCAATGCGTGGCCTATTTCGAACAGGTCGCGGGCGAACTGGCAGCGGCCTCAAACAAGAAAGGGAAATCGCAATGACTTCAGAGAAGAAGACGCAACCGGATTCCCAGCGAGGCCTCAGCCGGAGGGATTTTCTCGCGACGACCGCCGCCGCCGGCGCGGGGTTCTGGCTCACCTCCCCCTTGCGAGCGGCCGAGCCGGCCTCGAAGAACGACGAACTCCGCATCGCCATCATCGGGGCCGGCACCCAAGGCATGGTCCTCCTGGAGAACTGCCTGAAGATCCCGGGGGTCCGCTTCGTCGCCGTCTGCGACATCTGGCCCTACAGCCAGCGCTACGCCTCGCGACGCCTGAAAGCCTATAAGCAGGAAGTGGCCACCTACGAAGACTACCGCGAGATGCTCGACAAGGAGAAGGCCCTCGACGCGGTCCTCGTCGCCACGCCCGACTGGATGCACGCCGAGCAAACCATCGCCTGCCTCCAGGCAGGCAAGCACGTGTACTGCGAGAAGGAGATGTCCAACTCCCTCGAGCAGGCCAAGCAGATGGTGCTCGCAGCCCGCCAGACGGGGAAACTGCTCCAGATCGGCCACCAGCGCCGCTCGAACCCGCGCTACATCTACAGCCTCGAGAAGATCCTCCGCGACGCCAAACTCCTCGGCCGAATCACCACCGGCTACGGCCAATGGAACCGGGCCAAGGCGGCCGACCTCCTCTGGCCCAAGGAATACGAACTCGACGAAGCGACGCTGAAGAAATACGGCTACGACACGATGCACCGATTCCGCAACTGGCGCTGGTACCGCAAGTACGGCGGCGGGCCCATTGAGGACCTCGGAAGCCACCAGATCGACATCTTCAACTGGTTCCTCGGCATGCCGCCCAAGTCGGTCATCGCCAGCGGTGGCATGGACTACTACAAGGGCCATGAATGGTACGACAATGTCATGGCCATTTACGAGTACGACACGCCGGCCGGCGTCGTCCGGGCCTTTTACCAGGTGCTGACGACGACGAGCGCGCGCGGCTACTACGAGACGTTCATGGGCGACGAAGGGACGCTCCAGATCTCCGAGGACGCACGCAAGTGCCGCGTCTATGCCGAAGGCCACCTGCCCCTCGGCGCCTGGGACGAATGGGCCAAGAAGGGCTACCTCATCAAACTCCCCCCCGAGGAACAGGAACAGAAACCGGAAGCCAAGGGGGAGATGGACGCGATCACCAGCGTTTACAAGTCGCCGTCCCAGATCGGCTGGCTCCTGCCCGTCGAGTTCGAAAAATCGTACCACCAGGCCCACCTCGAGAACTTCTTCGACGCCATTCGCAAAAGCACGCCGCTCAACTGTCCGCCGGAGGTCGCCTACGAGACCGCCGTCACCGTCCTCACGGTCAACGACGCCGTCGCGGCCGCCAAACGGATCGACTTCAAACCCGAGGAGTTTAAAGTTTGAGCGCCAAGTTCATGAACACCAACGGGCTGAGGCACGAAACCATGCGGAACGTGATTGCGACGGCGGCTCTGGCGGCCCTGGCGGCCCTCGGCCTCCTGCTTTCCGCTTCGACGGCGAGTGCCGCCGAGGAAGGCCAGCAGCCCCCCGGCGAACCCGCCACCCGCTCGATCTTCGTCCACCATGTTCCGCTGCTTGACACCGAGGGCAACAAGATCACGCCGTCGAGCGACCCGACGCTGCCTTTCTCAACGCGGACGACCTGCGGCAAGTGCCACGACTATAAGACGGTCAGCAGCGGCTGGCATTTCAACGCCCCGGACCCGAACGTCGCCCCCGGCAGGCCCGCCCAGCCGTGGATCCTCGTCAATCGCCGCACCGGCACCCAGTTGCCCGTCTCCTATCGCCCCTGGCCGGGGACGTACCGCCCGGCCGACGTCGGCCTCACGCCCTGGAAGTTCGTCCTGACCTTCGGCCGGCACATGCCCGGAGGGGGGCCCGGCGAGATGCCCGACGACGACCCCCAGCCCGCCTCGGCGGTCTCGCCGGGCGAGGCCGACGGGTCACGCTGGCTCATCTCGGGAAAACTCGAGATCAACTGCCAGACCTGTCACAGCGGCGACCCTGCCCACGACCAGGTTCAGTGGCTCCTGGCGATCTCCGAGCAGAACTTCATGTGGGCGCCGCTCGCAACGACGACGCTCGGCTCCGTGCGCGGGTCCGCCCGGCGGGTCCCCGACACCTACGACGCCTTCATGGAATCCAACCAGCAGGCCGCCTCCAAGGGCGCCCCGGTCGTGACATACGACACAGCGAAGTTCGACGCCGCCGGACGCGCTTACTTCAACACCGTCCACAAACCCGCGCCCGCGCGGTGCTACTTCTGCCACACGAACCATCGCGTCGGTCCCGGCGCGCCGGAAAAATGGGAAACCGACGAAGACGTTCACCTCGCGGCCGGCCTCACTTGCGCGGACTGCCACCGCAACGGCCTCGACCACCAGATCACGCGCAACTACGAAGGCGAGGCCGAAGCCCGAGGCGAGCCTGACCTGGCGGCTCTCACCTGCCGCGGATGCCACCTGGGCGACGGTCCGGAGGCCTCGAGCGGACGCCTCGGCGCGCCCCGGCCTCGGCACGTGGGCCTGCCCACGCTGCATTTCGAGAAACTTTCGTGCACCGCCTGCCACTCCGGCCCGGCCCCGCGCGACCGCGCCGGCCGGGTTCAGACCTCGCGGGCCCACGCGATCGAGTTCCACGGCGAGCACCGCGGCGACGACGCGCCGCCCTACATCGCCGAGCCCGTCTTCGTCAAGCAGGTGAACGCCCGGGACGGCCACGAGGAGATCGCTCCGCACCGGATGATCTGGCCGGCCTTCTGGGGCCGCTTGAAGGGCGACGCCATTACCCCGCTCTCCCCCGACGCCGTCATCAATGTTGCCGAAAAAATCCTCGAAACCAAACCTGCCCCCGAAGGCGAGACCGCCAAGGGCATTACCCTCCTCTCGCGGGAACAGATTCTTGAGACCCTCAAGGCCCTCGCCGCCGCCGACACCGGCGCCGATCCCGCTTACGTGGGCGGGGGCAAACTGTACCTCCTGACGGGCGACGGCAAACTCGCCGGCGCCGACCACCCGGCCGCCCAGCCGTATTCCTGGCCGATCGCGCACGATGTCCGCCCGGCCGCGCAGGCGCTCGGCTACGGCGGGCGGTGCACGGATTGCCACGCCCGCAAGTCGTCCTTCTTCTTCGGCGAGGTCGCGGCCGAAGTGCCCGCTGACCTCGGCGAGCCCCAGACGCTGGCCATGCACCACTTCGAAAAACTCGACCCGACCGCCTTGACCGTCTGGGCCCTGACGTTCGAGTTCCGCCCTCTCTTCAAGGCGATGCTATTTACCGTCGGCGGCCTCATGGCCGCGATCGTCATCCTCTACGCCTTCCGGGCCCTGGCGGCGATCCTCCGGTGGGTGGGAGCCAGGAGCGCCCGAGGCTGATACTTTTCGGGGAACCAGAACGCTCATGACCACATTCCAGACGATTACAATCCTCTCCGTGGCAGGCGCGGCGGCGGTCCTCACGCTGCACTTCCTCGTCGCCGGACGCCGGCTATGCCGCGAAGCGAAAGCGGCGCCGCGGCGTCCTCTCGGCCGGTGGCAGAGGCTCCTCTATGCCGTCACGATCCTCTCGCTGCTCGTTCTCGTGTTCACCGGCTTCTGGCCGGCCGTCCGCGGCGAACCGCTCCGGGGCTGGCTTCTGATGATCCACAACAGTGCCGCGCCGGCCTTCGCCATCGGCCTGCTGGTGCTCGCCTTCCTCTGGGCCGAGAGGCGCCCCGCTCGCCTGGTCGAGTCGCCTGTGGCGACCGGGGCGCCCGGCGCGACGGTTCCCGCGGCCGGTTTCGGGCGAGGCCAGCGGCTCGTCTTCTGGGCCGCCGCCCTTCTCGCCACCGTCCTGGTCCTGACGATGATGTTCAGCATGGTCCAGATTTTCGGCACGCCGGGCCAGGAACTCCTCTTCGAGATCCATCGCTATTCGGCCCTGGCGATGGTCCTCGTGGCCATGGTCCACGGGTACCTGGTCGCGCTGGGCCGGGGTCTCGGCCGATAATCCTCACCGGCGACAACGAGCATGGACCTTTCGATCGTCATCCCGGCCTACAACGAGGCCGCCAAGATCGCGCGCGACGTCGATGCCACCGCCCGCTTTCTCGTTGACCAGCGCCTCGCGGGCGAAATCCTCGTCGTGGACGACGGCAGCCAGGACGACACCTCCAAGGTTGCTGAGGCCGTCCCGGTCCCTCCCGGCGTCGAGCGCAAGGTCATCCGGTACCTCCCCCACCGGGGAAAGGGTTGTGCCGTCCGGACCGGCATGACCGCGACGCGCGGCGAGTACGTCCTATTTGCCGACAGCGGCCTCTGCATCCCCTTCGCCAACGCCCTGCGGGGTCTCGCCATGATCAAGCGAGGCGAGTGCGACATCGCCCACGGGTCGCGGAAATTACCCGAGAGCATCCTCAAGGTGCCTCAGCCCCTCTACCGCCGCTTGCTTTCGCGGCTATTCCGAACCGTAGTCTTCGGCCTGATGGGAATCCCGCGCGAACTGACAGACACGCAATGCGGTTTCAAACTCTACCGCGGCGACGTGGCGAGGGAACTCTACCGCGACTGCCGAAGCGACGGCTTCATGTTCGACATCGAGGTGCTCATGCGGGCCCGGCGCCGGGGATTCACCGTGCGGGAATTCCCCGTCGAATGGGTCTGCGACCTGGACAGCCGCCTGCGGCCGATGCGCAACCTCTACGGCGTCCTGCGCGAACTCGTCCGCATCAAGCGGGCGCTCCGCAACGAGCGCCGCTAGGCGCCGCCTTCACTTCTCCACCATCTTCGACTCCACCACCCAGACGTTGCGGAACCGCACCGGGTTCCCGTGGTCCTGAAGGCGAAGCGGCGCGACGGCCACCTCTGCTTTGCTGCTCGCCCCGCCCGTCGGTCTCGGTATCTCCCGGTTCTCGTGAATCACTTTGCCGTTGTGAAGCACCGTCACCTGCGCGCTGGCCGTCTTTTTGCCGTTCGCGTCGAAACGCGCCGCCGTGAACGTGATGTCGTACGTCTGCCATCGGCCGGGCGGCAGGCAGGCGTTCACCTTCGGGGCCCCCACCTTGTAGATGCCCCCGCAATCGCCGTCCTTCGCATCCAGACCGAACGAGTCCAGCACCTGGATCTCGTAGCGGTCCTGGATATAGACGCCGCTGTTCCCGCGCCCCTGCCCGCCCTTGTCAGGCATGTACGGCGTCATGAACTCCAGGTGGAGCCGTATGTCGCCGAAGTCGCGCTTCGTCCGGTTGTCGCCCTTGCCGACGAGGACGCTGCCGTCGGGCATCGGTTTCCACTGGGCGTTCGTCCACTCCTCGAGCGAAGGCGGTTTCCCTTCGCCGTACGCCATCAGCACGATCGCGCCGGCGGGCGGCTTTTCGCCGAGCGTCGGGCTCACGCGCACCGCCCGCGCCAGTTTCCCCGTCTTGCCGCCGCCGAGGTCCAGCGCCAACTTCCCGTCGGCCACCGTGGCCCTGCACTCCGCGTCGCCGGACTTGCCGGTCATGACGAGTCTCGGGCCCTCGGCCTTGCCAGCCAGTTGGATGCGCTTCTCGGCCTCGGTCCCGGCCTCCAGGAGGACCGTGCCGCGATATTCACCGGCCTCGGGCCAGACCTTCACCTCCAACCCTCCCCCGGAGGCGAGCGCGTACTCGCCCAGAAATGGGTCGCCCGTTTCGTCGCCCACGACGATGCCGTTCACTTTGACCGGCTCCGCCGCTCCGAGAGGCGCCGCCAGCACACACGCCATCGCCGCCGCCATCGCCCACCGCATGCCCGTTCTCCTTTACTTGGATTCCGCTTCGGCGCTGCCTGCGCCGTCCTTCAATTCGACGAGCCAGATGTTGCGGTACCGGACAGGGTTGCCGTGGTCCTGGAGCATCAGGGGGGCGGGGCTGACGACCGGCCCGCTCACACCCGCCGTCGTCACGTGGTCGATCTTCACATTCTCGTGAATCTGGATGCCGTTGTGGAACACGCTCATCACGGCCGGCTCCACGATCTTGCCGTCCTGCACCTTCGGGGCCTTGAAGGTGATGTCGTACGTCTGCCAGCGTCCGGGCGGCAGGCTGGCGATTTCCTTCGGCGTAGAGACGCTGTAAATGCCGCCGCATTCGTTGTCCTTCGGGGCCAGGCCGAACGAATCCAGGACCTGGCACTCGTACCGGCTCTGGAGGTACACGCCCGAGTTGCCGCGGCCCTGACCGCTGGCTGCCGGCATGTACGGGCAGCAGAACTCCACGTGCAACCGCACGCCGCTGAACGCCTGCTTCGTCTGGACGTTGCCGCGATCGTTGACGCACACGCTGCCGTCGTCGAGGATATCCCAGGCGGCCGGCTCGCCCTTCATTCTCTGCCAGGCGTCGAGATTCGTCTTCTTGCCTTCCTCGAAGGGCAGCAGGACCACGGCGCCCGCGGGCGGCTTGTCGCCCTCGGTGGGCGACTTGCGATCCTGCCACTTGAGGTCAAACTTTCCGCCCGACTCCCCTGCCGCCGACACAACGAGTTTCTTCCCAGCGAGCGTCCCCGACCATTCGGCGCCGGCGGCTGCACCGCTAACGGCCAGTTTGTCACCCTCCACCGTGCCCTTGAGTTCGAGCCGTTTGCCCTCCCCCTTCCCTTCCGCAGGCGACACAAGCAGGACGACCACGTAGCCGTCCTTGACGGGATAGACCTTGGCCTCGGCCTTGCCGGCCGGCCCGCCCGCCGGGCCGAACGTGCCGGCGTACTCACCCATGAACGGGTCGTCGGGATACTTGGGCGGCTCGGCGGCCGTTGCCGCCAACGCCGCCGCTCCCACCAGAATCCCCACCAGCACCGAAACCGTCGCCATCCGTTCCTGCCCCATGTTCCGCCTCCTTGCTGGTTCACCCCGGCCACGAGCCGAAACGCGCCGGTTCCTTTTCCCCTTCGACGACCATCATAACCGAAACTTCGGGAATTCGCCTGCAAAACTTTTCGATCTCGTCGGGCGCCATCACGAACGCGGCCGTCGAAAGCGCGTCCGCCACCGCCGCGCTCGACTCTAGCGCCCATGCCCCCAACTTTCCAGACGCCGGCCGGCCCGTCCGCGGGTCGATGATGTGCGGGTTCCGCGCCGTTGCCGCCGACCCGCTCAGCGCCCGGTCCTTAAGGCGGATCGTCTCGACCACGCCCGCGGGCGACCGCGCGCTTCCGACCGCCACGCGCCAGCCTTCCTCGCCTTCGGGCGGCCCGAGGGCCAGGACCGTGCTCTCGCCGCCGTGAACGAGCGCCCGCCCGATGCTCCAATCCTCGAGAATTATTTTCACCTGGTCGAGCGCGTAGCCTTTGCCGATCCCTCCGAGGTCGATCCGCATGCCGTCCCGCGCGACGCCCACGGCATGTTCTTCCTCGCTCATCGCCACGAGGTTCATGCCGGTCCGCGCCCGCGCGTCGGCGAGTTCCGCGTCCGTCGGCTTCCGGGCCGAACCGTCCTTCGCCTTCCAGCAATCCACCAGCGCCCCGGCCGTCACGTCGAACGCGCCGCCTGTTTCAGCCCAGACGCGTGCGGCGGTCGCGAGACACTCAAAGGCCGCGAGACCCACTCGAACGGACTCGCCCGCCTTCAACTGGTTGATCTGGGAGACGTCGCTCGAGGGGTCGAACCGGCTCAGTGCCGCCTCCAGACGGTCCACCTCGGCGAAGGCGGCGGCGGCCGCCTGGCCCGCATACGCCGCCTCCTCGCCGGCGACAAACACCTCGAAGACGGCCGCCATCGCCTCGTGCGAAAAGCGATTGGTCCCGACCGGCAACTCGCGCCCGACTGTTCCCAAGAGGCCCCCTTCGGCGTTCACTTGGGCGGCGGTCCCCGCCGCGTCGCCATGAACGCGTCCCACAGGTCCCGTTTCACGTAGAGCACAAGATTCGCGCCCGGCCTCAGGCCGTACGTCCCCTGCTGGTACTGGTGGCGGAGTTTCGCCTCCAGGTCCGCCTGAACCGCCGGCGACGCAACGATCACCGGCGCGTCCGGCGACGCCGGAACCTGGTCCCAGTAGCCGACGCGGTCGTAGGCCCGCAGGTACCACGGCAGAGGCCAATAGTTTTCCGGGCTGATGACCTTGATAACCATGGACCGGCCGCCGTCCGCCGCCGCGAGTTCGTCGATCCGATCCCGTAACTTGAAGATGTTCGTGTACGTCTGCGCGTAGGCGTACGGATTGCACGCGTCCGAGTGGAAGCGGAACGACGCGCGATAGGCCTCGACTCCCAGATGAACCCCTCCCAGGACGAGCACGATGGATGCCGCAATCTGCATCGGCCGCCACCGCAGCCAGCGCACCAGCGCGACCGCGCCCACGCCCGCCAGGAGAATCATCCCGTGGAGGAACCCGATCATGCACCACGGCGTCTTGTAGGGGATGGACGAGTAGGCGATCGTCATGAGCAGCGTATAGAAAGCGAGGAACCGCAGCAGCGAAGCGCTCGCCGTGGCAATCCCTCTGCGCGTGAAGGAGGCAATCATGCCGAGAAGCGCCAACCCGAGAATGAGCGCCTCGGTCCAGACCGGCCCGATGCGGGCCTTGGGGTTCACGAGGATATCCCAGAGGCCTCGCCAACCGACCCACTCGCCGTCCTTCGAGCACGCGAGCATCCCCAGATAGTAGTCCCACGCGTGGTTGTGGACGCCGCCTTCATGGCCGCGCGACACCAGATAACCGTACGTCCGGACCGAATCCAACGGACCCTGAAGGTTCGTGAAAAAGGATGAGAAGAGCAGGACGGAGACAAGGACGGCGAGGCCGGCCCCCGCCGCCAGATGCCAACCGCGGACCGCCGGCGGAGCCGGCGCCGTCGTCTCCGTCCGGTGTCGGCGTGCCAGGATCGCCGTGAGACCCAGGGCCCCGAGCATGGCGGCGAAAGCCATGATGCACGTCTCTTTCGTCGCGTGCATCAGCCCGACCGCAAGGCCCGCCACCAGCGCCCAGCCCCAGGACCCCGAACGGGCGTACCGCCACCCCGCCGCGATTGCCAGGAACGTAAAGAAAACCAGCGACATCTCCTGGATGAAGTACCGGCTGTAGAACACCAGAGCGGGAGAAACGGCCGTCAGAACGCCGGCGCAAACCGTGGCCGCACGCCCCAATCCGTCGCGCACCAGCCAGACGAGGAGCACGAGGCCGATGCCGAAAAGCGAGGGCACGAGGCGAAACGTCGCCTCGTCGGCGCCGACGGCGTCGCCGCCCGCCGTCAGCAGGATCGAGGGCAGCGCCAGGTAGTAGAGGGTCGGGCCGTGGTGGTCTCGCGGGTCGTAGCGGTACTCGCCCGTCTGGTAAAGTGCGACCGTCTTGGACGCCTGAACGGACTCGTCGGGGTGCATGGGCCGTTCGTTCAGCCCAGGCAGCCGCAGCGCCGACGCCCCGAGGCCGACGGCTGCGACGATGCAAGCGCTAACCAGGGTCGAGCGCTTCATGGGGCGGGCTTGCCGTACACCTCGACTTCAATATAGTGGTTCAGATCGTTCGTCGTGTTGCCGTTGCTGTAGCAGCGGACGTACCGCCCCTTGACGCCCTTCGAGTCAATCAGGTGGCCTTCGTTGGTTTCGATCCGCTCCTTCTTGCCCTCTCCGAGGCCGAGCCCCGCCGAGTTGTCGTAATCGTTGTTGAACACGGTCTTCACGTCGGTGATGAAGTCGGGGTCCGAGCACGCCTGGACGACGACGTCGTGATAGACGCGCGGCTCCTTGTGGTAGTGCCAGATGACGATGGCATAGATGTTGTATTCAGCCCCGAGGTCGATCTGGACGTACTGCCGGCCGGGACCGAGTTCGACGAAACTGCCGTCCGACGCTTCCTTGTCGCCGTCGGTGATCAACTTCAGTTCTCCGATGATCGGCTCTTCGTCGCTGCCGCGGACCGGCTTCTTGAGCGCGACGTTCGTCGTCCCCTTCGGCGCCATGTACGGCTCCCGGGCCTTCCCGAGGGGCTTCTCGACGTTATCTCCGAAACGGAGGGCGGGCGGCGTGCCGGGGAACTGCGGCTGAGGCAATATGATCCCGATCGGCTCCAGGTCGCCGCCGCCGGAAGCCTCGGCCGGTTCTTTCGCCGCCTCAGCCGGTTGCTTCGGCTGCTCGGCGGGTTTTGCCGCTTCCTCCGCCGGCTGCTTGGGCTCCTCGGCGGGTTCCTTCGGCTCAGCCGACGGTTCGGCCGACGGCGCCGCAGGCTCCGCCACCGCAGGACTTTCCGGCGGAGGCGGCGCGGCGGGTTCCGACTGTTGGCACGCCTGAACCAGCACCGCCGCCGACGCCAACAGCAACACCAGAACGAGGTTTTGTAAGGACACGCTTCGCATCAGAGTTTCTCCTTCTCCATTCGCCAAGGTCCGGCGAGCGGGCCTCACGGTCCGTCCCGCCCCATCCCTTTAAACAACCGCCTGGGCGGCAAGTGACGCACAATTTAACCTTCCCCGGCGGCCGGGTCAAGGCCCTTGGCGAAGAATCCGGCCGCCGCTTGAGCCCGGGCAGGCGGAACACCGAAGCCCCGAGGACGACGGCCGCGACGATGCAAGCGCCAACCACGAGTCGAGCGCTTCATGGGGCGGGCTTGCCGTACACCTCGACTTCAATATAGTGGTTCAGATCGTTCGTCATGTTCCCGTTGCTGTAGCAGCGGACGTACCGCCCCTTGACGCCCTTGGAGTCGATGAGGTGGCCCTCATAAGTTTCGATCCACTCCAAGTTTTCGCCCACGCCGAGCCCCGCCGAGTTGTCGTAGTCGTTGTTGAACACGGTCGTCACGTCGGTGATGAAGTCCGGGTCCGACGACACCTGGACGACGATGTCGTAATAGACGCGCTTCTGCTTGTGGTAGTGCCAGACGACGACGGCATAGATGTTGTATTCGGCTCCGAGGTCGATCTGGACGTACTGCCGGCCGGGCCCGAGTTCGACGAAACTGCCGTCCGACGCTTCCTTGTCGCCGTCGGTGATCAACTTCAGTTCCCCGATGATCGGCTCTTCATCGCTCCCGCGGACCGGCCTCTTGAGCGCGACGTTTGTTGTCCCCTTGGGCGCCATGAGGTGGGGCTTCCCAACGTGCTTCTCGACGTACTTACTGAGACGGATGGCCTCCGGCGTAGGGCCGGGCTGCTCCCGAGGCAGTTCGATCGCGATCGGCTCCAGGTCGCCGTCGCCGGAAGCCTCGGCCGGTTCCTTAGTCTGCTTCGCGGGCTTCGTTGCTTCCTCCGCCGGCTGCTTGGACTGCTCGGCGGGTTCCGACTGCCGGCAGGCCTGGACCAGTACCGCCGCCGACGCCAACAGCAACACCAGAATGAGACCTCGCAAGGACATGTTTCGCATTGGAGTCCCTCCTTCTCCATTCGCCAAGGTCCGGCGGGCGTGTCTCACGGTCCGTCCCGCCTCATCCCTTTAAACAACCGCCTGGGCGGCAAGTGACGCACAATTTGGTTTTCCCCGGCGGCCTGGGTGCGCCAAAAGTTTCTGGCAAGGGGGGTTCGCCGCCCAGTTTACTGGGCGCTGGCCTTTTGAAGCGCCCCGCAAGCGGGGCGGCGAACCCACCGCCACAAAATGCCGGCGCTCCCATCCTCCAGGCCGGAACGGAATTTTGTTGCACCCCTGGCCACCTCATGCAATAAGGAGGGTTCGCTACACGGCCCTTTCGCCGGAGGGTGACGGTTGGTTTTGGCGTCACCCTGGCCGGCGCAAGGGGTTCAGAACGAGAGCGAACGGAAGCCCGGCTCCCGGACGCCGACACGGTCATGAGCACAAGGAGACTACGATGAAACGCCTGGCAATGCTTGCGGTCCTCGTCAGCACAGTTTTGTTGCTGTACGGCACAGCATCGGCGGCCCAGGGAAGCGTGTCCGACGCCGACGTTCAGAAGATCACGGCGGCCATGCCCGACAAGGCCCCCGCCCGGCCCGCCAAGCCCCGGAAACTCCTCGTCTTCAACCTCACGAAGGGATTCCATCACGGCTCCATCCCCTACGGCGCCAAGGCCCTGGAGATCATGGGCCAGAAGACCGGCGCCTTCGAGACGACCGCCAGCGACGACCCCGCCGTCTTCAGGGCCGACAGCCTCAAGGCCTTCGACGCCGTCTGCCTCAACAACTGCACCGGCGATCTGTTCACCGAGGACGAGTTGAAGGCGAGCCTCCTGGACTTCGTGAAGGGCGGCAAAGGCTTCATCGGCATCCACGCCTCCACCGACTGCTTCTACCAGTGGCGCGAGTTCGGCGAAATGACGGGCGGATACTTCGACGGCCACCCCTGGAACGAAGAGGTCGGCGTCAAGATCGACGATCCCGCGAGCCCGATCACCAAGGCGTTCGGCGGCGAAGGGTTCATGGTCAAGGACGAGATCTACCAGTTCGGCCCGGGCAAGGCCGGATGGGACGCCTACTCGCGCGACCGCCTGCACGTTCTCTTGAGCCTCGACATGACGAAGACCAAGGACAAAGGCAAGCGCGCGGACAAAGACTATGCCGTCTCGTGGATCAAGGATTATGGCAAAGGCCGCGTCTTCTACTGCTCCCTCGGCCACTACAACGAGATCTTCACGACGCCGGAACTTTTGGAGTTCTACCTGGCGGGCATCCAGTTCGCCCTCGGCGACCTGAAGGCCGACACCACCCCCACCGCCAAGGTCCAAGGCAAGTCGGCCGCCGGGCCCGCGGCGCTCCGCATCTTCGCCGCCGCATTGGAACCGGACAACAAGGGGTTCAAGGCCCTCTTTAATGGCAAAGACCTCGAGGGCTGGCAGAACGCCGCCGGCAAGGAGCCCGGCGCAGGATGGGTCGTCAAGGACGGCACGATGACCCGCGAGGACAAGGGCGGCGACATCTGGACCAAGGACCGCTTCGGCGACTTCGTCCTGGACCTGGAGTTTAAGACACAAGGCAACAGCGGCATTTTCATCCGCACCGACAACATCAAGGACTGCGTCCAGACGGGCATCGAGGTCCAGGTCATCAACTCCTGGGGCAAGGAGAAACCGGACATGCACGATTGCGGGGCGATCTACGACTGCCTCGCCCCCTCCAAGAGCACGGTCAAAGAAAACGAGTGGAACCGCACCGTCATCACCTGCAAAGGACCGAAGATCACCATCGTCATGAACGGCGAGCAAATCATCGACATGGACCTCGACAAGTGGAACGAGGCTCACAAGAACCCGGACGGCACCGCGAACAAGTTCAACAAGGCCCTCAGGGACTTCAAACGCGAGGGCCACATCGGCCTGCAGGACCACGGCGCGTGGGTCACCTTCCGCAACATCCGCATCAAGCCCCTCGACGCCGCCAAGGCCGAGTAGCACTGAACCGGCCGGAAGGGAAAAAGGGTCCAGGAAAAAGGGTCCTGGACCCTTTTTGCGCCCCACAGAGGCGCCGAAAGGAAAGAAACAGCGAATGGATTACCGGCGGATCATCCCCTGCCTGGACACGAAGAACGGCCGGCTCGTCAAGGGCGTCAACTTCGTCAACCTGAAGGAACTCGGCGACCCCGCCGAGGCCGGCGCCGCCTATAGCCA